>ERZ1370068.5621-contig-4640_pt1 | contig 67413 bp, 78 predicted proteins | sample MGYA00561227_ERZ1370068 | MGnify/ENA primary metagenome ERZ1370068 (study PRJEB38410, sample SAMEA6850437) | metagenome | study: Metagenomic assessment of the ecological functions of the soil: analysis of the soil microbiota associated with the... | reverse complement strand
AGTTACGTATTACAGCGGCGTCGCGAACGACAGCGTATAGCTGCCGCCTGCATCCGCAGCGACGCCGACGGCTGGACTGAAGACCCCATCCGCATCCGTCGCCTCGGCAAACAGCGCGCCAGAGACCGCGAAGGCGCGGCATGATCGAGACGTTTGCGGCGACTGCGTTCCACTGACAACCATGCGCGAAATGGCGCCCGGCAGCACGCCGACGCTGGCAATGGTCAAGGTCAGGTCAAACGGTCGAGCCGGCGCTGTTTTGTGCCGTGATTTCAGAAGTCAGCGGTTGCGGTGAGCGCCGTGGGCGTACCGGTGATCTGCCCACTGCTTGAATTGAGCGCGAGGCCATCCGGCAGGGCGGGCTGCACACTGTAGCCGCTGACAGTGCCTGTCACCGATGGACTGAGCGGCGATATGCTGTGTCAGACCGCAAGGATCTGCGGGCTTGAGCATGTGAGCGCGTATTACGGGGGCGGCGTCAGGGCCGGAATCACCGCTATCGCTACCGCCGCAACTCGCCATCCCCTGCAAGTGCCAGCGCGGCCAGAAAACAGGCGGCCAGGTTGAACCGGTAGTTACCCGGCGTTGCGGATCATGATGCACCCCCGTGGTCACTCGCATCACATCGCCTCATCTCGGCAATTAACGCGTTGCGTCGCTCGTCCGAGCCTTGTAATAATCGCCGCGAGCGCGCAATACGCGCTGATCTCCGCCGCATTCTGCTTCCACTTCTCCGGGTCCGGCGCCGTCTGCGTGTAACGCGAGGCGGCAGCGGCTTCGACGAGGTATTCTTCGAGCCGCGCATCCGCCGGAGAGTCCCATGAACTCGAGCAGCCTCACGGATTTCCGCGCGTGGATCGCGCAAGCAGGTCCTCGTAGCGTGCGTTGATCCAGCGCTCCCGCGGCAGGTCGGCGAGATCGTCGAGGATCATCTCGTTGGCGACGCGCCACTGGAAGGCCACGATTTCCTCGAGCGGCCGCCCTGCAGGCGTTCGTAGCCCGGCGGCAGCGGCAGCGACCAGGGGCCGGGCCAGCCCGGCAACTGGCGATAGGTGACCCAGCCCTTCGCGCGCCAGGCCTGCATCATGCTGGAGAGGTTCGCCCGCGGCTCGCTCTGCGGGAAGATGAACTGCGCGTCCGGGAACACCTCGAGCAGGAACGGCACGCGCAGGGCGTTCTTCGGCGTCTTCTCCAGGAGCCGCACGTTCGCGCCCGACCCGGCACCTGCTCGTCGCGATCGCGCAGCCTTCCGGCAAAGCGCTGGCGCATCTCCGCGACGATCGCTGACGTCGCGTCCCGTCGCGTCAGCCGGTTTGAATTCACGACGCCGCGGCCCGGGCGCAGCGCGGCGATGCTCTCGATCAGCTGGTGGCTCTCGCCGCCGATCGTGTAGACGCCCGCCGCCTGGCGCGAGCGTCTCGAACAGCGAGCGTGCTGCCGGCGCGCGGCGCGCTCAGGATCACGATCGGCCGCTCCAGCACCGGCGGCTTGAACGGGTTCCGGTGCGATGACCGGGTGCGGGCTCGATGACGGTCGATTCGATCCGCGGAACCTCGACCGGTCGGCAGCTCGACCTGCGGCAGCTCGAGCGTGGGCAGCTCCGCGGTCGCCGACGCCTGTGCAACGGTCGTTGCAACGATCGGTGCAGCGGCCCGGCGCGACCGCCGGCGCATTGAACTCGGCCGCATCCCGCCGCGGGCCGCCGCCGTCGCCGAACAGGTGCGCGAGCACCCGCGCCTGCAGCACCGCCTGTGCGCTGTAGCCGGTGCTCGCGATGCGCACGGGCGGCAGCTGCGCACATCCGCTTGCGCGGTCGCTGCGAGGAGCTGCTCGTAGGGGCCGCGGTTATTCCGCCGCATCGCCGAACAGCGACCACAGCGAGCGCCAGTCGTGGCAGAACTCGATCATGATTCCCACGAACTGGCCGGTCGCCTTGGCGGACTCCGGGCCGCGCGTCCGCGGAGGCGAGGTCGGCGAGCAGGTCGAACACGAGCTGCTCGACCTCGGCGGGCGGCATCACGGGCGCGGCATTGAAGCGCTCGGTCAGGATCTGCGGTTGCGCGCCGGGGTCGTAGGCGACGAAGCCGCGCCTGCGGGTTCGCCTGCCCGAAATCCATCGACTGCGCTTTCGCAACCAGCCGCCAGAACGCCGATGTCCCCGCCGTGTCGGCGACGAGGTGCACTCGCGCGTCCGGCGCGGGATTCTCCACCCGGTGCTCGCGCCAGTTGTCGAAGATCCAGGCCTCGCCCGCGCGCCATGTGCACGCTCTCGTCCGCGCAGTGGAAGCGCACCTCGGGGCGCGTGATCTACGGGCACGTGCACGCGCACGCGGCTGAAACCAGTGGTAGTTCATGTCGCTGTGCTGCGGCACGGATCCGCCGCCTTCGATCCGCATCAGGCGCGAGCGGGACCAGACTGTGCTGAAGGACGCGAGCACCCTTGCTGGATGTAGGGACAGCCGGCGAGCGCCGCAGTGGGCTTCATCTCGCCGGTGACGGCGTCGTTGGCGCCGCCGCCGACGGTGATGAGCCGTGCGGCGGTGTTGCCTTGGCATGTTCGCTCGGATGGCCGCGACCAGGCCGAGGCTGGCAGCGCCTCAGCCTCGACCCGGAGCCGCTCGGCGTCGAAGCGGACCGGCAGCCGGAAAAAGGGCTTGGGTAGTTTCAACCCGCCGCGCGTCAGTTGTAGCCCGCGCCGAACCGGAAGGTGGCCGTCACGCCGTACCAGCGCGGCTTTCCGTACGACGCCAGCGACGACGCCCGACGAACAGCGAGCTGTCGAAGGCGTACACGCGGTACTCCTCCTCGAACAGGTTGTTCGCCGCATGCCGCGACTTCCCAGCGCCCGTCCGGCGCCCCGTAGCCGATGCGCGCGTTGGCGACGGTGTATCCCTTCTCCTTCTCGACCGGCGCGCACAGCGTCGTGAAGCAGAAGTCATCCGAGTAGATCACGTCGGCCTGCATGGACGCGGTGCCCGCCCCGAGCGGGAACTCGTAGCGCGCCAGCGCGTTGGCCGAAACGTTCGGCGCCTGCGGCAGGTCGTGGTCCACGATGGTGACCTGGTCGGGCAGCCGGATGTCCTTCACTTCGCTGTCCATGAACGAGGCGCCGAAGCTGCAGCGTCAGCCCGTCCGTGGGCGCTGCGTTCAGCTCCACTTCGAGTCCCTCTGCAGTGGCATCCTGGTTGATGACGGTCTGGACCGTGCTGATCTGCGAGAAAGCCTGGTAGTCCTGGTAGTCGTAGTAGAAGGCGCTGACGTTCAGCGTCGTCGTGCCGCCGGCCGAGGTCTTCGACTTCATGCCGACCTCGTAGGCGTTCAGCGTCTCGGGATCGAAGGGAATGCCGTTCACGAAATCGACCTCGGTGCCGCCGTACGGCGTGCCGGTCGAGAACGGTGAAGCCGCCGCTCTTGCTGCCGCGGTTATAGGACGCGTAGAACACAGCAGGTCGTCGTTCGGCTTGTCAGTCGAGTTCCAGGCGCGCCGTGAAATCGTCGAACGTCGCGTCGGCGTCGCTCGAGCGTGACGAGCACGCCGGTCTGGTCCGTCGTGTTCGGGAAGATCTCGTTCTTGTTGAAGATGATGGTGACCGGAACCGACAGGCCTGGTAACTGCCGGCGCGGAGGCCGAAGTACGCGCCCTCGCGCGGTCGTCGTTCCAGTAACGCAGGCCGCCGATCAGCTTCCAGCTGATCGTTGAAGCTCCACTCGTCCTGCAAGAACGCGGCGTACGAGGTCGTTCTGCTGCGAGAACGGCGACCATCCGGGTCGTAGCCGTAGAATCGGATCGGCGAACTTGCCGGTGTAGTCGCCGTCGACGTCCATGTAGAAGAGGCCCGCCGACCATGCTCGTGCGCGCCCGACTCGACCACGACAGGCGGAACTCCTGCGAGATACTGCGTCGAGGTCGCTGCCCTGGAAGAAGACCACGCCGTCGACCGGCGAGGCGTCGCCGCCCTCGATGTAGAACTTGTCGGCAGTTCTGGTAATCCGTGATCGAGATGAGCGTCGCAGCTCGCCGATGTCGTGGATCGACGCGCAGCGTGCGCCGCCGATGATCTCGCGGTCCACATAGGACGGCTCGGTCTCCGCGGTCGTCCACGGATCGCCGCCGCGGCTCGGGATGATGGCGTCGTCGCGGAAGCCCGTGCCGGCCTCGCCTCGGCCTGTGCCCCAGAACGCGCAGGCGACAGTCGGCCGGCGTGAACTCGCCCTGGTTCTGCGCATTCGGGCAGGCCGGCTCGTGCGAATAGAGTCCCGCCTGGCGTCTCCTGGTCCGCGCTTCAGGTAGCGGACGATCAGGTTCGACGTCCGTGCGCGTCGCGTCGGCTGCCAGGCGAGCTGCCGCGCAACGCGTAGTGGTCGTTGCCGCCGCGGTCCGGCACGCCCGGCACGATGGACTTCGATGTAGCCGTCGTCCTGGTTGCTAGATGAACGCAAGGCGGCCCTGCCACGTTGTCGGTGAACGGGCCGGACACCGCGCCCTCCACGACGACTGCTGGTTGTAGCGTGCCGTAGCGTCAGCGTCGGCGTAGCCCTCGAACGTCGTCGGTCGGCTTGCGCGAGATGAACTGGATCGCGCCGCCGGTCGCGTTGCGGCCGAACAGCGTGCCCTGCGGGCCGCGCAGCGCCTCGACGCGCGCGAGGTCGAACACCGGGAAGCTCGCGAGGTTGATCGAGCTCGAGTAGCTGTCGTCCTGGTAGACGGCGACCGGCGGCTCCTGCTGGTCGCCGTAGCTCGTTCTGCGCGACGCCGCGGATGTTGAAGACGACCTGCGAGGACGAATACGCATTCATCTTGAGGCTCGGCACCGCGCGCACGATGTCCGTCGCCGTTGGTGATGTTGAGGTCCTCGAGCGCCTTCGTCGCCGAGCGGCGTCACCGCGATGCCGACGTCCTGCAGCTTCTGCTCGCGCCGCTGGGCGGTGACGACGACCTCGTCGAAGCGCGTGAGTCGCGCGCCTGCGCGGGCGCCGGTGGCGTCTCGGCCTGGTCGGCCCGCGCCAGTTGCGGGCCGCTGCACACCATCGCCGCAAGCAGGGCGAACCGAACCGCGCCCCGGACATCCGTTGCCTGCATGCTCGTCATGACAATCCCCCTCGTATTGATTCCTGCATCCAGCCCAGGACATAGCCCGAGAAGGAGCGCCCCACTTCCAGATGGTACTCCTCGGCGCTTCGCCGCCACAAAACGACCTCCGCCTTGGCGAAAATCGTGCGAGTGCACATGCCGGCCGTGAATTCCGCCGGATCGAGATCGAGCGGACATCCCTGGCATCAGGATGTCGCGGGCGGCGGGGCCGGTGAGCGCAATCGCGACCTGCCGGTCGCTGACATCCACGAGCGAGTGCGCAAGGCCCGACAAGGCGATCTCGAGCTCGGCGGCGACGCGCTCCGCGGCGCCTATCGGGCGCGAGGAGCAGGTGTTCGTCCGGGCCAAGCCAGAGCGCCGACCGCTCGCCCGCTGAATTCGCGCGGCAGGCCGACCTCCGGCAACGCGACGCCGAAAGCCTGGCCTGCCGCCGCACCGCGCCGCAGGCCCGCCCTGCAGGATGAAGCGCGCGGCGGGCTCGAGCATGCGGAGCGGGTTCCTGATTTCAGGCATGCAACCGCACTCCTTCGGGATCGTGGAACACGGGACTCGTCACCGTGACCGCGATGTCGCCCGCCGGCATCGGCACATAGAGCGTCTGCCCGATGGCGCGCGCGGCCGCCCGCGACCATCGCGAGCGCAATCGAATGCCCGAGCGCAGGCGCTGCGATAAGACGAGACTCACGTGGCCGATCGGCTTGCATCGGCGGCTTGAGGCCCGGCGCGTCCACGAGCTGCGCGCCCTCCTCGAGGACGACGGCGGGATCACGCGTGCGCAGGCCGACGAGCTGCTTGCGATGCGGCGACCTTCATGGGCGCACGCTCGATCGAGCGCTTGCCGACGAAGTCCGGCTTCTTCCGGCCGATGGCCCAGGACGAGTCCCGCGTCGTCCGGCGTCGCCGTCCCGTCCGTTTCCTGGCCGACGATGATGTAGCCCTTCTCCGCGCGCAGCACGTGCATCGTCTCCGGTGCCATAGGGCGTGATGCCGAGCGGCTTGCCGGCCTCGCAGACGGCGTCCCACACGGCGCGGCCCTGGCGGGCCGGCACGTTGATCTCGTAACCGAGCTCGCCGGTGAAGCTCACGCGGAAGACGCAGCGCAGGCACGCCGGCAACGCTGCCCTCCGCGACGGCCATGTGCGGCAGTGCGACCGGCGCGAGAGATCGATGCCCGTCGCGACCTGCTCCATCACCTGGCGCGCGAGCGGTCCCTGCACCGCGATGACGGCCCATTGCTCCGTGATCGGACGTCAGCCAGACCTCGAGATCGTTCCACTCGGTCTGCCGGTAGTCTTCCATCATCGCGAGCACGCGCGCCGCGCCGCCGGTCGTCGTGGTCACGTGGAAGCGGTCCGGCCGCGAGCCGCGCGATGACGCCGTCGTCGTAGATGAAGCCGTCCTCGCGCAGCAGGATTCCGTAGCGGCAACGCCCCGGCGCGAGGCCGAGAAGTCGTTCACGTAAAGCGCGGTTCAGGAACTCGGCGGCATCCGGTCCGATCACCGCGATCTTGCCGAGCGTCGAGGCGTCGAATACGCCGCAAGCCGTGCGCACGGCGCGGCACTCGCGCGCGACCGCAGCATCGAGGTCCTCGCCGCCCTGCGGGAAGTAGCGCGCGCGCTTCCACTGGCCGACGTCCTCGAACACGGCGCCCGAGTGCAACCGCAGCTCGTGCATCGGCGTCGTCCGCAGCGGGTCGAAGAGATCGCCGCGCGCCATGCCCGCGAGGCTGCCGAATGACACGGGCGTATACGGCATCCGGAAAGTCGTGTGCCCGACTTCCGGGATCGACTTGCCCGTGTGTCCCGGCGACGATGCCGAGCGCATTGAGGTTCGACGTCTTGCCCTGGTCCGTCGCCATGCCGACCGTCGTGTAGCGCTTCACGTGCTCGATCGAGCGGAATCCTTCCCGCGCGGCGAGCAGCGAGGTCGCGCGCGGTCACGTCGTTCTGGAAATCCACGCGAAGGCCTTCTTGCCCGGGTTCGCGCGCGGCGAGGCGCCCGTGGGCGCTGCCTGTGACGGATGGCTCGTCGCCGGAGACCGCAGAGCCGCTGCGACTTGCCTGCGTGACCGCTCGCCGTCTGCCGCCGCGGCGCCCGCCACCGCGCCGTCCGCAAGCGCTTCCGCAAGGCCGTAGACGCCGCGGCAGGCCCCGGCCGAGCGCTCGCGTTCGGCCGATGCCGACGGCACGAACGCGCGCGCGGCATCGCTCCAGGTGAGCCGCCCGCGCGACTGCGAGAACAGGTGCACGGACGGCGCCCAGCCGCCCGACATCAGGACGAGGTCGCAGCCGAGCGTCCGGCCGTCGAGCTCGATCGCCGGCAACGCAGCAGTGACCCGCGCGTTGCCGGCGACCGTCGCGCCGCCGATGACCTCGATGCCGGCGCTGCCGCGCGGCGTCCGCCATCGCGCTGCCGGGCCGCTGGTCCACGATCGCGGCGATCTCGACGCCTGCGGCCCGCAGGTCGAGCGCGGTCCGGTACGCGCCGTCCGTCACGGTGACGACCGCGCGCGCGCGTGCCCGCGCGCACGCCGTAGCGATGGAGATACGTCTGCGCCGCGCTCGCCAGCATGATCCCGGGTCGGTCGTTGCCCGGAAATACGAGCGGCTGCTCGATCGCCCCGGTCGCGAGCACGACCTCGCGGGCGCGCAGCTGCCAGAGCCGCTCCGCGACCGCGCCGGGCCGGACGTCCGCGCTGATGGTCCGTGATCCGCTCGACGAGCCCGATGTTGTTGTGCGGAAGTAGCCGAAGGCGGTCGTGCGCGGCAGCAACTGCACGCGCGGATTCCCGGCGAGTTCGGCAAGGCTCCACGCGAGCCAGGCATCGCGCCGTCTCGCCGTCGATGCTCGCGGTCGATCCGTCGAGGAGCGAGCCGCCGGGCTCCGCCTGCTCGTCGCAGAGGACGACGCGCGCGCCGCACTCCGCCGCCGCGACCGCCGCCGCGAGCCCCGCGGGCCCCGCGCCGACGACGAGCACGTCGCAGTGCGCGAAGCGCTGCGCGTAGCGGTCCGGGTCCGGCTCCGTGGGCGCGCGTCCGAGGCCGGCCGCGCGCCGGATCAGCGGCTCATACAGCGCGGCCCAGCCGCGCGCGGCCACATGAAGGTCTTGTAGTAGAAGCCCGCCGGAAATAACGGCGACAGGAAATCGTTTGCGCGGCCGAGGTCGAAGGCGAGGCTCGGCCAGCGGTTCTGCGACTCCGCCGCGAGTCCCTCGTACAGCTCGACCTGCGTCGCGCGCAGGTTCGGCGTCACGCGCGCCGCGTCGCGGCGCACGGTGACGAGCGCATTCGGCTCTTCCGCCCCGGCGGTCAGGATCCCGCGCGGGCGGTGATACTTGAACGAGCGGGCGACGAGGTGCACGCCGTTCGCGAGCAGCGCCGAGGCGAGCGTGTCGCCTTGCAAGGCCCTCGAACGGCGCGCCGTCGAACGTGAACCGGAGCTTCGCCCGCGGTCCACGCGCCCGCCGCTCGCGCGTGCGATGCGCGCTCACGGCGGGCTCTCGCCGACCTTGTAGGTCGCCGCGAACCGGTCGTTGGTCGTGTCGCGCAGCGCGTTGAAGAAGCGCCCGCAGCCGCGCAGGTGGCGCCAGCGTTCGGCGTGCAGCCCGCGCGTAGTTCTCGCGCCGGTAGAGGTACGCGCGCCCATTCTTCGTCGGAGAGCGTCGCCGGCATCGCGGGCCGCGCGAGGTGCGCCTGTCCGCCGTAGGAGAACTCGATCTCCGGGCGCTCGCCGCAGTACGGGCAGTGGATCAGCAGCATGTCAATGCGCCACGCCGGCCGCGGCGGCCTCGTCGATCAGCCGCCGCTTCGCGGAAGCGCTCGAGCGAGAACGGCGCGGCGATCGGATGCGGCTCGCCGTTCGCCATCGTCCAGGCGAACACATGCGCCGGAGCCGGGCGTCGCCTTGAATCCGCCGGTGCCCCAGCCGCAGTTGACGTAAGAGCCCCGGCACCGGCGTCGTGCCGATGATCGGCGAGCGGTCGGGCGTCACGTCGACGATGCCGCCCCAGTTGCGCAGCATCCGCAGGCGCCGGAAGCAGGGAAACAGCTCGCAGATCGCCTCGAGCGTGTGCAGGTCGACGTGCAGCGCGCCGCGCTGCGTGTAGGACGTATAGGCATCGGTGCCCGCGCCGATGACGAGCTCGCCCTTGTCGGACTGGCTGATGTAGGCGTGGATGGTGTTCGACATCACGACGCACGGGAACACCGGCTTCACCGGCTCCGAGACCAGCGCCTGCAGCGGGAAGCTCTCGAGCGGCAGCTGGATGCCCGCCATCTGCATGACGACGCTCGAGTTGCCGGCCGCGAACGACGCCGACCTTCTTCGTGCGGATCAGGCCGCGCGTCGTCTCGAGCGCCGTCGACTGCGCCGCTCGCGTCGCGGCGCGATGCCGCGTGACCTCGCAGTTCTCGATGATGTCGACGCCGAGCGCGTCGGCCGCGCGCGCATAGCCCCAGGCGACGGCGTCGTGGCGCGCCGTGCCGCCGCGGCGCTGCAGCGTCGCGCCGAGCACCGGGTAGCGCATGTCGGTGCCGATGTTGAGCGGCGGGCAGAAACGCCTTCGCCTCGGCAGGCGTCGAGCCACTCGTTGTCCACGCCGTTGGCGCGGTTGGCGTGCAGGATGCCGCTTCAGCACCTGCACGTCGTGCACGTTGTGCGCGAGCATCATCACGCCGCGCGGCGAGTACATGACGTTGTAGTTCAGGACCTGCGAGAGGTCGCTCCCACAGCTTCACCGCGTGGTCGTAGAACGCGATGCTCTCGTCGAAGAGGTAGTTCGAGCGGATGATCGTCGTGTTGCGGCCGGTGTTGCCGCCGCCGATCCAGCCCTTTTCGACCACCGCGATGTTCGTGAGCCCGTGCTCGCGCCGCGAGGTAGTACGCCGTGCCGAGGCCGTGCCCGCCGCCGCCGACGATGACGGCGTCATAGGCGGGCTTCGGTTCCGCGCGCCGCCACTGCTCGCGCCAGCCGCGATGGCCAGACAAGGCCCCGCCACAGGAGCGAGAGGCCCGAGAATCGTTGCCGCTTCATGCCGTGCGTGGGCTCAGGACTTCAGGTCCTTGTTCTCGGGATCGTACGGGGAGTCCACGAGCACGGTCGCCTCCTGACGCTCGCCGAGGATCTGGATCGCGAGCCGCGTGCCGATCGCCTCGAACCCGGACTTCACGTAGCCGATCGCGAGGCTCTTGCCCAGCACGTGCCCGTAGCAGCCGGAGGTCGCGCGGCCGACCATCGTCGCCCTTGCCGTCGAAGATCGGCTCGTTGCCGAGCGGATCGGCGTCGGTGACGCCGTGCACCTCGAGCGTGACGAAGCGGTTCGGCACGCCGGCGGCGAGCTGGTGCTCGAGCGCGGCCTTGCCCGACGAAGCTCGCCCTTCTTCATGCGCACGAAGCGATCGAGGCCCGCCTCGAACGGCGTGTAGTCGCGCGTGAGGTCGCTGCCCCACATGCGGTAGGACTTCTCCATGCGCAGCGACTCCATGGCGCGCATGCCGGCCATGCCGATGCCGTGCTCCGCCCCGGCGGTCGAACAGGGCGACGAACAGGTGACGCGCGTACTCGATCGGGAAGTGCAGCTCCCAGCCCGAGGCTGCCGACGAAGTTGACGCGCAGCAGGTAGACGTCCGACCGCGAGGCCGACTCTCCGCGACCTGGCCCGGTGAGCCAGGGAACGACGTCGTTGTCGAGCGCGCGTGTCGGTGAGCTTCGCAAGGACGTCGCGCGAGCGCGGACCCGCGACGCACGAAGCAGCCGCGCGAAGTCGGTGATGTTGCGCAGGCGCACCGAGCCGTCGGCCGGCAGGCGCTTGTGCAGACAGGTCGGTGTCGTAGCGCTCCGCCGCGCCCGCGCTCACCAGCGTAGAAGCTGCTCGTCGCCGAGCTTCGTGATCGTGAACTCCGAGCGGATGCCGCCGCGCTTCGGTCAGCGCGTGCAGAGCGCCATGCGGCCGGTCTTCGTCGGGCACCTTGTTGGCGACGAGGCCGTCGAGCCAGGCCTCCGCGCCCGGACCCGTCGACGACTCGTGCTTGGTGAAGGGCGTGAGGTCGATGACGCCGACGCGCCTCGCGCAGGCGCCGGCATTCGTTGCCGACGTGCTCGAAGCTAGTTGCGTGCGGCGGAAGCTCCATGCGTCCTTCGCGCTCGACGCCCGTCGGCGCGAACCAGTTGGCGCGCTCCCAGCCGTAGCGCTGGCCGAACACGGCGCCCATGTGCTTCAGCCTGTCGTAGACCGGGCTCGTCTTCGCGGGCCGCGCATCGGGCGCGCTCCTCGTCCGGGTAGTGGATCGTGAAGACGTTGCGGTAGGTCTCCTCGTTCTTCTGCACGAGATAGCGCTTGCTCGGTGTAGGGGCCGAAGCGGCGCGGGTCGACGCGCCAGCATGTCGATGCCGGGCTCGCCCTCGACGATCCACTCCGCGAGCTGCCAGCCGGCGCCGCCCGCGGCGGTGATGCCGAAGCTGTGGCCCTCGTTGAGCCAGACGTTCGGCAGGCCCCAGGCCGGGCCGATCAGCGCGACTGCCGTCGGGCGTGTATGAAATCGGGCCGTTGACGACGTCCTTGATGCCGCAGTTCGCGAGCGCCGGCACGCGACGCTGCGCGCCTTCGATGTGCGGGATGAGACGCTCGAGGTCGCCGTCGAAGAGGCTCTTGCCGAACCAGTCCGGCACGCCGTCGGCGAAGCGCGCGGGCGCGCCGGCTTCGTAAGGCCCGAGGATCCAGCCCATGCGCTCCTCGCGCAGGTAATACGACTGGTCCGGCTCGCGCATCACCGCGAGCTCGCGCCCGCCGCCCTGGCGGTAGGCTTTCAGCTCCTTCGATTCGTCGTAGACGATGTACTGGTGCTCGACCGGGATCGCCGGCACGTTGAGGCCGAACATCTTCCCGGTCTGGCGCGCGTAGTTGCCGGTCGCGCAGACGACGTGCTCGGCGACGATTTCGCCCTGCGTCGTCGTGAGCTGCCACTCGCCGCGAGCGCGTGCGCGTGACCGCCGTGACCTCGGTTTGCTCGTGGATCTCGGCGCCTTCGCTGCGGGCACCCTTGCGCAGCGCCATCGTGAGGTCCGCCGGCGCAATGTGGCCGTCGTGCGGGTGATAGAGCCCGCCGATGACCGCCGCCGTGTCCGCCGCTGCCGCCGAGCGTCGAGGAGCGGCCACAGTTCCTTCACCTGCTTCGGCCCGATGATCTCGAAGGGCACGCCGATCGTGTTCGCCGTGCCGCAGTACTTCTGGTACTCGTCCATGCGATCGCGCGAGGTCGCGAGGCGCAGGTTCCCGGTCACGTGGAAGCTGACGTCCTGCCCGGTCTCGGCCGGCAGGCGCTTGTAGAGGTCGATCGAGTACTTGTGGAGCTGCCCGACCGTGTAGCTCATGTTGAAGAGCGGCAGCGAGGCCGGCCGCGTGCCAGGTGGAACCGGCGGTCAGCTCGGCGCGCTCGAGGAGCACGACGTCCGACCAGCCCTTGTGCGTCAGGTGATAGAGGGTGCTGACCCCGACGGCACCGCCGCCGATCACGACCACCCGCGCATGCTTCTTCATGCTCCCGAACCCCCTCGGTCCGCCCCCGGGAAGTGTAGCCGGTGGCCGGCCGCCTTCGGCCCTGAATGCGACCTTCTTATGTCGGAAACAGACATCCGGGCCGCGGCCGCTGGCATACTCGAATGGCCGTGGAGAAGACCCGCTTCGCGTTCCTGACGCTGCCGAATTACTCGCTGATCGCGGTCACGAACGCGCTCGAGGTCCTGCGCATGGCCAACCGCGTGGTCGGCCGCGACGTCTATGAATGGTCCATCGCGAGCCTCGACGGCAAGCCGGTCGCGGCAAGCAGCGGTCTCGAGCTCACCCCGACCATCCCGCTCGACAAGGTCGGCAAGTTCGAGATCCTGTTCGTCTGCGGCGGCATCAACATCCGCGAGGCCGTCTCCAATCCGCTGCTCACGGCCCTGCGCCGGTTCGCGGAGCGGCGCGTCGGCCTCTGGCGCGCTGTGCACCGGCGGCTATGCGCTTGCGCGCGCGGGCCTGCTCGACAACTACCGGGCGACCATCCACTGGGAGAACCTGCCGGCGCTGCGCGAGGAGTTCCCGCGCGTGCAATTGAACGACCAGGTCTTCAGCATCGACCGCGATCGCTACACCGCTTCAGGCGGCACAGCCCCGTTAGACCTGATGCTTAACCTCATCCAGTTGAAGCATGGGCTCAGGATTTCACAAGGGGTTTCGGAACAGTTCGTCCTGGAGCGCGTGAGGAGCAGCGACGACCGCCAGTACGTGCCGCTTCGGGCCCAGGTCGGCAACGCGCAGCGGAGCATGATCCAGGTGGCCGAGCTCATGGAAGAGAACATCGAGAAGCCGCTCTCGCTCGAGGACATCGCGCGCACGACCGGCCTCTCGCGGCGGCAGATCGAGCGGCTGTTCCGGCGCTACCTCGACTGCGTGCCGAAGCGCTACTACCTCGAAATGCGCCTGCGCCGCGCCCGCGAACTTCTGCTTCAGACGGCCATGCCGATCATGGACGTCACGACCTCCTGTGGATTCAAGTCCCCGCCGCATTTCTCCCGCTGCTACCGGGCCCTGTTCGGCCATCCTCCGAGCGCGGAGCGGCGAGTCCGGAAATAAACCCTCGGCCTGCGTCCCAGTTCCGGGGGTTTGTCGTTCGCAGACATGTTCTTGTCGCAATATGGCTAGTCCCGGAGGGCGCCTGTCCTTAACATCTCCATCAACCGCCGGCGCCCGAGGGACGTAAATGCCTGAAGCAGAGGAAGAGTTTGACCTCAAGTCGCTCGACGACACCGAGCTGGCCGAGCAGGTGCACGACGACATGTACAACGGCCTCAAGGACGAGGTCGAGCAGGCGACGCACATCTTCCTCGAGCGCGGGTGGGCGCCCGAGCGCGTGCTGAACGACGCCCTCGTCGAGGGCATGCGGATCGTCGGCGTCGATTTCCGCGACGGCATCCTGTTCGTGCCGGAGGTGCTGCTCGCCGCGAATGCGATGAAGGGCGGGATGGCGATCCTGCGGCCGCTCCTCGCCGATACCGGCGTCGAGCCGATCGGCAAGATCGTGATCGGCACCGTCAAGGGCGACATCCACGACATCGGCAAGAACCTGGTCGGCATGATGCTCGAGGGCGCGGGCTTCGAGGTGATCGACATCGGCATCAACAATGCCGTCGAGAAGTACCTCGCCGCGCTCGAGAAGCATCAGCCGGACTTCCTCGGCATGTCCGCGCTCCTCACGACGACGATGCCTTACATGAAAGTCGTGATCGACACGCTGAAGGAACAGAACCTGCGCGACAAATACATCGTGCTGGTCGGCGGCGCGCCGCTCAACGAGGAGTTCGGCAAGGCGGTCGGCGCCGACGCCTATTGCCGGGATGCGCGCGATCGCCGTCGAGACGGCGAAGCGCCTGCTCGCGGAGCGCCGCGCGGCCGCGCATGCAGCCTAGGCTCCTCGTCATCGCCTGCGGCGCACTCGCGCGCGAAGTGGCCGCGCTCAAGCGCGCGAACGGCTGGACGTCGATGGACGTCGCCTGCCTGCCGCCCGAACTGCACAACCGCCCCGAGGGCATCGCGCCCGCGGTGCGCGCGAAGATCCACGAGCATCGCGCGGACTACGCCGGCATCTTCGTCGCCTACGGCGAATGCGGCACGAAGGGCGCGCTCGATGCCGTGCTCGCGGAGGAAGGCGTCGAGCGCATCCCGGGCGCGCACTGCTACGAGTTCTTCGCGACGCCGTCCACCTTCGCGGCGCCTCGCGGACGCCGAGCCCGGCACTTTCTACCTGACGGATTTCCTGCTGCGGCACTTCGATCGCCTCGTGATCCGCGCGCTCGGCATCGACCGCCATCCGGAACTGCTGCCGACGTGTTTCGGGAACTACCGTCGCCTCGTCTACCTCGCGCAGGCGCCGAAGCCGGAGTCGGAAGCCGCGGCACGCGCGATCGCCGGATCGGCTCGGGCCTCGCAATGCGAGGTGCGGACGACCGGCTACGGCGGTCTCGGCACGAGCCTCGCTGCATTCGCCGTGCGCCCGTGGATGCCCTTCGTGGCCAGCCTGAGCGTGATTTCCTGGCGGGATATCCCCGCGCAAGTCGTCGTGCGGCGCGGCCGCGAGACAGCAAAGGCGAAGCTCGTCGGATCGCTTCCAGGAAGCCGTGGATCGCGCCGCGATGCGCGCAGGCAAGGGCAGCTCGGATCTCTATCTCGCCGAATGGAAGCGCTCCGGCGCCACGCCGTGCAGCGACGACATCGAACGCGAGGCCGCCGCGGAAGCCGCGCGGATCGAGGCCCGCTACACGGATGCCGACCTCGAGCGGCTGGTCCGCGCGCAAGGCGTCGACGAATCGAAGGCGCCCGCATGACCGACACCGTCGTCAGTTCCGCCACGCGCGAAGTCGTCATCGGCTTCGACCGCCCGTTCGTGATCATCGGCGAGCGCATCAATCCGACCGGGCGCAAGCTCCTCGCCGCCGAAATGGCCGCGGGCGATTTCAGCCGCGTCGAGGTCCGACGCGCGTCGCGCAGGTGGAGGCCGGCGCGCACATGCTGGACGTCAACGCCGGGATTCCGCTCGCCGACGAGCCGGCGATCCTCGCGAAGGCCATCCAGCTCGTGCAGTCGATCACCGACCTGCCGCTGTCGATCGATTCCTCCATCGTCGCGGCGCTCGAGGCCGGGCTGCGCGTCTACCAGGGCAAGGCGCTCGTGAACTCCGTGACCGGCGAGGAGGAGCGGCTCGAGCCGGTGCTGCCGCTCGTCAAGAAGTACGGCGCGGCCGTCGTCGCGATCTGCAACGACGAGACCGGCATCTCGGAAGACCCGGACGTGCGCTTCGCGGTCGCCAAGCGCATCGTCGAGCGCGCGCGCCGATCACGGCATCCCGGCGAGCGACATCGTCGTCGATCCGCTCGTGATGCCGATCGGCGCCATCAACCAGGCCGGCGTGCAGGTGATGCGCCTCGTGCGGCGCCTGCACGACGAACTCAGGGTCAACACGACCTGCGGCGCCTCGAACGTCAGCTTCGGACTGCCGAACCGCGACGGCATCAACAGCGCCTTCCTCACGATGGCGATCGCCTCGGGCCTCACCTCCGCGATCACGAACCCGCTGCACGTCGAGACCGTGCGCGCCTGCCTCGGCGCCGGACGTGATGATGGGCCACGACCCGCACTGCGAGCGCTGGATCGCGCGCTTCCGCGAGGCGCCGCCGCCCGGCGCCAACGGCGAGGCCGGCCGCGGCCGGCGCGAGAGGGGCCGGAGGCCCCGCGCGCTAGCAGGCCCTGCGCCCCTCGGCGAAACCCATGACCGCCAAGGACCCGCTCGTCGTCTTCACGCCCTCCGGCAAGCGCGGGCGCTTCCCGTCGGCACGCCGCTCCTGTCCGCGCGCGCACGCTCGGCGTCGACGTCGATTCGGTCTGCGGCGGGCGCGGCATCTGCGGCCGCTGCCAGGTGCTGATCGCCGAGGGCGAGTTCGCCAAGCACGGCGTGCGATCCGAGCAGCGTCAGCGTCTCCGGCCGTCTCCGAGGTCGAGACGCGCTACGCGAACCGCCGCGGGCTCGCGGCAGGGCATCGCCTGTCCTGCCAGGCGCGCGTCGAGCGCGACGTCGTCGTGGACGTGCCGCCCGGCAGCCAGGTTCACCGCCAGGTCGTGCGCAAGGATGCGGATGCGCGCGAGATCAAGCTGAACCCGGTCGTTCGCCTGCACTACGTCGAGGTGAAGGAACCCGACATGCAGGATCCCTCCGGCGACCTGCGGCGCCTGTTCGAGGCGCTCGAACGCGAGTGGGGACTCAAGGACCTTGCCTGCGATCCTTCACTCCTCGGCGGGCTGCAGGCGCTCCTGCGCAAGGGCCAGTGGAAAGTCACGGCCGCCGTGCACGGCGAGTCGCAGGTCATCGCGCTGTGGCCCGGGTTTCACGACAAGGCCTATCGGCATGGCAGTGGACGTCGGTTCGACCACGGTCGCCGCGCACCTGTGCAATCTCGAGAGCGGCGAGGCTCGCCGCGGCCGCCGGCGTGATGAATCCGCAGATCCGCTTCGGCGAAGACCTGATGAGCCGCGTCTCCTACGCGATGATGAATCCGGGCGGCGCGGCGAAGATGACCGAGGCGATCCGCGATGCGCTCTCGGCGCTCGCCGCCGAACTCGCGCGCGAGGCCGGCATCGAGCTGACCGACATCCTCGAGCTTTCGCTCGTCGGCAACCCGATCATGCATCACCTCGTGCTCGGCATCGATCCGGTGGAGCTCGGCGGCGCGCCCTTCGCGCTCGCGGTCGACCAGGCGCTGACGCTGCCCGCGTCCTCGCTCGGGATCGCGGTGAACCCGCAAGCGCGGGTCTACGTCCTGCCCTGCATCGCGGGACACGTCGGCGCCGACGCTGCCGGCGTGATCCTCGCCGAAGCGCCCGGACCAGGGCGACGAGATCACGCTCCTGGTGGACGTCGGCACGAATGCGGAGATCGTGCTCGGCAACCGCGACGCGCCTGCTCGCCTGCTCGAGCCCGACGGGCCCCGCCTTCGAGGGCGCGCAGATCTCCTGCGGCCAGCGCGCCGCGCCCGGCGCGATCGAGCGCGTGCGCATCGACGCGGCGACGCTCGAGCCGCGCTACCAGGTGATCGGCAGCGACCTCTGGTCGGACGATCCGGCGTTCGCTGCGGCGACGGCACGCACCGGCGTCACCGGCGTCTGCGGTTCCGGGATCATCGAGGTCATCGCCGGCATGTACCTGGCCGGCATCATCAGCCAGGACGGCGTCATCGACGGCGCGCTCGCATCGACGCAGCGACCGCATCGTCGCCGACGGGCGCACCTTTTCCTATGTCCTGCACCGCGGCGCCGTGCCGATGAAGATCACGCAGACCGACGTGCGCGCGATCCAGCTCGCGAAGGCTGCGCTTGTACGCGGGCGTCGCGCTGCTCATGGATGAACTTCGGCATCGACGCGCGTGGATCGCATCCGCCTCGCCGGCGCCTTCGGCAGCCACATCGACGTGAAGTACGCGATGGTGCTCGGCCTGATCCCCGACTGCGACCTCGAAGGCTGTCGCCTCGGCCGGCAACGCCGCCGGCGCCGGAGCGCGCATCGCGCTCCTCGATTCGACCGCCCGCACCACGATCGAGGAACTCGGTGCCGCCGCGTCGAGAAGATCGAGACCGCCATCGAGCCGCGCTTCCAGGCGCACTTCGTCGAGGCGATGGCGATTCCGCACAAGACCGCGGCCTATACTGAGCTGCGCAAGGTCGTTTGCGCTCCCCGCCGCTCCGCGAGTCCGCGGCGCAGGCGAGCGACGCGCGGCCGGCGCGGGAAAAGCGACGCGGCGTTACCTGAGGCGGGAGGCGGAAGGCCATGGGCGTCGTCGATACGGTCATCCTGTTCGCGTACCTCGCGCTCCTCGTTGGCATCGGCATCTACGCGCAGCGCCGCAGCAGCCGGACGTCGACGACTACTTCGTCGCGGACGCCGCATGGGGCCCGTCACGATCGCCTGCATGTGGGTCGCGGCCTGGATCGGAGGCGCCTCCGATCGTCGGCACGTCGGCCCGCGTCTACCAGCGCAGGGCATCACCGGCATCTGGTACGTCCTCGGGATCGCGATCGGCTGCACCCTGTTCGGCCTCACCGTCGCGAGGCGCGTGAAGCAACTGGGTGACGGCGACCTGCCACCTCACCTATCCGGACTTCATCGAGCGGCACTACGACAACCGCACGCGCGCGGTCGCGACGATCACGACGGTCCTTGCCTACACCGCGTACTCCGCGGGCCAGTTCGCCGCCGCCGCGGCAATCCTGCAGGTGCTGATCGGCTGGAGCTACGGAACTGCCTGCTCCTCGCCGGCGCGATCGTGACGCTCTACACCGCGGCCGGCGGCTATCTCGCGGTCACCTTCACCGACCGCTGCAGGTCACGCTGGTCCTCGCTCGGCATCGTCGCGGTCGGTATTCCGTCGCGATCTCGCAGGCGGGCAGCTGAGGCGGACATGCGCGCCGTCCTCCCGGCCGCGCACTACGACTTCAGGGCGCAGGGCTGGGACCGGGTCGCGGCGCTCGTCGTTTCGATGGTGCTCAGCTTCTTCGTCGCGATGGACAGCTTCTCGCGCAGCTTCGCCGCGCGTGATGCCGCGGCGGCGCAGCGGGGCGCGCTCCTCGCGCCGGTCCTGATGCTGCCGATCGCGCTCGCGGTCGCGCTGGCTCGGCCTCGCCGCGGCCGTGCTCTACCCGGACCCGGCGTCGAGCGCCAGCATCCTCGCGACGTTCGTCCTCGATCGCTTCCCGGTGGGGCTGAAGGGCCTGATGGTCATCGGCATCCTGTCGGCCGTGATGTCGGTCGCGTCCATCAGCGTGCTCACGGCCTCGGCGAACTACGCGCGCGACATTCACCAGCGCTACCTGCGGCCGGACATCACGCCCGCGGCGATGCTGCGGATCGGCGACGCTGGCCTCGCCTCGGCGCGCGGCGGGCCGTCCTGCTCATGGCCTGGAAGATGCGCGACATCATCGACATCCTCCAGCTCGGGTTCACGCATCAACTCGGCCGGGCTCTTCCTGCCGACGATCGCGGCGCTGTGGACGGACCGGATGCCCGGCGGCCGCCGCGTTCTGGAGCACAGCCGCTCGCTCGCAACGGTCATCGGCTGGCGCGTCGCGGCCGATGCCGGCGCGGGCGGCACTTCACCATCGATCCCGCTGTGGCCGGGCTCTTCGTCTCGGCCGTGCTGCTGCACGATCGGCGCATGGCGATCGCGGTGCCGCAAGCACGCTGCAGAGACATCGTCGTCGCCGAGATGCCGGAGGCGGAGGGCCGCGACCTCTCGATCGAGCGACGGCACCTGCCCGCGGCGCGCGCGCGTCGAGACACTTCACCTATCCGCGGCGACCGCGACGCGCTCGTCGCGGCCTGCCGCGGACGCCGATGCGATCCTGACGGACTACGTGCCCTTCGATCGCGCCGTGCTCGGCGCAGCTCGCAGCGCTGCCGGCATCATCTCGGTCACCGGCGACGGGCTGGGATTGCGTGGACGTCGCGCGCCGCCGCGGAGCGCGGCATCCGCGTCGCCGCGGTCGGCGAGTACTGCACTGAGAGGTCGCGGACCACACGCTCGCGCTCCTGCTCGCGCTCAATCGGCGCCTCTCGTACCACCGCCAGGTGCAGGACGGCACAACTGGCGCTGGAACGAGGTGCAGGGCTTGAAGCGGCTCGCCGGCCAGACGCTCTGGGCTCGTCGGCTTCGGCCGCATCGGCCAGGCCGTCTGGCCGCCGTGCGCTCGGCTTCGGCATGAAGGTCGCTCGCCTGCGATCCGCGCGTGGATGCCGCAGACCGTGCGTCGGCTTCGGCGCCGAGCTCTGCAAGCTCGACGAGCTGCTCGCGCGCCGGACATCATCAGCCTGCACAGCAACCTGGACGCGGGCAGCCGCGGACTGCTCGATCGCCCGGCCTTCGACAAGATGAAGCGCAAGCCGCTCCTCATCAACGTCGCCCGCGGCGCGCCTGTCGTCGAGGCCGACCTCGTGGACGCGCTCGATCGGGGACTCATCGACGGCGCGGCGCTCGACGTACTGGCTGAGGATTCGCCGGACCTCGGGCATCATCCGCTCGTGGGGCGCGCGACGTGCTGCTGACCCCACACGTCGCTTTCTGTATTCTGAGTCGGCCTCGGAAGACCTGCGTCGCATCTCGGCCTCGAACATCCGCGAATTCCTGGAGGGCGGCCCGACCAGGTGTTCCGGCTCGTCGAGCCCGCGCCATGAGCGCGGAAAGCCACGTTCGACGGCGCGCCGGAGGCGCGGCACGATCAACTTCAGCGTCGGACAGCCCTCCGGCGGACCTGCTGCCGCTTGCGCTGCTCGCCACGGCCGGCAGCGCTTCTTCGCGCGCGCCGAACCGCTCGAGCTGAATTACGGCCAGCGCCGGGGCGATGCGCGCTTTCGCGCGGCGCTCGCCGCTTTCCTACGGCGAGTCCGGCGGCAGTCCCGTCGACCCCGACTCGCTGATGCTGACCGGCGGGATCTCGCAGGCGCTCGATTTCGTCTGCAGCCGCTGCAGCGAGGCGGGCGACGTCGTCTTCGTCGAAGAGCCGAGTTATCCACTATTCGTTCCAGATCTTCCGCGACCATGGGCTCGAGATCGTCGGCGTGCCGGTCGACGGAGCCGGCATGGACATCGCGCAGCTGCGAGCGCGACGCTCGTGAAGCGCAAGCCGAAGCTCGTTTACACCATCCCGGCGTTTCACAGCCCGACCGGCCAGGTGTGATCGCTGCGCGCCGCGAGCGTCTAGTCGCGCTGTCCCGCGAGCACGGCTTCGTGATCCTGGCGCGACGAGTGCTACCAGCTCCTGCATCACGGCACGCCGCCGCCGCCGTCCGCTCTCGCAAGGCCAGTCTGCGCGACGGCAACGCTCTCTCGAAGATCCTCGCGCCGAGCCTGCGCTTGGCTGATCCGAGACGACGCCTGGACTCATGACAGCACGCTGCTCGACAGCGGCGGCGCTCGGTGAGCGGCGGGCAACTTCAACCACTTCACTCGCACGTCGTCGCCAGCTCATGAGAAGCGGCGAGCTTTCCGCGTTCTGTGGCGGGCCTGCGCGCAGTTACTGCCGAGCGCGCGCGGGCGATGGATGCGGCGCTGCGCAAGCAGCTTCCCGGCATCGCGCGCTGGCAGAAACCAGCCGGCGGCTATTTCTTCTGGCTCGGTCCGGAGCGCGGACAGCAGCACGTCTCGAAGCGTGGCGGCCGCGCGCCGCGGGAACCGGGTTCCTGCCCGGGCACCTTCTGCTCGACCGATCGGCGGCGTAACCGGCCACCGCACCGCGGCTTTCCTTTCGCACACTACCTCCGTGCCCGATCCACGAGGGCATTGCGCGCCTCAAACGCGCGTTCGTGCGATGAAGGACGGAACTGACCGGCACGCTCGAAGTGGCGCTCGCGAACGCGGCGTCTGCTGGAGCGCGAGCCCGCACCTTGCCGCGCAGCAGGCGACAGAAATCCTGAAGGTCGTGCCGGACCACCCGCGCACGCTCATCTTCCGCGCACGCGCTCGGTCAGACAGACGAGGCGATCGCGACTCCTGCGCCGCACCGTCGAGCGTTGGCCCGGATGACCCGGAAGCCCATGCGCTCGCCGATCACCTGCACGCAATCGGCAGATGCCGGCGGCGCCGACGCCGCCTGCGCGCGCCATGCGTCCGGAACTCGACGCGGAAACTCTGTCTGCAGCGCGGGCAGGTGGTCGCGATGTTGCGCAATGACCTCGCGACAGCGGAGTCGCTCCTCAAGTCGCATCTAATGCGGGCGCCGACGGACGTGCCCGCGATCCGCATGCTCGCGGAAGTGGCGGTCCGATGCGGGCGCGACGAGGACGCCATGCATCTGAGCGAGCGCTGCCTGAGCTGCGCGCCAACTCGCGCCCGCACGCTACGCGCTTCGCGGTCGTCCTGCACCGGCGCAACGACCCCTGAGCGAGCGCTCGCTGGAGGTCGAGCCGCCTGCTCGCCGCGGGATCGGCGCGACCCCGCCTACCGTGACCCTGCGCGGTGATCCTGAGCCGCATCGCCGAATATGCGCGTTCGAGCCAGCTGTATCAGCAGAAAGCTCCTCGCCGACTGCCCCAACAATGCCAAGGTCTGGCTGAGCTTACGGCCACGTGCTGAAAACCGAGGGACGGCTGACGAGCGTCGCCGCCTACCGCCGGCGCGATCCAGCATCAGCCGGCTTCGGCGAGGCGTACTGGAGCCTCGCCAACCTCAAGACCTTCCGCTTCGGCGAGGCCGACCTCGCGGCGATGCGCTCCGCGTGCTGACGATCCGTCGGTCGACGAGTACGCAACCGCGTCAACCTCGCATTTCGCGCCTGGGCAAGGCGCTGGAGGACCGCGGGCGACTATGCGGGCCTCGTTCGAGCAGTACGCGCAAGGGCAACGCGCTGCACCGCGCGCAGAACCCTTACGACGCGGACCAGAACACGGCGCGGGCCCGTCACCTCGAGTCGGTGCTTCACCCGGGAGTTCTTCGCCGGGCGCGCGCCGGGAGCGGCTGCCCCGACGTCAGCCCGACCTTCATCGTCGGCATGCCGCGCTCGGGCTCGACGCTCCTCGAGCAGATCCTGGCCAGCCACTCTGCGGTAGAGGGCACGACGGAATTGCCCGAGATCATCACGATGGCGCGGGAGCTGCGGGCCCTCGCCGAGGCCGACGATACCGGCTCCTATGCCGACGTCCTCTGCCGCCATGGGCGCCGGAGGCGCTGGCGGAGCTCGGCCGTGAGCTACCTCGAGCGCACACGTGTGCATCGCAAGACGGACGCGCCTGCACTTCATCGACAAGATGCCGAACAACTTCCTGCACGTCGGCGATGATCCACGCTCGCGCTGCCGAATGCGAAGATCATCGACGCCCGCCGGCATCCGCTGGCCTGCTGTTTCTCCAACTTCAAGCAGCACTACGCCCGCGGCCAGAACTTCAGCTACGGCCTCGACCGACATGGGCCGCTATTACCGCGACTACGTCGACCTCATGGCCCACTTCGACGCGGTGCTGCCGGGCCGCGTCCACCGCGTGATCTACGAGCGCATCGGTCGACGACACCGAGGCGGAGGTGCAGCGCGCTGCTCGACTACTGCGGCCTGCCGTTCGAGCCGGAATGCCTGCGCTTCTTCGAGAACGAGCGCCCCGTGCGGACGGCGAGCTTCGAACAGGTGCGCCAGCCGATCTACCGGCGACGGCATCGAGCAGTGGCGCCACTACGAGCCCTGGCTCGGCCCGCTGAAGGCGGCGCTCGGGCCGGTGCTCGACGCCTATCCGGCCGTCCCCGGGCACTGACGCCGGCGTTGCGTTCACGCCACGTCGCAATTGCAACGGTTTTGCGTTGGCGCTGCTTTGTCGTAGTCTCTGTCGCAACTGGCCACACTGGAGTAGAGATCAATGCCGGTTGTTCCAGCAAGCGCTCCGCAGTTCCGTCCGATGCTCGCCAAGCAGCCCCAGGCGCGCTCAGCCGGTCGCTGCTCGTACGGCGACGCACCTGCACTGATGGCGCAGGCGCAGACCGAGCGTACGCTCGGCGAAGGTCATCGTCACCGCGCAGAAGCGCGCGGAAAACCTGCAGGATGCCGATCAGCATCCAGGCGCTCGGCCACAGAGAAGCTCGAGCGAGCTGCAACGTCCAGAACTTCAAGGACTACGTGCAGTTCCTGCCGAGCGTGACCATGGCACCGTCGGCCGGCTGCGGGCTCCGGACTTCAACGCCGGTGTACATGCGCGGCGTCGCGACCGGCGGCGACGGCCAGGCCATCCGACCTCGCAGCCGAGCGTCGGCATGTACCTCGACGAGCAGCCGATCACCGACGATCCAGGGCAACCTCGACATCCACATGTACGACATCGCGCGCGTCGAGGCGCTCGCCGGTCCGCAGGGCACGCTGTACGGCGCGAGCTCGCAGGCGGGCACGATCCGCATCATCACGAACAAGCCCGATCCGACCGGCTTCGCCGCCGGCTACTCGCTGGAAGCGAACTACGTCGACATGGAAGAGCCCGGGTACGTCGCGCGAAGGATTCGTGAACCTGCCGCTCAGCGTAGCAACGCCGCGCTGCGCTTCGTCGGCTGGTCGGTCAGCGATGCCGGCTGGGTCGACAACAAGCGTCACGCGTGACGCGCACGTACACGCATCGATCAGATCCACGGCCGACGATCTCGGTCACGACGAACGACGCAGTTCGCCGAGAAAATTACAACACGTCTGACACCATCGCGCGCGCGCTGCGCTGCGATCAACCCGGGCGAGAACTGGACCATCACGCCGAACGTCATGTTACCAGCGCATGGACCAGGAGGGTTCCTGGGGCGACGACCTCAAGAACGTCGGGGCGGGCGGCGACCCACGCGGTTGCGCACTTCCGCCCGGAGTTCACCGACGACGAGTGGTGGCAGGGCCGGCCTGCACGATCGAGGGCTCGATGCAACGGCTTCGACGTCGTGTACTGGGCAACTACCTCAACCGCGACGTCGACGGCAGTTTCGACTATACCGACTACTCGTACCTGCGTACGACAACCCGTATTCACGACTCGGGCTACTTCTCGCGCCTCTTCCTCGACAACGCCGGCCGCCAGAACAATCCGGACGCCAGCTCTCGAACGACGACCACTCACACGAAGACGAGCCACGAGATCCGCGTCGGCGTCGCCGCAGGATCAATGCGCGTGCGCGGCCTGCTCGGCTTCTTCTACCAGAAGCAGTACCACGACTTTTACCAGGAGTTCGGCCGCATCGCGGGCCTCGCGGACATCATGGAGATGAACTTCCTGGACGGCCGCCGAGCAGCGTTTCCCGGGCGTCGTGCTACCTGAACAGCATGGACCGCGACCGACACCGACCAGGCTGTGTTCGCCTCGGTCGACTTCGACCTCGACAGGCTCGTAGCTTTCGCTCGGCGCGCGCTATTTCGAGCCGGAAGTGCACGTCAAGGGGCTTCTTCGGGTTCGGCCTCGGCTTCAACCGCTCGCACACGCCGGAGGCTACCGGGCAGACGACATCGGCCCGGAAGCCGGCGAGCCCGGCGAGCCGGCGATCCAACGGCGACGTGGCGAACGGCGCCTTCCTCGCCGGAGAGCCAGGCCTGGTCTCGCGACGGCGAATGGCGCTGCGCTCGCAGGTTGCGCGCAAGGACGCGCCCTGCCAGAACGTCGGACAAGGGTATTCTCTGAAAGTGACAGCGTGTACCGCGTGAACCTCGACCTGGAAGCGACGGACACCGCGATGCTCGTATGCGACCTGGTCCGGAGGGCTACCGGCCGGGCGGCATCAACCGGAATCCCTTCGCCGGCACATACATCCGCGACATCCTGACGAACTACGAGCTCGGCTGGAAGACCCGCTTCCGCGGACGACCGCGTGCAGCTGAACGGCGCGATCTTCCTCGAGGACTGGGACGACATCCAGGTCGCGTTCCAGGGCGGCAACGGCATCACGCAGGTGGCGAACGGCGGCAAGGCGCAGATCAAGGCATCGAGGCCCAGCTCGACTGGCTGCCGACCGACAACCTGCGTTTGGTCTGTGCGCTCGCCTACTACGACAGCGAGCTCAAGAAGCGACTTCTGCCCGGACTCGGCCGACTGGCGACGACGACGGCAACATCACGGAGTGCCGCGTCGACCCGGACACTGGCGAGACCTGATCAGGGCGCCGCCGGACGGCGACTGCCGCTGACGCCCGGACTTCAAGGCCAACCTGATTGCGCGCTACTCCTTCCCGACGGGCGCTCGGGAGTCCTATGTGCAGGGCGCATTCACGTACCAGACGATGCAATCGTCGAGCCTCGATCTCGTCGACAATGACCTTATCGGCGACATATCCCGTCGTCCTCGTACCTCAACCTGGCGTTCGGCCTATCAGAAGGACGTACGCGTTCGAGGTCTTCCTGCCAACGCGACGGACGAGCGACGCCCGCTCGGCGTAACGAGCGAATGCTCTGCCGGGAGTCTGGCGTGCTGACGTACGGGCAGTCCAGGCCGCGTACGGCATCGGGCCTCCGGTTCTCGCAGGACTTCTGAGGCCGCCTAAGCCTCCGAGAAGAGAGGCGCCGTCAAGGCGCCCTCTTTTCATACGTTCGGAGGTCGGGGAACGACGCCTTGCGCCGGGTCATGATAGTCGAGCAGCGCCTCGCCGACCGCCGGGTCGATGCGACAGGCTCGGACGTATTCTCGAGCATGCTTTCTTCCAGCGTCGTTGGCGCGTACCGCCATGTCGCGGCGGCCCCTCCGCCTCCCACTGCTCGTAGCTGTTGCTGTCCGCGAGCGGCGAGCGATAGAAGGCGGTCTCGAAGTTCGTGAGCGTGTGCGCGCAGCCGAGGAAGTGCTTGCCCGGGCCCGACCTCGCGGATCGCTTCCAGCGCCTGGCCGTTCTCCGAGAGGTCAACGCCGGCGAGCAGCGTATGCATCATCCCTGCCTGGTCCGCATCCATGACGAATTTCTCGTAGCCCATCGCGAGCCCGCCCTCGAGCCAGCCCGCGGTGTGCAGCAACGAAGTTGACGCCGGCGAGGCAGGTCGCGCAGCAGCGTCTGCGCCGATTCGAATGCGGCCTGCGCGTCCGGGATCTTCGAGGCGCAGAGGCTGCCGCCGGAACGGAACGGGACGCCGAGCCGTCGCGCGAGGTGCGCCATGACGTAGAGCACGAGCGCGGCTCCGGCGTGCCGAAGGTCGGCGCGCCCGACTGCATCGACAGCGAAGACGCAAAGCTGCCGAAGACCATGGGCGCGCCCGGATTCAGGAGCTGGATGAACGCCATGCCGGCGAGCGCCTCGGCGAGCGTCTGCGTCGCGGTGCCGGCGACGGTGACCGGCGACATCGCGCCCGCGAGGATGAAGGGGCGTGACGATGCAGGCCTGGTTCGGCGCGCGCATAGACCTTCAGCGCACCGAGCATCGTCGCGTCACAGGTCATCGGCGAATTCGACGTTGATGAGGCTGACGATCACGGTGTTCGGCCGCCGGTCACCGGATCGACGTAGGCATCGCCGAACAGGATCTTCGCCATCTCGACCGTGTCCTTCGCGCGCTCCGGGTGGGTCACCGAGCCCATGAAAGCCTTGTCGCTGTACTTCATGTGGCTGTAGACCATGTCGAAGTGGCGCTTGTTGACCGGGCAGGTCCACCGGCTCGCAGATAGTGCCGCCGCGAGTGGTGCAGCGACTTCGACTCGTAGGCGAGCTTGACGAAGTTGCGGAAGTCCTCGATGCTGCGCGTAGCGCCGCCCCCTCGTCCAGGTTGTAGATGAAGGGGGAGCCGTAGGCCGGCGCGAACACCGGTGCGGCCCGCCGATCGGCACGCTGCGCGCCGGATTGCGCGCGTGCTGCATGAACCTCGCGCGGCGCCGACGCCTGGATCAGCTGCCGGCACATCCCGCGCGGCATGCGCACGCGCTCGCCCTGCACGTCCGCGCCGGCTTTTTTCCATATTTCGAGCGCCTCGGCGTCCTCCCGGAACTCGATGCCGATCTCCTCGAGGATCGTGTCGGCATTCCGCTCGATCAGGAGAGCCCTTCCTCGCCGAGGACCTCGTAGCAGGGAATCTTGCGGGTGATGTACGGAATCGAATGACCCGCCTGCGCGGCGCGGACGGCTACGCTTGGCGTCGCGGGCGTTCAGGCGCCGGCCACGCGCAGTCGGTGCCTACGCTGCTCATCCATGGACTCACTCTCACCGAAGCCACGAACGGAGTGCTGCGAAACGACCGATTATGCGCCCGAACCCAAAACCGACCTCCAAGGCCATGAATGTCCGGGCCCCGAATCGCGTCGCCCACACGTACAAGCAACGCCTTCACGGCTCCATGTCGAAGGTGTTTCCCGCTGCTGTGCCCGGTGCGCGAGGCGGAATGGATCGATGGCTGGAATCCGGTCCTGATCCTGACCCAGTCCGGCTTCGCGGAGCAGGACTGCGTGTTCGTCACCGACGCCAAGTTCCACGACGCGATCTGGTACATCACGCGCCACGACCCGCGCGCGGCTTCGTCGAGATGATCAAGATCACGCCCGACGTCACGGCCTGCAAGCTGACCGTCCGTGTCCGCCCCGCGAAGCCGGGATGCGAGGCGGAAATCACGTATAGCCACACGAGCCTCGGCCCGGAAGGCGACGTCTTCATCGCCTCCTTCACCGCCGAGTACTACGTCCAGTTCATGCGCGAGTGGGAGTCCCGGCTGAATCATTACCTGAAGCACGGCTCCGCGCTTCGCAATTCGAGCTGAGGTGTCCGACGATGAGCGAATACAAGGGCAGCTGTTTCTGCGGCGCGGTGGAAGTTTCGGCTTCCGGCGAACCGGCGGCGATGGGCTACTGCCACTGCGAGTCCGCTGCCGGCACTGGTCGGCGGGCCCGATCAACGCCTTCACCTTGTGGAAACCCGAGGCCGTCAAGATCACGAAAGGCGCGGGCAACGTCGGCAGTTTCGCCAAGACCCCGAAGAGCATCCGCAAATGGTGCAAGACCTGTGGCGGCCACCTTCTCACCGAGCACCCGGCCATGGGGCTGACGGACGTCTACGCAGCCATCCTGCCGAAACTCGCTTTCAAGCCGGGCCTGCACGTCCACTACCAGGAGACCGTGCTGCACATCAAGGACGGGCTGCCGAAGCAGAAGGACGCGCCTGCCGAACTCGGCGTGGTCGGCGTCACGCTGGCGGAGTGAGCATGAGCGCCGGTGCAAGAACCGGCCTCGCGCTGAATACTCCATGCTGATCAACTGCGTCGCCTACCAGGACGGCAAGCGGCTCGCGGAAATCGACCGAAAGACATCCATCGCTATATCGCGATGCCGGATTGCTTCGTCTGGGTCGCGATGCTCGAGCGGGACCCGGCAACGCTCGAGCAGATGCGCGAGGAATTCGACCTGCATCCGCTCGCGGTCGAGGACGCGCAGTACAGGCCACCAGCGCCCGAAGATCGAGGAGTACGGCGAGTCGCTGTTTGCCGATGCTGCACCTGCCGGAGCCCGACCAACGGAAGCCTGCGCGTCGGCGAAGTGAATGTCTTTGCTGGCCCGAACTACGGCTCACCATCCGGAGCCACGCCGAGAAGGGTTTCGCAGGACGTTCGCACGCGCTGCGAGCGGGAACCGGAGCTCCTGAAGTTCGGGTCCGGCTACGTGCTCTACGCCCTCATCGACGCGGTCGTGGATCGCTACTTCCCGCTGCTCGATGCCGTCGAGACCGAGCTCGAGTCCATCGAGGACCGGATCTTCGCCGGCACTTCGCCGCGCGAGAACGTCGAGGAGTTGCTGCTGGCTTGGAAGCAGAAGCTCGGCATCTTCCGGCATGCGGTTGCGCCCCTGCTCGAGGCGGTCAACAACCTCTACGGTGCGCGGGCGCCGCGCGGTGTGCACCGGCATGAAGGAGTACTTCCGCGACGTCTCCGATCACCTGCAGCGCCTGAACCAGACCATCGAGTCCATCCGCGACACCATCGCGACTGCAATCGCCGTGAACCTCTCGATGATCGGGCTGCAGGAAAACGAGACGATGAAGCGGCTCGCGGCTCCTACGGCGCGCTTGATCGCCGTGCCGACGCTGATCGCCGGGATCTATGGCATGAACTTCCACCACATGCCGGAACTCAACTGGGAATACGGCTACCTGCTTTCTGCGGCGATCATGATCGGGGCCGACCTGGTTCTCTTCCTGACGCTTGCGCAAGGCCAAGTGGCTCTGACGCGATGGCGGCCGAACGAACCTACTTCCTGGGCACGCATGACGAGGAGATCGAGCGCCTCGGCCTGCAACACGGCGTCTGGCGCCCGACCGTGCTCGAATGCTGGCGCAGGGCGGGAATCGGCCCGGGCTCGAAGGTGCTCGACGTCGGCGCCGGCCCGGCTTCGCGTCTGCGGATCTCGCCGACATCGTCGGCCCGACGGGCCAGGTCGCTCGCCGTCGAGGCGCTCCGCGCGCTTCGTCGAGGCGGGCCGCGCGATGCTCGCGAGCCACGGGCTCGGCAACGTCCGGTATCACGAACTCGACCTGATGACGGATCCGCTGCCCGCGGGCGGCATGGATGCAAGCTGGTGCCGCTGGGTCGCCTGCTTCGTCGCCTCGCCTCCGCTCCTGATCAGACAAGCTCGCGGCCGTCATCCGGCCGGGCGGCGTCGCAATCTTCCACGAGTACATCCAGTACGACAGCCTGCGCATCACGACCGCGGGCCCGCTCATGCGCGCGAGTTCGTGCGCCAGGTCGAGCAGGGCTGGCGCGAAGCGGGCGGCGAGCCGAATATCGCGCCCGCCGTCGTGCGCCTGCTCCAGGAACGGGGCTTTGCGATCCGCGACGCCATTCCGCGCGTCTTCGCGTGCGGCCCGGCGACACGATGTGGCGCTGGCCCGCGACATTCATCGACATTCACCTCCGCCACCAGCTCGAGCTCGGCCGCATCGAGCAGCTCCTGGTCGGACGCCGTGCGCGCGGAGTTCGCCGCGGCCGAGCAGCAGGCCGGCGACGCTTCTCATCACGCCGATGGTGCTCGAGATCGTCGCCGAGAAGCGGCACTGAAGGGGACGTTCCCCGATTTCCGGCAACTCCGGAGGAAATCGGGAACGTCCCCCTTTCGCATCCTAGTGCGCGATGGCCGCTGCGGTCATCTTCGCCGGATCGTGCTTGTAGCGGAACACGAATGGAAACACGATCCCGAGCGCGAGCGCGTAGCCCGCGAATGCGCAGCCAGATGCTGTGCCAGTCGCGGCACGCCGTCCACCGTGAAGTGGTCGACGACCGCGCCCGCGACCATGCGTGCCGAGGAACGCGCCGAGCCCGTTCGTCATGATCATGAAGAGCCCCTGCGCGCTCGCGCGGATGGTCGAGTTCGCCTCGAGGTTCACGAACATCGAGCCCGAGATGTTGAAGAAATCGAACGCCATGCCGTAGACGATCATCGGACAGCACCAGCATCCACAGGCCCGGGCCCGGATCGCCGTAGCGCAAAGAGGCCGAAGCGGAAGACCCAGGCGAAGATCGCTGATCAGCATCACGACCTTGATGCCGAAGCGCTGCAGGAAGAACGGGATCGTCAGGATGAAGAGCGTCTCGGACATCTGCGAGATCGACAGACAGCAGGATCGGGTGCTGCACGCCGAACGAGTCCGGATAGGCGTGCGTTGAAGTCCGCCAGGAAGTCACCGCCGAAGGCGTTCGTGATCTGCAGCGCCCCGCCGAGCATCATCGCGCGAGAGGAAGAACACCACCATCTGCATGCGCCTGAACAGCACGAAGGCGTCGAGCCCGAGCGCGGCCGACGAGGCTGCGTCTTCGCGAGATCGCCGCGCGACGGCGGGCAGGCCGGCATCGTGAAGCCGTAGAGGCCGAGGAACGCGGCGGCGCCGGCGCTGATGAAGAGCTGGCCGGTCGTCAGCGTCGAACCCGGAAAGGTCCGTGAACCACATGGCGACGATGAAACCGACCGTGCCCCAGACGCGGATCGGCGGGAATTTCTGGATGAAGTTCAGGCCCTGCTGCTCGAGCACGCGGTAGGAAATCGTGTTGTTCAGCGCGATGGTCGGCATGTAGACCATCGCATTCAGCAGCATGATGAAGTACAGCGTCTCGTAGTCGCGGACCGTCGAGGCCCAGACCAGGAGTCCCGCGCCGGTCAGGTGCAGGATTCCGTACAGGCGCTCCGCGTTCAGCCAGCGGTCCGCGATGATGCCCATGAGCCCCGGCATGAACAGCGAGGCGACGCCCATCGTGCCGTAGATGCTGCCGATCTGCATGCCGGTGAACCCGAGCGACTTGCTCATGTACGCGCCGAACGAGATGAGCCATGCGCCCCACAGGCCAAGAACTGCAGGAAGTTCATCACCGTGAGGCGGAACTGGATGCTCATGCAGCGCGGATTTTCAGGGTGTGCAGTCGGCTGCGGCGCTGGCGGCCTAGCCTTGCTCGGCTTGAAGAGCGCGACGCCGATCCAGCTCACGACGCTGACGAGGATCGCGGCCCAGAACGCCGGCCAGAAACCGGCGATCGAGAAATCCCGGCAGGAAAGCGGCGACGAGCCCGAGCATCGCGGCATTCACGACGAGCAGGAAGAGGCCGAGCGTCAGCAGCGTCGCCGGCAGCGTCAGCAGAATGACGATCGGGCCTCACGATCGCGTTGACGAGGCCGAGCAGGAGCGCGGCGAGGATCAGCGTGGTCGGCGTCGAGACGGTGATGCCGTCGACCCACTCGGTCGCGCACCAGAGGCCGAGCGCGGCGATCAGCACGCGGGATGATGAAGAAGGCCATGGCCTCAGCGTACGCGACGACCCCGCTTGATGACAACATCGACGGATTGCAGCAGGCCCGGATCGCGCAGCGCGTCTCCCCGGACCGCGATGATGTCCGCGATCTTTCCGGGCGAGATCGAGCCGGTTTCGTGCCCGACGCCCATCGCGGTCGCGGCGTCGTGCGTCGCCGCGCGGACCGCACGAACCACCGGGATTCCGCACTGGCGCACCCAGAAGTCGATCTCCTGCCAGGTCGCGCGCGAGTGCAGGTGCCCCGGCGCGCCGGCGCCGGAGCCGAGCAGCAGGAGGACCTTCGCCTCGTCGAGCTGGCGCAGCTTGTCGCAGAGTCCCGATGAATCCACGGCAGGCAGGCTCGCGAGCGAACCCTTGATGTCCGCGGCGACGAGTTCGGGGAATTCCGCCGTGATGCGCGGATCGTCGAGCGGCTCGCGGTTCTGCCTCAGCGACTCGAGATTGAGGACCGCCGAGATCGCCGGCGTCCATGCGATCGGGCGGGCGCCGGCCTGCGTGAGCCGGCCCGTGACCGCCTGCATGACTTCCGCGGGGAATGGCCCGATGCCCATGCTCGTCCCGAGGAAGCCGTCGAACTGCGCTGCCGCCCCGCGCACGACGTCGGCCGGGCGCTCCGCATAGGCGTGTACCTGCAGTCCGCGGATGCGCGCCTCCGAAACGACCGCTTCCAGTTCCTCGGCGGTCCACATCTCCACGTCCGCGACGAGCACGTAGTTCACGCCCGCGTTGGCGAGACGCTGCACCTTGCGCGCGCACGTCCGGCGCGCCCTTCACTTCCCATTGCCAGTCGCCCGTGCCGGACGGTGCGAGCTTGCGAAGCGCCGGCCCGGAGACGTAGAGGTCCGGGCCGTCGATGCGATGCTCGCGCACGCGGCCGCGGACGTTGATGGCCGCATCGAGCGGGGCTGCGGTGTCGCGCGCACTGGTGACGCCCGCCTGCAGGAGCTGGCGCGCCGCGATCGGCATCACGACGACGCTCCGCGAGCGGGCCGTAGGTCTCGTTCCAGCGCGCGGAATCGCCGTGGCCGAGGCGCATCATCGAGACCTGCATGTCCCAGAGGCCCGGCAGCACGGTCATGCCCTCGGTCGAGATGACCTGCGCGCCCTCCGGGATCGCGACCTGCCCGACGCCGCCGACCGCGAGGATGCGATCCCCCTCGATCACGATGATGCCGTCCGGGATCGGCGGGTTGCCGTAGCCGTCGATCACCGTGCCGCCGGCGAGCACGAGCGCGGCGGCCTGCGCCGCCGCCGCGGGGACCAGCGAAGCGAGGAATGCGAGTGCGCGCTTCACGGCGCCCTCCACGATCGTGCCGTCCTTCAACCGCAGCTGCAGCTGCGCGAAGGCAAGCGCCCAGCCCGTGCGCAGGCGCACCAGCATCTTTGCGTACTGCTCGTCCGAAGGAATTCCGGAACCCATCGACTCGCAGCATCCGCTGTCCCTTGCGTTCGTCGATGATGAAGTCCTCCATGATGCGCTGTGTCTGGCAACGGCGGCCAGTCAACGTTCGGTTCGTAGAGCAGTTGCAGGCGGGAACCGGGATCCAGGCGTTCGATCTGCGCTTCGCGCCGGCCGAAGAGCCGCGACACGGTCGCATAGCGTCCGCCCGCACGTGGATCGACGATGACTTCGGTCGCGAGCCAGGTCCGGATCGCCGCCGGCTCCGTGAGCGCGCGCCAGAGCGTCGCCGCGCTCGCGGCCGTCTCGAAGCCCTGCATGTAACCGCGCGTCTGCCGCCTCATTCCGCCGGCCCGCCCGCCTGCTGCCGCAGCTCGCGGTCGCGCTTCGTTCGCACGGAAGCGGCGTAGATGACGTCCTCCGGCAGCGAGCCGTCCCGCGGGTAACTCGAGGTGCCGACGCTGACCGTCATGCGCTGCAGGCGCTCGCCGACCGGGAAGAGGCTGCGGTACACGTGGTTGCGGATGCGCTGCGCCACGCTCTCCGCGACCTCGGCCGTCGCATCCGGCAGGAAGATCACGAACTCGTCGCCGCCATAGCGGGCGGCCATGTCCGTGTTGCGGATTGCGCGCTGGATCGAGCTTGCGACCGAAGCGATCGCGCGGTTGCCCGCCTGGTGGCCGTGCTCGTCGTTGAGCGCCTTGAGGTCGTCCATGTCCACCAGCAGCATCGCATAGCCGCTGCGGCCGTCGCGCGCGGCAGCCCATGCTCGCGCGCAAGCATCGCCTTGAAGGTGCGCATGTTGAACATGCCCGTCAGGGCTGTCGCGCTCCGCCATTTCCTCGATGCGCCGGCGTGCGGCGAGCAGCGTGCCCGCAAGCGCCTGCGTGAGATACGCGACCAGCGCCCAGGGCCCGAGCTCGCCGAAAGAGCCGCGCGAGAAGCGCCGGCCGGCGGCGGCAGCGGTCCTCGCCCGCGACCAGCGACAGCCAGGCGAGCAGCACGGCCGCGAAAATGACGAGCGCGCCGCGCCGCCCGAGCGTCATCGCGACGACGACGATCGGCAGCAGGTAGAGGTTGATCATGGGGCTCGCGGAGCCGCCGGTGCGGCTCGCGACGACCGTGATGAAGATGACCATCGCCGCCGAGCCGAGCGCGATGCGCGCGCCGGTCGCCTGGACCGGGAAGCCGCGCCAGCGGAAGACGACGACGAAGAGCGCGTAGCCGGCGAGCGCCGCGTACAGGATCCGCGGCGAATCCGCGGGCTCGCGCAGCACGAGCGCATAGAGCGCGACGACGAGCAGCACGAGCCAGTCCACGCGGGCGAGGCTCTGCACGATGCTCGAGTGCTCGTCGCGATGGGCCATGTCCTTGCGCAGGTGCGGCGGCGCCTGCGCGATGCCGGACTTGTCCGCGGGCTCCGTCACGCCGCGGCCGGCTTTTCGCGTTCGAGGCGCGACTCGACGGCCTCGCGCGCGGCGGCGCCGGCGAGCGTCTCGACCAGCTGGAGCGCGAAATCGAGCGCGGTGCCGGGGCCCTCGCGAGGTGATGACGCCGCGGTCCACGACGACGGCGTCCGGGACGACCGTTGCGCCGCCTGCATCTTTCAGGAAGCCGGGGTAGCTCGTCGCGCGCCGTCCGTCGAGAAGGCCCGCGGCGGCGAGGACCATCGGCGCGGCGCAGATCGCGGCGACCGGGCGGCCCCGGTCATGCAGTCGCCGGACGAGTTCCGCGATGCGCGGGTCCTTCTTCAGGTGATCGGCGCCCGGCATGCCTCCCGGCAGCGCGATCATGTCGAAGTCCTGCTCGGCCAGCGCCGCAAGCGGCGTGTCGGCCGCGAGCCGGATGCCGTGCGAGCCCGTCACGGGGCTTTCCGCAAGCGATGCGACGACGACCTCGATGTGGGCGCGGCGCAGGATGTCGATGATCGTTACGGCCTCGAGCTCTTCGAAGCCCTCGGCGAGCGGCACCAGCACCCGCTTCATCGGCGTCAGCCGCCGTCCGGCGCAGCAGCGGCCGTCGCAAGCGTCGTGTGGCCCGTCTTGAGGAAGGCGACCGCCTCACGGATCTCCGGATCCTGCTCGCCGGTCGGCTCATGGCCGGCCGCCGTCGCGGGCGGCTCCGGCAGCGGCAGGTCCGGCTCGATGCCGCGCTGGTGAATCGACACGCCGGACGGCGTGAAGTAGAGCGAAGTCGTGAGCTTCAGGGCCTGCCCGTCCTCGAGCGGCATGACGGTCTGCACCGATCCCTTGCCGAAGGTTTTCTGGCCGAGGAGCTTGGCGCGGCCGTTGTCCTTCAGCGCGCCTGCGACGATTTCCGCCGCGGACGCCGATCCCTGGTTCACGAGCACCGCGACCGGCGCGCCGCGCGTAAGGTCGCCGTTCATGGCCTCCATGCGAAAGCGCGATTCCTGCGAGCGGCCTTCCGCCGAGACGATCGTGCCTTCATCGAGGAAGGCGTCCGACACCTCGACCGCGGCGTCGAGCACGCCGCCCGGGTTGTTGCGAAGGTCGAGGACGAGGCCGCGGAGGTTCCCGCCCGCCTGCCGCTCGAGCGCGCGGAGCGCGGCGTTGGTGTCCGCGCCCGTCGTCTCGCTGAACTGCGAAATGCGCAGGTACCCGATGCCCGGCTCGAGCATCTCGAAGCGCACGGAATGCACCGAGACGATCGCGCGCTCGATGGACATCTCGAGCGGCTGCGGCAGCGGCTCGCGGGCGATGCTGAGCTTCACGACCGTGCCCGGCGCGCCGCGGATGCCGGCGATCGCCTCGTCGAGCGGCTGGTTCCGGAGCAGCTTGCCGTCGATCGAGAGGATCGCATCGCCCGGGCGTATGCCCGCGCGCGCCGCGGGCGAACCATCGAGCGGGGCGATCACGGTGAGCAGGTTGTCCTCGATCGTCACCTCGACGCCGATGCCGGAGTAGTTGCCCTCGGTCGCGATCCTGAGGTCGTCGAACTCGTCCTTGTCCATGAAGGCGGAGTGCGGGTCCAGCTCGCCGACCATGCCGCGGATCGCGTTCGACATGAGCTGGTGGTCGTTGGTCTTGTCGACGTAATCGTCGTGGATCAGGCCCATGACCTCGGCCAGCAGGTGGGCGTCCTTGGTCGGGATTTCCGCGGGTCCGCGGCCGTGGCGGGCGATCCAGAACGTGGCCGCGGCGAGCGCGACGCCCACGAGGCAGCCGCCGAGGGCCGCGAGCACGATTCGCCGGGATTGACTCATGCGCTAATGGTACCCGCGCGCGACAGAGCGCGGCATCTTCCGCCCGCTCAGCCGGACGTGGATTCCTGCTGGGCCATCGCTTCGTACAGGGCGAGGTCCCTGAGGACCTGGTCGATCGGCACCGGGCGCCCGATCGCAAAGCCCTGCCCGTAGTCCACGCCGAGCCCGGCCATGCGCGTGCGCAGGTCGTCGGTCTCGACATATTCCGCGACCGTCTCCATGCCCATCGTCCGGGCCATCTGGGCGATCGCGCGCACCATGGATTCGGTGCGCGGGTTGGTGCCGGCATCGCGCACGAAGGCGCCGTCGATCTTGAGCACCGAGACCGGCAGCGACTTCAGGTACACGAGCGAGGACAGGCCGGTCCCGAAGTCGTCCAGCGCGAACACGCAGCCGAGCGAGCGCAGCCGCTGCATGAGCCGGTCCGCCCGCGCGAGGTTCGACACCGCCGACGTCTCCGTCAGCTCGAAGCAGAGCGACTCGGGCGGCACGCCCGAGTCGCGGATCGAGCCCTCGAGGAATTCCAGGAATTCCTCGGAGGCGATCGAGGCGCCCGAGATGTTCATCGAAAAGCGCATGCCGCGGCCGCGCAGCGTGTTCGAATGCTCGGCGAGCGCGCCCAGCGCGTTCTTGATCACCCAGCGGTCGATGGCGGGCAGCAACTGGTAGCGCTCGGCGGCCGACAGGAATTTCTCCGGCGGCAGGAGCTCGCTGTTCTCGCTGACCATGCGCAGCAGGAACTCGAAGTGCGGCTCCGAGTGCTGGCCATTCAGCGGCAGGATCGGCTGCGCGAACAGCGCAAAGCGGTCCGCCGCGAGCGCCTCGTGCAGGGCCTGCACCACGACGATGTCGGTGCTGCGGCGCATGATGCTCTGGTCGGCGTCCTGGAAGATCTCGACGCGGTCCCGGCCGCGGTCCTTGGCAGCCTTGCAGGCGATTTCCGCATTCGCGAGGCCGTGCGCGAGGCGGTTCGGCGAATCCTCCGGCAGCTCCGCCGGCGCCGACGCTGACCGAGGCCTGCACCGTGCCGTCGCCGCGCGCATAGGTAAGGCCGGCGCACTGGCGCCGCAGCATCTCGCCGATCTGCTGCGCGAAATCGAGCGTGCAGTCCGGCAGGAACACCGCGAAGCCGGTCGCCGGCAATGCGCGCCGCAAGCGCGCCGGGCCGCGCCTTCTTGCGCAGCACCTCCGCGATCTTGCCGATCAGCTCGTCACCGACGTGCATGCCGAAGTTGTCGTTGACGACGTGCATGCGATCCACGTCCATGTACAGCACGCATTCGGGCACCGGGCGGCGGCGCGAGGCGAGCTGCGCGCGCACCTGGGTCTCGAATGCCGAGCGGGTGAGGAGCGCGGTGAGCGAATCGTAGTTGGTCTGCAGGACCGTCGTCGTCTTGCGCGCCAGGAGCTCGGCGAGCCGCTCGGTGCGCGCGTCGAAGTTCGGCGCGTTCTCGGCGCGGAACATCACGAGGAAGCCGAGCACGCGGCCTGAGGCGTGGCGCACCGGCGTGCAGAGGATCTTGTAGGGCGGCAGCTCGATCGGGCGCACCTTGATCTTGTTGATCACGAGGTTGCGCCGCTGCAGCTGCGACCAGTTGAGCAGGTGGCGGTGGATCTTGGTCAGGATCTCGACCTGCGGCCGCTGCCCGAGCGGCGCCTTGCAGATTGCGACGCCGCGCTCCGGCACGACCAGCGCGCCGAGCAGGCAGCCGAGGTGGTCCACGCAGGTCTGCACCATCACGCCGAGCTCGTCGCCGGCCTCCGGGCTGTCCGGATCCTCCGGGGCCATCTTGAGGAGGAGGTCGAGGTCATCATCGCGCGAGCGCAGGTCGCGCGTCAGGACATCGACGCTCGTGCGCGCCTCGAGCTCGCGCTGCAGGCACTCGAGCGCGGGCTGCACGAGCGTTCTGCACGAACGAATACGGGCGGTTCTCGCCGTCGCGGGTGAGGAGCGTCGCAATCGCGATCACGTCGCCCTCGTCGCCGCGCAGGCGGAAGACATAGGCCGGCGCGCCCTCGTGGTCCTGGCTGAAGCCGTCGATGCGGCTCGTGGTCGCGGGCGGGATCTCTGCGAGCGCGGCCGCGACGAGCGGCGCGGGATCCGGGCCGTCATAGCCCGCCGCCACCCAGAGCGGGCGCGCCCTTGGCGTCATAGAAGCCGATCCCGAGCGCCCGCGGCATCAGCATCCGCAGAAGCTGGCCGTAGGGGTCGAGATTCGGCTTCGCACCTGGCAAGGTGCGTGCGGTAATTCCATGGCTGCTGTGGTGGCCACGACGCGGCGTCGCTCAGGAGCGCCAGCCCTTCTTTGACGTAATCCGCAGTTTGTAGGACCGCGAGCCCCCGCCCTAGGGGAAGGCCGCCGGAACCAGGGGACAGGGTCTATGGCCTTGGCCCCACGGCGAATTTCGAGGTAGAGGCCCGGCACGCTCGCGGCCGCCCGTATCGCCCACCGTCGCGATCGCCTCGCCCGCCTTCACGCGGTCGCCGGCGGCCTTGTAGAGCTGCTCGTTGTGGGCATAGAGGCTCTGCGTATCCGCCGTGGTCCACGATGACGAGCAGGCCCATGCCCGGGCAGCCAGTCGGCAAAAGCCACGCGGCCCTCGTAGAGCGCCTTGACCGGCGTGCCGCGCGGCGCCTCGATCTGCACGCCGTTCCACACCATGCCCCCGCCCCGCGCCTGGCCGAACGCGCGCCGTGATCTTGCCGGCGACCGGCCAGCTGAGCCGGCCGCGGACTTTCTCGAAAGCCTGGCCGCCGGTCGGCGGCAGGTCGCTCATCGCCTTGCGCAGGTCCGCGATCAGCTTCTCGAGTGAGGCGGCTTCGCGCTTCAGCTTCGCGATCGAATCGTTGCGCGTGCGGATCTGGGCGTTCATCGCCTTGAGGGCGCGGCTTCTCTCGTCGCGCGCGGCGTCCACCGCGGAGAGCTGCTGGCGGCCCTCGGCCTCGAGCGCGGCGAGCCGTTCACGCTCGGCCGCCTCTGCCTTTGCAGCCTCGTCGAGCGCGGCGACGATGCCCTGATCTCGCTGATCTTCGACGCGCGCGCGCGGCCGAAGTACGAGTAGTAGACGAGCATGCGGCCGAGGGCCGCCGGGTCTTCCTGCGAGAGCAGCAGCTTGAACTGCTCCTGGCGTCCGCCGACGTAGGCGGTGCGAAGCTCCGCCGCGAGCACGTCGCGCTGTTCCCGGAGCGCCGCTTCGCTCGTCCGCCGGTCGGCGGCGATGGACTCGAGGTTCTCTGTCGCTTTCGGCGAGGCGCTTCCTCACGTCGCCGAGTTTTTCGCGGGCGCCGCGGACATTCTCCTCGGCATCGCGCAGCTGGCCCGAGAGCGCGTCACGCCGGTCAGTGTCGCGGCGCATCGAGCGTTGCAGGTCCTCGATGCGCTCGCGCACCGCCTGCAGTTCCTTCTCGGCATCGGCGGGCGGTGCGGCGACGGCCGCACAGCTCCACGAGCATTGCCCAGAAGGACTGCGCCAAGAACCGGCCGGATGAATTCAAGCCTATGATTTAACAGGGGTTTTTGCTCTGATATAATGCGCGGCCCCCATGGACCGACTGCTCGATTATTCCATCAATCATCCGCTACTTGCGGGCGGACTCCTGCTGATGACGCTCATCGTCATCGGCTACGAGCTGCGCCTGCGCGGCGCGATGTCATCCGCCATCGGGCCGGGCGAAGCGGTCCGGCTCGTCAACTCGGGCGCGGTGCTCGTGGACCTGCGCTCAGCCAACCTGTTCAAGGACGGCCACATCACCGGGCGAAGAACGTGCCGGGCGACCAGATCGCGGCCGATCCCAAGGCGCGTCGAGAAACTCGCCGCCAAGACGATCGTGCTCTATTGCGACGACGGTGCGACGACGGCCGCAGCCCAGCGCACGCTCACGCGCGCCGGCGCGAAGGACGTCTTCAGCCTGCGCGGCGGGCTCGCGGCCTGAAGCAGGAGAACTCTGCCGGTCGTCAAGGGCTGAGCTTTGCCATGCCCGAGGTCACGGTCTACACGGGGAGCTTTTGCGGCTCCTGCCTGCAGGTGACTTCGCTTCTCGACGCGGCGCGGCATCGCGTACGCCGAGGTGAGCGTCGAGGACCATCCGGGTTTGCGGGAAAAGTTGCTGGAGAGAAGCGGACGGCGCACGCTGCCGCAGGTCTTTGTCGGCGAGCGCTTCATCGGCGGGGCCGACGAGCTTCGGACGCCTCGATGCAAGCGGCGAACTGGCTAAACTGATTCAAACAGAGGAATGACGATGGCTGATCAAAACACCACGCCGGCCGGCGCGGGCGAACCCCGACCAACGGGCAGGGCCCGGCAGTCGCGCTGCAGACGGTCTACATCAAGGACCTGTCTTTCGAGGCGCCGAAAGGGCCATTCCTGCCCGCGCAGGTGCAGGACCCGAAGATCTCGCTGAACCTCAGCACGCATGTCGAACGCCGTCGGGCAGGACGCGCACGAAGTCGTCCTGACCGTGACGCTCGAAGCGAAGAACGGCGACGTCGCCGTCTACCTCGCCGAGGTCAAGCAGGCGGGCGTATTCCTGCGTGCGCGGCTTCGGCGCCGACGAGACGCGCCGCATCCTCGGCTCCTTCGCGCCGAACATCCTGTTCCCGTACATCCGGCAGACCGTGTCGGACGTCGTGACGAAGGGCGGCTTCCCGCCTTTCCTGCTGCCGCATCGTCAACTTCGACGCGCTGTTCGAGCGCCTCGCTGCAGGAGCAGGCGGGACGTCAGGGACAGCCGGCACCCGAACAGACGAACCGAGCGGGCGCTGATGCGTCCGATCGTCGTGCTGCGGCGCCGGCTCCTGGGGCACGGCGCTTGCGATCCAGTTCTCGCGCGGCGGCGAGCCGACTTGGTTCTCTGGGGTCGCGCCGAGGACAATCCCGAGGAGCTCGCGCGCGTTCGCGAGAACCTGCGCTATCTCCCTGGGCGCGAAGTTCCCGCCCTCGCTCTCCGATCGAGCCGGACCTCGCGAAGGCGCTCGCGAGCGGCGACGACGTCGTCCTCGTCGTGCCTTCGAGCGCGCTCCGCGCCGTGCTGACCGAGATCGCCGTCGCTCGGGCCGCGGGCGCGCATCGCCTGGAGCGAGCAAGGGTTTCGAGCTCGACACGCGGCAAGCTGCCGCACCAGGTCGCGCGCGAAGTGCTGGGCGCGAGGGTCCCGCTCGCGGTGCTCTCAGGTCCGACATTCGCGCAGGAAGTCGGCCAGGGCCTGCCGACCGCGATCGCGGTCGCCTCTCCCGACGAGGATTTCGCGCGCGATCTCGCCGAGCGGATTTCCTCCGGCGGATTTCGCGCCTACACGCAATCGGACATCGTCGGCGTCGAGATCGGCGGCGCGGTCAAGAACGTGCTCGCGATCGCGACCGGCTGCTCCGACGGCCTGGGCTATGGCTCGAACAGCCGCGTATTCCTGATCACGCGCGGGCTCGCCGAGCTCATGCGGCTCGGCGTCGCGCTCCGGTGCAAAGCGCGAGACGCTGATGGGCCTCGCCGGCCTCGGGCGACCTGGTGCTCGACCTGCACCGACGACCAGTCGCGCAACCGCCGTTTCCGGCCGCGCGCTCGCGGCCGGCAAGCCGGTGGACGCGGCGATCGCGGAGATCCGGCCAGGTGGTCGAGGGCTATCACGCGGCGAAAGCCGTTCACCGGGTGGCCGAGAAGCATGGCGTCGACATGCCGATCTGCCGCCACGTGTACGAAGTGCTCCATGAGAAGGTGCCGCTCGAGAAAGTCGTCGAGACGATGCTCCAGCGCGAGGTGACCCCGGAAAACTGAGCGCTTATGTCAACCGCAGGGTGGACTCCGGGCCGTTTGGGGAAGAACCTAGGGCGGTCACCGGGACTCCAACACCCTGGAGAGCGCCATGCGAATCCCACGACCCTGCCGCTTGCCTGCACCGCGATGCTCGCGCTCGGCGCCTGCGGGCAGGATCGCAACCCACCCGCCCCGACGGCTTCACGACTGCTCCAACTGCTTCGACGGCCACGACCGCGTCATCGGAAATGGCCTGGGCGCGCGCCGCGCTCGAACGCAATCCCAATCTCGAAGTGCTCGCCGCGGATACCGCCGGGCGGGCGTCTTCACGGTCGCGCGATCGCGCGAGCGGCGAAATACAGACCGTGAAGCCGCAGAGCTCGCGGCGATGCCGGTGGCCGCGCCTTCAGCCGTGCCTGCGGTCGTCGAGGCGACGCCGCCAGGCTCCGGCGGCTGGCGAGTCCGCAGCGACGTTTGCGGACGAATCCGCGGATGGACGCGGCGGGCAACGCCGTCGCTCGACTACACCGTCGAGGCGCAGCGGCGACCAGGTTCGCGTGAGCGGGCCGGGCCTCAGCATCGTCTCCGCGGGCACCGGCGCGGCCGCGACCGGCAAGGCCGGATCGCCGGCGCTGAAGACCGTGAGACCCGATCATCTGCGAGGGTCCGCGCATGATGCAGCTGAACGACCGGCAGATTTCGGTCGATCGGCGATGCGATCACCGCGCGCGCGGCGGCTGCCAGCCGCACATCACGAACAGCCGCATCGTCGCCACGGGCACGGGCGTCGTCGTGCGCGACGCGCACCGTGCACATCACCAACAGCGAGATCGAGGGCGCCCGCGCCTCGTTCGACGCCGGCCCTGGCGCGAAGGTCTTCCTGCAGGGCGCGACACTCAAGGGCGCGACGCGCCGCGACGAGCGTGCCGAGGTCCAGGAGCAGGGCGGCAAACCGCTGGCAGTGAAGGGCCGGCTGCTACCGCCCGCCCGCAAAGCCGAGTTGCCGCCAGGCCTCGAAGACGACGACCGCAACCGAGTTTGAGAGATTGAGGCTGCGGTCGCCCGGGATCATCGGCAGCCGGATCAGGAGTTCCTGCGGCCAGCTGGCCGAGGATCTCGCCGCGGCAGTCCCGAAGTTCTCCCGCCCGAACAGGAAAGCATCGCCCGCGCGAAACTCGCGCTTCGTCGTAGCGCTGGCTGCCGCTCGTCTCCACGGCGAAGACGCGCGCGCCGTCGAGCGTCCCGAGGCAGGCTTCGAGACTCTCGTGCGTGTGCACCCGCGCCATCTCGTGGTAGTCGAGTCCGGCCCGCTTCACGCGCGCATCGTCCAGCCGGAACCCGAGCGGCCGCACGAGGTGCAGCGTCGCGCCGGTATTGGCGCAGAGCCGGATGACGTTGCCGGCGTTCGGCGGGATTTCAGGCTCGAAGAGGATGATGTGGAACATGTGAGGAGACAGTCCACCTTTGCGACGGCGCAAGGCGCCGCCGCAAAGGGGACCGTCCCCATTAATATACGCGCTGTGGATACTCCTCGGGCCCGGCGCCGTCACTCGCCGTCGACTTCTGCGGACTGAAATTCGCCTCGCCGATCGTGCTGCTCTCGGGCTGCGTCGGCTTCGGCGAGGAGTACACGCGCATCGAGGGATTCTCGAACCGCGACGCCGGCGCCATCGTCCTCAAGGGCACGACGCCGAAGCCGCGGCTCGGCAACCCGCCGCACCGCGTCACCGGGAGACGCCCGGCGGCATGATCAACGCGATCGGCCTGCAGAATCCGGGCGTCGACCAGGTCGTGCGGAACATCCTGCCGACGCTCGACTTCTCCGAGACGCGCTTCATCGCGAACGTCTGCGGCTCGACGATCGAGGAGTACGCCGAGGTCACGCGGCGCTTCGACGACTCGCCGATCGACGCGATGGAGATCAACATCTCCTGCCCGAACGTCAAGGAAGGCGGCGTGCAGTTCGGCAACTATCCCGAGATGTCGGCGCGCGTGGTCGCCGCCTGCCGCAAGGCGACGAAGAAGCCGCTGATCACGAAGCTCTCGCCGAACCAGACCGACATCCGCGAGAACGCGAGCGCTCTGCATCGAGGCCGGCAGCGACGGGCTCGCCGTCATCAACACGATCTCGGGCATGGCGATCGACGTCGCGACGCGGCGTGCCGATCATCGGCAACGTGCAGGGCGGAATCTCGGGACCCGCGATCAGGCCGATCGCGCTGCTCAAGGTGAAGCAGGTCTATCGAGGTCGCAGGGCCGAAGCGCATCCCGATCATCGGCCAGGGCGGCATCGCGAGCGCGATGGACGCGCATCGAGTTCCTGATCGCGGGCGCGAGCGCCGTCGGCCTCGGCACCGCGCTCTTCTACGACCCGCTGCTCTGCCCCAAGGTCAACGCGGGCATCGCGGAATTACCTGCGGGGCGCCGGCATGTCCTCGGTCGCGGAGCTGACGGGATCACTCGTCAGCAGCCGCGCTGAGGACTGCGGAAACTAGCGCGCTACTTTAGGACCGAGTTCACCGCCGCTTCCGCGTTGATGAAGCCCGTTCCATCGAGCGTGCTGTAGCCCTGGCCGATCTGGTTCTCGAAGTGGCCCTCGAACGGCGTGCCGTCCTCGTAGGTGCCGAAGAAGCGCGCGCCGCCCGGCAGCACTTCGCCTGACGGCAGCAGCACGCCGTTGCCGAGCAGGTCCGCCGCACCGCCTGCCACCGCGCCCGCCGGACCGACGGCGTCCGCCTCATCGCGGTCCGTCGCGAAGGCGAGCAGGTCGCCGTTGCCGAACGTGCCGGCCAGGAATCGCAGCTTCAGCTGCTTCCACTGGCCCGCGACGCCCGGCGGATTCGCCGCCTGCGAGTAGATCGCGCGCTACGTCGGACGGATCGAGGCCAACGGCCTTGCCGACGACGAACGGCAAGCCGAGATCCTCGCGCTCGTCGAATACGAGGCCCTCGGGCCGGCCGGTCGGATTCGCGCCCGCCACATTGATGGCGAAGGTGTGCACCCGCCTCGGGCCGCCGTGCCACAGCGTGAAGAAGTTCGGGTCCTGGCCCGCCTGCTGGTTCTGGTCGCCCGAGGCGCTGATCGTCAGCAGGTTGTTGCCGGTCTGCACCGCGCCCGACGAGTACTGCGGGTCGAGGTCGTGCGGGAACGCGCTCTTCTTCAGGATCCGGCGCATCCGGTTCGGCTTGACGCTGCCCGGGCCGCCCGCCGCCTGCAATACGAGCGCGCCGATCGCCGCCGCGTGCGGCGCCGCGGCGCTCGTGCCGAAGAAGTTCGGCAGCTCGTCGTCGTCCTCGAGCGCATCCTCGAAGAAGAACGTCGTGTTGCCGCCATCCATCGCGGCGAAGTCCGGCTTCTCCCGCACTTCAGGTGTCTTTCAGGCGCCTGTTCTTCTTGTCGAAGTAGATCGTGGACGGTCCCGGCGACGTGAAGAACTCCGGAATGAACGGCCGGAAGAACGGATAGGCCGCGACGCCCATCGCGCCGCGCGACGAGTTGTGGCCGTAGGTCACCGGTCCCACGTAGCTGAAGTGCTCCTGCGGGCGCACGCCACCGAAGCCGACGTAGCGGATGTGGTCCGCGACGCTCTTGTTCTTCTTCGGCGGCACATTGGCGCGCGCGATCACCATCTGCAACGGCAGCTCCCGGCAGGCCGCCCGTCGCTCGAGCGGGCGGTTCGTGAGCAGGTTCTGCTCGGCGAACGCGCCGATGAAGGTGCCATCCTCGAGGAAGAACAGCAGGTTGTAGTCGGAGAACACGCGCTGGTCGACTTCCACCTCGGACACGCGCCAGAGGAAATCGCCGGACTGGTCCTCGGTGAAGCTGTCGACCAGGACGGTGTAGACGCCCGTCGCCGGCAGCTCGAGGGTCAGCGTCTCCGGATTGGTCGTGTTGTCCACGAACTGGATGAAGTTCCCGTCCGGGTCGAATACCGCGAATGTCAGGTCCGGGTTCGCATCGCCCGGGCCGCTTTCGTCGCCGTCGAGGAAAATCTCGACGATCTTTCCGGCCTCGCCGTTGAACGTGAAGGTCGTGTCGCCGCCATCCGGCACGCTGCCCTTGCCTTCCGCGATGACCCCGACCACCGCCGGCGGCGCCGGATCGTAGGGCTCGTTCCACTGGAACACGATGAGGCTGCCCGGATCGAACTGGATCGTCTGCGCGATATCGCGCCCTTTGCCCGCGTCGAAATCGTGGAAGCCGCCCGCGTAGAGCGCCGGGTCCACGGCGCTGAAATCGAGGTTCGTGCCGCGCCAGGACGCCGGCCTGCCCGGCACGATGCGGACGTCCGAGTCATAGGCCTCGCTCGACGAGCGGTTCCCCGCCGATGAAAAGTGCGACACGCCCCGGCGCGCGACGTCGTCCACGGCCTGCGCAACCACGCCGTCCTGGAACATCGGCTCGGTCGGGTAGATCACGTCATCCACGATGATGTCGGCCTTGAAGCCGGGCACCGCATTGGGCGCGTCGGCGAAGCCGGCGAGCGCGCGGATGTTGTTCGCGAAGTTGACCTCGCCGCCGTTCGCGGTCGCGAATCCGAGGCGCGCCTTCGGGGCGACGTCGTGCACGATCTGCAGCATTGCGCGGCCTTCGTCCGTGTCGCCGGGGTCGCCTTCCTGAGCACGGTCACGGGCATCGAGTTGCCGCTCGGGTTGCCGGCGCCCGGCAGGTCGCCACTCGCGACGTCGTCAGCCGCGGTCGTGAGCGAACCCTCCAGGTCATAGCTGTCGGACATCGCGCCGACGGTGATGCCGCGGCCATTGATATTGCCCGGCAGCCTGTTGATGCGGTGCAGCGCACGGCCGCGGGTCCGTGCAATGCCGGCGTCCGTATACATCGGGCTCGAAGGCACGACGGCGCGGACGCCGCGTTTCGTCGCGATCGCCGCCAGCGAAGCGGCGGGCACGTAAGCCTCGATCACGCCGGCGCGATACGTGAAATCGGAAGCGCGCACGTCCACGCCCGTCATGGCGCGCAGGTCCCGGAGGATCGTCGCGGCGGGCAGCTTGCCGTCGAGCGTGATGCGAACGAGCGGCCGGCCCGACGCGTCGAACACGACCGGATACCTGAGGTCGGCCTGGCCGGCGCGGCCTGCGACCACCTTCGGCCCCTTCGCATCGGCTGCGAGCGATTTTGCGCGCCCCGCAGGGCTTGCGATCTGTTCGAGCCCGCCGCCGAGGTTCCTGACCACCGGCTTTGCATGGACAATCGCGGGCGTCATTGCGAGCGCGACGAGCGCGGCCGCAAATATTCTGGTTCTCATGACAGGGGCTCCCCAGGATTCGAGTTCCCGGACGCTAAGCGAAGCCCCGTGTAAGTCTCAATCAACCGGCCCTGCCGTTTTGCGAACGGCTGTTTACTTGAGCCGACGCCGGCTTTACGCCGGATCGGCGGGCGCGGCCGGGACCGGCGATGCCGGAATGCTCATCGAACGGGACGTCGGATAGGCGAGCGTGATGCCGCTGCGGGCGAATTCGTCGAGGAGCCGGAGGTTGATCGCCTGCTGGGCGTCCATGAATGCCTTGAGTTCGCTGTCCTGCACGAAATACACCGCCTCGAACAGCAGCGCGTAGTCGCCGTAGCGGGCGAAATGCGCGCGCTCGAAGCGCACGTTCTTCTCGGCGCGGATCGCCGACTCGATGAGCGACGGGAGCTCGGCGATGAGGCGCCGCGGCGTCTCATACGCAATGCGAAGCTGCAGCTCCGCGCGGCGCTCCGGCAGGAATCCGTAGTTGCGCAGGCGGCTCTTCAGGATGTCGCCGTTCGACATGACGATCTGCTCGCCGGTCACCGACCGCAAGCGCGTGCTCTTGATCCCGATCTGCTCGACCGTGCCCTTTCTCGTCGCCGATCACGATGAACTCGCCCACGCGGAACGGGCTTGTCGAGCGCGATCGACAGCGATGCGAAGAGGTCGCCGAGGACGTTCTGCACCGCGAGTGCGATCGCGATGCCGCCCACGCCGAGCCCGGCGACCAGCGGCATGATCTTGACGCCGAGATTCGCGAGCAGCATCAGGAACGCGACGACCCAGACCAGCAGCACGCCGACGAAGCGCAGGATGTTGAGGCTCGCCGCGCCCTCCGCGCCTGCGAGGTCGTGGCCGCGCCGCACCTCGATCAGGTGCTTCACGGCGGCCGTCAGCCAGAGCCCGACCTGCCACCACACGATGACGAGGATCGTCGTGCCGATGATGCGATCCAGCTTCGCCGGCACTTCGAGCCAGCGCATCGCGAGGTAGATCGCGATCGCGATCATGAAGATGCGCGTGGTCGCGTCGATCAGCGCCCGGAGCAGCAACAGGAATGCGACGGGATGGTGGGCCTCCTGCTTCTTGAGCTTGCGCATGGTGAAGCGCGCGCGATCGGCAGCACCGTGAACCAGACGGCGAACTGCACGAACGCCTTGACCCAGGCGCCGAGTTCGTTGCCGTAGTACGTGACCCGGCCCAGCTCGTGCAGGCTCTCGAAATTCATGGCGACATCTTATTCGAGCCCGAGCTCGCGCAGCTTTCGCGTCAGCGTGTTCCGGCCCCAGCCGATCAGTTTCGCCGCTTCCTGGCGCTCTGCCCTGCACGCGCTCGAGCGCGGCCTGGGCGAGCGTGCGTTCGAAAGCGCGCGGTCGCGACGGACAGCAGCGGCGGTCCGCCGCCCGCAAGGTGCCGTGCTGCCCAGGCTTCCAGCTCGCGGCACCAGTCGTCGGCATTCACGGCGGCGCCTTCGCCGCCGAGGTCGGCGGGAATGTCTTCCTCCCGGATCTCGCGGCCCGGCGCGGTGACGGTGAGCCGCCGCGTCGCGTTCACGAGCTGGCGCACGTTGCCGGGCCAGGCAAAGGCTGGCGAGCCGGCCGCGTGCGCCCGCGGTCAGCGACTTCGGCTCGGCGCCCAGTCTCGCGCGCCGCGGTCGCGAGGTAATGAGCCAGCAACTCCGGGATATCCGCCGGGCCGCTCGCGCAGCGTCGGCACGCGGATGCGGATCACGTTCAGGCGATGCAGCAGGTCCTCGCGGAAGCGGCCTTGCTTCACGAGCACGTCGAGGTCCTGGTGCGTCGCCGCGATCACGCGCACGTCCACCGTGACCGGCACGTTGCCGCCGACCCGGTAGAACTCGCCTTCCGCCAGCACGCGCAGGAGCCGCACCTGCAGCGCGGCGCTCATGTCGCCGATCTCGTCGAGGAACAGCGTCCCGCCGTCGGCCTGCTCGAAGCGCCCGCGGCGCATGGCCTCGGCGCCGGTGAATGCGCCGCGTTCGTGGCCGAAGAGCTCCGACTCGAGCAGCTCTGACGCGATGGCGGAAGTATTGAGCGCGATGAAAGGCGCATTCGCGCGCGGGCTGTGGCGGTGCAGGGCGCGCGCGACGAGCTCCTTGCCCGTGCCGGACTCGCCGGTCACCAGCACCGAGAGGCTCGAGCGCGAGAGGCGGCCGATCGCGCGGAAGACTTCCTGCATCGCGGGCGCCTGGCCGAGGATGCCGGGGATCGCCGCGCCCGCGCCTTCCGCCGCGAGTGCCGCGCCGGGCGACGCGGCACGGCGCACGAGCGCGACGGCCTCGTCGATGTCGAAGGGCTTCGGCAGGTATTCGAAGGCCCCGCCGCGGTAGGCGGCGACCGCGTGGTCGAGGTCCGAGTGCGCGGTCATCACGATGACGGGAAGCCCCGCGTGGTCGCGGCGCGCGATTTCGAGCAGGCGCAGTCCTTCCGTCCCCGGCATCCGCACGTCGGTCAGCAGCACGTCGGGCCGGCGCGTCGCGAGCGCGGCGAGCGCCGCGTCGGCGTGGTCGAAGGTCACGGGCGAGAGGCCCGCCTGGCGCAGCGCGCGCCCAGCACCCAGCGGATCGACGCGTCGTCGTCCACGACCCAGACCTCAAGCGGCTTCGTCATGCGCGTTCTCCATCGGCAGCAGCAGCGAAAACACGGTGTGGCCCGGACGGCTGTCGAACTCGATGATGCCGCCGTGGCGCGTCGCGATGTCCTGCGCCACGGCAAGCCCGAGCCCGGTGCCGCCCGCGCGCGCCGTCACGAGCGGATAGAAGATCGTCTCCCCGAGCTCGGGCGGAACGCCCGGCCCGTCATCCTCGAATTGCAGCGAGGCGACCACGCGGTGCCGTTCCGTCCCGATCGTCGCGTTCGTGAGCGCGCGGCTCCTGAGCGTCAGCCGGCCGTGGCCGGCGAGCGCCTGCACGGCGTTCCGGGCGAGGTTCAGCATCGCCTGCACGAGGAGGTCGCGATCGAGCGCGAGCAGCGGCAGGCTCGGGTCGTAGTCGCGCTCGATGCCGACGCCGGCTGGCGCCTCCGCGCGCGCGAGCCGGTACACGCGGTCGAGGATCTCGTGCACGTTGATGCGTTCGCGCCGCACCGGTCGTATGGGCCCGAGCAGGCTGTCCACGAGCGCGCAGAGCCGGTCGGCCTCGCCGATGATCACGCGCGTGTATTCGCGCAGCTCGTCGGACGGCAGCTCGCGCTCGAGCAGTTGCGCCGCGCCGCGCAGGCCGCCGAGCGGGTTCTTGATCTCGTGCGCGAGCTGGCGCGCCATCACGCGGCTGCCGCCCTGCTGCACGAGGAGCGCGCTGTCGCGCGTCATGCGCGACGGCTGCGTCGTGTCCGCGATCTCGACCAGCACGCCGCCCGGCAGTGCGCCCGCGAGCGGCGTCAGCGTGACGTCCACCTGGTAGCGCGCATCGGTGCGCGCCGCGGGCGAGAGGCCGAAGGCCCGGAGCGCAATCGGTTCTTCACCCGCGCGGCAGCGGGCGAGCAGCGCCTCGATCGCCGCGCCATCGGCGACCAGGAGGAAGGCCGCGTCCTTTCGCCGCCGCCGCGCTCGTCGCGAGCAGCTCGGTGGCCGCGTGGTTCAACGAGACGACATGCGAGCGCGCATCCACGACGAGGATCGCCGTGGCGAGGAGGTCGAGGATGGCGGCGGAGTCGGGCGCCGCGGCTGGTGCAGAGTCACGCGCCATCGCGCGACTCCGGCAGATGGGCGTCGGCTAGTTGCCGGCGGGCTTTGGCGTCGGCTTGGGCGGGCTTGGGCGTGGGCTTCGGCGGCGGCTTCCGGCCCTGCGGACTCTGCGGAGAATTGATCGAGGGCTCGCGCACGTGGAACTGCGTCTGCTGGCTCGTGATCACCGGGTCGCCGTTCTGGTCGAGGATGCTCGCGCGCAGGAAATACGTGCCGCGATCGAGGCCGGTGAGGCTCGGTACTCAGGCCCGACGCAGGCTTCCGGTTGCCATTCACGAAGAAGACGACCTGGTGATCCGGCCGCAAGGTTCCCTGCAGGTCGGCGGAAACCGTCGACCACGGCGTCCGCGCCGAAGAACACCTGGTCCGGCGTCGGCGAGACGATCGAAAGCGATTGGTAAGGCGAGTTCGCCGCCGGGCCATTGCCGTTCGTCTCCGCGTCGGAACCCGAGTCGTCGCCCTGCGAGTTCGCATTCCGGCGCCGCCGCCGCGCCCTCGTAGGCATTCGGCTCGATCACGTTGATGAGCTCCGCGTTCGAGGCGCCCGGCTGGTCCGAATAGTGGACGATTCCGTCCTTGTCCACCCACCGGTATATCTCCTGGGAGGCGGCCGCCAGGGACAAGGCCATTCCGGCGAGGATCAAGGGATACGCATGACGACAGCATATCCCCTGCCCTGCCGGACTGACAAAGCCGGGACGGCATCTGTGACCGCCGTCCCACCCCGAAAGCCCTGTTTCAGAGGCTGTAATACATGTCGAGCTCGACCGGGTGCGTCGACATCCGGAAGCGCGTGACCTCACCCTGCTTGAGACCGATGTAGGCGTCGATCAGGTCGTCGCTGAAGACGCCGCCGCGCTTCAGGAAGTCGCGGTCGCGGTCCAGGTGATCGAGCGCCATGTCGAGCGAATGGCAGACTTCGGGAATGTTCTTCGCCTCTTCCGGCGGCAGGTCGTACAGGTCCTTGTCCGACGCGTCCCCGGGATGGATCTTGTTCTGGATGCCGTCGAGGCCCGCCATCATCATCGAGGCGAACGCGAAATACGGGTTCGCGCTCGAGTCCGGGAAGCGCACTTCGATGCGACGGCCCTTCGGATTCGAGACCCAGGGGATGCGGATCGACGCGGAGCGGTTGCGCGCGCTGTAGGCGAGCATGACCGGCGCCTCGAAGCCCGGCACCAGGCGCTTGTAGCTGTTCGTGCCCGGGTTGGTGAAGGCATTGATCGCCTTCGCGTGCTTGATGATGCCGCCGATGTAGTAGAGCGCGACATCGGACAGTCCCGCATAGCGCTCGCCCGAGAAGATGTTCTTGCCGTCCTTCTGCAGCGACTGGTGCACGTGCATGCCGCTGCCGTTGTCGCCGACGAGCGGCTTCGGCATGAAGGTGAGCGTCTTGCCGTGGCCGTGCGCGACGTTCCAGAGCGCGTACTTGAGGATCTGGACCTCGTCGCCCTTCTTCGTCAGCGTGTTCGGGCCGACGTTGATCTCGCCCCTGGCCGCCGGTGCCGACTTCATGGTGGTGTACTTCGACTTTCAGGCCGAGTTCTTCGCAGGCCTGGCACATCGCCGTGCGCAGGTCCTGGAAGCGGTCCACCGGCGGCACCGGGAAATAGCCGCCCTTCACGCCGGGACGATGGCCCATGTTGCCGCCGTCGTAGCTCGTGCCGGAGTTCCACGCGCCCTGCACCGAGTCGATGATGTAGCTGCAGCCGTTCAGGTCGTTGGTCCAGCGCGCGCTGTCGAAGATGAAGAATTCATTCTCGGGGCCGAAGAGGCACGAATCCGCGATGCCGGTGGACTTGAGGTAGGCCTCGGCGCGCTTGGCCAGCGAGCGCGGATCGCGGTTGTAGCCCTGCATCGTCGTCGGTTCCACGACGTCGCAACGCAGGAGCAGCGTGGTTTCCTGGAAGAACGGATCGATCATCGCGGTCGACGGATCCGGCATCAGGATCATGTCGGACTCGTTGATGCCCTTCCATCCGGCGATCGAGGAGCCGTCGAACATCTTTCCGTCGACGAAGAAGTCCTCGTCCACCATGCGCGTCGGGATGGTGACGTGCTGTTCCTTCCCGCGCGTATCCGTAAAGCGCAGGTCGCAATAGCCAATTTCCTTTTCCTTGATCAGCTTGACGACGTCGGCGGGGGTCATGGAAATCTCCTGTTCGGTGCGCGGCGAACGCGATCCCTGTCGTGGTGCAAGGACCGTGCCAGCGCAAGAGCGATATCAACCGCTTATAAATCAATCTGTTACTGACGGACGGCCAGCCCGATCCGCAATAGCTGCACCAACGTGGTGCGCATACGATAGCAGCCGCACCATCACGGTGCGACGACTTTCAGACCCGCGGTCGGCACAATCGCGGCCCGATGAGGCTCAACAAGCACATCAGCGAAAGCGGCATCGCGAGCCGTCGCGAGGCGGATGCCTGGATCGCGGCGGGCCGCGTGACCGTGAACGGCGCGAAGGGTGAGCTCGGCACAAAGGTCGAGGCGGGCGACGTGGTCCTCGTGGACGGACGCCCGCTGCCGGCGCGCGCGAAGCCCCTCTACATCGCGCTCAACAAGCCGCGGCGGCATCACCAGCACGACCGAGCGAGACGTGACCGGCAACATCGTGGACTTCGTCGGCCACCGCGAGCGCATCTTCCCCATCGGCCGGCTCGACAAGGACTCCGAGGGACTCATCCTCCTCACGAACGACGGCGACATCGTCAACGAGATCCTGCGCGTCGAGAACGGCCACGAGAAGGAATACCTCGTGACCGTCGAGCCGCCCGTCACCGACAACTTCCTGTCGATGATGGCGAAGGGCGTGCGCATCGGCGGCGAGAAAACGAAGCCCTGCACGGTCACGCGCACCGGCCGCGACGAGTTCCGCATGGTGCTGACGCAAGGGCTCAACCGGCAGATCCGCCGCATGTGCTCTGCGCTCGGCTGGCGCGTGAAACGGCTCGTGCGCATTCGCATCATGCATATCCGCCTCGGCACGCTCGAGAGCGGCCGCTGGCGCGATTCGACCGAGTCGGAGCAGGGGACCCTGCTGCGCATGGTCGGCCGCCGCCCCGGCAGGCGTAGGATCGGGCCGGACCCGGCCATGCGAAGAATCACGGTCTTGGGCAGCCTCGCTGCTGCCGGCTTCGCCGCCGGCGCCATGGGAAGCTGCGTTTCCGCCAAAGGCGCGAGCTGGCCCGAAACACTCAGCGTCAGGCCGGCGCTCCAACCGAGGATCGCGCGCATGTCGTCCTGCTGCGTCCGGACCAGCGTTATGACGATGCAAGCCTGAGCCGCATCATCGTTCGCATCGACGGTCGCGTGATCGGCAAGCTCGCTTGCGGGGGCTTCCTGCTGGCGGACGTGCCTGCCGGCGAACTGACCTTGAAGTCTCCGCGAAGAACCGCTTTACGGGACCTGCAAGCTGGCGCTTCGCGTCGCGGCCGGCGAAACGAAGTACTTCGACACCGCGCCGCGTCCCGCCAACATCGCGGCGGGCGCGATCGGCGTCCTCGTCGGCGGGTCCGTGGTCGGCGGGGGCCACGCCGACACCCGTGGAAGTGGGGGCAGGGGCGGTGGCCGGCGACGCTGTCGCTTCCGCGGCAGAAAGCGCCGGCAAGACCTGCGGCGTGTCCCTATCACATGACGCCACTCACTGCGGACGTTGCACTCGCGCATCTCGATCGCCTCCACGCCTCCGAGTAGCCGGACGCTCGACCGCTATACTTGGCGGTCTTTTGCCGCCTCGCGATCCATGGCCAAATCCGCCGAAAAATCCCTGCCGCAGACATTCCAGGACCTGATCCTGGCGTTGCAGCGCTACTGGGCGGAGCAGGGCTGCGTACTGCTGCAGCCCTACGACATGGAAGTCGGCGCGGGCACTTTTCACACGGCCACGTTCCTGCGCGCGCTCGGGCCCGAGCCCTGGAACGCCGCGTACGTGCAGCCAGCCGGAGGCCTACGGACGGCCGATACGGCGACAACCCGTTCAGGCTGCAGCACTACTACCAGTTCCAGGTCGTGATGAAGCCCTCGCCGGACGACATCATCGAGCTGCTATCTCGGCTCGCTCGTCGCGATCGGCATCGACCCGCTGGTGCACGACATCCGCCTCGTCGAGGACAACTGGGAATCGCCGACGCTCGGCGCCTGGGGGCTCGGCTGGGAGATCTGGCTGAACGGCATGGAAGTCACGCAGTTCACGTACTTCCAGCAGGCGGGCGGCCTCGACTGCCGGCCGGTGACCGGCGAGATCACCTACGGCCTCGAGCGGCTCGCGATGTACCTGCAAGGCGTCGAGAGCGTGTACGACCTGGTCTGGACCGACGGCGCCGCGGGTCGCGTGACCTATGGCGACGTCTATCACCAGAACGAAGTCGAGCAGTCCGCGTTCAACTTCGAGCACGCGGATATCGCGTCGCTCTTCGTGGAATCTCGACCAGCGCGAGAAGAACTGCAAGGCGCTGCTCGAGGCGGCGCTGCCGCTGCCCGCGTACGAGCAGACGCTGAAGGCCTCGCACGTCTTCAACCTGCTCGACGCGCGCAAGGCGATTTCCGTCACCGAGCGCCAGCGCTACATCCTGCGCGTGCGTGCGCTCGCCCGCGCCGTCGCCAGCGCCTACTTCGCCAGCCGCGAAGCACAGGGCTTTCCATTGCTGCGAGGGGATGCGCGGACTGTCCCTCCGACACCGGTTCGGAGGCCACCGTCCGCATGAAGAAGCGCCCATGAACCGCCACGACTTCCTGGTCGAGATCGGCGCGGAGGAAATGCCGCCGAAGAGCCTCGTCGCCCTCGGCGAAGCGTTCCGCGACGGGCATCGGTCGCGGGCCTGGATGCCGCCGGCCTCTCGCACGGCGCGGCGCTCGCGTATTTCACGCCGCGGCGCCTCGCGGTGCAGGTCACGAAGCTGCTCGACCGCCAGCCGGAGCAGCGGGTCGAGCGCCGCGGCCCGCCGGTCTCGGCCGCGTTCGACGCCGCCGGCAAGCCGACGCGCGCTGCGAGCGCATTTGCCGACTCCTGCGGCGTGAAGGTCGATGAGCTCACGCGCCTCAACGACAACAAGGGGCGAGTTCCTGTTCTGCCGTACGACGCGCCCGGGTGAACAGGCCGCAAAACTCCTGCCCGGCATCGTGCAGGCTGCGCTCGATGCGCTCCCGATCGCGCGGCGCATGCGCTGGGGTGCGGGGACGGCCCAGTTCGTCCGCCCGGTGCACTGGATCGTGATGCTGCACGGCGACCAGGTCGTGCCCGGCGAGATCCTGGGGATCACGGCCGGCCGCATGACCCGCGGCCATCGCTTCCATTCGAAGAAGCCGATTGCGCTGCGCTCACCCGGCGGCTACGTGGCGGCGCTCGAGAAAGGCCATGTGCGCGCCGGATTTCGAGGCGCGGCGCGCGCGAATTCGCGCGGGCGCCGTTGCCGCGGCCGAGGCCGAAGGCGGCGAAGCCGTGATCGACCCGGCCGTGCTCGACGAGGTCACCGCGCTGACGGAATGGCCGGTGCCGCTCGTGGGCGCTTTCGAGCCGCGCTTCCTCGAGCTGCCCGCCGAGGTGCTGATCGCGACGATGCAGGACCACCAGCGCTATTTCCCGGTGCGGGCGAAGGACGGCACGTTGATGCCGCGCTTCATCGCGGTCGCAAACCTCGAAAGCCGGGATCCGCCGCAGGTGCGCGCCGGCAACGAGCGCGTCGTGCGGCCGCGCCTCGCCGATGCCGCCTTCTTTTCGCCGCCGACCGCAAGGCGACCCTGCAGTCGCGACGCGAGGCGCTCGGCGCCGTCACCTTCCAGGCCCAGCTCGGCAGCTTACGCCGACAAGACCGCCCGCATCACGGCCCTCGCCGGCCAGATCGCGCGGGTCGCGGGCCACGATCCCGCGACCGCGCAGCGCGCGGCGGAGATCTCCAAGTGCGACCTGCTGACGGCCATGGTCGGGGAATTCCCGGAATTGCAGGGCGTGATGGGCCGCTACTACGCCCGGCACGACGGCGAGTCCGCGGAGGTCGCAGCCGCCATCGCGGAGCAGTACATGCCCCGCTTCGCCGGCGATGCCCTGCCCGCGACCGGCGCCGGGCTCGCGCTCGCCATGGCCGACAAGCTCGACACCCTGGTCGGCATCTTCGCGATCGGCCAGAAGCCGACCGGAACCAAGGACCCCTATGGTCTGCGCCGCGCGGCGCTCGGGGTGCTGCGCATCCTGATCGAGCCCGGCATCGCGCTCAACCTGCGTGAGCTCATCCGCAGCGCCATCGACTCGGTCGCCGCCGACCTCGCCCGCCTCGGCGGCAAGGCGCCCGCGGACAACCTGGCCGAAGACATCTACGACTACATGATGGAGCGGCTGCGCGCCTGGTACCTCGAGCGCGGCGGCGTCACCACCGAGATGTTCGACGCCGTGCTGGACACGCGCCCGGCTTCGCCGCTGGACTTCGACGAACGCCTGCGCGCGCTCTCCGCGTTCCTGGCGCTCCCCGACGCGGCAGGGCTCACTGCCGCCAACAAGCGCATCGCGAACATCCTGAAGAAGGCGGGCGAACAGCCGAGCCCGCGCGTCGATCCCGGCTCCTCACCGACGCGAACGAACGGCAGCTTGCCACCGAAATCGAATCGCTCCGGCAGGACGTCGAGCGGCTCGTCACGGCGCGGCGCTATGCGGACGCCTTGACGCGGCTCGCCGCCCTGCGCGGTCCGGTCGACGCGTTCTTCGAGAACGTGATGGTGATGGCCGACGACGTGCGCGTGCGCGCGAACCGGCTCGCGTTGCTCGCGGCGCTCCAGCGCCTCTTCCTGCACATCGCGAACCTGTCCCGGCTTCCCGGCTGAAAAAGGCGCCTCCCGGATGTCTTCAAGCATCCCGAACTGGCGGACGCTGCCGCCGCTGCAGTGGCTGGCGTCCGTTCTCTACACGTCGATCTTTTTGTCGATTCCGTCGCGTTCGGCTTCGTGATCGTACTGCTGGGGTGGCTCCCGTTCCGCCAGCGTTACGGCCTCGCGCGCGCCTGGGCGCAGACGAACGTCGGACTCGCGAAAATACTCTGCGGACTCGACTGGACCGTCGAAGGCCGCGAGCACATCCCGCGCGAGGGTGCGCACGTCGACGATGTGGAAGCACACCTCCACCTGGGAAACGATGGCGCAGATGATCGTGTTCCCGCCGCAGGCCTGGGTCCTCAAGCGCCAGATCCTCTGGATCCCATTCGTCGGCTGGGCGACCTGGCTCATGAAGTGCATCGCGATCGATCGCGGCTCCGGACATCGCGCGGTCAACCAGGTGCTCGACCAGGGACGCGACCGGCTCGCCGCCGGCATCTGGGTCCTGATCTTTCCGGAAGGCACGCGGATGGCGACGCGGCGAGACGCGCAAGTACGGCGTGTCGGGCGCGCTGCTCGCATCGCAGGCGGGCGTGAAGCTCGTGCCGGTCGCGCACAACGCGGGCGACTTCTGGCCGCGGCGCGGCCTCCTGAAAAAGCCGGGCCTCATTCGCGTGCGGATCGGCCCGCCTGTCGAGGCGACCGGCCGCGAGCCGCGCGAGCTCAACGCCGAGGTCCAGCGGTGGATCGAATCGGCGATGGAAGAGATTCGCAGCCGCCCGGAAAGCGTCGTTTCCTGATGGATATGGCCATCGGGCCAGACGGCTAGGCCTTTGACGAACCCGCAAGCGGCCCGCGATACCGGTTTTGTCCGCGCCATCGGCCGTTTCGATCTCACGGCGGCCGTGGATCAACGGGGTGATCGGCAGCGGCATCTTCGGGTTGCCCGCCATCCTCGCCGCCACGGCGGGCAGCCTGAGCCCGCTGGCGGCGCTCGCCGCCGCCGGGGGCATTTTCCTCATCATCGCTCTGCTTCGCGGAGGTCGCGAGCCGGTTCCGCGAACATGGCGGCGTCTATCTGTATTCGCGTGCGGCCTACGGCTCGCTGGTCGGATTCGAGGTCGGCTGGCTGCTCGTGTGGACGCGCCTCCTGAGTGCCGCCGCGAACCTCAACCTCTTCGTGCTCTACCTCGCCGAGCTCTGGCCCGAGGTCGCGGGCGGCGCCCGCGCGCGATCGTGATGACGGCCCTCGCCGGCACCGTTGCGATCATGAACGTGGTCGGCGTCCGAGCGCCGCCCGGGCGATCGACGTCTTCACCATGCGCGAAGCTGCTGCCGCTTGCCCTGCTCATCGTCCTGGGGCTCCCGCATCTCGACGCGGCGACCGTCGCCGGCCAGGCCGTGCCGGCGCCGGACTGGTCCGAGTCGGTCCTGGTCCTCATGTTCGCGCTGGGCGGATTCGAGTCCGCGCTCCTGCCCGCGGGCGAGATGCGCGACCCGAAGCGCGACGTCGGCTTTCGCCCTCCTCACCGGGATCGCGGTCGTCGCGGTCGTCTACCTCCTGGTCCAGGTCGTCGTGATCGGCACCGTCCCGCATGCGGCCGGGTCCTCGGCGCCGATCGCCGACGCACTCGCGTCGCTCCTGGGTCCGGCCGGCCTCCTGCTCGGCAGCCTCGCGGCGATGGTCTCGGTGGTCGGCTGGATGACCGGCGCTTTCCTCGGCCAGCCGCGGGTGATTCATGCGATGGCCGATCGCGGCGAATTGCCGCGCGTCCTCGCCGGCGTCCATCCCCGGTTTCGAACGCCCGCACCCGCCATCCTGTTGTTCGCCGGCGTGAGCCTCGCGCTCGCCTTCGCCGGAAGCTTCGCGGCGAACGCGACCTTCGCCGCGCATCGTCAGGATGGTTTACTACGGGCTCACCTGCGCGGCGCTCATCGTGCTGCGAAAGAAGGGCGGCGAGCCGGCCGGTTTTCGCCTGCGCGGCGGTCCTGTCATCGCGGTGCTCGCGGTCGGCTTCTGCGGTTGGTTGCTCGCGACGCGTTCGTTCGAGCAGGCGTGGATCCTGGCCGCGCTGATTGCGGCGGGACTGCCTTTCTACCTGCTCGGGCGGCGGAAATCCGGACGCGTATGAGCATCCGCACGGCCGGCAAGTGCCGGCCGGGTGGGGATCAGAACGTCGAGGTTCGAGACGTACAGCGCGTTCTTCTCGATGAACTCGCGGCGCGGCTCGACGGCGTCGCCCATCAGCGTCGTGAAGATGTCGTCCGCGGCGACCGCGTCCTCGATGCGCACCTGCAGCAGCCGGCGCACTTCGGGATTGATCGTCGTGTCCCAGAGCTGCGCCGGGTTCATCTCGCCGAGGCCCTTGTAACGCTGGATGGCCTGGCCCTTGCGCGCCTGGTCGAGGAGCCACGCGATCGCGTCGGGAAGGTCGCGATGTCCTGGCGCTCGCCGCCGCGGGCGATGAAGGCGCCCGGCGCTGATGAAGTCGTTCAGCGTCGTGCCGAGCTCGGCAATGCGCCCGTACTCGGCCGACTGGAAGAACTCCGGCTGCAGGTGCTTTTCGGTCGTGACGCCGTGCTCGGTGCGCGCGACGTCCACGCGCTCGGGTTCGCCCGCTTCGTTCCGGCGCACGCCGAGCTTGTAGCTGTGCACGAGGCTGCCGTCGGCATTGAGCCGCGCCTCGAGCTCCTTGACCCAGCCCTCGAGCCAGGCCGTGTCCGCGAACTGCTGTTCGCCGACCGGGCGCATGGCGAGGAGCTGCTCGAGCAGGCGCCGGTCGTAGCGGCGTGACCAGCGGCCGATGATCGCCTTCACTTCCATGTACTGGCGGGCGAGCATCTCGAGCGCGGAGCCGGAAAGCGGCGGGGCCTCCGAATTCACGTGGAGGGCGGCGTTGTCGAGCGCGCTCGTCAGGAGAAGCTGGTCGAGCTCCGGCCTCGTCCTTGACGTACATCTCCTGCTTGCCGCGCTTGATCTTGAACAGCGGCGGCTGGGCGATGTAGATGTGCCCGCGCTCGATCAGCTCGGGCATCTGCCGGTAGAAGAACGTCAGCAGCAGCGTGCGGATGTGGCTGCCGTCGACGTCCGCGTCGGTCATGATGATCACGCGGTGATAGCGCAGGTTCGCGCAATCGAAATCACCCGCGCCGATACCGGTGCCGAGCGCGCTGATCAGCGTCACCACTTCCTGCGATGACAGCATCTTGTCGAAACGGGCTTTTTCGACGTTCAGGATCTTGCCCTTGAGCGGCAGGACGGCCTGGGTGCGCCGGTCGCGGCCCTGCTTGGCGGAGCCGCCGGCGGATTCGCCCTCGACCAGGAAGATCTCCGACTTGGCCGGGTCCTTTTCCTGGCAGTCCGCGAGCTTGCCGGGCAGGCCCGAGGAGTCGAGCGCACCCTTGCGGCGCGTCATCTCGCGGGCCTTGCGGGCCGCTTCACGCGCGCGCGGCGTCGATGATCTTGAGGCAGATTGCCTTGGCGTCCGCCGGGCGTTCGAGCAGGAATTCGCCGAGCTTCTGCGCGACCGCGGACTCGACCGCCCCCTTCACCTCGGACGACACCAGCTTGTCCTTGGTCTGGGACGAGAACTTCGGGTCCGGCATCTTGATCGAGAGGATGGCCGTCATCGCCCTCGCGGGCATCATCGCCGGTGAGCTGGACGTTCTCGCGCTTGGCGAGCCCCTCTTCTCGATGAATTCGTTGATTTTCCGGGTCAGCGCGGCCCGGAAGCCCGCCAGGTGCGTGCCGCCGTCCTTCTGCGGGATGTTGTTCGTGTAGCAGTACATCGACTCCTGGTAGGAGTCGTTCCACTGCGCCGCGACCTCGACCGCGATCGGGCCTTCCTGGTGCTGGAAATAGAAGATGTTCGGGTGGATCGCCGTCCGGCTGCGGTTCAGGTACTGCACGAAGGCGGACACGCCGCCCTGTGCTCGAACACGTCGCTCTTGTCCTCGCGCTCGTCGATGAGCTCCATGCGCACGCCCGAGTTCAGGAACGAGAGCTCCGCAGGCGCTTGGCGAGCCAGTCATAGGAAAACGTCGTGTTCGTGAAGATCGTGTTGCTGGGCTTGAAGCGGATCGTCGTGCCGCGGTCCGTCGTCGTGCCGACGACCGAGAGCGGCCCCTGGGGCTCGCCCATCTTGTACTGCTGGCGGTGAAGCTTGCCGTCGCGCGCGATGGTGAGCGTCAGCGCGCCGGAGAGCGCATTCACGACGGAAACGCCGACGCCGTGCAGGCCGCCCGCGACCTTGTAGGAGTTGTCGTCGAATTTGCCACCCGCGTGCAGCACGGTCATGATGACCTCGGCTGCCGAGCGGTTTTCTTCCGCGTGGATGTCAGTCGGGATGCCGCGGCCGTTGTCGACGACCGTCACCGACTCGTCCGCGTGAATCGTCACGACGATGCGGTCGCAATAGCCCGCCAGCGCCTCGTCGATCGAGTTGTCGACGACCTCGAAAACCATGTGGTGAAGGCCCGTGCCGTCATCGGTGTCGCCGATGTACATGCCGGGCCGTTTGCGGACGGCCTCGAGGCCCTTCAGCACCTTGATTTTGGTGGAGTCGTAGGCGTCGTTTGAGGGGTCCCGGGGCCTGCCTGCATAAGCCGGAAATCATACCAGAAAAACCCGGCTTTTTGCTTTGTTTTTCAGTTGCCTTGCTGTCACTCCTCAGAAGCTGAAACCGTAGGCGATTGCCGGTCCCGAATAGGTCTCCTTGACGCTCTCGCCGGTGCTGCCCTTGAGGTCCATTTCGACATGCTTGTAGCCGGCGTAAAAGTGATGCGGCCCGGTCGTGTAGCTGCCGAATGCATACAGGCCCCAGGTGCCCTCGGCTTTCGCCTTCCGAAGGTCGCCGCCGAAGCCACAGCCGCCAATGCTCGTTGAGCGGCATGCCGTAGCGCGCGCCGAGCAGGAAATCCGTGTAGGTCGTGTTGACTCCGGTCTCGACGGTCGGCAGCGCGGGCGGCTCCGGATCGACGACGAGGTGAAAATCGGTATCGATGTAGCGCAAGCCGCCATAGAGCTCGAATCCCGTCATGCGCTCCGGGCCCGGGTTCCACACCATCGCGATGTCCATGGCCGTCATGTCGAGGTCGGAGTTCAGGTGCACATTCGGCAGATCGTTGTTATTCCCGACGGCCATACTAGGAGATGTCCACGAACCCGCCGAAACGGTCTCCTGGGCTTCCATGTGACCCTGGAACCCCATTTCCAGCTTGTCCATCGTGTCCGAGTAATCGATGTCGAGGTCGACGTCGCGGGTCGCGACACCGATGTCGGCCGCCCACAGGTACACGATGCCGAGCCAGATCCATTCCCGAGCTCTCTGGCGCTCGCCGGACCCGCCCGAATGCTCAGGGCGAGTCCAGCAGCCGGCCGCGACCAGCGACTTTCGATGGGGCGTGATCATTTCGATTTCCTCAATTCAGCTTCTGGCCCGGCTTCAGGTCCATCGGCACGGGCGACATGGCGCGCATGTCCCTGGAATCCTTCTCACGCTGATGTCGGCCCACTGCTTGAAGAGCGCCTTGAAGTCCGAGATGTTCGTGACGCTGTTCGAGATCTGCGCCATTCCGCTGCTGCGTGTCGCACGCCGGTCGAGCCCGCGGCCGAGCAGCGCGCCCTGTCGTCGAATCGCGCACCTCGAGGAACAGGGTCGCCTGGCCGGCCTCCATCGTGTACGTGCGCGAGCGGCCGGCCGACATGTTGTCCGGGGCCACGATGTAGAGATCCACGACGCCGGGCCGCAGGCGCAGCACGTCGGCGCCCGGCGCCGTCACGGCTTCGAGCCCCGCCTTCTTGTAGGCCTCCGTGAACACTTCCAGTGAAGCCATCGCGCGCGGCCTTCGCGATCTCTTCCGCGCGCTCGGGCGTCAGCCGCTGCGACATCGTCGACGCCTCACTGATTGTAATTTTCCGCCCAGTCCTTTTCGAACGCGACCTCGACCGGGTCCATCATGATCTTCGTGTACTTGCCTGAAGTCCGCGCCCGGCAGCAGGAAAGCCGCGTCGGAGCCGCTTCGGCTTGATCTCGATGAGTCCGTCCCACGAGCCCTTGTCGTCGTAGCCGCGATCGCAAGCGTCGCGCTGAGCCATCAGGGCGGCCAGGCCGCCGAATATCGATTTTTTCATGAAGTCACCGCCGGTTGAGTCTTGGTCGATTCATCGCCGCCGCGGCGGCGCGTGGCGCGCTGCGCGACATTCCTCGTGACGCGCCGCTCGAGGAGCGCCGCTGGTAATTCTGGTAACCGCCGCGACGCGCCGCCGCATCGCGATTCAGCTGGCCATAGTCGCGGCTCGAGGATTGCGCGCGCGATTAGCCGCCGCTCAAGCTGCCTGGCGCTCGCGCCGCGCTGCACCGCTCATGTTCTGTCACGCCCTGGCCGCCGCGGTCGCGCGTGCCGGCCGTGTCGCGGCCTCGAGGCTGCCGGTTGCCGCCGTAGCGCGGTTCGCGGTCGCCGCCGCCTGCGTTCGCGCGATCGCCCTGTGGTTCCGGACGCTCGCCCCCGTTCGGCCGGTCCGGCATCGTCGACATCGTTCCAGCCGCCGTCGCCGTGTTGCCTGCCCAGCGCGTCGTCAGTCTTCCGGTAGACGTTGCCGTCGTGGCCGGCGTAGACATCGCCGTTCCGCTTTGTGCGATCGTGGTGCGGTCGCCGATGCCGCCGGATGGCGGAAATCGCCTGGCCTCCGCCGCTGCCTCGGCCTTGGTGATGCTGTTGGAGCCCTGGCGGCGCGTTTCCGGCTGTTGACCGTCTGGCCGTCCTTCGAGAAGTGCCTTCGCGCGAGACGCTTGCCGATTCTGTCGTTGACGCTGGCGGTCCATCGTCGCTGCCGCCGCCGCCCTCGCCCTTGATCCGTCGTCGACCCGGAGCCGCCTTTATGGTTGCCCTCGATCGTCCCCGACTTGCCGCTGGCGGTCTCGAAGATTGCCGGATTTCGAGATGCTGCCGTCGGCGTTGCGCTGGCAGTGACCTCGGACTTTCCGCCGGCCTCCGTCTTGCGCGTCGTCGTGCTCTTGCCGGTGTCGAAGTCGGTCTTGCGCTCGGTCTTCATCTCGTTGCCGCGCGGCCCCTCGGTCGTGCGTTCCGTCTTCATCGTGTTCGAGTCTTCGTTGTAGTACCGATCCGTCTCGGTCGAGATGCCCGTGCGCGGGTTGTAGCTCGCGCCCGAGCTCGCCCATTCGTCGCCATCCCAGGCGGTCTCGACACTAGCTGCTGCGGCCGGTCTTCGGGTTGTAACCCTGGTTGTACGAATAGCCGCCATATGGCCCATACGCGACGGAACGCGAGCCGTAACGGCCGGTGTTCGGGTTGTACCAGCTGCCGTGGCCGTACGAGCCGCCGTACGGGTAGTAATAGCGCGCCGTAGTAATACGGCCGGGTAGTAATAGCCGGTGCCGTAATACCGCAACGCCGAAGCCGATGAACATGCCCGGCCGCGTACGCGCCGTTGTAGCTCGACTGGACTTCGCCGCTGTTCGTCGTTTGCACGATCACCTGCGTCACCGGATACGACGGAGAGCTCGGCGGGATCTGGTAGATCGCCGCGGGCACCTCGGCAGTCGCGGCCCAGGGACCGGTCGGCTTGTCCGCGACGTACCACATGCCTTCATAGCAAAGGTAGTACTTGTCGCCGTACTGGATGATGTCGTTGCCCGTGCTGACCAGCGCGCTTGACGCCGGTGTCGGCGATCGGCTCGAATTTCGGATCGCCCGCGTACGCGACTTTCACGTCGGGGACTGCGCCCGCCTTCACCTGTTTCTTTTCCGGCAGCGTCGCCGTCGAGCGTCGCGCGGCGCGCCTCGAGCGTTCCGGGAATCGACGCGCGCACATCCGCCGAGGCGTCGTCCTCCGGGATCTGCGCGGAACGCATCCGGCAGCGGCATCGTGAATTTCCACGGCCCCTCCGCCAGGTCTTCCGTCGAGAACCAGGCGGCCCGCTGCGAGCAGGAAATACGTGTCGGCCAGGCGGAACACCGCGGGCTCGCCGTGTTCGTGATCGACTCGAGCCCGCCAGTGCCGCGATTTCCCGGCCTTTCGGCTTGCCGTCCAGCACCACGATTTCAGCCGGCTCGAAAGTCGGGATGATGCGCGGTGCGGCGCCCGGCTTCGGCGTCGTTGCGACAACGGCTGCAATCGACGTGTATTCGCCGCGCGCGGGAATCTTGCGAAATGCCGTCGGCAGGTCGGCGATCGCGCCCCAGGGGCCGGCGAGTTTTGCCGCCGAATAACGGTGATCGCCGCTCAGCAGGTAATACTTGCCGCTCTTGGTATCGCGAAATAACGGAAATTCGCGTTCGAAATCAACTCCGATGCCGGTATCGCCGATCGCGGTGGCGACTTCCTTGCCGGTTGATGAAGAGCAGGAAGGCCGAAGCGACTCGACGACGTAAATCGGCGGCGGAGCAATACGTAACTGAACGAAGTACATC
>ERZ1370068.5797-contig-4805_pt1 | contig 67418 bp, 112 predicted proteins | sample MGYA00561227_ERZ1370068 | MGnify/ENA primary metagenome ERZ1370068 (study PRJEB38410, sample SAMEA6850437) | metagenome | study: Metagenomic assessment of the ecological functions of the soil: analysis of the soil microbiota associated with the... | reverse complement strand
TGTACTTCGTTCAGTTACGTAATGCTGTCGCTTTTCGCATGCTGGTATATTACGGCACTTGGACAACCTGACTCATTCGCTGTTCGGCGCCACGCTCGCGCGCACGCCGCTGGCGCGCGCCGGCCGCGGCACCACCGCCGCGCTCCTTCCTCGCCTCCAACGCGCCGGACATCGACATCGTCACCACCGCCGGCGGCGCGGTGAAGTATCTCGAGTGGCATCGCGGCATGACGCACGGTCCGCTCGGGCATCGTCGGCGCTCGGCGTGGTCATCGGCGAGTCTGGTCTGGATCGGACGCCGGTTCTACGACGAGCGCTGGCGCCCGAACGCGCAAGCGCCGGGTCGGCGCCGCTGACTGATCAGACGCGCCGTTCGGGATGCTCGTCGCGGTGTCGATCGTCGGCGTGCTGCTGCACGTGCTGATGGACTTGCCGACGTCATGCGGCACGCGGCTGCTGAGCCCGTTCGACTGGCACTGGTTCGCCGTCGGACTGGATGCCGATCGTCGACGTCTACCTGCTGATGGCGCTGGTCATCGGCCTGCTCGGCCGGTCCGACGCCGGCAGCAGCGGCGCGCGAAGGCGCGCGTTCGTCGCTGCTGCTGATGGCGACCAACTACGGCGTCGCGCGGCGCGCGCATCATCAGGCGCTCGAGGTCGCGCCGCGGCTGTTCGGCCCGACGCTGCCGCCGCCATGCGATCCGCCGGCGGCGTCCACGGCGATCGTCGACTCGTGGCCGCGCGCCGACGCCGCCGTCGGACCCGCCGCCGGGCAAACGATGTCTCGTCGAAATCGTCGCGATGCCGTCGTTCACGTCGCCGTTCAGCTGGCGAATCATCGCGCAGATGTCGAACGCCTACGAGATTCACGACATCGATCTGCTCGATCGAGCGTATCCGCGAACCCGAGAGCGGATCCGAGTGCGCCGTGGCGGCTGACGCTGCGTTACCCGAACGTGTGGACGCCGACGGTCCATGAAGGCGGCGACGACGCGTCTGGACAGGTGTACCTCGGATTCTCCCGCACTGCCGGCGGCACGATCCGCGGTCGACGCGCAAGGGCTCACGACCGTCCGCTGGAGCGACATGCGGTTTCGCCGGCGGCGCTGCCCGGCCTGGACGAGCCCGGACTCGCGCGCCAATCCCGTTCACCGCGACCGTTCGCACTCGGCGCTGACGGCCAGGTACTGAGGAGTCGCTCGGGCGTCAGCCGTTAGCTTCGGTCAAGGTGCGCTCTGCTCGGGCGCGCACATGTCGGTGGCGGGCGTGACTCGCCGCGCGGCGGTGGAGCGCGCGGTCGTTCACCGGCTGCGAGGCGCTCGCAGATCTTCGCGAAGAACGCCAACCAGTGGCGCGGGCGGCGAGCTTCCGCGCGAGGAGAGTCCGGCGAGTTCCGGCGCCGAAGGTCGAAGGCGGCCGGCATCCAGTCCGGTGGTGTCGCACGCCAGCTATCTGATCAACCTCGCCAGCCACGAACCCGGTGCTGCGCCAGCAGTCAATCGACGCGATGGGTGACGAACTCGATCGCGCCGAAGCGCTCGGCCTGCTCGGCGTCGTCCTGCATCCCGGCGCTCTACACGATCGGGCAATGAAGCGGAGGGGCTGTCGCCTCGATCGCCGGACGGGCTGCTCGAGCTCTGCTGCGCGGCGCCGGCGCAGCAAGACGATGATCCTGCTCGAGCACACAGCCGGCACAGGAACCACGCTGGGCGCGACGTTCGAGCAGCTCGCGTCGATCATCGCTGAAGATGAACGACCATCGCCGCGTCGGCGTCTGCCTCGACACCCGTCACCTGATCGCATCGGGCTGCGACCTCTGCTCGCCTGAAGGATATGCATCGACCTTCACACAGTTCGGCCGGCTCGTCGGCTTCGACCGGCTGCGTGCGCTTTCACCTGAACGACTCGAAGAAGCCGCTTGGCAGCCGCGTCGATCGGCACGATGAGCACATCGGCCAGTGGACGCCTCGGCCTCGAACCGTTCCGGCGCATCGTCAACGACCGCCGCTTCCGGATCCGCCGATGCTGCTGGAGACGCCGAAGGCGGAAGGAAAGGCGACCGGCCCGATCGCGATCGATCCGCTCGACGAGCAGAACCTGAATAGCGCTGCGCGAGCTCGATGGCAGGAACGACGGCAGGCGCAAGGGACGGAGGGGACAGAGGCAAGGGCAGAAACGGAACGAACCCAGATGCGTCTCTCCTCCCGCCTATCCTGCCCGTCCTGCCTATCCTGCCCTGCCTCCTGCCCATCCCGCCCTATCTCCTCTCCGAAGACTTCCGCCTCGAATCGCCACAGCTTCGCGCCCTTCTTCCACGCGTCGGAAGGCAGGCCCGCCTTCTTGCAGGTGTGAGCGAGAAACGCGTCGGCATTCCACTGCCACTCGGTGCGCGACCTGCGGCAGCAGAAGGCCACGCCGCCACCCGCGCTCGACGACGAGGCCGTCGCGGTCCGACGACGATGTCCTGAGGGCCGGCGATCGGCTCGGAGCGGACCGAGCAGCGGAGATCTCGATGTCGATCGCGTGCGAGCTCGCTCGGCGCGAACGGGCGGAAACCGCGGATCGCTGCTGCCGGCAGCGACCGCGCAGCGCGGCACGACTGGCCGAGCGGCTCGGTCGGCCTCGATGTGGCCGATGCAGCCGCGGAGGTCGCCGCCCTTGTGGAGGGTGACGAACGCTCCACCGGGCTGCGCGAGGATGCCGGTGTCGCCGGGTACGTGGGTCGGGCGTGCACCGACAGACGCAACGTGGCGTGTCGCGCGCGATTCGCCAGCAGCAGCTGGCGATCGTGCTCGGTGGTCAGCGACGCACCTGTGCGCTCGACGTCCCCTGCGTCCACCTGGCGGCGGTTCGAACGTGCCCAGCGCCGCGGCGAGATAGCCGACCACCGCCGACTTGTCGCCGGAGACGTCGCCGGAGTCGGCGTAGTCGAGGATCGCGCGTCGCGCGCGCCCGGCGGCGCGAGCGGCGCGCATCGACGGCGACCGTCGGCCCGCCGCCGCAGGCGTGCTCCGGCTGTCGCCTCGAGCGCGGCCTGCAAGCGCGTCCGGCGTCGAAGCGTGCGCACGCAGTCGATGACGACGCGATCGAGCGCGCAGGGCGGTGCTCGGCGTCGTGATAGTGCGAGAGATCGGTGCTGGCGATCAGCAGCGCCCGGCGGCCTGCCAGCGCGGCGGCGAGCGCGTCGCCCAGCGCCGCCGCGGTCGCCGCGGTCTGATAGCCCATCAGCAGCGGGACGATCGGCAGCGCCAGGCGCCAGACGCACCAGAAACGGCAGCTGCATTTCGAGCGAGTGCTCGCGCGCATGCGCGGCAGGAAGATCGTGAACGATCGACGATCGCTGCGGCGATCGCGCGCGGCGCAGCCGGCGTCGATCGGCGCGACGCCGAACGGCGTCTCGGAATCCGCCGGACGGATACAACGAGACGCCGTCGAAGCCGAGGAAGTGTGACGGTCCGACCAGCACGGCCACGTCGAACGCGCGGTCGCGCAGCAGGCGATAGGCGTGCGCGGCGACCGGACCTGAGTACATCAGCCCGGCGTGCGGCGCGATCAGCGCGACCAGATCGCCGCGACATCGGCGCCTTCGCGTCGGCGGCGGCCAGATGCCGATCGACCGCCGCCGCAAGCGCCGGCCGCGTCGTCCGGATACCACGTTCCGGCGACGGCGCTCCTCCGACGTTGGCGCATGGCTGATCGCTGATGCGCCTAGTCCCCAGCTCATCGCTGGTTTCGATGTTAGCATTTGGCATGCCCGCGGGATTCACGCGAGACCAGATTGCGGCCATTGCCGCGCTGGCGCACCTCGAGCTCGACGCATCGGAGATCGATCTGTTCGCGCGGCAGCTCGGCGAGCATCCTCGCATACGCCGAGGTCGTGCAGCAGATCGACACGACCGGCGTCCCTCCCACCGCCTCGGTCGCCGCGCGGCCATGCGGCGGATCGCGCCGGACGAGGTGCCGCCGTCGCTCGACCGCGACGAGGCGCTCGCCGCGGCACCCGACGCCGCGCTCGGACGCGGGCTTCTTCCGAGTGCCGCGGGTCATCCGGATGACCGATCGCGATCAGGTCGTGACGCGACGCACAGTCCGGTCAGGCGCGCGCTCGGCGCGCGAGATCTGCCGGGAGGCGCTCGACGCGCATCGGAGGCGATCAACCCTCAGCTGAACGCGTTCAACACCGTCGTCGGCCGACCGCGCGATGGCGCGCGCGCGGCGATCGACCGCGACCCGGATCGCTGGCGCGACGCGCCGCTGGCCGGCGTCCCGATCGCGCTGAAGGACAACCTCTGCACCGCGCGGCGTCCGGACCACCGCCTCGTCGCGCATGCTCGGAACACTACGTGCCGCCATCGACGCCACCGTGCGTCGCGCGGCTCGAGCGCGCGCCGGCGCGCGTGATCGTCGGCAAGACCAACTGCGACGAGTTCGCGATGGGCTCGTCGAACGAGAACTCCGCGTTCGGGCCGGTGCGCAACCCGTGGGCGCTCGATCGCATTCCGGGCGGCATCGAGCGGCGGATCGGCGGCGGCGGTGCGCCGCCGGGCTGGCGCCGCTGGCGCTCGGCTCCGGACACCGGCGGGCTCGATCCGCCAGCCCGCGGCGCTCTGCGGCGTCGTCGGCTTGAAGCCGACCTACGGCCGCGTCTCGCGCTACGGCCTGATCGCGCACGCCTCGTCGCTCGATCAGATCGGTCCCGCTGACGCGCACCGCGCTGACGCCGCGCTCGCGCTCGGCGTGCTCGCGGGTGCGGATGCCGGCCGACGCCACCAGCGCGGCCGAGCCGGTGCCCGACTACGCCGCGGCGCTGACCGGCGACGTGCGCGGCGCCGCGCGATCGGCGTCCCGCGCGCGCTGCTCGCAAGGGATCGACGCCGACGTCGCGCGCGCGATCGACGCCGCGCTCGACGTGCTGCAGGCACGCGGCGCGACGCTGGTCGACATCGAGCTGCCGCACGCGCAGTACGCGACGCCGGTCTACTACCTGGTCTCCGACCGCGGAAGCGAGCTCGAACCTCGCGCGCTACGACGGCGTCGCGCTACGGCTTTCGCGCGTCCGCGCCGAACGACGAACGCGAACGCGCGAACGACCAGGGACTGCGGAGCGATGTAGCGCGGACCCGCGCGCAGGGCTTCGGCGCCCAGGTCAAGCGGCGGATCATGCTGGGCACCTACGTGCTGAGCGCCGGCTACTACGACGCGTACTACCTGCAAGGCGCAGCAGGCGCGCACGCTGATCCTGCGCGACTACGATCGGGCGTTCGCCAGCGTCGACGTCGTCGCGATGCCGACCAGCCCGACGCCGGCGGTCCGCATCGGCGAGCGCGTCGTCCGACCCGGTTCAGATGTACTGATGGACGTCTTCACGGTCAGCGCGAACCTGTCCGGCCTGCCGGCGATCAGCGTGCCGTGCGGACTTCACGTCGCGAGCGCCCGGCCGACGCTCGTCGCAGCGATCGGACGCGTGCCAGCTGATGGGACGACGGTTCGACGAGGCGACGCTGCTTCGCGTCGCCGATGCCTACGAACGCGATACCGAATGGTCGACACACAGCCGCCGCCCCGATCCCGAGCCGCTGAAACCGGCCGACTGGACGACGCTCAGCGACGACGAAGCTGCTCGAGGTCCGCATGTGCGATCTCGGGCTGACGATCGCCGGCACCGAGCTCGAGCCGCGCATCGCCCAGCTCGACGCCGAGCTCGACGGCGCGCGGCCTCGCGTTCCGGCCGTACTACTGGCTGTCCGACGAGTGGTTCACGCCCGACGGCGTTCCCGGCATCGCGATCCCGTTCTACCTCGCGCATCCGCGGCTCGCGAAGCTCGAGCTCGCGCAGATGCTCGAGGTCGAAGGCGGCGATCCGGAGTCGTGCCTGCGCATCCTGCGCCACGAGGCCGGGCACGCGATCGACAACGCCTACCAGCTGCAGCGGCGGCCGACGCGGCGGCGGCTGTTCGGCGATCCGAACACCGAGTACCCCGAGTACTTACACGCCGAAGCCGTACAGCAAGAGCTTCGTGCAGCACCTGGATCACTGGTACGCGCAGAGCCATCCGGACGAGGACTTCGCCGAGACGTTCGCGGTCTGGATGGATCCGCAGTCGATGTGGGCGACGCGCTACGCCGGCTGGCCGGCGCAGCGGAAGCTCGAGTACATGGACCGGCTGATGCGCGAGCTGGCGTCGCGCGCGGCCGCGCGTGAAGTCGAAGCGCGCAGGTCGATCCGCTGCCGCGGCTGAAGAAGACGCTCGGCGAGCACTACCGCAAGAAGCGCGAGCACTACGGCCTCGATCATCCGGACTTCTACGAGAGCGACCTGCGCAACCTGTTCTCCGACGCGCCGCAGTACGCCGAAGAACCTGTCGGCGGCGCGCTTCGTGCGGCGGATCCGGAAGGAGGTGCGCAGCACGGTCGCCAGCTTCACCGACAGCTACCAGTACACGATCGACCAGCTGCTCGAGAAGATCATCGAGCGCTGCCGCGAGCTCAACCTGCGCCTCACCGACACCGAGGACGCCACCAAAATCGACTTCATGGTCTTTCTGACGGTCCAGACGATGAATTACCTGCACAGCGGCAGGCACCGGGTCGCCTTATGAGCGCCAAAGCTCCGCGTCCTGGCGCTCGTTCACCGCCATCTGATCCCGCCCGACACGATCGAGGAGGGCACCGACATCGCTGTCGGCGCCGTGGCGCACCGAGTACGACGTCATCTCGACGCTGACCGGCCATCGGCCACGAGGTGCAGGCGCTCGGCGTCCACGACGACCTCGGCGACATCCGCCGCCTGGCGACCGAGTGGAAGCCGCACATCGCCTTCAACCTGCTCGAAGGGCTTCGACGACATCACGATCTTCGACCAGAACGTCGTGTCGCACCTCGAGCTGCTGAAGCTGCCCTACACCGGCTGCAACCCGCGCGGCCTGCTGCTGGCGCGCGACAAGTCGCTGTCGAAGAAGCTGCTCGCCTATCACCGCATCGCGGTGCCCGAGTTCGAGGTCGTCCGCATCGGCCGGCCGATCCGCCGGCCCAAGCGGCCTGCCGTTCCCGCTGATGGTGAAGTCGCTCACGCAGGAGGCGTCGATCGGCATCTCGCAGGCGTCGGTGGTCGACAGCGACGAGAAGCTGAAGGAGCGCGTCGCGTTCATCCACGAGAGCATCGGCACCGCGGCCATCGTCGAGCAGTACATCGAGGGACGCGAGCTCTACGTCGGCATCCTCGGCAACCAGACGCTGCAGGCGCTGCCGGTCTGGGAGCTGTTCTTCACCAACATGCCGGAAGGCGCCAAGCGGATCGCGACCGATCGCGTGAAGTGGAGCGTCAAATACCCAGAAGAAATACGGCATCGACAGCGGGCCGGCCGAGGACCTGCCCGAGACGCAAGGCCGAGAGATTCAGCACCTGTGCAAGCGCGCGCTACCGCGCGCTCGAGCTGAGCGGCTACGCGCGGATCGATCTGCGGCTCGACGAGGCCGGCAACGCGTGGGTCGCTCGAGGCCAATCCGAACCCGCAGATTGCAAAGGGCGAGAGACTTCGCGGCGTCGGCCGAGAAGGTCGGGATGAGCTACGAGGCGCGTGATCCAGCGCGATCATCAACCTCGGGCATGCGCTGGCAGCCTGGAGAGCTTCGCTTAGCGCAGGGACTGGGGATTAGGGATTGGGTGATTAGCGCCGGGCGCGTCAGCCGGACGATGGCCCGAACGCACAGCGCCGATGAAGGCGAACGGCAGCAGCGGGATCATCAGCACGCACAGCGACGGCGACGAACGCCGACGAGCAGTGCGGCCGCCGACGGCCAGCAGCACGAACGGCAGCACCACCAGCAAGACCGCCGACTTGATCACGCAGGCGCAGCAGCAGGAACGGGAGCGACCAGCAGGGCGAAGGGGAGGCAGCAGCGACGCCGAAGGCGACGCGCGAACGGCAGCGTGAGCGGAAGAACATGCGTGATCCTCGCAGGCCACGGCTCAGGCCGGAGCCCGTCAGGATCATTTACGAGCGGCGGCTTCGAGGAGTTCCGGCGAGTGGAGCTGATCGACCTGCTGCGCGGGCCCGACCCCGGGCGCGAAATAGACCGATCGGCTGGTGGCTGATCCGCTCGTCGAGGCTCTTGACCACCGACGCGCTGCCGCCGGCCGTCTTCTTCGTCTTCGTGAAGCCGACGATGCACGCAGAACCCGATGAAGAGCGCGCAGGACGAACCCCGTGCTCGACAGCACAGCCCTGAAGCGTGCCCATGGCGATCTGATGAGCGTCCGCGGTTCATCCTTCGGCCTCTTCTTCCGCCGGTTTCGCCGGCGGCACGTCGTAGTAGACCAGGCCGCGCCGCACTTCTTCCATCGCGCGCGCGCTCGGCCTTGTGCGGCGCCAGCACTTCCTCGCCCGAGACGCGGCGCGCGCCGCGGCGCAGCTGCTTGGCGCGCAGGGCCGCGACGTCCACGAACAGAAACCGGCTCTGGATCGGCGGCAGCGGCTCCGCCGGAATGCTTGGGCGTATCGGGATGCTGCTGGAGCGGGCGTGGGTTCTTCCATGTCGGGCATCAGAGGTTAGCACGTGGAGACAAGGGGCTGGAAGGGCCGGATGGGCAGGAGATCAGGAGCAGGATGGGCGGGATGGGTGCGACGGACGCAGAGCCGCCCACATGTCCTGCCCGTCCCGCCTATCCCGCCCTTCCTGCCAGTGTTGCTTACGCGGCCACGCCCACCTTGATCGAGCGCGGCTTGGCTTCCTCGCGCAGCGGCAGCCGCACGGTGAGCGACGCCGTTCTTGTACTCGGCCGAGCACGCGGCTCGGATCGACAGTCTGTCGGCAGCGAGAACGAGCGCGTGAAAGTGCCGTAGCGCCGTTCGACGTGATGGAACTGCTCCTCTTTCACGTCGCCGGCCAGCTTCTTCTCGCCCTTGATCGTCAGCACGAAGTTCTCGATGTTGATGTCGATGTCCTCGCGCGTCATGTCGGGCAGCTCGGCCTTCAGCACGAGCTCGTGATCGCCGGTCTGAAGATGTCCACGGCGGCATCCACGTGGTGCTCGGCGCGGTGAGACCGAAGTGCGAAACGGATCCCAACGAACGATAGCCATGATCTACTCCTTGTTGAGCAGGATGGCGGGAAGGGGGACAGGCGGGACCGATCGCTCCTGCCATCAGCCCCTCCAGCCCTCTCGCCTGTTCTGTTATCTGGTCTCCGCGTATTCCGCGTCGACCACTTCCGCGTCCTTGACGTTCGACTCGCCGGCACCCCGCCGAGCCCTGAGCACCCTGAGCGCCCAGGCACCCTGAGCACCCGGCGGACCCTGATTCTTGTAAAGCTGCTCCGCCAATCGCGATGCGACGCCTGCTGCAGCTCCTCGGTCGCCTTCCTGATCGCCGCCACGATCGTCGGTCTGCGACGCGCTTCGCGCACGCTCGGCGATCGCCGCCTCGATCGTCGACAGCTCGCCGACCGCGACCTTCTCGCGGTTCTCGTTGACCGTCTTCTCCACCTGGTAGGCGAGCGAGTCGGCCTGGTTGCGCGCGTCGATCAGATCGCGCCGCGCCTGATCCTCGGACGGCGTGGCTCTGCGCTTCCTTCACCATCCGGTCGACGTCGTCCTTCGACAGGCCGCTCGATCCGCTGATGGTGATCTTCTGCTCCTTGCCGGTCGCCATGTCCTTCGCCGTGCACGTTGACGATGCCGTTGGCGTCGATGTCGAACGTGACCTCGATCTGCGGCACGCCGCGCGGCGCCGGCGGCAGGCCGACCAGGTGGAAGCGGCCCAGCGTCCGGTTGTCGCGCGCCAGCGGGCGCTCGCCCTGCAGCACGTGCACTTCGACGCTGGTCTGGTTGTCCGCCGCCGTCGAGAAGATCTCGCTCTTGCGCGTCGGGATCGTCGTGTTGCGCGGGATCAGCGTCGTCATCACGCCGCCCAGCGTCTCGATGCCGAGCGACAGCGGCGTGACGTCGAGCAGCAGCAGGTCCTTGACCTCGCCGGCGAGCACGCCGCCCTGCACCGCCGCGCCGATCGCGACGACTTCGTCGGGGTTCACGCCCTTGTGCGGCTCCTTGCCGAAGAACTCCTTGCACGATCTGCTGGACCTTCGGCATGCGGCGTCGAGCCGCCGACCAGCACGACCTCGTCGATCTTGCGCGGGTCGACGCCGGCGTCGGCCAGCGCCTGCTTCGACCGGCGCCATCGTCCGCTGCAGCAGATCGTCGACGAGCTGCTCGAGCTTCGCGCGCGTCAGCTTCATCTGCATGTGCTTCGGCCCGGTCGCGTCGGCGGTGACGAACGGCAGGTTGATCTCGGTTTCCATCGCCGTCGACAGCTCGATCTTGGCCTTCTCCGCGCCTTCCTTCAGGCGCTGCAGCGCCATCCGGTCCTTGCTGACAGATCGATGCCTTCGCTCTTCTTGAACTCGGCGACGAGCCACTCGATGATCCGGTCGTCGAGATCGTCGCCGCCGAGGTGCGTGTCGCCGTTGGTCGCCTTCACCTCGACGCACGCCTTCGCCGACTTCGAGCACCGAGATGTCGAAGGTGCCGCCGCCGAAGTCGTAGACGGCGATCGTCTCGTCCTTCTTCTTGTCGAGGCCGTAGGCCAGCGCCGCCGCGGTCGGCTCGTTGATGATGCGCAGCACGTTGAGGCCGGCGATCCTGGCCGGCGTCCTTCGTGGCCTGGCGCTGCGCGTCGTTGAAATACGCCGGCACGGTGATGACCGCGTCGGTGACCTTCTCGCCGAGATAGTCCTCGGCCGCCTGCTTCAGCTTCTGCAGGATCATCGCGGAGATTTCGGGCGGCGAGTACTTCTTGCCGCGCGCGTCGACCCGCGCGTCGCCGTTGCTCGGCGCGCACCACCTTGTAGGGCACGCGCGACGGCTTCGCTCGTGCACCTCGTCGAACTTGCGTCCCATGAAGCGCTTGATCGAGAAGACCGTGTTTTCGGGGTTGGTGACCGCCTGCCGCTTCGCGACCTGACCGACGAGCCGCTCGCCGTCCTTGGTGAACGCGACGACCGACGGGGTCGTGCGCGCGCCTTCCTGATTGACGATGACGGTGGGCTGTCCGCCTTCCATGACCGCGACGACCGAGTTCGTCGTGCCGAGGTCGATTCAATCACTTTGCCGGGCATGTGTTGAGGTCCTCTGTTTCTCTAAGATGTCAGAACCGAAGAGTATAGGGACTGATATGAGTGTATGTCAAGCATTTAATATGCGTCTATTACACTCATGACTATATCAAGACGCTAGCTCAGCCTGCAATCCCTGGCGCTCCGGCGGTATCGCCGACGCGCTATGCGATCATCCGGCTATGCGGTCCCGCGATTCACGCCGTCGCCTTCCCATCGGAAATCGGTGATTTTCGCGACGAGGTCCGGCGGGTCTTCCTCGAGCTCGGCCGCGCGTTCGGCGGCGAATCGCTCGCCGGCGAGTGCTCCCCGGCCATCGACGTCTTCGAAACCGACGATGCGCTCGAGATTGCGCGTGGACCTGCCGGGCGTCGATCCCGCCGCGCCGTGCGCGTCGTCGGCAAGGGACGACAGCGTGCTCATCGCCGGCGAGAAGGCGGCGCGCGCGCGCGCGCGCGAGTCGAGCTTCCATCTCGTCGAGCGCGGCTACGGCCGCTTCGCGCGGTCGTCCGCCTGGGCGAGCGTGCGACACCTCGCAGCGCGCGCGCCACGCTCGTCAGACGGCGAGCTGCGCGTCTCGATCCCGAAGATCGGCCGAGCGGCGCGGTCAGCGCGATCCGATCGCGATCACGTAGCTCGGTCAGTCGCTCTGACGCTGTCAGGCGAGGTCATGAGTTGGACCAGATCTCCGACCAGCCGCGGTCCCAAATGAGCCGGCGTCCATGTAAGCTGTCAGTCTGTGCGCATCCTCTTCATCGGCGACATCGTCGGGCAAGCCCGGGCGCGAGCTGGTGCGGCGCGGGCTGGCGGCGATCGTCGAGCTTCCACCGGATCGATCTGGTCGATCGCCAACGCCGAGAACTCGCGCGGCCGGCTTCGGCATCACCGCGCGAGATCGGCGATCAGCTGCTCGGACTGGGGCGTCGACGTGATGACGTCCGGCAACCACATCTGGGACAAGAAGGAAGCGCTCGACTACATCGGCGCCGAGCCGCGGCTGCTCCGCCCGGCGAACTACCCCGCCGGCGCGCCCGGCAACGGCAGCTATCTGGCGCGGACGCGCGACGGCCGATCGGTCGGCGTCGTCAACGTCATGGGCCGCGTGTTCATGCTGAACATCGACGATCCGTTCGCGGTGGTGCTGCGCGAGATCGAGGCGCTGCAGGCAGCGGACGCGGGTCGATCTTCGTCGACTTTCACGCCGAGGCGACCTCGGAGAAGATCGCGATGGGCTGGCACCTCGACGGCAAGGTGACGGCGGTGGTCGGCACGCACACGCACGTGCAGACCGCCGACGAGCGCATCCTGCCGAAAGGCACCGCCTACCTGACCGACGTCGGGCATGACCGGGCCGCACGACTCGATCATCGGCGTCGAGATCCAGGCGGCGCTCGGCCGGTTTCTGACCGCGCTGCCGGCGCGCTTCGAGACCGCGACCGAGAACCCGCGGCTGAACGCGGTGATCATCGAGGCGGACGAACAGACCGGACGCGCGACCGACATCGAACGACTGAGCCTGAGCGCGGACGACATCCAGCAGCTCGCGGATCTTGCCGATGACCGATCCTGTTCGATCTTCCGTTTGAAGAAGAGCCGGACGGAACGGGAGCCGCGGCCGCAGCCGGCTCGCGCCGCACGTCCGGCCGTGCGCCGACGACGAACGCCGAGCGACGAAGCGTCGACGACCGCCGACAGCTCCGTGCCCACCCGCCGAGTCTTCTCCGTGACCGAGCTGACCGTCCGCGTCCGCGATCTGCTCGAGGCCGAGTTCTTCGAGGTCTGGGTCGAAGGGCGAGCTCTCGAACTGCCGGCGTCTGGAACACCGGGCCATCTCTACTTCACGCTGAAGGACGGCGCCTCGCAGATCAAGGCGGTGATCTTCCGGTCGGCGCTGCGCTACCTGAAATTCAAGCCGGCCGACGGCCTGCGCGTCGTCGCGCGCGGCCGCGTGTCGGTCTACGAGCCGAAGGGCGAGTATCAGCTGGTCTGCGAGCACCTCGAGCCGCACGGCCTCGGCGCGCTGCAGCTGGCGTTCGATCAGCTGAAGAAGCGGCTGCAGGCCGAAGGGCTGTTCGACGCCGCGCGCAAGCGGCCGCTGCCGGCGCTGCCGCGCAAGATCGGCATCGTCACGTCGCTCGACGGCGCGGCGATCCGCGACATCATCAAGGTGCTGCGGCGGCGCTACGCCAACGCGCACCTGGTGATCTGTCCGGCGCGCGTGCAGGGCGAGGACGCGGCGCCGGAGATCGCGCGCGGCGCTGCGCCAGATCGCGCGCGTCCCCGGCGTCGACGTGCGTGATCGTCGGCGCGCGGCGGCGGATCGATCGAGGATCTGTGGGCGTTCAACGAGGAGGTCGTCGCGCGGGCGATCGCGCGCGTGCCGGTGCCGGTGATCTCGGCGGTCGGCCACGAGACCGACGTCACCATCGCCGACTTCGTGGCGGATCGTGCGCGCGCCGACGCCGTCGGCGGCGGCCGAGCTGGTCGTCTCGGCGAAGGACGAGTTCTGTGGCGCGGATCGATCGGCCTCGAAGGGCGCCGCTGCGCGCCGCGGCGCGGCGCGCGGTCAGGACCTGAGCCGGCGCGTGCACATGGTCGACGGCCGGCCGGCGTTTCGCCGGCGTTCCGCGGGCGCGTCGCGATGCGCGGACGCCACGCGGCGGAGCTGTCGCACGCGCTGGCGCGCGTCGATGCGCGCCGGCCTCGCGGCGCGCGAGCGGCGCCGCCAGCAGCTCGAGCGCCAGCTGACGACGTTCGACGCCGGCCGCCGGCTGGCGGGCATCCGGACGCGCGCTGGTCGCGTCGCGCGGCCGGCTCGGACCGCGCCGTCCGGCGCCGTCAGCATCGCGCCGAGGCGCAGCTGGGAAGCGTCGCCGGGCGGCTGGATACGCTGCAGCCCGCTCGCGGTGCTCGGCACGCGGCTACGCGGTCGCCTGGAACGCGGACCGGACCCGTGTCGCTGCGTGACGCGGCCACGGTCGCGCCCGGCGACACCGATTCACGTGACGCTGGTCGCAGGGCGAGCTGGACTGCGAGGTCCGGTCCACCGTTGATTCAACACCAAGGACACCAAGGACACAGAGCTAGACGTCTTTTCCTTTGTGTCCTTTGTGTCCTTCGTGTTTACTCAAGCTGATACATGCCCGACACCTCCATCAAAGACTTCGAAGCGGCCATCGCCGAGCTCGAAACCATCGTCAAGAAGCTCGAGGAAGGCGACCTCGCGCTCGAACAGTCGCTCGCGCTCTACGAACGCGGCGTCCAGCTCTCGCGGTTCTGCCACGCGCAGCTCGAGGAGGCCGAGCGCCGCATCGAGATCCTCAACGAGCGCGGCGAGCTCAAGCCGGCGCCGGCGTCGTTGATGACCGCCGAGATCCCGAGCGCGGTTGACGTCGTGACCCCGACCTCACTCGCCGACTTCCTCGACCACGCCCGGACGCGTGATCGACGCGTGCGCTCGAGCGCTGCTCTGCCGTCGCCGCCGGCGTCGCCGCAGATCGTCGCCGAGGCGATGCGCTACAGCGTCTTCGCCGGCGGCAAGCGTCTCCGGCCGATGCTGACGCTGGCGGCCGCCGATGCCGTGGCGCGCCGCGCCGCGAGCCCGCGCCGGTCCGGCGGCCTCATTCGATCGCGGCGCGCGCGAGCCCGGCATCCCATCGGCGCTGCCCGCCGCCTGCGCCATCGAGCTGATCCACACCTACTCGCTCATCCACGACGACCTGCCCGCGATGGACGACGACACGCTGCGCCGCGGACGGCCGACGCTGCACGTCGTCTACGGCGACGGCATCGCGATCCTGGCGGGCGACGGCCTGCACGCCGAGGCGTTCACGCTGCTCGCGCGCGGAGCCGCGCGACGGACGATCCGGCGATCGTGCGCGCGGCAAGCTGCGCGTGCATCCGCGGTCGTCGGCGAAGCCGCGGGCGCCGGCGGCATGGTCGGCGGACAGGCGATCGATCTGCAGGCGGCCGGGCAGGCGCCGCGGGCACGCGATCACGCTCGACGCCGACGGCCTGCGCGCCATGCACGCGCGCAAGACCGGCGCGCTCATCCGCGCGTCCGCGGTCAGCGGCGCGATCATGGCGGGGGCCGACGACGACGTCGGTCGCGGCGATCGACGCGCTACGCCGCCGAGGTCGGCCTGGCGTTCCAGATCGTCGACGACATCCTCGACGTCGAGGGCGATCCGCGCGTCGCTCGGCAAGACCGCGGGCAAGGACGCCGCCGTCCGCGAAGCCGACCTATCCCGCGCTCTTCGGCCTCGAGCGATCCCGCGCCTCGCCGCCGAATGCCTCGCCAGCGCGCGCCGCGGCGCTCGAGGAGCGCCGGCCTCGACCGACAGCCTGCTCGGGCGGAATCGCGGACTGGGTCGTCATCGCGGAAGAGCTGATTTCGTATGCGCCGACATCAGAGGACACGAACATTGGATCAGGGCTAGCCTTTGTGTCCTTTCGTGTCTCTGTGTTGATCAGTGTCTAGTGACAAAGAGCCGTCTGGACGTCGCGCTCGTCGATCGCGGGCTCGCGCCCTCCGCGCGAGCGCGCGCGCGCGCATGATCCTCGCCGGCCAGGTGAAGGTCGACGGCCAGGTCGATCTCGAAAGCCGGCGCGCCGGTCGGCCGACGGCGCGCTGCTCGAGCTCGTCACGCCAGACCATCCGTACGTCGGGCGCGGCGGCGTCGAAGCTCGCGCACGCGCTCGACGCGTTCGCGATCGATCCGCAGGACGCCGCGCGCTCGACGTCGGCGCCTCGACCGGCGGCTTCACCGACGTCCTGCTGCGGCGCGGCGCGGCCAGCGTGATCGCGCTCGACGTCGGCCGCGGGCAGCTCGACTGGCGCCTGCGCACCGATCGCGCGCGTCCTCGTCCGCGAAGGCGTCAACGCGCGCGCGCTGACGCCGGACGACGTGCCGCATCGCGTGACGCCTCGCGACCATCGACGTCGCCTTCATCTCGCTGCGGCACATCCTGCCGGCGCTGCCCCCTTCCTCGAAGCGGGGCCGGACGTCGTCGCGCTCGTGAAAGCCGCAGTTCGAGGCCGGACGCGACGAGGTCGGCGCGCACGGCATCGTCTCCGATCCGGCGGTCCACGAGGCGGTGATCGCGCGCGTCACCGAGGCGGCGGCCGCCTGCGGCCTGGCGAGAGTCGCGATGGTGGCGTCGGCGATCACCGGCGCCACAGGCAACCAGGAGTTCTTCCTGCACCTGACCACGTCGGCCGCGCCGCAGCGATCGATGATTGACGAGGTCATCGTCCTCGGCGGCGGCGCGATCGGCAGCGTCTACGCGGCGAAGCTCGCCGCACGCCATCCCGTGACGCTGATTGCGCGGCGCGGCGCACGCCGAGGCGATCGCGCGCCACGGCCTGCGCTGGTCGGGCGCGAAGACGGGGACGCGGTCGATGCGCGCCGCGACCACGGTCGACCAGATTGCGCCCGGCACGCTGGTGCTGCTCACGACCAAGGTCAACGACTCACGCCAGGCGATCATCCCGCTGGTGCGACAAGCTGCGCGACGACACCGTGATTCTGTGCGTCCAGAACGGGCTGGGCAGCGAGGACATCGTGCGGGCGGAAGTCGGCGGCCGATGCCTCGTGCTGCGCGCCATCACGCAGTTCGGCGCCATCTTCCGCGAGCCCGGCGTCGTCGACTTCACCGCGCGCCGGCGCGACGCTGCTCGAGGCCGAGCGGGCGCAGCGCGGAGATCGCCGGCGCTGCTGACGGCGTCCGGGCTCGACGGCCGCGTCTCCGGACAACATCAAGATCGAGATCTGGCGAAAGCTGATCTTCAACTGCGTCATCAACCCGATCACCGCCATCGTCAGCGTCTGAGGTCCGCGGCATCGCCGACCCGCGGCTCGATCCGGTCAAGCAGCTGGTCGATCGACGAATGCCTGCGGTGGCGCGCCGCCGATGGCGTCACCTTCGACATCGACTTCGTGCCGACCATCGCCGAGGTGTTCGGCCGCGCCGCGCACGATCGCGTCGATGCGGCAGGACCTGCTGCAAGGCCGAGCCGACCGAGATCGAGCACATGAACGGCGCCGTCGTCGCGCTCGGGCAGCGCTTCGGCGATCGCGTGCCCGGTCAACGCGGCGCTCGTGGCCATCATCAAGGCGATGGAAGCGCGCCGTGGCACAATGACGGTCGTGCCGAACATGAAGGTCGGGCATCGTCGCGAAATCGCACCTGCGCGAAGCGACGCCTCACCTCGTCGAGATCGAATCCTGGCTGGCCGCGCGCGGACACGCGCCGGTGTTCGAGACCGCCACCGCCGCGCTCATGCCGCCGGCGGCCGGACGGTCGGTCGCCGACAAGCCGGCGCTGGTCGCCGGCGTCGACCTCATCGTGGTCCTCGGCGGCGACGGCACGCTCGCTCTCGGTCGCCGGCTGCGTCGGCGCGGCGGATGTCGACGTCCCGATTCTCGGCGTCAACTTCGGCAGCCTCGGATTCCTCACCGAGGCGACGCTGCCCGAACTGTATCCGTCGCTCGAAGCGGCGCTCAGCGGCGAGGCGCGCGTCGAGGAGCGCCTGATGCTGCGCGCGACGACGATGCGGCGGCGGCATGGCGCTGCCGGAGCATCTGGCGCTGAACGACGTGGTGATCACCAAGGCCGCGCGGGCGCGGATGACCGACCTGTCCGTGTTCGGTCGGCGACGAGTTCGTCACGCGCGTGAAGGCCGACGGGCTGATCGTGGCGACACCCACCGGGTCGACCGCCTACAACCTCGCCGCCGGCGGGCCGATCGTGCAGCCGGTCGTCGATGCGATCGTCCTGACGCCGATCGCGCCGCACATGCTGACCGAACCGGCCGATCGTGATTCCGGCGTCGTCGCTGGTGCGCGTGCAGCCGATGATGGCCGAGCGCGACGAGCTCTACGTGACCTTCGACGGGCAGGAAGGCTACCAGCTCGAGGCGGGCGACGAGGTCCACATCCGCTGCGCCGAGCGCCGCGTGCGCCTGCTGCGGCCGTCGTCGCGCAGCTACTTCGAGGTGCTGCGCCAGAAGCTGAAGTGGAATGAACGGTAAATCCGCGCGCACGCAGCGACGTGCACCTGAGCTGTTCGTCACCGGTCGGCGGCCTACAATGAGATAGGCGTCTCGCGTCCGATCGCGCGACGGCGCCGAGCTCAGATGTCGGATCTGCAGGATGCTCGACGACATGCTCGAGGTGGCGGAACACGCCGCGACCGGTGGCGACTTCGCGTCGGCCGATGAGCTGCTGAGAGGCGCCGCGCGCATTCAGGAAGCCGAGCTGGGTCCGCTCCATCCGGATCTCGCCAACACGCTGAACAACCTCGCCATCGTCGCCGAGAAGATGGGACGGCCGGGCGATGCCGAGACGTTCTATCGCCGGGCGACGGCGATTGCGTCCGCGTCCCTTCCGGCGGACCATCCGATGGTCGCGGACAGCCGGCAGAACCTCGAAGACTTCTGCCGCGCGCGTGGCCTTGCCGATCGATGCAGCCGTCATCAGAGACCCCTTCGCCGGACACAGAGCCCGGACGGGACGCCTTCGCTCCCGAGGACGCGTCAGGTGCGCCCGAGACGCCCATTCGTGTGCGGCTTCCGATGCCGGCTTCAAGCACGCAGGCTGATGCCTCGATCGTCCGGAAGGCCGTCGCCCGACCCTCGCCGAGCAACGTCGACTGCGTTTCAGCTGATGCCGCCTGCGCTCGTCGAGAGCGTCGCGCTCGCTCGCGTGGCTGGCGATCGGTGTGGTCGCCCTCGTGGCTGCCGCGTTCGTTGTGCGGCGACCGTGGTCGCCGCGCGAAACGTCGACACCGGCACCGACGGCAGCGCCGACGGCGCCGCAGGCCGCTGAGCCCTGCGCCAGCTCCTCCCGCCATGCCCGTCGCCGATCGACACAGGCGCAACCGCCGAAGGTCGTCACCGCGGGGCGACGATCGAGACGTCGTCACCGACAGGCCGACTGCTTCAACGCCCTCATCGGCGCCATCAGCCTGGCCACCGTGCAGCTGTGCCGGACCCTTTCGACGAGCGGCGGCAGCTGGCGATGCGATCCGGCAGGCGACTCGGTGGCGCCGGGGCCGCTTGTTCTCTATACGCGTGTCAGATCCCCGCGCGATGCCGCGGTCGTGCATCGCTGGTATCGCGGAGACACGCTGCAGCAATCCGTGAAGCTGACGATTCGGGCCAACGCGACGGAAGGTTATCGCACCTACAGCCGGCAGACGGTGGACGGTGGCGGAGACTGGCGAGTGGAAGTCAGCAGCGCGAACGGCGACCTGCTGCACGAGCAGCGCTTCGCAGTCCGATGGGCGCGGCGCCACAGCGCGTCACGCTGACCAGTGGCGCACGCCCCACCTGCCCCTCCGCCCTACCTGCGCACCTGTGAGACCCTGACTGACCAGCTAACGGGCCGGGCGCGAACTACCGACTAGTGCAGATAAGGAGCACTGCAGCCGCATGACCAATCGCTACGCGCCGCCCGTGGCCGTCGTCCGGGACATCGCCGACCCAGCCACGCTCGCCGTCCCGCCGACCGCGGCACGCGGCTGGGCGCCATGCGATCCTCGACAGCATCATCTTCGTGGCGATGGTCTACCTGCCAGTCGCTGCTCGCCGTCATGGTCGGCGCCGCGGGCATCGGTGACCGAAGCGGCGACGGCTTGCAATGCGATGCTTCGCCGTCGGCGGTCTGGTGGCGGCTCGGCGGTTTCGCCGTCTGGTGCTGGCTCACGATCAAATAAGTCAAGCGCAACGGCCAATCGATCGCCAAGAAGCTCCTCGGCATCAAGGTCGTGCGCACCGATGGCTCGCCCGCCTCGCTCGGACGGGTCTGTCTGGCTGCGCAATGTCGTGAACGGGCTGATCAGCATCGTCCCGCTGCTACGGATTGATCGACGCGCTCTTCATCTTCGGCGAATCGCGGCAGTGTCTGCACGACAAGCTTGCCGACACCATCGTCGTCAAAGCCTGAGAGCACCGCTGAGGCTCACGGACGTGCTCGACACGGTCGTCTCCGCCGAGACGCCCGAAGGCATTCTGCTCGAGCTGCGTCCGGCCGGCCTGAGCGCACGCTTCTACGCGTTCGGCCTCGACTGGGTGATCCGCCTCGCGATCATGTACGCTGCGCGCCATCGCCGCGGCGTTCATCGGAGGCATCGGCGTCGCGTTCGCGCTCATTCTGTTCTTTGCGCTCGAATGGTTCTATCCGGTCGGGTTCGAGCTGACGCGCATCGGGCGCCACGCCTGGAAAGCGGGTCTTCGGACTCAAGGTCGTGATGGACAACGGGCCTGCCGGTCACTCCGGCTGCGTCGTTGACGCGGAACCTGCTCCGCGCGGCCGACTTTCTCCCGTTCGGCTACGGCTTCGCGATCGTGAGCATGCTGGTGCGGCGCGACTGCAAGCGCCTCGGCGATATCGCCGCCGCGCACGATCGTGGTGCACGAGCCGCGCGCGGTCCCGAGGATCGACCTCGACGCAGGTGGCGCCGGTCGTGCCGGCGCGGCCGCTGGCGCCGCGAGGATCAGGCTGCGGTCGTCGCGCTCGCGGCGCGGGCGCCCAGGCTCACGGACGAGCGGCTCGACGAACTGGCGGCGCTGGCGGCGACGGTGTCGGAGACGCGGGCCGATCGCGGACCGGACGTGACGCGCCGCGTGCTCGGCGTGGCGCAGTGGGCGCTGGGACGACGGTGATGACGCCGCTGCAGTTTCGAGCAGACCTACCAGGACGACTGGGCGGAGCTCGAAGCGCTCGCTCGATCGCGTGCTCGGCCGCAAGGCCGGCACGGTCCGCGCCTCGCTCGTCGGTTTCCGGCGCCCGGGTCGCGGCGCTCTACCGGCGCGCGTGTGAGAATCTCGCGCTGGCGCGGGCGCGCTCGTATCCCGCGTACATGGTCGACCGCCTCGAGCGGCTGACGGCCGACGCCCATCAGGTGATCTATCAGCGCCGCGAGTTCGGACTCGCGCGCGTCAGGGACGATCGTCGCCGTCGACTTTCCGTCGCGCCGTCAGGACGCAGCGCGGCGTACCTCGCGCGTTGCGGCGGCGGCGTTCCTGCTGCCGAGCGATCGTCGTCGGCCTGCTGGTCGTGCCGGCGGCCGGAACTGATCCTTTCAGTGGTGAGCTCCGAGACCGCCGCGTCCTTCGAGGAGATGTACTCCCCGTCCGCCGAGCTCGATCGGCCGGACGCGCACGGCGACGACCGACTGGATGATGTTCGGCTTCTACATCCGCAACAACATCGGCGTGGCGTTTCAATGCTTCGCCGGCGGACTGTTCGCGGGCCTGGGCACGCCTGTTCTTCCTCGCCTACAACGGCGCGTTCTCGCGGCGCGCTCGCCGGATACCTGACGGCGCGAGGCCTGTCGGCCACGTTCTATCCGTTCATCGCGACCCATTCGGCGTTCGAGTTGACCGCGATCGTGCTGTCCGGAGCGGCGGGATTGAGAATCGGACACGCGCTCTCGGCGCCCGGGCCGCCTGACGCGGCTGCAGTCGCTCGTCGCTGGCGACGCGGGATTCCGCGGTCCTGCTGTACGGCGTGACCGCCATGCTGCTGGTCGCCGCCGCGATCGAGGCCTTCTGGTCGTCCGCGACGCTGGCTCCCCGCTACCGCCAGAATACGGCAGCGCCGCTGGTCTGCTGGACGGCGGTGCTCGGGTATTTCGCCTTTCAGGGACGACGTGCAGGTTGACGCGCTCGCGGTTCGGCTGCGGCCGCGCGCGCCGATGGAAGCCGCGGATCTCGGCGCGCGTCTCTGCCAAAGCGCCGCGCGCTCCGTCTACCGCTCTTACGCGATCGTGCGCTCTCCCGTGGCGGCACTGGCGCTGGCGCTCCTACGAGCTCGCCGGCTGGCTGCCGCCGCTGGTGCTGTGGTGCGCGAAACCGTGGCTCGATCGCACGATCCTGTTCGTCCTGTCGCGCGCGGCCTTCGGACAGACGGACCACACCGTCCGACGTGTGGAAGGCGCAGCGGCAGGTGTGGTGGAGCCAGTTGCTGTTCACGTGGACGGTCCGGCGCCTGTCGCTCTGGCGATCGCTCACGCAGCCGGTCTACCAGCTCGAAGGGTCTTTCGATCCGGAAGGCGGGGCGCGCGTTCGCCAGATCCGGCGCGCGGAACGTGGGATCCGCGCTGATGATGACGCATGCGTTCAGCCTGTCCGAAACGGCCCTGACGATTGCGCTGGTTTCCCTCGTGTTCTGGCTGGCGCCGTCGGGAAAGGCGGCCGGACGTACTCGAAGTGGCTCGTCAGCGGGCTCGCCGGGCTTTCTGTCGCTGAGCTCTGTCGGTCGCCTACGCGATGACGGTGGTGTTTCTCGAGCCGTTTTACGTCGCGGCAGGGTTCGCGATGTGCCTGAACCGGCGTGCCGAGCTCGAGGCCTGGGACATCGAGCAGGAGTTTCGACGTGCGTTCGCGCACTGACGTGCCATGCGCGTCGCGGCGGCGGTGCTGACAGCGGCGCTGTCGGTCGGGTCGCGGCCGCTGCCGAGCGGAGCGCCGCGCCGAGGCGACGGCCGACGCCTCGCGCGACGCTGAGATCGCGCGCGCGATCGAGACCGTCAAGGCCGATCCGAACCTCGCGACCGAACGGACGATCAAGACGCTCCGCTGGAAGGCGATCGACCGAACAGAAACGGTCGCGCACGTCCGCGTGGTTCCCATGGATCGCCGGACTGTTTCGCTGGCTCGATCCAGTCGGCGCGGCTGCTCGTGTGGGGCGCGGTCATGGCGCTGGCTGCCGTGCTGCTCGTCTACATCGTCGCGCACTGATGCGCCGGCACGACGCCTGATGCGGCAGACGAAGATCCGTTCGTCGCACCCACTCACGTGCGGGATCTGGACATTCGGCCGGAGAGCCTTCCCGACGACATCGGCGCGCGCGCGCCCGTGCTGCTGTGGGACCGCGGTGAGCACCGCGCGGCGCTGCGCGCTGCTCTACCGCGGCATGCTCTCGCGGCTCGCCCACGTTCACCGCATTCCGATTCGCGATTCGAGCACGGAAGGCGACTGTCTCGCGCTGGCGGCGAGCCATCTCCGCAGGGAGCGCGCGAGTATGCCTCGCGCCTCGTCCGTGATGTGGCAGCGGTTCGTGCTCGGCGGCCAGCAGACGCAGGCGGCGACGGTGTACGGCCTGTGCGACGACTTCCGGATCCGCTGCTGGCCGCGACGCCGCGGCTCGATTCGATCGCGATCGGAGGACGCGGCATGACGCGCGCGCGAATCATCACGCTGCTCGTCGGCCCTGTCGCTGGTCGCGCTCATCGTCCTGGGTCGCGAGCCGCACCGTACTGGGTGCGACATCAAGGTTCCGACGCCTCTGAAGGGCGAGGCGCTCACCAATCCGTTCTATGCCGTGCAGCGATTCGCGGAGGCGCTCGGCGCGCGCACCGCGTGGGATCGCATGCTGCGCCGACGCCGCCGAGCGATCGGTGATCGTGCTGTCCGCCTGGCACTGGAACCTGACGCGCGGGCCGGCGCGAGGCACTCGAGCGCTGGGTCGAATCCGGCGGCCGCCTGGTGGTCGACCGGACGCTGGCGAGCGGCGAGAGACGAGTTCGAGCGCTGGTCGGGCATCGTCCGTCGAGCGCCGAGAAGCCGGACGACGCCGCAGAGGCTCCGTGGATGCGGACGGAGCTGACCTGCCGCAGGTTCGAGGAGGACGAGAGTCGGCGACGTCCGGCGCGCCGCCGGAGACGCGCCATCGATTTGCGACCTCGACGGCACCTCGTCCCTCACGAGCAACCGGCCGGTCGTGTGGTCGCTGCGCGACGGGTCCGCGCATCCAGGCGATGCGCGTCGAGGTGGGTCGAGGCAGCGTGACCGTCATCAACGCGACGCCGTTCCGCGAGCGGAGCCTGTTCGACGGCGATCACGGCTGGCTGTTCGCGGCCGCCACGCGAGCTGCGGCGCGGGCGACGACGGTGCATTTTCCTCTCGGAAGACGACCATCCCTCGCTGCTCGCGTTGCTCTGGCGCCACGGCGCGCCGGTCGTGATGCTCGCGCTGACGCTGATCGCGCTCGTGCTGTGGCGCGGCGGTGTCCGGTTCGGGCCGCTCGCGGCGGTGCCGGACGCCGCCCGCCGCTCGCTGGTCGAGCAGATCCGCGGCACCGGGCAGTTCGCCCTGCGCCACGGCGGCGGAAGCTCGCTTCACGCCGCCTGCAGTCGCGCGCGCTCGACGAAGCGCGCAGCGCGGCGCGTCTCGACCTACGCGAGCCTGTCCGCCGACGAGCGCGCCGCGGCGCTGGCGCGTCTCACCGGCCTCGACCGCGACGCGCTCGCGGCGGCCGTTCGACCACATCGGCCGCGCGCCGATTCCACGACCTGCGCAACACGATCGCGCTGCTCGAGGCGGCGCGGCGGCGAACCCTCATCGAGCACACGAGGTTCTCGCATGGAACAGACTGAACCGGACGCAGTCGCGCGCGCGCGGCTGCGTGCTCGACGATCTGCGCGCCGCCATCGGCCACGCGATGGTCGGGCAGTCGGCGGTCATCGAACAGGTGCTGGTGGCGCTCGTCGCCTCGGGGCACGTCCTGATCGAGGGCGTGCCCGGCCTCGGCAAGACGCTGCTCGTGCGGGCGCTGGCGCAGGCGCTGTCGCTCGCGCACGCCCGCGTGCAGTTCACGCCCGACATGATGCCGTCGGACATCACCGGCCACGCGGTGCTCGATCCGTCGAGCGCGTGAGCTGCGCATCGTCCGCGGCCCGGTCTTCACGCACGTGCTGCTGGCCGACGAGATCAACCGCGCGCCGGCCGAAGACGCAGAGCGCGCTGCTCGAGGCGATGCAGGAATACCAGGTGACGCTCGAAGGGCAGACGCTGCCCGCTGCCGAAGCCGTTCATGGTGCTCGCGACGCAGAACCCGGTCGAGACCGAAGGCACCTATCCGCTGCCCGAGGCGCAGCTCGACCGGTTCCTGTTCAAGATCGAGATCGGCTATCCCGTCGAGCGCCGAGGAGGCGGCCGTCGTCGTCCGCGTCGACCGACGGGCCAGGCCGGCGACGAGCTGCCGCTGGCGGACGTGAAGCCGTGTCTCGACGGCGCCGCCGTCGCCGAACGCTGCAGCAGCTGTGCGCGCCCGGCAGCGGGTGGACGAGCCAGGTGATCGACTACGCCGTGCGCATCGTGCGGGCGACGCGCGACTGGGCCGGCGTCGCGATGGGCAGCGGGCTCGCGCGGCGCGCTGGCGCTCGTGCGCGGCGCTCGGGCGGTGGCGCTGCTCGACGGCCGCGACTCACGTGACGCCCGACGACATCAAGCGCATCGCGCTGCCGGCGCTGCGGCACCGCATTGCGCTGGCGCCGGACGCGCCTGCTCGAGGGGCGCACGACCAACGATCTGCTGACCGAGGTGATCGAAACCACCGCTGCGCCGCGCGTCTAGGCCACAGCAGTGCGACTTCGCGTGATTCCGGGACGAACGGCAGTGCTCGCGCTCGCGGGAAGCGCTGTCGTCGTTGCGTCGTCGCGCTCGCTGATGGGCACGCCGGTGACTGTCGCCGGCAGAGTGGCCGCTGTCTGCCTCGCTCGCTGCTCGTCGCCGCAGCGCTCGGGACTACGCTGCTGCTCGCTGCCGCGCCTGGCGCGCGGTCGTCGCCGGCGATGACGCGCCGGTTGCCGGCGGCGCTTCGCGATCGGCGGCGAGGCGGCCGGTGCAGCTGGCGATCGTGACCGCAGGGACAGCGGGCGTGGCGCTGCGAGCTGCACGACCACGCCGACTCGAGCCTCTCACCGAGGGCTGCCGATCCGGCTGTTCTCCCCGGCGACAAGTCGCGTCGAGGCCACCTACACGGTCACCCCGACCCGGAGGGCGAGGTGACGTTCGCGCCGGCCGATGATGCGGGTCCGCTCGCGCTGGGGACTGTGCGAGCTGCTCGAAGCGGCTCGGCACGGTACCGAGATGCGCCGCGTCTACCCCGACTTCGCCCAGGTTGCGCGCTACGCGTGGCTTGCCGGGCGACCGGCGGCTGCAGGAGATCGGCGTCAAGACGCTACCAGCAGCGCGGCGAAGGGCACCGACTTCAAGCAGCTGTCCGACTACCGCGTCGGCGACGCAGTGCGCCACATGGACTGGCGCGCGCACGCTGCGGCTGGGCAAGCCGATCGTCCGCGAGTTCCAGGACGAGCGCGACCAGTGCGTGCTGCTGCTCGTCGACTGCGGCCGGCGCATGCGCGCGGACGATCGCGCAGGCGGCGATCGGCACGACGCACTTCGACCAGGTGCTGAACGCGGTGATGCTGCTGACCTACCGTGGCGCTCAAGCAGGGCGACGCGGTCGGCGCGATGACGTTCGGCACGCCGGCCGGCGAGCGAGCGCTCGTTCGCGCCGCGCAAAGGGCGCGCACGCGCTGAATGCGCTGATGGGCCAGCTGTACGACGTGCAGCCGACGCCCACGCATTCCGACTACGTCGACCGCCGCGCAGGACCTGCTGCGCCGGCAGCACAGGCGCGCGCTGGTCATCGTCATCACCAATTTCCGCGACGAGGACAGCACCGAGCTGCGCCACGCGCTCCGCCTGCTGCGGTCGCGCCATCTCGTGCTGCTCTCGAGCCTGCGCGAGCGCATCGTCGGCGAGCTGATCGCGCAGCCGCTCGCCGAGCGGCGACGCGGCGATCGACGTCGCGAGCGCCCATCTCTACGAGCAGGTCGCGCCGCGACGCCTTCAACCGGCTCGCCGCCCGCAACGCGCTGATGGTTGACGCCGAGCCCGAACGCCTCGGCATCGAGCTGGTCAACCGGTACCACGCGATGAAGCGAGCCGGGCTGATCTGAAATCGCGCTGACCCCCGCGCCCACCCGGACCCACCTGCCCCACTGCGTACGCCTGACCCACCGACCCACTGCCCTACTGCCCTGTTCAGCTGAAGCCGCTTGTCGCGGAAGTGCACCTGAAACTTCTGCACGTTGCGGTTGTGCTCCTCGAGCGTGCGCGCGAACTCGTGCGAGCCGTCGTTCCGGCTGACGAAGTACACGTAGTCGCCGTCCGCCGGCTGCACCACGCGCTTCGAGCGACGCGCGTTGCCCGGCGAGGCGATCGGGCCGGGCGGGAGCCCAGGATAGCGATAGGTGTTGTACGGCGAGTCGAACGACAAGATCGTCGCGGCGCAGGTTGCCCGTGAACGTCCGGCGCGCTGCAGCGCATAGATGACCGTCGGATCGCATTGCAGCGCCATCCCGATGCGCAGCCGGTTGGCGTAGACCGCCGCGACGATCGGCCGCTCTTCCGGCTTGGCGGTTTCCTTTTCCACGATCGACGCCAGCGTCACCGCCTGACGGACGGTCAGGTTGCGCGCGGCGGCGGCCTGCGCGCAGCTCGGGCGTGAACGCGCGCGTCGAAAGCGGCGACCATCAGCCGCACGAGCTTCGCGGCGTCGGTGCGGCGCGGCAGCGCGTAGGTCTCGGAAACAGATAGCCCTCGAGGTCGTTCGCCGCCGGATCGAGGTCGCGGATCGGCGCGGGATCCTTCGCCGCCTTGATGAACGACGCCGCGGCGCCGAGGCCGTGCGACTCGAAGATCTTCGCCATCTCCGTCGATCGTCAGCCCTTCGGGAAACGTCACGTTGATGACGATACACGTCGCCGCGCGCAATCTTGTCGATGGACCTCGAACGGCGTCATCGCGCGATCGAACCGGTAGTCGCCGGCCTTCAGGTGGCGGCCCTGGCCGGTCATCCACAGGCGCCGTGCGATACGTCGGCTCGATCGCGGATCACACCCGGCGTCAACGAGCCGATCGCCGATCGCCGACGCTGCCGGCGCCCGGCGGAATCTCGACGAACTGCTCGGCGCCGTCCGCAGCCGCGATACGGCTGGTTGACGCGCATGTACATGAACGCCCAGCCGCGCCGCCCGGCGACGAGCACCAGAAGGACCAGAACGCCAACGCAGCTTTCTCATCGCGTTCTATACTCGGTCCAGATAATCCTGCAGGATCGACCGCCGCCGCGGCGGCATCGAGCTTCTGCCTTGCGCTTTCGCCAGTCGCGCTCGCGCGACGGCGAGGCGGCTCTCCGCCTCACGGCTCGTGAGCCGCTCGTCTTCGGTGGCAATCGTCAGCGACGTGCGTCCCTTCAATCGCTTCGATGAACGCGGCGACGCGCGCCGTCTGCGGCGTCGGCGTGCCGTCGAGGCTGCGTCGGCATCCCGACGACGATCGTCGCCGAGGCCGTCGTCCTCGGCGCCGAGCTCGTCGATGCGCCGCGCGACGCGCTCGACCGCGTCGGCCTCGCTCGTGACGGCGATCGTCTCCGAGCGGCCGCGCCAGCGTGCGCGACACGTCGCTGATCGCGAGCCCGACGCGCCGCGCGCCGACGTCGACCGCCAGGATCCGTCCATCACCATCACGCCTCAAGATGTTATAATTTCTGCGCTTCCCAACACATTGTGAAACGCATCCTGCTCGCGCTTGCTCGTCGTTTGCCTCGGCGCCGCCGATCGCGTGCGGCACGCGGCGGCGCCCGAGAAATTCCAGCAGAAGCTCGTCATCCTCGGCTTCGACGGGATGGATCCACGCCTCGTCCAGAAATGGATGGACGAAGGCAAGCTGCCGAACATGCAGAAGCTGGCGAAGCGCGGCAGCGGCGTCCGCCCGCTCGGCACGACGCACTCGCCGGAGTCGCCGACCGCGTGGGCGTCGTTTGCGACCGGCGTGAACGCCGGCAAGCACAACATCTACGACTTCCTGATCCGCGACACCGCGTCGTACCTGCCCGATCTCGGCATGGTGCACTCGCGAGCCGCCGCGCTTCATCCTCAACTACATTCCGGTCTCGAAGCCGGTCATCCAGTCGATTCGCGGCGGCGACATCGTTCTGGGTCACGCGCCGGCAGCGCCGGCGTCCGCTCGAGCATGCTCACGGTGCCGGTCACCTATCCGCCCGAGGACGTGCCGAACGGCGAGCTGCTCTCCGGCCTGCCGCTGCCGGACATCCGCCGGACGATGGGGACGTTCTATTACTTCGGGACCGATCTGAGCCGCTACGAGGAAGGCAACACCGAGTTCGGCGGCATCCTGAAACGGCTCGTGTTCGACGGCGACGTCGCGCAGACCGAGCTGGTCGGCCCGCCCAACTCCGATCGTGCAAGCAGCAGCTGCGCGCGCGCGCGCGCGACAGACGCCGCTCGCATGCCGACGCTCGACAAGATGAAGATCGCCGAGCTCGAAGCGCGCGAGGACGTCCGGCTGCCGGTGACGGTTCACTGGAACCGCGCCGGCCAAGTCGGCGACCGTCGACATCGGCGACAGCTACGATCCACCTCGCCGAGCATCAGTGGAGCAAGTGGATCAACCTCGACTTCAACATCAACCTGCTGGTCCGCGTCCACGGCATGGCGCAGCTGTATCTGATCGGCGCCGGCCCGGAGCTGCAGCTCTACATCTCGCCGGTGAACTGGCGGCCGGACAACCCGCCGGCGCCGATCGTCGTCGCCCGCGTCGTTCTCCGGCCGACATCTACGAGCGCCTCGGCCCGTACCGCACGCTGGGCTGGGCCGAGGCCACGTGGCCGCTCAACGAGGACCGCATCGACGAGAAGACGTTCATGGACGATCTCTACCGCGCGTTCGACGACCGCGCGCAGGTGATCCTCCAGCGGATCGACGCGAAGCAGTGGGACCTGCTGGTCGGCGTCATCGAGTCGACCGACCGCGTGCAGCACATGATGTGGCGGCTCATCGATCCGACGCACCCGATGTGCGACAAGGGCGCTGGCGGCGAGTTCGGCGACTGCGATCGAGCGCGTCTACCGGCAAGTGCGACGAGTTCGTCGGCGAGGTCATGTCGCGCGTCGATCCGCGAGCACGCCGATTCTGATCGTCTCCGGACCACGGCTTCCACTCGTTCCGGCAGTCGGTGAACCTGAACACCTGGCTCGTGCAGGAAGGGTTCATGGCGATCCAGGGCCAGCAGCCGGGCGAGAAGAAGCTGCAGGACCTGTTCGGCGGCGGCACGTTCTGGGAGAACGTCGACTGGACGCGCACCAAGGCGCTACGCGATGGGCCTCGGACCAGATCTACGTGAACCTGCAGGGCCGCGAAGGCCACGGCATCGTCGCCGCCCGCCGACTCCGACGCGCGTCCAGGACGCGCTCGTCGGCCGGCTGCTCGACGATGACCGACCCGAAGACCGAGCGCGCGGATGGTCGACGCCGTCTACAAGCGCGACGACATCTACAAGGGCCCGTTCCTGAACAACGCGTCCGAGCTGCAGGTCGGCCTGGCCGACGGCTACCGCGTGTCGTGGCAGTCGACGCTCGGCGGCTCGCCGCCGGGCATCGTCTATCCGAACATGAAGAAGTGGTCAGGCGACCACGGGTCGTTCGACTACAAGCAGACGTCAGGCACGCTGATCTCGAGCCGTCCCGCTCGCGGGCGATCCGCGCCGACATCATGGATATCGCGCCCGACCGTGTTGAAGTAAGCTTCGGCGTGCCGATACCCAGTGATATAGATGGGAAAGCCGATTTTCTAGGACTGGGGACTTGGGGACTGGGGACTGAGCGCGACTGGAGACACGCAGAGTTGGATTTTCTCTGCGGTCTCTGCGGTCTCTGCGTTCCTCCTCGTGACTGCCGTCGGGTTCGCACAGCCGCCCGACCGGGCGCGCAGACTGAGGCGCTCGCCCGGCGGGCAACCGAGCGGCTGCAGGCGCTGCAGCGCGAGGCGGATCGGCTGGCGTCCGACGAGCGCACGCTGCTCGGCGACTGCGGAAGCTTGAGATCGAGCGGCAGATGCAGTGCGGCAGAGCTGAAGCGGGTGGACGCGGACGCCGTCGAAGGTCGAGGCCGAGCTCGACGCGACGCACGCGCGGATGGATGCGCTGCAGACGCCCGAGCCAGGCCGGAACAACCCCGAGCTGCGCGCAGCGGCTCGTCAGAAATCTACAAGCTCGGCCAGGCACGGTACCTGCCGGCTGCTGCTGTCGACGCCGGATCTTCGGCGGCCTCGGCCAGTCGACGCGAACGGTGGCCGCGCTGGCCAAGCTCGATCGCGACCGCGTCGACGACGCACGCAGACTGCTCGCCGAAGCTCGAAGGCGCGCGCGGCGCTGCTCAACGCGCGCCGCGGAGCTCGCCGGCCCTGCGCCGCGCGCGCAGAAGGCGCAGGCCGCGGCGCAGCGCGCCGCGCAGGCGCGCAGCTGGATCTGATCCGCGACATCGATCAGAGGCGCGACCTGAACGCCCAGCTCGCGGGCGAGCTGCAGGCTGACCCAGCAGAAGCTGCAGGCGACGCTGCGCGAGCATGGCCGACGGCGCGGCCGCCCGGCGACACGGCCGCGCTGCCGTTCCGGCCCTTCCGCGGTGACGCTCGACTGGCCGGTGGACGGCGCCGTCGCGCGGCAGGTTCGGCCGCGGCTCGGCGTCGAACGGCATCGAGATCGCCGGCGCCGCGAAGGCGCCGAGGCGCTGCCGTCCACGACGGCGTCGTCGCGTTTGCAGGCACCGTTTTGCCGGATTCGGGAATCTGGTCATCCTGGACCACGGATCGCCAGACGTTCAGCTTGTACGGCGATTTGCTGGAGATTACCGTCAAGAAGGGCGCGCGTGATCGAGCACGGGCAGCCCGGTCGAGCACCGCCAGGCCCGACGCCCGTCGGGCTCCGGACGGCCTCTACTTCGAACTGCGCGTCGACGGTCAGCCGGTCGATCCCTTACAATGGTTGAAGAAACGCTAGGCTAGCCGTCTGCGGCTGCAGCGACCGTGAAGCATCGTAGCTGCACGCACGCCGCACGTGAGATGCGCTGCATCCCGCGCCATGGTGATGACGATCTCCGCTCCGGTGATCGCATTCGCGATCGTCGGCGGTTTCCTCGGCCGGGTGATGGCGCGCGAGGACACGCTATCAGCACCTCAAGATCTTCGACGACGTGGTGAGCCTCATCTCGAACAGCTACGTCGAGGAGGCGGACATCGACAAAGGTGATGCGCGGGGCGATGCACGGTCTTGCCGAAGCGCTCGATCCGGACAGCGCATACCTGACGGCCGATCAGGTGAAGCAGGTCGAAAGCGGCGCGGCGCTGCCGCCGGCGGCGTCGGGCTCGATCTGACGCGTCAATGCTATCTGCGCGTGATCGCCGCGCGCGACAACTCGCCGCGCCGACAAGGCCGGAGCTGCGCACCGGCGACTACATCCGCGCGATCAACGACGATGCCGACGCGCGAGATGTCGGTCTGGGAGGGCATGCGCGCGCTGCGCGGGTACGCCGGCTCAGAAGGTACTCGATCACGATCATCCGCGGCAGCGCGGACGATCCGCACGTCGTCGAGCTCACGCGCGAAGAGCGAGCCGGCGCTCGGTCGTCAACGGGCCGGATGGCGGGAACCGGCGTCGGCTACGTCCGCGTCGCGAGCGATCGGTCCGAGCACGGCAGGACAGGTCAAGTCGCAGATCGCCGACCTCACGCAGGGCGGCGCCACCGGCTGCTCATCGTCGACGTCCGCCGCGCGTCGGGCGGCTCGACTCGACGGCGGAGTCGCGCCTGGCGCGGCTGTTCGTCGGCCAGGCGGCACGCTCGCCTATGCGCGAGATCCAAGGGCGGCGAGCGCGAGGCGATCGCTGGCCGCGATGCCGGCGACGGGCGCGATCACGCTGCCGACCGCAGTGCTCGTCGACACCGGGCACGTCCAGCGCCGGCCGAGAGTGTTCGCGGCGGCGCTCGCCGGGCAACCAGCGCGCCGATGCTCGATCGGCGAGCACACCATCCGGGCGGGCCGCGTCCGCGAAAGCTCGTCAAGCTGCCCGACGGCAGCCGGCTTGTGGCTCGCCACGACGCGCTACCTCGACCCGCCGGGAGCGCCGCTGCACGAGAAGGGGCTCGAGGCCGACGCGTCGCCGGTCGACGAGCCCGATGTCGAGTTCGGCCAGCCGGCCGCCCACAGCCGACCCGGTCCTCGACAAGGCGCTCGAGCGGATTCAGCGGCAAAGAAGCCGCTGAGATTGGCGACGTCTGAGTGACGTGAAACGTGTGACGATCGACGATCGTCCTATCCCAATGCAGTTACCCATTGCCAGCTCACCAATTGCTCGATCTGCTATACTGGCCGTTCGTCTCAACGCCAGTTTTTACAGAGATGTAGGCGCGTAGCTCAGGGTTAGAGCGCCTGCTTGACACGCAGGAGGTCGGTGGTTCGAGTCCACCCGTGCCTACCATGCGCCGATGCCGGCTCGATCAACCGCCCGAATGAGTCAGGTTACCGTCACGCTGCCCGGATGGTTCTCGAGCCGCAGATGTGCCGCGCTGGAGCGTCCGGTCGCGCGACGTTGCGGAAGGGATCTCTCCGCGCCTCGCGCAAGGCGGCGCTTGCCGGCGTGGTCGACGGCAAGCTGGTCGATCTTGACGCTATCCGCTTCGAGTCGACGCGCCGGTCCGGATCGTCACCGACACGAGCTCCCGAAGCGCTGCACGCTCTATCGGCACAGCGCGGCGCATCTGCTGGCCGCCGCCGTGACGAATCTCTTCCCGGGCGCGCAGTGCGGCATCGGTCCGGCGACCGACGAAGGCTTCTTCTACGACTTCGTCGTCCGAGCGCCCGTTCGTGCCCGAGGATCTCGACGCGATCGAGAAGAAGATGAAGGAGATGGCGCGCGCAGGATCTCGTCTACGAGCGCCAGATGTGGCCGCGCGACGAAGCCAACGCGTTCTTCGCGCGGTCGCGGCGAGCCGCTGAAGGTGCAGCTCATCGAGGAGAAGACCGAAGGCCAGACGCGAAGTCTCCTGCTACACGATCAAGGACAAGCGACACCTTCGTCGACTTCTGCGTCGGCCCGCACGTGCCGTCGACCGGCAAGCTGAAGGCGTTCAAGCTGCTCAGCACGTCGAACGCCTACTGGAAGGGCGACGCGCGCAACCAGCCGATGCAGCGCATCTACGGCACGGCGTTCTTCTCCGACAAGGAGCTGAAGGCGCACCTGCACGCAGATCGAAGAAGCCAAGAAGCGCGACCACCGGAAGCTCGGACGCGAGCTCGGGACTGTTCACGTTCCATCCAGTGGGCGCCGGGCGCGGCGTTCTGGCTCGGACAAAGGGCACGACGCTCTACAACACGCTCGCCAACTACATGCGCGACGTGCTGTTCCCGGCCGGCTACGTCGAGGTGAAGACGCCGCTCATCTACAACAAGGCGCTGTGGGAGCGGTCCGGGCACTGGTCGCACTACCGCGCAGAACATGTTCCTCATCGAATCGGAAGGCGAGACAGATGAGCATGAAGCCGATGAACTGCCCCGGGCACTTCCTGCGTTACGCGCAGCGAGGTGCGCAGCTATCGCGACCTGCCGATCCGCTTCACGAACAGACGCCGCTGCATCGCAACGAAGCGTCCGGCGTGCTCTCGGACCTGACCCGCGTGCGGCAGTTCTCGCAGGACGATGCGCACTGCTTCGTCATGCCGGATCAGATCGGCGACGAAGTCGAGCGGCTGATGCGGCTCGTGCAGCGCGTGTACGGCGATTTCGGCCTGCCGTTCACGGCGAAGCTGTCGACCGCGGCCCGACGAGTTCACTCGGCGAGGTGGCGACCTGGGATCATGCCGAGGCGCAGCTCAAGGCGGCGCTCGAGCGCGCGCGGCATGGCATACACGCTCAACGAGAGGCGACGGCGCGTTCTACGGGCCGAAGATCGACTTCGACGTCACCGACGCGATCGGCCGGAAGTGGCAGTGCGCCACGATCCAGCTCGACTACATGCAGCCGCAGAACTTCGACTTGAAATACATCGGCGCCGACAACGCCGAGCACCGGCCGGTCGTCATCCACCGGGCGATTTTCGGCAGTTTCGAGCGGTTCATCGCGCATGCTGATCGAGCACTACGCGGGCGCGTTTCCGCTTTGGCTGGCGCCGGTTCAGGCCGTCGTGCTGCCGATTGCCGACCGGCACCTCGGCATATGCCGCGCCGCGTCCGAGACCAGGCTGAGAGCGGCGGGCCTGCGGGTGCGAACTCGACGAGCGGCAGGAGAAGATTGGATATAAGATTCGAGAGGCCCAGCTGCAGAAGGTGCCCTACATGCTGGTCGTCGGCGACCGCGAAGCGGCCGACGGCACGGTGTCCGGTGCGCAGCCGCATCGGCGGGCGATCCAGGGGCCGAAGCTCGTCGAGCGATTTCATCGCGCGACGCGCGGACGAAATCGCGTCGAGAGTGCGTCGTGGGCACTCGAGCCGGGTCAGCTGAGGCCTCAGACTCGGCGACGGTCGGCAGCACGTTGGTGAGTCTCAGGAAGTACGACTAAGGAGGTCGTTATCGCTTTCGACAGAAGTCCCCGACGTGACGACCGCGTGCGCGTCAACGAACGCATCCGCGTCCGGGAAATCCGCGTCATCGACGACACCGGCGCAGCAGCTCGGCATCATGCCGCCGCCGCAGGCGCTGGCGCATCGCCAAGCAGAAGGGGCTCGACCTGGTCGAGATCTCGCCGACGGCCGTGCCGCCGGTCTGCCGGATCATGGACTTCGGCAAATACCAGTACCAGGAGCAGAAGCGCGCGCGCGAGGCCAAGAAGCACCAGAAGGTGATCGAGGTCAAGGAGATCAAGTTCCGGCCGAAGGTCGACGAGCACGACTACCAGTTCAAGAAGAAGCACATCGAGCGCTTCCTCGAGGACGGCGACAAGGTCAAGGCCACGATCTTCTTCCGGGGCCGCGAGATGGCGCACCCGGAGATCGGGCGCCGCATCCTGGAGCGGCTGGTCGGAGAACTGGCCGGACGTGGCGATCGCCGAGACGATGCCGCGGATGGAAGGCAACCAGATGCACACCATCCTGAGCCGGCGGCCGCAGAGGTGGCGAGCCGGCGAAACACGCCGCCGCCGCGACACCGGTAGTTGAGACCGCGTCACGAAGCACGAACGTTCGTTTCCAGAGAGATAGGATTCAATGCCGAAACTGAAGACACATCGTGGGCGCCGCCAAGCGCTTCAAGCGGACCAAGCGCGGAAAGTTCCTGAGGAGCAAAGCGTTCAAGCAGCACATTCTGAGCAGCAAGACGACCAAGCGGAAGCGCGGCTTGCGCGGCACGACGACAGTGGCTGACGTCGATGCCCCGAAGCTCGCGCAGGATGCTGCCATACAAGTAAGAGAATCAGAGCACAGTGCAACAATGGCATTTCTGCATTGTGTGTCTGCATTGGAGCTCAGCGTAAGGAGTAGAAGATGCCGCGCGTGAAACGAGGGAACCGGTTCGTCGGGCCAAGCGCAAGAAGCTGCTCGGCCTGGCGAAGGGCTATTACGCCAACAAGAGCAAGCTGTATCGCGCCGCGAAGGAGTCGGTCGACACCGGCGCTCGAAATACGCGCTTCGTGGGCCGCCGCCGCAAGAAACGCGACTTCCGCCGCCTGTGGGTCATCCGCATCAACGCGGCCGCCCGCGAGCACGGCCTCGACCTACGGCCAGTTCATCAACGGGCTGAAGAACGCCGGCGTGACGCTCGATCGCAAGAGCCTGTCGGACCTCGCCGTCGTCGAGTCCGGCAGCGTTTGCAGCGCTCGCCAAGCAGGCCAAGGCTGCGGCCAAGACAGCGGCGCGCGCCTAATAGTTGCCGGTCAGCAGCAGTCGTCAGTCGACTGTCGACTGTCGTGCTGCGATTGGCGACCGATGACAGACGTCCCCGTCAACCCGCGTCGCCACACTCATCGCAGCCTTCGAGCCGAGTTCCGCGCAGAGCCTCGAGCGCCAGCGACGACACGGCATCCAGGCCGTTCGCGACCGCTACCTCGCGCGCAAGAACGGCGTCGATCGCCGCCTGGATGCATGACCGGCGTCGCGCCGCGCGCGCCCGACGTCCGCCCGGCGTCGGGCCGCATTGCCAACGAGCTCAAGCAAGGCGATCGAGGCAGCGCTGGCCGAAATGCGGACGCGGCGATCGACGCCGCGCGCCCGGCAGCAGGTGCCGTCGACGTCACTCTGCCCGGACGAGAGCCGCGCGCTCGGCCACCGCCACCCGCTGACGATCGTCCGCGACCGCATGGAAGAAATCTTCACGCGCATGGGGTTCGCCGTCGTCGAGGGTCCGGAGGTCGAAGACGAGTGGCACTGCTTCGACGCGCTTGAACATGCCGGCGGAGCATCCCGCGCGCGACATGCAGGACACGCTCTATCTCGCATCGCTCGGTGCACTGGTGATTCGACCGGCCGACGACGCGCGGACGCTGCTGCGCACGCACACCTCGTCGATGCAGATCCGCTACATGCAGGCGCACCAGCCGCCGATTCGCATCGTCGCGCCCGGGCGCGTCTACCGCCGCGACGATCTCGACCTGACGCACTCGCCGGCGTTCAGCCAGATCGAAGCGCTCGCGGTCGGCGAAGGGCATGTCGCTCGCGGACCTCAAAGGGCACGCTGCTCGCGTTTGCGCAGCAGATGTTCTCGCCGACGGCGCGCGTCCGCTTCCGTCCGAGCTTCTTCCCTACACCGAGCCAAGCGCGGAAATCGACTCGAGCTGCTGGCAGTGCGACGGCGCCGGCTGCGCGATGTGCAAGAAGACCGGGCTGGATCGAGCTCGGCGGATGCGGCATGGTGCACCCGGCGGTGTTCGAGGCTGTCGGCTACGACGCCGAGCGCTACACGGGCTTCGCCTGGGGCATCGGCATCGAGCGCGTCGCGATCCTGCGTCACCAGGTCGGAGACATTCGCCTGTTCTACGAGAACGACCTGCAGATTCCTGGAACAGTTTCCCTATTAGCAGCGGCCACTCATGCGACTTCTGGTTTCCTGGCTGCGCGACTTCGTCGACGTGCCTGCGTCCGGCTGACGAGATCGCCGGATGGCCTCGGTCTGCGGGATTCGAAGTGGCGGCCATCGAACCATTTGGAACCGGGCGACTGTGGTCATCGACTTCGAGGTCACCGCAAACCGGCCAGACTGCCTGAGCGTCATCGGGCTCGGCACGCGAAGCGGCCACGCTGTTCGACTCGGCCGGTCACTCTGCCGTCGACCGAGGCCGGCGCAAAGATTGGGCTGAAACCGACGCTCTCGGGCAAGTCCGAGCAGCGTGAGTGTTGCGATCGCCGATGAAGTCCTGTGTCCCCGGTATGCAGCAGCCGTTGCCGAGGTCACTATCGCCAGGTCACCCTCGTGGATTGCGGCACGGCTGCAGGGCGCCGGGATCAGGCCGATCAACACCGTCGTCGACATCACGAACTACGTGCTGATCGAGCTCGGGCACCCGACGCATGCCTTCGACCTGGAAAAGCTTGCTGGCGCCCAGATACATGTCAGGCGCGCCAATCGGGACGAGACGATTACGACACTCGACGGTATCGACAGGAAGCTCGATGCCGACATGCTGGTGATCGCCGATCGCGATCGAGCGCAGGCCGTCGCCGGGGTGATGGGAGGGGCGCTTGCCGAGGTATCCGAGGCGACGACGCTCGTTGCGCTCGAGAGCGCGCATTTCCAAGCCTGCCTCCGTCCGTCGCACAAGCAAGACTCTGGGGCTCAAGACTGAGGCATCGTCGAGATTCGAGCGTGGGGCCGACATCAATGCCGCCTGTCGTGGCGCTCCAGCGGATCTGGGGCTCTGCTGGAACAGGTCGGCTCGGGCCGGCTGCGCGGGCCGATCGTCGACGTCTATCCCTCCGTGCGCGAACCGCTGCAGCTGCACATGCGCCGGAACCGGCTCGCGACGTTGCTCGGCGCGGCGGTTCCTGATTCCCAGGTTGATCGAATTCTGCGGAATCTCGGCCTGACCGTGACGGCAGTGGCAGATGGCTGGAATGTCGTCGCGCCAACCTTTCGTGTCGATCTCCTGCGCGAGGTCGATCTCATCGAGGAAGTCGGCCGGCATTATGGCTTCGACAAGCTGCCGGCGACGTTTCCGGTCGTGACAACCCCGGCTGCCCCGCCGGATCCCCGAATCCCACGCGATCAACTCGTCCGTCGCGTGCTGACAGCGGCCGGCCTGTCCGAAGCCGTAACTTTCGGGTTTATTGAAGCGAAGTCCGCCGAGGCTTTCAGAACGGCGGGCGCCGACCGACCTGTTGGCGTCGAGAATCCGCTTTCCGGCAAATTCGACACGCTGCGACCCTCACTGATTCCAGGCGTGGTAGACGCCGTCGCCTCACAATCGTCGCCATGGAAAAGACGACGTCGGGCTATTCTGAAATCGGGACGAGATTCTCGACCCGGGGCGAAACTCGGGCTGTGGCTATCGCATGGACAGGCACGACACCACCCGCACACTGGTCGGGCGGCTCCCATCCGGTCGACTTCTTCGATCTCAAGGGGTCATCGAGCGACTATGTGGAGCGCTTGGCGTCACCCCACGTTTCGACTCGACCAAAGAGCCCTTTCTGGTTCCCGGTCGCACAGCGTCCATAGCCACGAACGAGGGCCGAGAGCTCGGCCTTATCGGTCTTCTGTCTCCGAGTGTTGCCGAAGCTCGCGACCTGCCACGCGACGGAGACGTTTTCGTCGCTGAACTGAATCTCGACCTCATGGACGGATCGTTGTCGAAAGTGGCAGAGGCCGTCGCGCCCCTGCCCCGGCATCCGCTTGTCATTCGCGATCTGTCGATCATCGTGAGCGATGTCTTGCCTGCGGAGATCATTCGTGGCACCATTCAGACCGCCGCCGCCCAGGCACCGGCACCGCTTGTCGACATCACGTTCTTCGATCGGTATCAGGGCAAAGGCATCCCGGACGGCAGCATCAGCTTGTCGCTGCGTCTGAAGTTTCAGGCGCCGGATCGTACGCTGACCGACAGCGAGGTCCAAAGAAGCGTCGAGACGATTGTGGCCGCACTCGTGCGGACGCACGGGGAATTCAGAGATAGTCACCCGGTGGCTGATCCAGCTACCAGGTTTAACATTCGAGGATCGGACATATGGCAAAAGTAGCGACGCGGGGTCTCGAGGCTGGAACCGATCGACCGTCTCGAGGAGAAGCTGAAACTTCTCGTGGCGATGGTCGACCGCCTGAAGGCGGAGCAGGCTCATGCAGTGGAAGACAACCAGCGGCTCGCACGGGAGCTCGAAGCGATGCGGGTTCGAATGAATAGCACCGAGACGATGTCGGCCGAACTGGCGGCACTGCGGGTGAGCGCGACGCTATCCGCACACGAGTCGTCGACATGCTCGACCAGCTCGAGGCGCTCAATTTATGAGCGTCCAGCTTCCAGCTGCCAGCCGCCAGCTACACATTGACTGCCGGCCAGGGTCGGAGCTGAACGCGAGCAGGCGAACGCTGGAAGCCGGCAGCTGGCTGCTGGAAGCCGTGTATGGCTGACGGGCGAGTCATTCCCGTGGAAATCGGCGGGCAGCGCTACCCAATCCGGACGACGCTCGACCCGGAGTATGTGGCGCGTTTGGCGGCCTACGTCGACGAGCGCATACGCACGGCTGCCGAATCCACGCCGGCGGCCGACTCCGTTCGTCTCGGCATGCTTGCGGCCCTCAATATCGCCGACGAGCTGTTTCGATGCCGCGATGCCAACAGCGCGCGCAACGGGTTGCTCGCCGAGCGGGCCGAGGAACTCGAACGGCTCGTCGATCGGGTGCTCATGGCGTAAACCGGGCGGAACCTTGAACCCGAGAGGCGCCTCGACTAAGATGCCGAGAGAGTTTGAGTTCCCTGCTTTGCGCGTGATGGCGGTAGGCTCGTTTGAGCCAACGTTTCATCCAAGCGAGTCGCGACGCTGCGTGGTGTGCATGCCTCTGTGCGAGGAAGCCTAAAGCGCGGCTTTCCGAGCGGTTCCACCTGCTTACGCAGGTTCATCGACCTCCCACACGGCAAAGCGGGGCCGTTCAATCGACAATCGCCAACTGACAGCGCGATCGGCGCCGTTGTTCGGTTTCAACGCCTCAATTGGATCGGCCTGTCACGCTTTGTAAACGGCCATTGTAGATTGTTCATTTCCATGCGGGGTTTCCCGCGCGCGGCGCCGACCCAGCCAAGCCCGATATGGGTCAGGGAAAGGACGTCACGCGTGTCGCCGATATACGGTCCTCTGCTCACCATCTTCGTCACGCTCGTGACGGCGGGACTCGTGTTCGCGGTCTGGGTGGCGAACCGGAAGCGCATCGCCGCTGAGACGCTTGGCCGAGCCGAAGAGCAGGCCCTCCGGATCACCAAGGACGCAGAGCGCGACGCCGAAACCCGCAAGAAAGAAGCCCTCCTCGAAGCCAAGGAAAAATCGCACGAGTTGCTCGTGGATGCCGAACGTCAGGCGAGCCAGGTGCGGCAGACGACCGCGGCGCTCGAGCAAACACTGAGCCGGCGCGAGGCAACGCTGACCGAACGCCAGGGCGCGATTGAACGGCCTCGAGCGGGAGCTCAACGCCCGCGATCGAACAGTAGCCGATCGCGAGAAAACGTCGGCCGCGGCAGCTGCCAGCTACGAGCGTCTGGTCGCTCAACAGCAACACGAGCTCGAGCGCGTGGCGAGCCTGACCGCCGACGAAGCGAAAGATCTGCTGTTGAAGCAGATCGAAGGCGAGGCAAGGCACGACGCGGCGAACCTGGTCAAGCGTCTTGATGCCGAAGCAAGAGAAACAGCGAGCGACCGCGCCAAGCACTACATCACCGAGGCTATTCAGCGTTGCGCAGCCGAGCACGCGATCGAGACGACGGTATCGGTCGTCGATCTGCCGAGCGACGACCTCAAGGGCCGCATCATCGGCCGCGAGGGTCGGAACATCCGCGCGCTCGAGCTGGCCACCGGTGTCGACCTGATCATCGACGACACGCCCGGTGCGATTATCCTGTCCGGCTTCGATCCGCTACCGGCGCGAAATAGCCAAACTGGCCATCGAGCGACTGATCGCCGACGGCCGTATTCATCCGGCGCGAATCGAAGAGGTCGTGCAGAAGGTAAAAGACGAGACCGACGAGGCCACTCGAAAGGAAGGGGCCAGCGTCGCTTTTGAGCTGGGGTTGCACGACCTTCATCCCGAGATCCTCAGGCTGATGGGGCGTCTGAAGTTACCGCACGAGCTACGGGCAGAACGTTCTATATCATTCGGCCGAAGTGGCACGCCTGGCCGGAATCATGGCCAGGGAAATCGGCCTGGATGCACACGTGACCGTGCGCGCGGCCTTCCTGCACGACATCGGCAAGGCCATCGATCGCGAGATGCAGGGGACGCATCTCGAGCTTGGCATCGACTTCCTCCGCAAACACGGCGAGAGCGAACCGGTCGTGATGGCTATGGCGGCCCATCACATGGATATCGACTGGCCGTCGCTCGAGGCGATGATCGTCCAGGCCGCCGACGCGATCTCGGCCGCCCGGCCGGGCGCGCGCCGGGACATTCTCGAGTCGTACGTCAAACGGCTGGAGAAGCTCGAGGGGATTGCCGATTCCTTCAAGGGCGTATCGAAGTCGTTCGCGCTTCAGGCAGGCCGCGAAATCCGAATCATGGTGGAGAGCGAGAACGTCTCCGATGAAGAAGCCGTCTGGCTGTCGAAAGACATCGCGCGGCGCATCGAAAGCGAGCTCGATACTCCGGGCCAGATCAAGGTCACGGTCATCCGCGAGACGCGCGCCGTCGACTATGCCAAAATGACACCGTCGCCGAACTGACCGAAGCCCAACTCATCCACTCCATAAAAACACGGCTTCCGCCAGCTCCCGATTGGCTGGCCGTCGGCATTGGCGACGATGCGGCAGTTGTGGAACCGGCGCGGAACCGGCTCGAGGTGCTGAGCGTAGACGCTCTGGTTGAAGGAGTTCATTTCGATCGGGCTTTCACACCGCCTTCAGCCGTCGGGCACCGGGCCCTGGCGGTCAACCTGAGCGATCTCGCGGCGATGGGCGCGACACCTCGGCTGGCGCTGCTGTCGCTGGCGCTTCCGCATGCACTCCCGGTCGCCGACTTCGAACAGATGGTCGCCAGCTTGGTCGCCCTGGCCGTCAAACACCGCATGACGATCGTCGGCGGTAACCTCACCAGAACGGATGGGCCTCTGATGCTCGATGCTGACGGTGGCGGGCACAGCCAAGCGTCGACAAGTGCTCACGCGCTCTGGAGCGAAACCGGGAGACGAGCTGTACGTGACGGGGGCCATCGGGGCTGCCACCGCCGGCCTGCAGATGCTGGAGCTCCGTAAAAACTCTCCACCACAGAGGACACGGGGACACGGCGAAAGCGATTGCAGAGAATTGTATTCAGCGCTACCTCTACCCCGAACCGCGAGTCAGGATGGGAAGTCTTATCGGACGGAATCGTGCTGCGGCCGCGTGCATGGACTTGAGCGACGGTCTGGCCGACGCGGTTCACCAGATCGCCGAGGCAAGCGGCGTCGGGGCCATTGTCGACGGCGAACAACTGCCGCTCGATCCTCGCGCGCGTCGTTGGTTTCAGCAGTGCGGCGGTGATCCGATGCACGATGCACTCGTCGGCGGAGACGATTACGAGCTCCTGCTCGCAGCATGTCCGCGAGCGCGTGGCCGTCTCGCCGCTGCAGAGCGTCACGGCGACGTGGCGCTCACACGGATTGGCACCTGCACGGCGGAAACCTCGATCCTCTTGAGACACGGTGGGGCGGACCGGCCGCTGCCGTATGGCTTTCAGCACTTTAATCCCGGAAATCGATGATCCATTTGACTCGTGCGCTGGTCAGACGCTGGCTGGACGCGTTGCTCCATATCGAAGACACACCCGAGCGGACTGCTGCCGCGTTCGCCCTCGGAGTGTTCTTTGGTTTTCACCACTCCTTGGACTGCACACGATCCTGGGCGTTATCGCAGCATTCTTGCTCAGCTTGAATCGAGTGGCAGTTCTGCTCGGTGTCTACTCGAACCTGCCGTGGTTTCTGGCGCCCTATTACGCAGTTGCCACGATGGCCGGCGCTGAGTTGACGGGTCACCACCCGCCGCCGGACTTTCGCGAGCAGGTCGGAGGACTGTTCAAGCTCTCGCTGTGGCAAGGGATTTCTGGCACCGGCTCGTCGTCGTGATGAAGCCTCTGCTGTGGCCCTACCTGGTAGGATCAACCCTCTTTGCGGTGGTCATCGCCATCGCCGCCTACCAGCTGGCGTTGGCGTTCGTCACCAATCTGCGCGTTCAAAAGATCATTCATCGTCACGACTAGTGCTCCGCCGGTGTTTACGAAATTGCGTTTCGATTACAGATCCGCAATTTGACGGAAGTCGGGAGACAAGGCGGGCACTCCAGCCCTACAATCTGATAGGGCTTCGAGATGCTTAAGCGTTCCCTCTGGCGCCAGGGCTTGCTGACCGTCGTGGCAGCGACCGCGTTCGTGTCGCTGTACGAGGTGACTATTCTCGACTCGCAGTATGCCGCCCGGCAGGCGGACCTCGAGGAATCGACCCTGCGGCCGGCTCCCAGCGCACGCATGAAATTCAGCGCAACCGCATACTGCAAGGGTTCGACGACGGCCTCCGGCGTTGCGGCTCAGCGAGGTGTGGCTGCGGCCGATCCGGAGCTGCTGCCGGTTGGATCGGTCGTCGAGGTGGACTCGACCGAGCCCCGCTACGACGGCATCTACACCGTCATGGACACCGGCCCGAGCGTTCAGGGCCGGCAGATCGACATCTACATGTGGAACTGCAACGAAGCGCTTCAGTTTGGACGGCAACCCGTCCATCTGGTGGTGCTGCGGCTCGGTTGGAATCCCAAGGCGGCAGGGCCAAGCCTGGTCGAACGCGCCTGGCCGCGCTGAATCAGGCCGACGAAGGCCCGTTACGGCCGCTCGTGGAACTCTTACGGGCGTGAAACACGGCCCGATCCTGAATCACCCGCTTGTCGCCACGCAGCTTATGCGCGATCGTCCGCGCCGTCCTGAAGAGCGCTGACGACGGAGGCGTGACCGTTTCCACCTGCTGAAAACCGACGCTGTGCAGCATGCCGTGCACGGCTGGCACGTTCGGTCCCCACCAGTTCGTCGGATCGCTGTTCAACTCGCGGCCGGGATAGAACGCCGCGGCAGGCCTTCTGGATCCGATCATGTCGACGACGGTCTCCAGGATCAACAGGTCGCGTGTGACTGACGCCACGCACTCCAGACCAAGCAGCGGATGACGCAGGTGATAGAGGACTCCAAGAAAGAGCACCACGTCGAACGCCCCGACGCGTTCCGGTGTCAGGTCCATTACGTCGACGTCGAGGTCTTCGACGCGGGACCCCAGCGCCTGCCGTGCCAACTCGAATCCCGCCTTGGTCCCCCAGCCGGGACCCGACCACGAATAGTGATCGGTCGCCAGCACCCGCGACGCGCCACGTTTCTCCGCCTCGAACGAGAAGAATCCATCCCAGGCCCCGACGTCCAGGACCGTGTGACCGGCGAGCGAAGGCAGGTTCAAGCGTGCGAGGCGGTATGGGCTGTCATCCACGCCTTCAGTCACCACGCCCTGGCCAAGGTCGATCGTGTGATACCACCGGAGCGCGGAGGCTCTCGACCGAAGATCCTGGTTGATCATCATTCAGGCCGGGCTATTGGGTGGTGGTGGGTTCCCGGACGGCTGCATCGAAGCTCGAAGAGTTTGAAATAGATCCTGCGCTGCGCGAGAAGCTCCTGGTGGCTTCCAGACTCGCGGAGTCGGCCTTTGTGCAGGACGAGAATTTTGTCCATGTCCTGAATGGTCGACAAGCGGTGCGCAATGGCTATCGTCGTGCGTCCGGACATGAGGGCGCGCAAGGCATCCCGAATCAACAGCTCTGTCTCGGTGTCGACGCTCGACGTCGCTTCGTCGAGGATGAGCACCCGCGGGTCGTAGGCCAAGGCGCGAGCGAACGAGAGGAGCTGCTTCTGTCCGGTCGAGAGCGTCGCGCCTCGCTCCGCCACCGGACTCATGTATCCGATTGGGCAGACGTTCGATGAAGGCGTCGGCATGCACGGCACGCGCCGCACGTTGCAGCCGATTATCGTCGATGGCTGCGTCTCCCAAGTTGATGTTGTCGGCAATCGTCCCGGAAAACAGATGCACATCCTGCAGCACGAGGCTGAACAACCCCTGACGTCGGCCAGCGGCAGATCACGGATATCGACGCCATCGATTGTGATCCGACCGCGCGGGACGTCGTAGAAGCGCATCAGCAGGCTGATCAGCGTCGTCTTGCCCGAACCGGTGGCGCCGACGATGCCGACCCGCTCGCCGGGCTTACTTCGAAACTCACGTCCCGCAGAACATAGTCCAGTCCATCGTCGCCATGTTCCTGGGGTAGATCTCCCTGTTCTTGTCGTCTTTTGACGCTCCGGCTTGAGGTAGGAGAACCAAACGTGTTCGAACACGATGTGGCCGTTAGCCGGCGCCGGACGATGTGTTGGGCTGGGCGGCGATTGGATTGAAACCGGCTCGTCGAGCAGTCCGAAGATCCGTTCGGACGAGGCCATTGCCGCCTGCAGGATGTTGAACTTCTCCGACATGTCGCTGATTGGCCGGAAGAAATCGCACCGAGTACTGAAGAAAAGCGACGAGCGCGCCAAGCGTCAGCGTGTTTCAGAGCACATCGCCGCCTCCGTACCCAGATGATCAGTGCCGACGACAGCGCACCCACGACCTCGATCGCCGGATAGAACACCGCATAGTAGAAGATGGACTCGATGTTGGCATCGCGGTGACGCCGGTCGATCTCGTCGAAATGCTTGAAATTCAGCGCCTCTCGACGAAACAGCTGCACCGTCGACCATCCCCGTGATGTTTTCCTGGAGAAACGCGTTGATGCGTGCGATCCATCCGCGAACGACGCGATAGGACTCCCGCACGTTTCGCCTGAACCACTGCGTCACGAGGATGATCAGCGGCAGTACCGAGAACGCCACCACAGCAAGGCGCCAGTTCAACCACAACATGACGGCCATGATGCCGACGAGGGTGAAGACGTCGCCGAAGACCGTCACCACGCCAGAAGTAAACAGGTCGTTCAACACGTCGACGTCCGACGTGACACGGGTCATCAACCTGCCGACCGGATTGCGGTCGTAGTAGCTGAGGTCCAGGCGCTGCAAGTGACCGTAGATCGCCATCCGGAGGTCGAACATGATCCGCTGCCCGGTCAGCTGCAGCGTCCACGTCTGGATGTATTCCGCGGCAAACGCCCCGACGAGAATAGCCAGGTAGGCGGCCGCGATGCGGTCGAGTCCCGCCAAGCTGCCCAGTGCGCTATATGCTGGTCGATCGCAAGCTTCATCAAATACGGCTGCGCCAGCTGCGCACCCGCACCGGCCACGATTGCGACGAACGCAATGACGACCTGACGCCAGTATGGGCGTAAGTAGGTCAGCAGCCGGCGCATCAGCCGCGCGTCGTATGCCTTACCGAGGACTTCCTCGTCGTGTGAGCCGCTCACGACGCAGCAAGCTCCTCTTCGAGCAACTGCTTTCTGTGGAGTGCCGCGTAGAGACCGTTCTGTTTGACGAGTTGATCGTGCTGACCGCGCTCGACGATACGCCCTTCGTCGAGGACGAAAATCTGATCGGCGTCGCGCACCGTTGAGATCCGGTGCGACACGATGATCGACGTTCGCGAAGCGCATCACCCCGCGCAGCCTGGTCAGGATTTCCTCCTCGGTCTGCGTATCCACCGCCGAAGCGCATCGTCTAGAACCAGAATCGCCGGATCGACCACGATGGCACGAGCGATTGCCGTGCGCTGCTTTTGACCGCCCGACAGAGTCAGGCCGCGTTCACCCACTCGAGTTTCGTAGCCGTGCGGAAAATCGACGACGTCCTTGTCGAGCCGGGCAACCGCGGCGGCCTCCAGAATCCGCTGCATGCGTGTGTCCTCCAAGCCATCTGCCTTTCCCGCCTCTCCCGCCCTTCCTGCCCCTCCCGCCTCACTTTCTCTCATTGGCGCTGGGGCCCCACCCTTGGCCGTCCCGTCCACAACGGCGTCAACCCGAAAGCCACGTTATTAGCCAGTGTGTCGGAGAAGAGAAACGGCTCTTGCGGAACGAACCCGATCGAACTGCGGAGCACGGCAAGGGGCAAATCCCGCACGTCGTGCCCGTCGACGAACACGGAACCTCTCGGAGGATCGGCCAATCGCGGGAGCAGGTTGATCAGCGTCGACTTCCCCGAGCCGGTGGGACCGACCAGCGCAACGGTTTGACCCGCCTCGATTTTCAACGTCACCCGATCGAGCACCTTCTTCCCGTCGTAACTGAAGGCCAGGGTCTCGGAATTCGATCTCACCGCGGATTGCTCGAGTGTGACGCGCGGCTTCAACGGCTCGATTGGCAGAGCCAGGGCCCTGCCCTGCACCATGATTGGCCGTGGCAAATGGATGGCCGACGGAATCAGCAACGGCCGGCTCGGTCTCGAGCACCTCCAGCATGCGCTTCCACGAGGCCATGCCGCGTTGAATCATGTTGGTGACCCATCCGAACGCGATCACCGGCCAGCTGAGCATCGTAAGGTAGGCGTTGAACGCCACGAATTGTCCAATTGTGATCCGCCCGTTGATCACCTCCCGGCTGCCGAACCACAACGCGACGAGCGCACCAAGGCCGAGAAAAAAGGCCATGCTCGGGAAAAAGAATCCCTGCAGCGTGATCAAACCGGCGATTTCGCGCGACAGTACGCGTCGTTCGACTGGCGAAAGCGCTCGAGCTCGTACGCTTCTCGGCCATAGGCCCGCACGACCTGCACGCCAGATAGCGCTTCCTGGACGACTGCGCTCAGTTCGGACAACTGGGCCTGGATCTGCTCGAAGCGTTTGTGGATCGCGCCGCCAAAGTAATTGACTGCGATCGAAACAAAGGGGAGCGGGATCAACGACAAAAGAGTGAGGCGCCAGTCGATCGACAACATGACCGCGATCGCCACCACGAACCGCAGCACGGTGTCTGCCGAGTACATGACCGACGGACCGATCATCATGCGGACCGCATTCAGATCATTGGTAGCACGCGACATCAAGTCGCCCGTCCGATGTTTTTGAAAATACGCGGGGGCAGCCGCTCGAGGTGGGCGAAGAAGTCGTTCCGAATGTCGTATCTCGAGATGACGCGAGGCGCCGATCAAGACCCGTCGCATCAGGAAGCGGAACAACCCTCCGGCCATCCCAATCAGCAGGAGCAGTGCGCCATACTCGACGAGCTTCGCCCGGGTCACACCCTGGGTCAGATCGTCGATCGCGTGCTGCAGAACAATCGGTGATGCCAGCGAGATTGCCGTAGTGACCACTACGAAAACGAGCCCGACCATGAAATCGGATCGCTACCGGAACATGTAGGCCAAGCAGACGTCGAGTCGGCGACATCTTGGCTACGAAAATTGCTTGATTGGAGCTTGTCGGTGAGCCGCTCATGAGACCCGGATCCTCGGTTGCCACATCGGTCGAGTGACTTCCAATCTAGAGTATACTGCCCGAAATGAACGCTCTCTATGTCGTCCTGCCGGCGCTGTGCATCTTCGCGATCGCATACCGCTACTACAGCGCCTTCATCGCCGCGAAGGTGCATGGTGCTGGACGACACGCGCGTGACTCCCGCGCACACGAAGTTCGACGGCCACAACTACTATCCGACCCGTCGGTGGGTGCTCTTCGGCCATCATTTCGCCGCCATAACCGGCGCCGGACCGCTCATCGGTCCGGTGCTCGCGGCGCAGTTCGGCTATGCACCTGGGTTTGTGTGGATCGTCGCGGGCTGTTGCCTCGCTGGCGCCGTGCACGATTTCGTTTCGCTCTGGGCGTCCACCCGACGCGGCGGCCGCTCGCTTGCCGATATCGCGCGAACGGAAATCGGCCCGGTCGCCGGCACGACCGGAGCGATTGCCGTCCTGTTCGTCGTCATTATCGCGCTGGCCGGCCTCGGGATTGCCGTGGTCAATGCGCTGGCCGAAAGCTCGTGGGGCACCTTCACGATCGGCGCCAGCATTCCGCTGGCCATCTTGATGGGCTTTCACATGTTCAAGTGGCGCAAGCGGCCAGATCAAGGAGGCGACGATCATCGGCGTCGCACTGATGATTCTCGCCGTGGTGCTCGGGCGGCCGGTCGCCGAGTCCTCGATCGGTTCCTGGTTCCTTCTGTCCCGCCATCAGATCACGTTCGCGCTCTGCGTGTACGGTTTCGCCGCGTCCGTGCTGCCAGTCTGGATGCTGCCTGACGCCGCGCGCGACTACCTCAGCACGTTCATGAAGATCGGCACAATCCTGTTTCATCCTCGGCATCGTCATCGTTCACCCGACGCTGCAGGCGCCGGCCATCTCGCAGTTCGTCTGCGGGCGGCGGACCCGATGATCCCGGGCCCGCTGTTTCCGTTCGTTTTCATCACCATCGCGTGCGGCGCAATCTCCGGCTTCCATTCGCTCATCGCAACCGGCACCACGCCCGAAGATGGTTGACAAGGAGAGCGACATCCGGCCGATCGGCTACGGGGCGATGCTCTTCGAGGGCTCGTCGGGCCTCATGGCGTTGACCGCCGCCACGGCCGCTTCATCCTGGCGACTACTTCGCAATCAACACGTCCGCCTGCCGTTTTCAGCACGCTCGGGCATGTCGACTCGTCAACCTGTCAGGACCTGCAGCCGCAGGTCGGCGAAACGGTCGTCGGGCGGCCGCGGCGGCGCCGTATCGCTGGCCATCGGCATGGCCGACATCTTCAGCAAGCTGCCGGGCATGCGCGGGCTGATGGCCTACTGGTATCACTTCGCCATCATGTTCGAAGCGCTTTTCATCCTCGACCACGATCGACGCGGGCACGCGCGTTGCGCGGTTTACGCTTCAGGAATTCGTCGGGCGCGCGTGGAAGCCCTTCGCTCGCGCCGACTGGGTTCCCGCCTCCATCATTTCGACCACGCTTGTCGTGCTGGCGTGGGGCTATTTCATCTGGACCGGTTCGCATCGACACCATCTGGCCGATGTTCGGCATCGCCAACCAGTTGCTCGCCGGAGTCGCGCTAGCCGTCGGAACCACCATCCTCATCAACATGGGCCGCGCAAAGTACGCGTGGGTTACCGTGGCGCCGCTGTGTTTCGTGGCGGTGTCTACCCTGACGGCTGGCTACATGAGCGTTCGCGACAACTTCTGGCCGAAAGCCATCGGCGGCAATCCGGCGCTTCGCGTCCAGGGATACGTCGACTCGATCTGCACGGTGATCATGATGGTTTGCGTCGTGATCATTCTCACCTCAGCCGTTCGACGATGGCTCCTCGTGCTCAGCGGCAAGATACCCGTCATGGAACCGACGGCGGTCTGAAGCGCAGCGCAATTGTGTAATGTCGCCGTCACCTGATTGGGTGATCGAAAGTTGCTGTGCTATTCTGAGGTAGCCTTCTCCCAGCGGGCCCACCACAATTTCTTAGAAGGACAGCTTTGTTTATGAGGATAGGTGTCGCTCGCCCTCATTTACGCCGCGGTTGTTCTGGCGGTCTGCTTCTTGCCGCCCCGCCTGCAATGCCCAGGTCGAGGCCCCGGCAGGTGACAGCGCCTTGGGCGAAAAATACGTGGTCGAGGGCGCCATCGGTCTCTGGGTCCCGAACGCCGCCATGTCGGTCTCCAGCGAAGGGCTGGGGATCATTGGATCGGTAATCGACTTCAAACAAGACCTGGGCCTCCAGGATCACCGGTTTCCAGAATTCCATTTCGAAGCGAAGGGCGCCGGACACAAGTTTCGGTTCCAGGCCATTCCCATCAGCGTACGAGCAAACCTATACCGTCACGAAAGACATCGTTTTCAACGGCCAGGAGATATCGCGCGCAGTTTCCGATCAGCTCCGGCCTCGAATGGAAAGCGTACCGCTTTGGCTATGAGTACGACTTCCTCAGAAAGAGCCGCGGTGCATGGTGGCTTTCTGCTGGACATCACACACCGACGTCGCGGTGAACTTGACGAGCTCGGTCGCGACCGAGTTTGCCCGCGCTGAGGCACCCATTCCGTCTATTGGGGGGTAGGTCGGTTGCTATGTGGTGCCGAACGTCGCCGTAACCGGCGAAGTGACGTTCTTCACGCTCGGCTGGATACCTGACAGTCTTCTCCGCGGTTTGTCCGATGACGAGAATGCCACGTACGACCGGACGCTACGTGGATCTCAACATCTACGGCACCGTGAACTTCACTCGAAACATCGGCGTCCAGGCTGGCTTCCGCTCTTTTGACCTGGGCTACCTGGTGGCAAAAGACACGGGGACATTCACGCTGCGGGGATTGTTCTTCGGGGTGGTGGCGCGCTATTAAAACAAGATATTCACCACGGATGCGACACAGGGGACACAGAGGATTCAACCTCGTAGGGCCTTATACTCCGTGTCCTCCGGGTCCTCAGTGGTGGAGAGTTCCTGCCGCTGTGGTGGAGAGTTCTAACGCAGCTGACTCCCGCAGGCACGAGCTTCTCCAACCTTCGATCCGCCTCGGTGAGCGTCTCGTCCCGCTTGCAGTAGCAGAACCGCAGCTTGGTGCGGCCGCTGGCGGGTTCTTGTAGAAGCTGCTGCCGGGCACCGCCGCGACGCCGACATCCTTCACCAGGTACCGCGCGAACTCGACGTCGTCGCCGAATCCGAACGCGCTGATGTCGGTCATGATGTAGTACGCCCGCATGGCTTGTAGCACGTGAACTGATGCCGCTCGAGGATCTCGAGCAGCATGTCGCGGCAGCGCGCTGATACTTCGCCGCGAGGTCGACGGTAGTAGCGAGTCCGGCAGCGCCGAGCGCGACCGACGCCGGCTTCCTGCAGCGGCGCCGGCGCGCCCACGGTGAGGAAGTCGTGCACCTTGCGGATCGCGCCGGTCAGCGACGGCGGCGAGATCGTCCAGCCCACCCGCCAGCCGGTCACGCTGTAGGTCTTCGACAGGCCGTTGATCGTGACCGTCCGCTCCGCCATGCCGTCGATCGTCGCGATCGGCACGTGCCGGTGGCCGTCGTAGATGATGTGCTCGTAGATCTCGTCGGAGATCGCGATCGCGTCCCACTTGCGGCAGAGCGCGGCGATCGTCTCGAGCTCGTCGCGCGTGAAGACCTTGCCGGTCGGGTTGTTCGGCGTGTTGATGATGATCGCCTTCGTCTTGTTGTTGAACGCGGCGGCGAGCTCGTCGGGATCGAAGGTGCCAATCGCGGCTCGTGCAGCGTGACGTAGCGCGGCGTCGCGCCCGACAGAATCGCGTCCGGGCCGTAGTTCTCGTAGAACGGCTCGAAGACGACGACCTCGTCGCCCGGATCGATGATCGCCATCATGGTGCGACATCATCGCCTCGGTGGACCCGCAGCAGACGGTCACCTGCTCGGTCGGCGACATCCAGACCGTAGCGGCGCGTGAACTCGCGCGCGATCGGCTTCGCGCAGCGGCCGTGCGCCCCACGTCACTGCGTACTGGTTGACGTCGGCGTTGAATTGCCGCGCATCGCCGCGCTTGATCGCTCTGCGGGTGCTGGAAAATCTGGAAATCCCTGCGACAGATTGACGCCGCCATCGAAGCTCGGCTCAGTCGCGTCATCTCGCGAATGACCGATTCAGTGAACTGCGTCGCCTTTGTCGATCCGGTGAGTTCGACATGTTGACCGGCCTGAAACGCGAAGGCTGGTCTTTCGGGTCCCCGGCATCCGTGGTTGCTGGATCTTCGACCGCCCGGCGGGTTTTTCGTGGTCGTCGGCTTGGGCGCAGTTTCTTGGGAGTGGACTTCGGTGCTGCAGAAGCGGATTGGCGCCTTCGGCCAGAGCCTCGGATTGCCGCCGCATCGCGACCCGTCCGAGCAGTACAGAGCGGCGGTAATCATCGGCCGTCCCGAGGATCTTCTTCACGTAGTTTTGTGTCTGCAGGTATCGGAATGTCGTCGATGAACTCTTCAGCGGGAAGGCCCGGCCGCTCCGACATCCAGCTGATGCACGGGCCGCTCTCCCGCGTTGTAGCTCGCCAGCGCAAGATACAGCTGACCGAATTCGCTTGATCTTCTCGGAAGATAGAACAGGCCGATCTGAACGTTCGACTCCGGATTCGTCAGGCGAGCGCTCGAGGCGTATCTCACCTTCAGCGTTCCGCGCATATTGCCTGGCCGTCGACGGCATGAGTTGCGTCAGACCGACGGCGTTGGCCGACGACCTGATATCGGCCACGAAACGTCGACTCCTGAGCGATGAGAGCAGCGGCTAGGATACGGGGTCGAGGTCGTACGGGCGGCGATATTTCCGTATCAGATCCCAATAAGGCCAACGGAAAGATGACCTAAGGAGTCCCGCCGGCAGCACATCCTCTGCCCAGCAGCCATGAACTGCGGATATGCGCGCGCTTCATCGAGTTGATGGCACCGCGCCAGAGCGTGAGTTGACGCCCGCCCGTTTCCAGACCAGGCCCTGCTGCAGATAGGTCAGGCCATCGTTGCCTGGATGATCGGATGATCGCCCCAGACGTTTTGGGCGTAGTTTCAATTCGTCGAGCGCCTGATCGAAGAGCCCGGCGCTCAGGCAGCTCACACACGACCCGCCGCGTTCGGAGGCGGCGACGCGCAGCCGTGGAGCGTCGGCGACCAGCTCCCCTGCGCATATGTGGACGCCTCGACCACGGAGGCCGTTCAGCGCAAACGGACTCCGCGCTCGGCGAGACGCCTCGCTGCCAGACGGCCATAGTAGGTGTTCAGATAATCGACGACGGTGAGTCGGAAGCCGCGCGCGTCGGCCAGCGCGTCTTCCTTCAACGACTCACGCGCGCGTCCCGGGCCCAGATACGCTAAGCTGGGCGATAGTCGGATCTCGGAAAGATTCCGGCAGCTTTCTCGAACACGCGCGCGTGTCGGCGAACCGGTCGTTTCGTACGCCCACAACCGATCTTCCAGGCGGCGCGTTCGCGTAAGCTTTCGCTCGGGAACCGCTCGAACGAGCTCTCGAAATTCTTCGTCGGCTTTGTGCGTCCCTCGTTCTGGATCACATGATGTGAACCGAGGTCGTTGAGTGCTTCCTCGCCCACGGTTCAGTCGAAACTCATCGGCTTTTTGCCGCAACGTCGTCGTGAAGTCGTCAGAATCACCAAGCGCGCGAGCGGTGACGGCATCGAAATAGAGTGCCTCGCTTTTGCGTGACGAGGCTTGCTCGACGTACAGGGCGAAGCGCGGTTCTCGCGATCGAGCACGTTTCGGTGGTCGCATTCCGCGAGTCGCAGTCCGATCAACTCTCGATCGGCGTCCAGTGCCGCACTCCGCAGGTTCTCGGATCGGGCGAGCTTGTCGTAACGACGGGCGGCGAAAGACGTTGCGCGCGTGCAAGTTGTCGTTGAGTACCCGTTCGCTCCCGGCAACAATGGAGCCGCGATCGAGCTCGGCACCCGCCGATCCAGCGTAGTCGCCGAGCGCACAATCGAAATACACGCGTGCGAACGCGCTGGTGGCTCTCTCTCCGTCGCCGGCGGCTCTGGCATGCACGACCGAGCCGCATCAACACGTCATCCGCCGGGGTCGTCATCTTCGAGCTCAAGAGCCGCTCGTAGACTGTCGACAGCTGCCGCATGATTGCCGAGCGACTCATTGCTTTCCGCTTCAGCTAACGCTGCGGCCTCGGCCGCGTATCCCACGACGTTTCGAGCGCGAAGCGCTTGGAAACGTGCGGCAGCTCTCTTCGGCCCGGCCAAGGCGGAGCTCGGCAACGCCCTTCATGCAGCTCGGCGTAGTGGCCCAACGGTCCTTGACGGAGACGCGGCTGTGACAAAAGAGCCGGAGCTTTGTGTAATGCCCGCCCGCGACCTCGAGCTTGACAGCAGAACCGAGCTCGGAGCTTCCGCCTGCAGAGCTCGTTCGACCGTCCGGAACCAGCCATGAGTTGAGACACCGCCCGGGAAGGCGGGGATGGCCGGTCTGCACGAGCGCGGTTGCCGAGACAGGCTCTCTGCGCGCGTGGTCCTGCGGCTGACATCAGCAGCGTTATCGCAGCGATCCAGCACGCAGATTTTCCTCACCGTTTGCCTCTTACTCTGCTTCCTGGGGTGTGGTGCTTGTCGGCGTGAGCCGAATCGATGAAGCAGGTCAAGAACTGAACGCGAACCGTCCTGAGCGCCAGCGATCTCGTCGCCAGGCGGGTCCAAAGAAGGTCGCTTGGATCACACGTCATCGAGGGGATGCTTCGCATTATGCGAGGCCGGGTATAGGCAAGTCAAGGGGGACACGTCAACAACCCAAGCCTAGAGTAGTTTGACGCGACGATTCGGCGCGCCGTACAATGCCGTTGTTATCACACGCGAGCACTTCCGTCCCGCCCGACCTCTTCTTTTAGGGGGCGATACGGCTTCGACGGGGTAAAGACTCGTGGGATGCATGCCGAGCCCCATCGACTCGTAAATCCGGTGGAACACAACGTAACTGCGAACACGCAGCTGCGCTCGCTGCTTAACTAACCTTAAGTCAGCGACGTCCACCTCGTCCTCGCCTGTGGGACGGGGCTGGATGTCATAAATGCAGGCTGGTCGCCGCGTGCTGGTTCCGACGCGCGGCGACGAGACAATTCGGGGCTAGCGGTCCACGGTTTCCGTCGCTCTTCGACGTGGATCGCGAAAATTCAAGAGCGGCTACGCATGTAGACGCCTGCGATGGCGTACTCTCGGACGCGGGTTCGACTCCGCCGCCTCCACCACCTAACCCATTGCAGCCATTGATCTACCTCTCGGCTGCGGTGCCTGTTGCCACGCTATTGCCACGGTCAATAGGCGAATCGCGCTCTCGATAGCCGCTGGGCTCAGATGCATGTAACGTTGCGTCGTGTCAGGTCCTGATGCCCGGCCGGTTCCTGAATCGCTCGCTGGTGCCTCGCGCATGGCGAGATGTTGAGCAGAACGTATGCCTTAGCCGATGCACACCGGTTATGACGTTTGCCCGCCGTGCTGCCGCTTCATGGTCCTGCACGATCTTCTGCGCTGAGTGGCGAGCCGTCCGACTGATACAGCACACGCTTGGATCGCAAGTCTCGATGCTCCCGAAGCGCCTTGCGAGTCGTTCCGTCATCGGGACATATCGCACCCGTCCACCCTTCGTGGAAGTCACATGCCCTTTCCAATCGGAACGCTGCACCGCAAGCCGACGCTTCGCCAGGTCCACGTCGGTCCATTCGAGCGCCATGATTTCGCCGCAGCGCAACCCGGCATCACCGCCTAACAGCACGACGAGATGCGCGGTCGCCTCGGATTGCCTTGGCAGCTCGACCAACCGTGCGTAGTCGTCGAAGTCGTAAAAGCCTGCCGATGATTTCGGGATCGGCGGCAGCCGGATCGCATACAGGCATCCGCTCGATCACGTCCCATGCGACTGCCTGTTTGAGCAACACGTTGAGCACCGTCAGCACATTGTTCGTCGTCCCGACTGACCGATGCCCGAGCGCGCGCGAGACGCTGCACGGCTTCGTTGCTAATCGCGTCCAGTTTCTTGGCCCCGAGCAACGTGTACCAAATGCGCATTCAGGATCGTCTCTTTGGCTGCAATCCCGGATGGCTTCTGGCGATTTGCCCTCGCGTAGCCGTCGAGAAACCTGGCCGCGAACTGTTCAAGCGTTGGCACCTCCTTCTTCGGCTGGGCCGGACCATGCCTCAACAGATGCCGCTCACGGTCTTGGCCCCACCGCAGTGCGGCGCGCAGACTTCGAGACAAATGCTCGGCGTCTTTCTCGGCTGCCGGGTTCCGTCTCTGCCAGCCGCACGATCATGTCCACAAACCACCCACCATTTCGCATCTCTCGGACCCTGACGCTCATCGCCAATTCCTTTCCAGCGATGGCGCGGACCTCTGGCGCAGCCACTCTACCAGATCGGTTTCTCGAATGAGCACCCGGCGACCAATGCGGACGACTCCCGGTAAGAGTTGATGCCCGTTCAATCATCGCGTAGAGATGGCCTTTCGGCTTGTTCTGAGCAGCCCCACGCGACTGCGGCGGACGTGAGGAGCCTCGGTAGGGTCGCTGTAGAACATGACCACGATTCTCGCCTGTTCCCTCGCAGCGAAAACGTCCTAACAGCCTGCACGGTGCAGGGTCTTTGCGACCGATACATCGGGGATGCGCTACCCCACCGACAGCCCTCTACTCCGGCTCCAGCGGGTCTACAGCCGGTCACTTCACCTCAAAGAAGCGAGCATTGTCGCTGATCCACCATCGATGGGTGCTTTCTGCGCGAGCTAGACACCGAGTTACGCGCTCGCCGGATGCCCACGCTGCATACGATTGAATGTCTTGAACACCGGCTGGTGCTTGTGCGACCGAATGACAACTGGGAGAATCGGCTCGGTGCCCTTCTCGCGCGATTGGAACGATTTGAGGCGCGCGAAAAGCCTTCACGGGGGCTCGTCCGGACTCAGCGCGAGTCCTGATGCGATCGCCGAATTGCTCAATGATCCACTCAACGCGCCCCTCACAAAGCGGAACCAACGCATCGATCGCCGGAAGTTAGCCCGCGGAGCGTTTCGTCACCCTGAAGGAAGCGGAAGATCTTTACCGCAGTCTGGTGAGTGGCGAATCTTGCTCCTCATCCCGGGAAGTATTCGGGGATCTCAATGTGACTTTGGAGGGAATCCTCCTGGGTGCAGAGCGATCCGGCGAATCCTGAGATGGACTGTGTGGACGGTTTGCAGGATCACCTGATTGAGACGGCTTGGCGACGCATGCGCGGATGCGGAGGTGATCGCGCTGGTCGAGATCCGATCCTGGAGAAAGTGCAACGGCCGACGCTCGAAGTAAACGTCCTGTCGATGCGCCGAAAACGATGTGCACCGGTTTCGCCGTCGTCCAGCTAAGACGATCTCGAACCATCTTGCTCCCGACGACGTGGCATATCTTCGGGCGACCGCCAGAGCGGCTACGTCGCCATATCGGCCGTTCGATCCGACCATTCAGATCGCTCGGCATCGTCACAAACGCTTCCAGCCGTGAGCTTGCCGGAGAAGCACCTCGCCCGACACAAAGACGCAGCTGATGCCGCTGGCGGGAACGATAGGTATTGAATAATCCTGTCGCGCCTTCGGTGACAGCTCTGCATCTTGTAGACCCGAGAAGACCGATTAGTCGGCCAACCTGTACCCAGTGCGCCATTTACTTTGAAGGCGGCCTCCCAATGTTCATCGTCAACACGACGCAAAATCGGTCATCACGCGCGTGTCCTTTACCAGTGCGAATCCGAAGACTTACTCTCGCGTCGGTGAGATGCTGAACTTGCGGCTGCGAGATTGTCGCTTGGAGCGGAACAACCGAGACGAACCCGTAGCATTCGTGGCGGAAGTCACAGCCAAACGTGGCACGCCTGATGCTTTGGTGTTGGTAGAGCATCGGGCAGCGCGACCCGCGCTGAAGTCGAACGATCGCACGTCTCTCCGTCCATCATCGAGAGCTTTCAGGAGCTGTTGAAGGCGGCGGAACGCTATACCGACAGTCGAGGGTTCACGCAGGAACAGCAAGTCGCTGCCGGGCCACGGCGATTAGTTTTCGGGTGATGCAACTCGACGCGAACCTGCTGCTGATTGCGCGGAATGCCGGAACCAGCGTGTCGATGTCGGACCTGTTCTGTGCGCAAGCGGCTCACGGCCGAGATGCACAAGCACGAACTCAGTCGGGACGTGGCAGCCGTCCGCTCTATTCTGAGGGAATAACCCCACAGCTGGCGTGCGACGGCCGCAGGCCGAAGCGGTAGGCTGCTGATGTTAGCACTCGCGCTTAGCGCTCGTCGCTGACCGGGTGGGGTTTGCAATCAAGCCTGCCGGAGCCGAATGCGAACGTGGACGCGTGCGGGGGCTGCTGGGCGGAGTCGTATTAGGTTCTGGTGCTGCGCCCTGAGGTAGGCTTTGGTGCCGGGGCGGCTAGGCTCGCTGAAGGCTTCGCGAGCTGGTTGCTGCGAGGCTAGAAACTCGGACACCCGTTGCTGAATGTGTGCGTTGATCTTGGCGGCAGTTCCGGGGTCGCAGCCATGCCTTTGCTACGTGCTGCCGATCCAAATCTGGCGGGCATTGTTACGCGCCTGTGCTGCTCGTCCTTTTTCAGACTGCTGGTAGCGAACCTGCCGTGCACGACCTTCCTCAGATTGCCGGTAGCGAGCATCTCTGCGCGTGTCGCTGCTCGGCCTTTTTCGGGTTGCGATACCGAGCCCGAGAAGCTGGGAACTTTTCGGATTTGTAAAAACGAACCCGAGCAGCACGTCGCCTAGCGGATTTATCATAGGCCCTCGTAGGCTTGTCGGCAGATTCGGCACCGTCGCCCTTTATCACAAGCGTTTTCCGGCGTCTTTCGTGCCCGCAGCGCCATGTTTCCATGTGTCCCTCAACTCCGCCGTCGGTGCGCCGTAAGGCTCCCGCTACCATGCCCGGCCGCGATACGCTGACGTGGCGGCTTCGGTGCTGGCGCGGCGGATACCCGTACTGACGACGCGATGCGCGATTCGTTGCCAGGTGCACCGTCCTCAAGTGCGGGAACAATCGAGAGCGGTTAATCTCGCGGAGTTCTGCGAGGATGTCCGCTTCATCGAGCCCCTTTACCCCGCGCAACCCTGACGCGATGCGAAACAGTTCCTCACGCCGCTGCCCTTCGGGGATCTTGCGCTCCACGTCGCCATAGCCGAAGGATGTCCGTGCCCGTGCTGTTGCCTGCTGTTCTGGTTGCCGGAGGCAGGCGCGAGTTGCTTGATCAAAGCTTGGCGACTTCCTGCTTCCGGCGCGCTCGTAGACGCGCGGGAGACTTGGCGGATCGTCAAAAGAGCCGCCGTGTCACGCTGAGTGTAACCCGACGCGAGCACTTCAAGCGTGGCTCAAGTTCACTGATTGATTCCGCGCACGAGTCTTCAACGCTCTGTCACGCGCACGGTGATTTCTCAAGCCCCAACCTGATGGCGACCGCTCCCGGTGTAGCTGGCCGTTTCGATCACGATTGAGACTCTGCAACTACAGGGCGGGCTGGCGTCCCCGCCCTGAAACGGCCCGACCAGATCGGCGCCAGCCGCCCAACCGTCACGCCCAGTGACGAAGCCGAGCGACAGTTCCGGCCAGCGGTCTTGAAACCATCGCGCATCGTTGAACGATGACCAGTTGCGCGAGTTGAGCGCGTTGAACTGGCCGAGAAGTCATCGGGCTCCAGGGCACCTTCTGCGCCGTCAAAGGGCCTTCCAGGAGCGATCCGGCGATCAGCTTGACGCAGTGCAAAGCGGGAATCATTGTTGTCGCCGACCGAAGGCCGCCGCCCGCGCTTTAGCCGGCGTGGTCTGCTCGGGCGTGCAGGACTGAATCGCGCCGCGCAGCACGGCAATCTTTATGTCGTTGCCAGTGCTAACCCGTGGCGGCGGCTTTGAACAGTGCGGCCGGTTCGTCCCCGAACTGTTGCGTGAATGCCTCCGCGAGCGGCGAATTCAGATCTCCGGAGTGAGCCCAGCGACTCGGGGCCGCCTGGAAGCGAACCTCGTCGGCGATACTTCTTCAAGATTTTGCGGCAAGAGCGGATGAGAAAACGTCGGTCTGCTGAGATGCCTCGCTGTCGAGTCCGGTTTCGCCAGTTCCGTAAATCGTGCGCTGCACGCGAGCCGGGCGGGTGCGGCGGGCGCGTCGGCTGCGTCTCTGCCTGCTTCGAACTCTGTGCGAGAGGTGGCGGCGTGTCGTCTTGACGCGACGCCCGCAAGTTTGCAAATGGGCCGATTCGGCCCCAGTGATTCAGGCGGCGTGGCTGGCGGTGCGGGAGGCGCAAAGATTGAAGGTCCCAAGTTTCTTTGTGTCGTCTGTGATCTGCCGCCTCATAGTTAGGTTGTTCCTCTGAATGGGTCCGCAGTCTTCACGTGGGGCCTCGTCTGTTCTGCCGGATCGCGATCAAGACGTATTTGCACAATCGCGCCGCAGTGACGCGACAGCCGGGACAGGGGACATGGTCTGTCCGAGCGCAGCTTCGTCTTGCTTGCAGACGTGGCGCCCGCGATGTCCCTTGGCGATGGTGCTGTGGCTCGAGACAAGGCTTCCGTCGTGCCGGATCTTCCACTGCGACCAGTGGCGGCACGCCCGGCGGCGGGGATGTTGCCGACGCTCGACCTGCGCCGTTCCGTGCCGCTCTGACTGCCCGGCGATGGGGGCTGCGCTTCCGACAGGTCCGCGCAGAGTGTGTTTGCCCGTAACGGCCGCTTTCTCGCACTATCGTGGCTTGACTCCCACCTCCACGTTTTCCAGCAAAATCAGAGAGTGCCAAAGGGCCGGATCAGCCCCAGAGTGGCACCCCGCTCATTTTACACGCGAAAACAGGCCCGTATTCATTAGGACTTTTTGGGGCTCGACCTAAGCTGGCCTGACCCTGCCCTCTGCCTCCACTTTCCGTCGCCGCTGCGCGAGGGGTCAGCTTCTGGCAGGCCGGGCAGTGCTTCACGCTTGGGCGACAGGCCGGTGCGCCCACGTTGCGCGCCGCAACGTCGCGCAGCGTCGCCATGAGACCCGTTTCCTTCGCGAATGGCTCACTGGACCGTCTGCGGCAGCTACGAGCAACCGGCCGTTGTGCTGGTCGAGCGTCATCGGCCGATCCTCGTAAGCGGGTCCGCGGTCGTTGATGCCCGCACCGGAAGCATGTTGCCGTGCCGTCCGGCGCTTGCTGTGGATCAAAGGGACCGCCACACACACGCAGGGCAGCGCGTGATGTGATGATGTTGCTCCAGGGGCTGCGCCGACGAGATTGGTGCTGCGAGAAAGATCGATCTGTGGTCGTCGTCGTCATGTTCGCTTCTCCATTGGATAAATCGTGACGAGCCCGCTCGGGTCTCGTCGGTTGTCAGGTGTCAGCTACCGTTTTCGAACCAATCTTCGGTTTCCCGGCCTCCTGGCTGCCAGTTTCTTTGAGGCTAGTGCTCGGTCGCGCTGCCGGCGAATAGGCCCCGACCCGATGCCTGCCAGATTGCTCACCATGTGAGCATCATGCCCCGGTGTCTGGGTGTCTCTGCCAGCAGGAATGCGCGTGCCGAGTCGCGGTCGCGTTCCGTGCTTCCGGAGTGAAGGCCGGTGATCGGCTGTTGGGTCTTCGACGGCACTGCGGCGGTGATCCGCCGCTGCGAGCCGTCGCCATGGTTACAGGGGATCATCTGCCGTCAGTCGATTGTGGCGCCAATCATTGCGAGTTTCATCGGTGTGTCCGTTTCTTCATGAGTGGCTGTTTCTGTTGGCGTGCGGCCGCAGCAACCCGCACTTCTTTGTCGTAGAGAAATTGAGGCTTTCCTCTTAACTCTCCACGTTTCCTCGTGGCCCGTTCTTTGTCGTCTGGTTCCGATTACAAAAGTTCATATGCATGGTCGAGTTTTGTCCTTCGTTGTTCTTAACCCCTACCGTCAGACCCGCTTACACCCGGACATCCACTGACAATGCAACGCTACTATATAGTGTGCAGTTGGTCTGCGTTTGGCTTGTAAACCGGACAAGTGAATGGATCGATAAGTGCATTTGTCCGGTCAGTCCGAGCAATGAAAATGGGGTTCATTTGAAAGCGCCCGGACAAAGATCTTGGACAAAAACAGCTGATTTTTGGCTCATCGCCGTTTTTGCCTTTTTTGTCCGGTTCTTTGTCCGCTCCGCCTTTTCGTGTGACTCATTTTCTTGTGTGCTTTCCCAGCGCTTCAAGGCTTTCCAGGACGGACTCGGTTTTGAACTTCAGCTTCAGCAGATACGTCTGAAAGATCACTTCCGTGTCGTCTTACGGGTGCTCCGGCTTTGCGGCTGCCTTGATTGCTTCTGGAATGGTCTTCGGTTGAGGCTTGCCAAAAACTCAACGCGGTGATCTTGCCCTCGCAGCGAACTCGCTGATATGAACCTCGCAGCTCTTCGTGATCTCGCCATCAGAGTTGACGCTTGGCGACGGGCCAGCTTCACTAACAGCGAGGTATCGCCGTCGTCCACTGACCCTTTGACAAGCCGCGTCCATACGAGGCAGCGGATTGTGCCCGGGCACCAGAACCGAATGGTTTTTCTCGCCCCCTCGATGTCCCGCTTTCCGGGTTTTGGCTATTCGTGTTGTGGCTGCGATCAAAGGGCAAGACGCCTGTGATCCCTGCGCGCGTCAGAGAGTCAAAGAATGTGGCTGTCTGCGTCGGCGTCTTCCGGGGCAACCAGCTGAGACAAAAGCCGAGCGTGAGTCAACAATGACGTAGGTGATCTGGTATTTCTCGAACACCGTGCCGGTGCTGTCGCGGGTCCGCATCTGCGGCAGCGGCGACTGGCATTGCAAGCAGGTGGTGCAGGTTCCCGTCACCGGGCTCAGAACCTAATTCCTTGAGTCGTTTACTGTGTGGCGTGGCTCAGCATCCAACTCCCAATCGATGTGCAAGATCTGTTCACCGGCTTCGGCTAACGTGGCACCAATAAACAGCGCGAACAGTGATTTGGCCGACTCCGCCGTACGCCGAAGAGAATCGTCGGGTAGTGACTTCAGGAGTGACCAGCCGTTCAGACCGTCGAAGGTTAGGGATCCTCGGTAGAGACTTCGACATCACGCAAAACTTGAGGCTCTCGCTGTCCGCCGCTCGCGGTCCACAAATTCAGCGATGAGCGTTGAGGTCACGGGCTCGCATGAGCTTCCGCTTGAGCATGTCGGATCGTTCCGTGGTGACCCCGCCCAGCTCACTGACTCGCGGCTCAATGAGGTAGGTGGACCTGTCAGAATTGGTTGATCCACCTGCCGCATGTCCGTCGGCTACAATGTGTTCACCGAGGCATTCCAACGACTCAGGATCGTCGCTCTGTTTGACCAAACGACGCTTTCGCTGCCAAGCCTTTGCTCGTCCAATACGGAGAATGCGCGACGAGTCAGATAATGTCGTCCACGAGCGCAAGCGCGTGCCGAAAAAAGGGCTTTCCACAAGTCTTCGTCGACGGCCTTAAGTTTGTGCGAGTCATCGCCACCCTCGCTTCAGATCAACGACGTAGCCACGCCGTCGTCGGTGTCTTGTTACGTTGACGCGATAGCCTTCCGATTCGATGTGCTCGGCCAACCGTTTGCGGGAGCGCCCCACGCGCAGGTGTCGCATCGGCGTCCGCGGCCCATGGCGCAGCAAAGGGGAGTCATCGAGCGTGACGCCGCTGTAGTTTCACCACTCTTCTTTCCGAACTCGTCAACCAAAGCAGCCGCCAGTTTTCATGACTCTGCGGCCAACGCTGACATGCACTTCGGCTGTGATTTCTTTTGTGGTCATGACTGCGCCCTCGCTCGTCGTTGAAAGCCATCAGGCAACATGAGCCCTTTGGGTTTCCAACCAGCGAAGTAGATCCTCGCTGCGATGGATCGCAGCGAACCTGTTTCGAAGAACGTCGTCTCCCGCGGGGAGTTCGCCAGATGCAATGGCGTCGCCCGATCACTTCGACTCCGGTTACGGCCCCGATGATCTTTGCGGCGGCTGTTCGCCGGCGTGGGTGGGGATTTGGAACGGGGATCGTCGGATCGAGCTGAGCGGACGCTCGTCATCTGCCGGCTCTCTACAGGCCAGAGGCCAGTGAAACATGCGCGACCCGTTAATCGAGCCGCGTGGTAAACGCCGCGTGCGAGCGATTACGACGCCGAGTCACAATCGACGGGCCCGGATCGTGGAGTAGCCCGGCAGCAATCAACACATCCACGGGCCGTTCGAATCCTGGGTCTTCTCCCCAGGTTGCGGAGAAACTCGCGGTTGAGCGCGTTGTGGAGCGTAGGGCCTTGTGTTCTGGCAGTCGAAATCTTCAAAACGGCGATGGAATCAAGCCGGGAGCGATGCGAGCACTCTTACGGGACAAAGGTGTCATCCATTGTCAGATCCTCGGACAGGGCCCTGGCACTTTTTTCGGGCCAGGGTAACTCCAGTTCAACGTTCCGAGCACGTCTCGGGTCCGGAAGCGCCACCGGGCCTTGCCTTCAACGGACTAACTCAACTGTCGATCCGATAGTCGCTCGCGTCAGGTGATTGCCTTAGCTGGTGCGGACACGAACTCGGGCAACTGCCGCTTGCTGCCAATCTCTACGCTAACCGTCGCGTGGACTGCAGCAGATCGTGCAAGCTTCCGTGTGCATGCTCTCGATTGTGAAGTGCCTGATTTCAAAAGCGTCCCAACAGCCACAGAAACGGTCTACTGCGACCGATGGGACCAAGAGGGCTGTTTGGAACGAGCCCGACGCTCCCAACATCGGCTTGCAACCGATGACAGCTGGCAGAATCACGAGCCGCCGCGGATGAAGAAAGCGATTAGCCGGACAAGATCATCGTCGTGGCGCCTGGCACCTGACAAAGCTGTGATCGGCGCGATCCTGCCGAGCTGTGCTCAGCTCGTTCCTGCCGTGCCGAGGCTCGCCATGGATCTGCGAGGCTCAACAGTCAGGGGAGCGCACATGCCCCTTGCGAAACGGGATTAGGGTCCTGAAGACCTTTGGCGGCGGCGAAGGCAGCTGGAATGGCCTTTACGTTTTGAACGGTCAGACTCGAGCAGCAGCAAGCGTCTAGAGCAGGCCCGCAAAGACTGCTGCTGTCGGCGAAGTGCCCCTGGCGGCGGTGTAAGAGCGGCAGCGCCGTCAGGAGTCTCGAAGTCCACGGCGGCTCGGTGGATAAACGCGGGATCGGTTCACCTCGGGCCACACCTCTCCCAGAGTTACCGCCTCAGCGCCACCGAAAGTGGGCGACCATCGCCAGTTCGTTTGCCCGCTCGATCGAGGTCGGAGCCTGGTTTGGCTTACTCAGCCAGGCCGGGCAGCCAACCCGAGACTCGACGGCGCCAGGCCGAAACGAAACTCAGGCTGGTAGAGCACAGATTGCGCTCACGTAAGAGACGTCATCGCCCGAAAACAATGCCGAAACAGCATAATAACGGGTTTCTCGATTCGTGCGCCGCGCGCGTCCGGTCGCAGGAATGCTCCTGTCATGTGAAACGAGGAGTGACAAGCTCGTCATGAATGGTCGAGTCAGTATCTGCGCCCACTGATCGACCTAGCAGGAATCCCGTCAATGCCCGGCGACAGCAATGCCAGCGAGGGTAGGCCGCTCTCAGAACGCTCAGCCTGAGCAGGCGTTCATCGAACTTGCTCTGTGGAAGTTGACGTTCTGCCGTCGCTCCATGCGGCCGCTTCATTTCGAGCTGCTCGCCCGACCCGTTAAACAAGTTTCCTCCACCGACAAAGTTCAGGAGCTTTCTTGATGATTTTCAAGTGAGTGCCATCTTGTTTCGACAACTCATGGCACTCCTCACGCCCTCATGTCAGACTGGATATCGACGGCTGCGTGTCCCCGGTCGCAAAACCCTCGACCATGAAGTTGCCCAGTAATCACACGTGTGTCCAGATGACAGAATTACCGGCTCGACATGCGGGAAGAGCGGTAGCCCTCAGGCTTTGAGGAGAGTGATGTCTTGAATGAGAAGGTTGCAAAGGCGAGGATGAGATTCTCCAGGCGGGGGCAGGCATGTCCCAGCCACGTCTTGGGCACGGCCTTCGAGGGCATGGGCCGCCTCGATTGAACCCTCCTGCTTCAACATCAGTCTCCCAGAAATATGCCCTGCACAGATGCCCCGACCTGTTAGAAACACATGTA
>ERZ1370068.544-contig-10496_pt1 | contig 67425 bp, 117 predicted proteins | sample MGYA00561227_ERZ1370068 | MGnify/ENA primary metagenome ERZ1370068 (study PRJEB38410, sample SAMEA6850437) | metagenome | study: Metagenomic assessment of the ecological functions of the soil: analysis of the soil microbiota associated with the... | reverse complement strand
TACGTATTGCTGGTGCAGGATTAGCCAGCAGGTGATCGACCGTTATCCAATGAGCGAAGCGGCTGCCAGCGCCTTCCTGCTCCTGGCCAGCGCAGCGGCGGACGGAGAAAAGCATGCGAGGAGGCCAACGCCACCTTGCACCAGTTCCTTGTCCAATTTCCCCAGCACGAACTGGTCACGACTCCGCGTGGATGCGAATCGCGGCCAACCTCGAGTCGTTAGGCAAAACGGATGAAGCCCCCGGTTCACCTACAAAAAAGCAGTGGCGACCGATTATCCGCAAAGCTTCAATGCCCCACTTGCGCTCCTCGCGGAATCGCCGGCGCTCAAGGCAAAAAAACAGTTCGGCGAGGTGCGCCGGATTTGCGAAACGATTCTCTCCCAGTGCCGCGACAGTGCGGCGATGAACGAAGCGCTCCGCGAAATGATGGCGCTGCCGAAACCGGCGGTTCCGGCGACTCCGCCACAGTGCTCCGCCGAATCCGGGCGAGACATCCATTCCCATGGCGCGGCCGCCGGAGAATCCGGCGCCTTCCGCATCTGCCTCGCCGTAGGGAATCAAGGGCGCGACGAAACGCCCAGCCCGGCGCTCGTTAGGCAGATAGCCTTGGCGCGGCGGTCGTCTCGCAGACAAGACTCCAAAAGATGGCTGCCAATCGCCGCATCAGGGAACGGCGGTTTACGCATAACCGCCGCGGCGCTTCCCCGTAACGGATGCGAAGCAACGGCCAGCTTTCCAAGCGCCGTTCCTGTTTGGCTCCTCGCGTCGCGCGAAACTCTGAGAAAATTCACGGAATCCATCCCGGAATTCTTGTGCGTTCCTCAACGGCAGAAAGAGGGCGCTCGGGAAGCGCCACGGCGGTTGAAAACCGCCGCTCCTTTGCATGCTGGCGCGCTTCGCGCGAAAGCCTCCGGGAGCGGGAAGAGAAGGCGCCGATTAGCGCTTCGAGGGTGGAAGCGTTTGCGCGCCCCGGGCTGACCTGGATTTCTTCCGCTCCTTCATCCGCGGGTCGCGACGGAGCAGTCCTTCCGCTTTCAGGGTCCCGCTGAAGATTCTGCGTCCACCTGGAGCAACGCTCGCGAAATCGCGAGTCGGGCCGCACCGGCCTGGCCGGTCGGTCCGCCACCGGAAGTGTTGACCGAAATGTCGTAGGCATTGGTCAGCTTCACTACCTGCAAGGGATGCAGGAACGGTGTTCTGCAAGGGCACGGTGGGGAAATAATCCTCAAAACTTTTGCCGTTGATATCGATCTTGCCGTTACCCGGCGTCATCCGGATGCATGCGACCGCCGTTTTCCGGCGACCAGTGGCGATCAATTCCTGTGTCTCAGCCATGAAAGTAATTCGTTAGTCCAGGGTGACCGTCTGCGGTTGCTGGGCGGCAGTGAGGATGTTCTTCGCCGCGATAGACCTTGAGCTTCCGATAAATCGCGCGACCCAACCGGTTGTGCGGAATCATTCCACGAACCGCGTGCTCGACGAGCAGTTCCGGATGACGCGCGCGACGTGAGCCGAACGCTTTCGCTTTTGTGCCCGCCAACGAAGCCCGAGCTCATGAAGCTCTTCTGCTCCTCCTTCTTGCCAGTGAGCGCACCTTCTCGGCATTGATCACGATCACGAAATCGCCCGTGTCGACGTGCGGAGTGACGATCACTTTTCCTTGCCGCGGAGCAGGTTGGCGGCTTCGACCGCGACCCGGCCGAGGACCTGATCACGGGCGTCGATGATCCACCATTTGCGGTCGACCTGAATCTGCTTTTGCGGAAAACGCCCGCATCGGAAAGCTGGGGAAGGGCGCGGAAAGTAGCGGCAGCCTCGAAAGGTGTCAACCTTCCTTGGCATTTTGAGTGCTTCTTCGAGGATTACGAATGCGCCGGTTGCCGCAGACTCGCCTCTCATGCCAGTTCTCTTCTCCCTGGTCTTCATCGTTCGGCCAAGGCGCAGCCTCCTGCGACCGGGGCCGGAATTGTCCGCGAAATGAACCTCGCACGCCAACATCCGCAAGTTTACGCGACTTATGTAGAAGAGTTGCGCGCGCTGCTTTTCAGGGGGAAGACTTTTCAGCCTCCCGGAAAACCGGCGCTGCGGACGAAGGAAGGCGTCGCTGGGCTCGAGAAGGACGCTCCGCTTCTCGCGACATGCTCGACCCCTTCAACCACTTGAGTTCTCGGTTGGTCTCTCCATCGCGGCGCGAGACCACGTGATCGATCAATCTGCCGGCGGGTTTGGACATCGCGGATCAGACCACAGCAACCCGGCTGCGAACGCATCAGCCGTCATGGAGCGTGGATCGGAAGTTGGGGCGAAAACATTGCTACGGGCGGGCGAGCGCACGGGAAATTGTTCTCGCTTTGATTATCGACGATGGGCTTCGCTCCCGGAAACATCGCCAAGAATATTTTCAGCGGCCTTCATTCGCCGGCGCCGCGATCGGCTTTCATCCGCGCATGCGGACCGTTTGCAGTATCGATTTTGCAGGGGGCTAAGGCTAACGGAATCCGGGCGGTTCGGGTCTCTAGTAGCGCGCAGTTAGCAGCTTGCCTAACGACCGCTCTATTTCGGGATAGCGATCGCGTAGACGATAAAGGCGCAGTTGGCCACCATGAGGACGAGCGCAAGGAGGGAACTACGACGTCGGCAAACCGTTCCAGCCGATACATCCGTTGGGCGCTTCGGGTCCGCAGGGCCCAGTAAGACGAGCAGCAGGCGAGGAGAAAGAGGATTGCATCAAATGCCAGCAGATCGTCGGCAAATGTGTCCGCTTTGCGCAAGGTGATAACGACGCGGATCAAGCCGATAACCGTCAGGCATACTCCGACCATTCCCGCGGAAACGCGCTGAGGATGTGGATCGCGATGTCGTCTTCGAGACGCTTACGGGGCGGGACTTGGATTGGCATGGGGGAAAATTAGCGGCTGATCCTGGAGGAACAGCAACTGCATGACTGCCGTTCTCGCTTACAACGATCGAACCGTGAAAACGGTTGTTCGCTGTTTCCCAGAGGCGCAGACTGCACGAGCTGGTCGTCCAGTTGCGCATTCAGTTTCGGCCAGAGCGCTTGCCCGGACGATGTTTTCGCCCGTCGAAGGCCGGTCTGCTGGAGGCCTCCGTTTCTCGATCGATGCTGGCTTCTGCCACGGTTGCAGCGCGGCTGCGATTCCGTTCGCGAAATCGGTGAACCGGAAAAGACGGTGCCACTGCGTTTGTCATACGCGCCGCCAATTGTTGCCTCGACCAGGTAAGTGTGGCCGTGCCCGCGCGGTGTTGCATTTTCCCGTAGAGCGCGAGGTTTTCCTCATCGGAAAGTGTTGGCGCGTGCAGGCGATGGGCCGCGTTGAATGCGCGCCGCATGCCGGAGTTGAATTGGCCATCACTGGCGTATTCGGCAAAGAAATCGTCCCGCTCGTCGGAGCCGAACCCGATGCACCGGGAGGCTCGCGGCCACCGTTCAAAAAGATATTCCGCCAGGCTCTCGGTTGTTTTGCTCGATTCGTTAGGCCGGGAACGTCGTGATTCAGGTTCTTGTGGTCGAGCTCGGCATGAATGGAACCGAGACAGGCCATCAACTCTCGATTCGGCGCCAACAAGCCCGCGGGCGCGCAATTCCCGAGCGAAAGGTGAACCGCGCCCAATAATGATGTCCATGACCGTGCGGCGAAGCAGGCTAACCCAGCGCCTCGTTTTCCGCCGCGTTCAGATGCGGCGACATCGTTTGCCGGGCGGCCGAAAATCGAGGCCAGTGATTCTCATCTACCGCGCCGTCGAAATAGCAGGTCGCACTTCGTTCTTCGGACTCGACCAGGTGACACGCGACGAGGCGAGCGGACACGTCCGCAAAGAGCGGGGCGACCTCGACAAAAAAGTTGGCGGGCGACATTCTCTGGCGTGGCGGGCAGTTCCTTGAATGCCGGGTGATCTTCGTTCAGGAACTTATGATCCCGAAACGCGCGTGCAGCAGTTGTTCAATCCGGGCCTTGATCTCGCTGATGTTAACCAGCATCCCATCCGTCGGATCGACCCTTCCGGTGAAAGCAAAATAGGCCACATAATTGCGCCCGGTGCCGTAACGCGCCGTCGTTTCCTCACCAAAGGCCGCGAAGTTTTCCGCCTCCGACCATTCGGGGACATAGAGCCAGCGCGATGCGGAAAATTCGAGCCGCTTGCTGACCGTCAGCAGCATCGGCAGTTACTGGCTAAGCAAAGAGAGGAACTCGCTCCGGGTACGGGCGTCGTCTTTGAATACGCGCCAGGAGGCACGAGGTCTTCATGACTGAATTTTGCTTCTCTACCCCGCGCATCATCATGCAAAGATGTTTCGCTTCGATTACGACTGCGACGCCGGTTGGATGGAGGGTTTTCATCAACGCGTCCGCGATCTGCGTCGTGAGGTTTTCCTGGATTTGCAGCCGGCGGGCAAAGACATCAACGATCCGCGCCATCTTGGAGAGGCCGATCACTTTTTCCGTGAGGAATATAAGCGACGTGCGCCCGGCCAATGAACGGAAGCAAGTGGTGCTCGCATAACGAGTAAAGCTCAATGTCTTTGACGAGGATGATCTCGCTCGCATCGGACTCGAAGATGGCGTTGTTGACGATCTCATCGAGGTCCTGGCGATAACCGTTGGTCAGGAAATCAAACGCGCGCGCGGCGCGGCTCGGTGTGCGGAGCAAACCCTTCCCGCTCCGGGTCTTCGCCGACCGCTTCGAGTAATTCTCGAAAGGAATTTTCCATCCCTTCGAGTTTGGCCGCGCGCGGCAGCGGGCAGGTTGCGAATTCTGCGCTCGGCCGCTTCCAGTTCTGTCTCGTGATTTGTTGCGATCATCCTAGTCCAGCCAGCTCAGCGGATATTTCTCGTCGTCGAGCTTCACCGCTTGTTCGGTCAGCTCGAGCGTGTGCTCGGTATCAAACATCACCGCCAGCTCTTCCGTGCGCTCGGCGTCCTTGCTCGCCATGATCGTCCCCGGATGCGGGCCATGAGGAATGCCACGCGGGTGAAGCGTAATCGAGCCGGCTTCGATCCCGCGGCGCGAACCGAAGTTACCACGGACATAGAAGAGAACTTCGTCCGCTTCCACGTTGTCGTGCACCCACGGGATCTTGACCGCCTCGGGGTGCGTATCGAGCAAGCGCGGAGCAAAGGTGCAGAACGACATAGCCGCGAATTTCAAAGGTTTGATGGATCGGTGGCGGCTGGTGCACCGTGCCCGTGATCGGTTCGAAATCCGCCGCGTTAAAGGTGTAAGGATAGACATAGCCATCCCAGCCGAGAACATCGAAAGGATGATGCGCATTTGTTACTTTCGTTAGGCGAGGACCATCCTTAACCAGGATCTCCACATCTTTATCGCTGTCGATCGTCAGGATCTCGGTCGGTCCATGGAAGTCCCGCTCGGAGTAGGGCGAACCCATCCGAATCTGACCTTCATGATTCAGATAGCGCCGCGGGATTCTGACCGGACCATTGGACTCCAGCACGAGATAGTCTTCCTCCTCCACCTTGTCCGGGACGAGGCGATAAGTGATCCCGCGCGGAATCACGATGTAATCTTCTGCTCGATAGCGGAGTTTCCCGAAAACACTTTCCAGGATTCCGCCACCCTTGAAGACAAAGATGATCTCATCCGCGCCGCCGTTGCGATAATACTCAAACTTATCGTAGGCCTTTTCCGGCCGCGCCCGATAGGCAACGATATCCTGGTTGAAAAGCATGGGAACGCGCCCGGTGTAAACGTCGCCGCGCCGCGGAATGTCAGCAGTCCGGAGATGGTGATGGCGCAGCGGGCTGTCGGTAACCTTCTTTAACTCTTCGCACTTGAGGAGTTCCACCTTCCGCACCCGGGTTGGCGGCCGGACGATGATACATGATCGAGTAGGCTTCGTTGAAGCCTTCAGTCGTGATCACATGCTCATAGGCAATTCCTTCGTTCTTATACGCCGCCATTCGCGGAGCCATTGCGGTGAAACCAGATGTGGTGTTTGCGCGGGATCTCACCGAGCTTTTGATAGTGTGGCATACGTTAGTCTCCGTTAGAGGTTGCCGCGACGTTCCTGTTCCTTTTCCAACGCTTCGAAAAGCGCCTTGAAGTTACCCTTGCCAAAACTCTTTGCGCCCTTTGCGCTGAATGATCTCGAAGAAGAGTGTCGGCCGGTCTTCGACCGGCTTGGTAAAGATCTGGAGGAGATAACCCTCGTCATCGCGATCGACCAGAATGCCCAGGCGGCTGCAAAGGCTCGAGATCCTCATCGATGTGGCCGACCCGATCGAGCAACGGTATCGTAATAAGTCGTGGGAATCTTCGAGGAACTCGACTCCGCGTTTCTGCAGATCGGTCACGGTCTCGACAATGTTCGCTGGTCGCGATCGCGACGTGCTGGACGCCTTCGCCATTGTAAAAATCGAGATACTCTTCCACCTGCGATTTCTTCTTTGCCTTCGGCGGGTTCGTTGATCGGGAACTTCACGAAGCCATTCCCGTTGCTCATCACCTTGCTCATGAGTGCTGAGTACTCGGTCGAGATATCCTTGTCGTCGAAAGTGAGGATGTTGCGGAAACCCATTACATCCTCATAAAACTTGACCCACGGATTCATTTGGTTCCAGCCGACGTTGCCGACGCAGTGATCGACATATTGGAGGCCGAGTCTCGGCGGGTTGTAGTCGATTCCCACTTGCGGATAGCCGGGCATGAACACGCCGCTATAGTTCTTCGCGTTCGATGAAGAGATGAACGGTATCGCCATATGTGTGAATGCCGCTCATCACCACTTCACCATCGTCGTCCCGCATCGCTTTGGGCTCCAGGTAACTCTTGCCTCCGCGTTTGGTCGTTTCTTTCCAGGCCGAAGACGGCGTCCGGCACGCGCAAGGCCAGCGACCTTCACGCCGTCGCCGTGTTTGTAGATATGATCGGCGATTGGATTCTCGGTCCGCATCGGCGTGGTGAGGACGAAGGTGAGGTTGTTTTGCCGGATGACATAGCTGGCACGATCGCGGACGCCGGTTTCCGGGCCGGCGTAAGCCAGACTTTGGAAGCCGAAAGCGGTCTTGTAGAAATGGGCGGCTTGCTTGGCGTTGCCGACGTAGAACTCGACGTAATCGGTCCCTTCGAGAGGGAGAAAGTCGGCGGCGGCAGCGGTTTTCGGAACTTCGAGCGTGGTTTCCATAAGCGTAGAAATGCGTCCCAGCCTAACGACATGTGAGGCGCGGGCTACCAAATTATAACGGCTGGTCGCCGTGGTCGCAATCCCCGAGAATGCGCGCCTTGCCGCCGAAGGTCTTTGGAGGGACGGGCACTGTCCGTCCGACTCGAAGGAGTGGATCGAGCAGTCCCTTGCTCGATTGTCGTGCCGCCGTGCCCTTCGGGGAATGAGAACGACACCCGTAACACAGTCCCGGACTTACGGCATGAGGCGGGCTTCCAAAGGTGGTCTCTCCAGCTAAAAGGCGAAACCGAAACTGAAATGGAACGCCCCGAAGTCTTCGTTCGAGCGCGGGCTCGGGTTGATCCCGTAATCCAGCCGCATCGGTCCAATCGGCAGGTTGTAGCGCAGGCCCACGCCGACCGCGTAACGCATATCATCGAGCCCGGGTGAGCGCGCATCCGGGAGCAGATTGCCGGCATCGACGAAGACTGCGCCTAACAATTCTCCGTAGATCGGAAAGGTGTACTCGATGTTAAAAATAGTGTAGAACTCGCCGCCGATCGGGTTCCCGCGGCGATCATGCGGACCGAGATCGCGCTCCCCGAAGCTGCGCACGGTTGTGCTGCCACCAATGAAAAAACGTTCGTCAATCGGGATCGCGAGCGCGGCCGGCACCCTGCGGTATCGAGCGGATAAACAATTCCGGAGCGCGCTCCAAAAGCGAGGAGGCTGCGCTCAAACCATTTGCGGAGATCGGATTTGTCCAGTTCCTCGCTCACCAATTGTGGCTCTTCGAGGGCAAACGAAAGGTAGTAACTCACTCGACCCGTCGCCCGCAGCAGATCGACGTCGCTCCCGAGCGCGCTGGTCGCGAAATCGACCGTGTTATCGAATACGAACCACGCGGCGCGGTCAGCGGATTTTTTCGCAGGTCCAGCGTCTGGGTGAATCCGACCGAGCTGACGAAATAGGAAGTCTCGCCGAGCAAGGTCGGGTCGATGGTGGCGTCCGTCACTTCGACATGCCGCCCGGAGTAGACCAAGCCAATGGAGTATTCCTCAGTGAGCTGCCGACTGAAACTGACTCGGCCGCCGAGCTCGAACTTGGAGTAGCCATCGAAATCATAGGTCAACGCCGAGAGCCGGATCTTCATATCAACGCTGGTATTAAAGAGATACGGATCCTCAAAGACGAAGTCACCTTTGTAACCGCGGCCCGACCATTCCGCCGAGGTCGTGATCGGCCGGCCATAACCAAACAGATCGCGGTTCGCATAAGAGGCGCCGACAATCGGGCCATCGAAGGAACCGTAACCGAGCGAGAACCCAAACTCCTGCGGCTTCGCTTCCTCGACCTTGATATCGAGTCGCAAGAGGTTGCCGTCGACCGGCGTCGGATTGATCCTGGAGAATGTTGAACAGGCCCGTGCGCATGAGCTCGCGGAATTTCTTGTCGAGCGTCTCCGGACTGTAGGGACGTCCGCGCAATTTCTTGAAACGATCAACCAGGAAGCTGGGGCGCAACTGTCTGGTGCCGGTCACCGTGACCCCGTCAAAGCGGTAATCCGGCCCCGGTTCGACCGTTACTCGCACTGGCACATGGCCGTGGAGTGCGAGCGTCGGGTCACCAATGGCGTCGACTTTCACTGCGTAATAGCCGCGCGTCTTGTAATAAGCCTGCAGCCGCCGCGGAATATCGGCCAACCGCGCCTCTGTGTATGGCTGGTGCAAGAGATCGAGAATCTGCCCGCGCAATGCTTCGCCTCCGTAAATGGTCGGGCCGATGAATTGAATGTTGCCGAAGAAATATTGCTCACCTTCGTGGACCACGATCAACGTCGAGACCAGATCGGGCCGGACATATTCGTAGCTTGGCGGATCGATCACGCACTCGATGTAGCCTTCCGAAATGTAAAAACGCTGGACCAGGCTTGTCCCTTCCTCGACGTCGGCGGGAACAAAGGGCAGCACCTTTTGCGCTTTCGAGACCCGTGCCCGAGTGGGACCGACGGCATACTCAAGCAACTTGTCGGACGGGACCCGGCGGTTGCCGACGAAGTTGACTTGCCCGAGGTGGACCAGCGGGCCTTCGTCGACGTCGAGCCGAAAGCGATTCCCCGACTCAAGGTGGTAGCTGACGTTCACCTTCGCGTAGCCATGTTTCTGTAGAAGAGTTCGAGAAAGAAAGCGGCGTCATCCGCCCGCGCGGTCGTTAGGCCAATTGCTCGATCGTCACCAGCTGTTCCTTCAACTGCGAGCGCAGCTCCTTCTCCGTGAAGGAACGGTTGCCGCGAATTTCGAGGCTGGCCTGCTGGGCGACTTTTTCCTGCACCTTCGCGACCGCTTTTTCGCGTTTCTGCTTTTGTTCCTGTTCCGGGAGTTTGACCGCGCCGCCCTGACCGAAAGCCGTGCTCGTTAGGCAAAAGAGCGTGAGGATGAGAGCACGCGTCCTCATCTCACCGGAAACGGATCAGGTATTTCACCAGTCCGCGAAAACCACCCTGCACCCCAGGTCGCCCACGAGGACGAAATGTTCGTCGACCTTGAACGTCGCGGTCGCGGTTTGTTCGCCGGTGCGCGGATCGACGTTCCCGACTTCAACGTCGAGACGATTGAAGAAGGAGTCGCTCTTTGGCGGTTCGTTGTCCTCTCTTGAAAATCTTGTGATAAAGCTCCTTGCCGAGGAGCAGGGCCGCGCGACTGGCGAGGACGTTGTTGTCTCCGGTCAATTCCGCGCGGGTCGTGCCGGTGGCGAGGAGCGAGATAATATCCTCCTGCGGCAACGGCGGCTCGCTGCTGAAGACTGCCTGGGGCGCATTCGCCGTCCCGTAGATGTAAACATGGACGGTGTAATCGCGGATCAACGACGTCCCCTGCATCTCGATCCGCGGATTAAACGGATCGTCCGGATCGAAATAGAGGAACCCGAGATTAATCGTCAGGGTGCTGAAGGGCAGAGTCGCTTCGAAACTTTCCAATCGCACCTGCCCCTGAAGCTGCGGATGGAGCCCCGTGCCGCCGACTTTCATGTCGATGATCGCATTGCCGCCCGCAAGATTGCCGCGAATCAGAAACGGCTCTTTGCTCTCGACTACGAGTATCGAATTTCCAGTCGCGCAACGGCGGGTCAGGAAAAGACAGGTTCGGTCGATCCGAAGGCGGCTCGGGATTCGGCGCCGGACGACCGGGAGCGCGATCGGAATAATTTCGATATTCTTGAAAAAGCGGCTGTTGGTCGTCCGCACCCTGCCGGTGACGGTGGCGCTGTTGATGGGCCTTCGATTTTAACATCGGCATCGACGCGCGCGGTCAGGTTATCATTCCGGGCCACGAGAACGCTGTTCGCAGTCAACTGCAGATCGAGATTGGGTTCGGTCAGTTTCGGAAATGAAAGACGTCCGCGAACAGTGAACGGACCGCCGGCCAAATCGCCGCCACAACGATCGAAGCTGAGAATGTTGTCGCGGAAGTTTAGCTGCGCTCTGAAGTTCGTTAGGGCGGGCAGCGTCGGATTTTCGAATCGGGCGACATTCATGTTCAGGTCGGCGGCGCCGCTGAATGCCGGCTTGGCGATGGTGCCGCCGATGTTGACGTCTATCGCCGCGGTCCCGTCGACCTGGCGCATCGCCGGGACAAATTCGCGAACGAAATTGACCGAGCTGCGCGGCATCTGAATTTTCGCCGTCAGCGGGGTTTGTGGATCGAGCTGATGTTTCGCGATCACCTCGGAAACGTTCAGCGGCAGGCGCGCGTCGAGCTGCACCGGCTGAATCTTGGCCTGCTGAATTTTCCCAAGAAGATTGAGTTCGTTATTCTGGAGCCGCAACGCGAGATCGATTTTGGCCGGCTCGAGCTTCCGCACCGCGGTGGTTTGGAGGTTTTGCATTTGCAGATCGAGATTGGCCTGCAACTGGTCGAGCGGTCCCTGGGCGTCGAACTTGATCGTTAGTTGACCCGAAGCCGGCGGCTTCATTCCCAAATCCTGGAACAGCTTGGTCAGATCGAGATTTTCCGGACTGGAAATTGACCATCACCTTTCCGTTAGGCGGAACCACCGGCCGGCTCGTGCCGAGGTTGCTCCAGGTAAATGGCAGTGCGGCGTAAGCGGTCGCGTATTTCGCCGTGCCTTGATCAATTTGAACCTTCGTTAGCTCCAGTTGTGAATCTTTCGCCTGAAGAATCGCCTGAAAGCTGAGCCGGTCGCTCCCTACATAAATAATCGGCACATCCAACTGCTCTGGCGTGTAGTGCGCCTCGATTTTCGCCTGCACGTTTTGCAACTCCGCATAACGACCATGCTCGAGGCGGAGGTCGACCGCGCCGCGGTTTCGAAAATCGGCCGCCGTCCCCTCCCCGTTCCAGTTCACGACTAACGAACCTGCGAGCGGCGTTTTTCCTCTGCAGTCGCAAGCAGCGGCTCCGAAGGTGGAAAGGTCGGCGAGATTGGCGATCAAATTTCCGGAATATGGAAACGGCTTTTTAGTTGCACCGATCCCTGGGCGCGGAGGTAATCCTTCTCGTTCAAAGGTCGCGGTCAGGTCGTTCAAATAAAGGCGGTTTTGCGCGATTGTTGCCTGCGCGCTCATTTGCCTAACGACCAATTTCTGGGCGGTAATTTCGTTTCCAAAAAGGTTGATCGCCCCACTCGCGACGCCGCCTCGAACCTTGATTGCGCCCTCGGCCTCGATTTCACCGGTTACTTTGTTGGCCGCATCCTCGCGCCAGTAATCGGCTAACTGCGGCGCTCGCCATTGGAACTGGAAATCAGCCGGCTGCTTCATCACCTCTTCGCCCGGCGCCTGGAGCTGGAACGTTCCCGGGCGCTGAGTTGATTGTTCCCCTGGCTCGCGCCTAACGACTCAAGCTCCACCTTTCGGCCGTCGCCTTTGACCTCGGCATGAACTTCCGCGAGCACAAAGTCGCGATATGTCAGCTCGTTGAGCTGGACTTGCGCGGTGCTCTTCAATCCCTCGTAATAGGGGACGTTTCTCTTTCGTTAGGCGCAGGCATCTGGCGCGTCGCCGAGACGGTCGCGGCAAGCTCCTGGCCGCAGCGCCTTGGTAGCCCAAAAGATTGGCTTTCAAGGTCGCGTCGAGCCGGAGATTTTGATTCTCAATCTTCAAATGCCCGCTGGCGTGTAAGTCTCCGCTCGCCGGCGGAGTGAGCACGCCGGTCAATTTCGCAAGATCGGGCGCGTCGACCGAAAACTGAAAATCGCCCGGTGCCCGCCCAAACTCTGCGATCGTTGCCGGCAACACCGTCGTCCCCTGGAGCTGAAGATGGTTGGTGTCTGGTCGATCCGCGCGTTGCGAATGGTCGCGCGGCCATTCGCCGCTTCAATTTCGACGATCGCCTGATCGAGCGACCACCCTTCCTCGCCAACCTTCTCGAGCGCAGCCCGGACGGTGCCGTTCCACGTTTTCGGCGCGTCCAGTTTTCCCCGCCAATCGATCTTCGCTTCCCGCAGTTCGCCCGCGATTCGGCCGGGGGCCTGCCCCAGATACGGGCCGAGTTTGCCTAACGAAACGTTGTTCGCCTGCAGTTGAGCAGCGGTTTCGAACGACTGGCCCTTGGCCGCCAATTCAATCCGGCTCAACACCCTTCCGCCGCCAATTTCGCCCTTTGCCTCCAGTTGCAGTTTCTGGTCGCCAATTTTTGAGGTATCGAGATTGATCGTCTCGAATTGGTTATCCTGATCGAGCCGGAGCGATCGCAGAATTAGATTGCGATTCTTGTAGACGGTCGCGGCCGTCACATTCGTCCATGTATGAATTCCGAGAACATCGATCCTGATCGACCTGCAACCTCCCTTCGCGGTCCGGGTAAAGGCCGAGATTGAAATTCTGAATCGTAATCGGCTTGGGCTGGCCAACGATCGTCAGATTGATGTTCCCCGCCTCCAGCCGCTCCGGAAAGAAATCCGGCAGCGTTGCCTTTTCGTTAGGCGGGGAGTCGGTTGCGGACGCGCCTGGGCGGGGTCGAGGATCGCGGCGACATCGCGCGCCTCGACGTTCTTCAGCGCCTGCGACAATCCATGGAAAATGAAATCCGGCAGGCTGTATTCGGCGTGAGCGAAACCGACTTCGAGCGAACGCACCAGCGACGGACCGGTCGCGCTCGCCCGCAGCTGGCGAATGGTCATCTGCTCGAGCGGGTCACCCTCGAGGACAAAATCGAGTTTCAGATTTTCCCGCGCCGCGATCCTTACCCCTAACGAATGAATGAAAGCGCGCAGCAGGGCGCATGGAACCCGATTCCGACGGAAGAAGAATGCAAAGCCCGATCAGGAGCCAGCGAATCCAACCTCGGCGACGGCGCGGTTGAATCCTGGTTTCTCCATCTTCGCCCACGGGTTTTGTTAGGTTAGTTTGCCCCTTTTTCAATCGCAACCCGCCGAGTGACTGCGCGCCCTTCTGGACTAACCGGACGCGCAGCTTAGCTTGCGCTCACCCCCGCGGACGAAGAGATGACTCCGGAAAAATTCTACAATTACCTCGAGGGAAAGTTGTCGGCGGATGAACGCGAGCACTGGAACGGGCGCTAATTCACGATCCGGAATTGCAACGCCAGTTCGTCGCCGCCCGCCAGGTCCATCGCAGCCTGCAACACCCGCCTGGCGACTCGGTAACGATCGCGCGGGCAGGCATGCGCGGCCGCCAGGTCGCCGCCGCTTGCGCGATCCTGGTGTTTTTGAACGTGGCCATCGGTCTCTTTTTCATCTTTCGCATGAACAAACCACCGCCCGAGGTGGAGCAGGCCCGGGAAGCCGCGATCCGCGCCCGCCTGCAAAGTTCCCTCGAGAAATCGGCCACCGAGCTGTTGCCTGCACCCACCCTCGCGGCGGCGCCAGTGGTGTTGACGATCGCGGCTGAGAAACAGGATGAAGCGGCGCAGAAAATCATCGCGGCCGCGAGCGCCGCCGGCGGTTCCGGAACAAAGACTTTGCCTAACGAAAATGGGGTCAGCGTCCTCGTCCTTATCCCGGCTTCGGCGGAGGCGGAGTTCCGCAAAACCCTGAGCGCGCTTGGGGCGCCGCCACCTCCGACTGAACCCACACCAACGGTATCGCCTAACGAACCGGTTCATCTCGAAATCGTTCTCGCCAAACCACGCTGATTTTTTGCGAATGATTGCGGTCACCTTTGCGCATCCGAGCGAGAGCGGCGATTTTCTTCGCCTGATCGGCGGACGGCATACCGAGCTGAGGGTGTTGCACACTGGGATTGGCGCCAAAGCCTGCCGGAAATCGATCGCTCCTTTCTCGACCAGGAACCCTTCAAACTCGTCATCAGTAGCGGCTTCGCCGGCGGCCTCGATGATTCGCTCGAGCCGGGCGATCTTTTCCTGGCGGGAAACTATTCCGACCCCGAACTCGTCAGCTGCGCGTGCGAACTCATCATCGCGCACAGCGGAAAGCTCGTGACCGCCGATCGCGTGCTCGAAAGCCCCGAAGAACGCGCGCAATTTGCTCGCAAACATCAGGCCGTGGCGGTCGACATGGAAACCGAATGCATCGCCGAGGCCTGTGCCGCGCGCCGGCTCCCGCTCCTATCTCTGCGCGCGATCAGCGACACCCCCAGGCGGCCTTTGCCTGCACCTGCGAATGTGCTTTTCGATCTCGCACGGCAACGCACAATCGTCAGGCGACTGGCCGCGCACCTTCTCACTCATCCAGCAGGAATCATCAGGCTGGCGCGCTTCGGCCGGCAACTGGCCGATGCCCGCGCCGAGCTTGGGATCGGGTTGAAAACTCTGGCGGAAGAACTCCCGGAACTCCTGGCCTAACCAACCGGCTGCGCCGGTTCGATATGCACGAGCACATCGGCAATCCGCGAATCGGTCCGCCGAATCGCGTCCTTGACCTCGTGGGCCAGCTCATGCCCGGCGCGAACGCTGATGCGCTCGTCCACCCCGACGTGCAGATCGACGTAAAACTCCAGGCCCATTTTGCGGATCCGGCATTTTTCAATATCCAGCACGCCCGGAACTGCCTGTGCCGCCGAACGCACTGTTTCCGCGATCTCGCCCTGAGGCGCGGTATCGAGGACTTCCTGAAGCGCGGGATAGAAAAGCCGCCAGCCGTTCCAGCCGATGAGGACACAGGCAAAGAGCGCGGCCCATGCATCCGCGCTTTTGCCAGCGCGGGCCACCGACGAGGGCAATCGAAATGCCGACAAAGGCCGCGATCGAGGTGATTGCATCGATGCGGTGATGCCAGGCATCGGTTTCCACCGCCGTGCTTCCAGCGCGCCGGCCGACCCGATGAACCACCCGAAACAGGGTTTCCTTTACGACCACGACCACGACCAATACCCAGAGGGTGAAAGCCTCCGGCATATGATGGGGTTGAAAGATTTCCAGGACACTGCGCGCGGCGAGGACGAGGGCCGCGCCAATCACGCCTAACGAAACAAGGATCGCCGCAACCGGTTCCGCTTTTCCATGGCCATAGGGGTGGGTCGCGTCCGGCGGCCGGGAGGCGTATCAATCCGCCCCAGATGATGGCCGAGCCCGCGACGTCGAGCGCGGATTCAATCCCGTCTGCGATCAGGACATAGGAATGGCCGACCGCGCCGGCAACAATCTTGACCGTCGCGAGAATCACGTTGGCCGCCATTCCGACCAAGGCGACCCGGGCGCCTGATTGCAGATTGCCGGCCGAATTGTTCGCAGTAGGATGCGAAGGCATCGGATGAGCCAGAGTATTAACGCGATTGTTTATGCGGCGCACGGAAAACCGCTCGAAGTCTTGCGCCTCGAAGAACAGGCCCTGAGCGGGCCCGGCCCCGACGAAGCACTCGTTAGGCTAAAGGCCGCGCCGATTAATCCCGCCGATCTCAACCAGATCGAAGGGAAATATCCAATCGCTTCCCGTTGCCGACGACGCCGGGAATGGAGGGCGCGGGCGTGATCGAAGCAGTAGGGAAAACGTGAGAGACCGCAAGCCCGGGGAGCTGGTGATCTTGCCGCACAACTTTGGCACCTGGCGCGACGCCGCGACCATCGCGGCGGATCGGCTCACCGCCGTCCCGGAAGGGATCGAGCCGGAACAGGCGGCGATGCTGAAAATCAATCCGCTGACCGCGTGGCGGGTGCTGCACGACTTCGTGAAGTTGCAGCCGGGCGATTGGGTAATTCAAAACGCAGCCAATTCCGGGGTCGGTCACGCGATGATCGCAATCGCGCACGCGCACGGATTTCGAACGGTTAATGTCGTTAGGCGGGTGGAGTTGATTCCGGAGCTGAAAGCCGAGGGCGGGGATGTGGTCCTGCTCGACAACGACCGAGTTGCGCGAGGCGGTCGCCGCCGAAACCGGCAATGCCCTATCCGGCTGGGGCTGAATTCAGTCGGGGGCACGAGTGCGCTGCGTCTCGCCAAGGTGGTTGCGCCGGAAGCAACCATCGTCACCATCGGCGCCATGAGTCTCCAGCCGCTCACTTTGCCTAACGGATTGTTGATTTTCAAAAATCTCCATTTCACCGGCTTCTGGGTAAACAAATGGTACGAAGCGGCCAGCGCCGCCGACCGATCGACTGCCTTCGACGGGATTTTCGAGCTTGCGCTCCGCGGCCTTCTCCGCAGCCCGGTCGAGCGCACCTACCCATTGCGGGATTTCAAGGAAGCAGTCGCGCGCGCGGGCGAAGGAGAGCGCGCGGGCAAGATCGTCTTTCGCTGTAACTGAAAACGGCTGTGCCAACTCAAGGAACGGCGGTTTAAAACCGCCGCGGCGCTTCAAAGCGCCGTTCCTTGCTTCACGAGCCTAACCGCGGTTGGTGCTTCACGTACCGTGACTTGCCGAATCGGTATGCTGGCGTTCCTTAGGCCATGAAGATTCGCGCGCTGATTTTTCAACTCCTCCTCATTTCGTTAGGCACAAGCGCCGCCCGCGCACAAACCTGGGCCCAGGCGCAGCTAAACAAATCTCCGCGCCACCACGAATGGATCGATCTCCAGCATGACGATCGCACGGTGAAGACCTTCATCGCTTTCCCGGAAGTAAAAGAGAAGCGCCGGTGGTGATTGTGATTCACGAGATTTTGGGCTGACCGATTGGGCAAAAAACCTCGCCGATGAATTGGCCGCGGCCGGTTACATCGCGATCGCGCCTGACCTCCTGAGCGAACGGGGCAAAGATTCGCAGACTTACACCGACAAGGAAGCCGCGACCAAAGCGGTCTCCGCGCTGCCCGCGGCGCAGATTCTCGCCGATCTCGACGCCGCCGCCGACTACGCGCTCAAACTGCCCTCCGGTAACGGCGCGATTGCCGTCACCGGATTTTGCTGGGGCGGCGGTCAATCTTTTACCTACGCAAATCACAATCCGAAATTGAAAGCGGCCTTCGTTTTCTACGGCGTCGGGCCGGACTCGCCTGCAGCCGCGGAAAAATTTCCTGCCCGGTCTACGGTTTTTACGGCGAGGAGGATGCCCGGATCGGTGCGACGATTCCGAAAACGAGCGAAATCATGAAATCGTTAGGCAAAACTTACGAGTCGGTGACCTATCCGGGGCGGGCCACGGCTTTATGCGCGCGGGCGAAGCTCCGGACGCATCGGAAGCGAACAAGAAGGCGCGCGACGCAGCCTGGGAACGTTGGAAGACGATCCTGAAAACGCTCCGCAGCTAAATTCGCGGGTCCTGCCTTTGCCCCTCGAGTCGGAATAATTCTGCTCTTTTATTCGTCGACAACCCCATGTCGCTCGGATGAATTGGTCGCTCCATCTGCGCTCCCTGGATCGTATGATCACGCTGCTGGCAATCCTCGCGTTCATAGCCGGCGGCGCGTTTCTTTCGTTTTCTACTTCGCGGGCCGAATTTGGAATACGGCTTTCTGACCGTTCGCCATCGGCCCCATGCTCCGGCGCCGGTCAAGATTCCGGAAGAAGTTCCGAAGGCGCAGCCGGGCGCGAGCATCAATCCGGCGAGCATCAAATCGCGCCCGAACGAGGAGACGAATCGTGGCCAATCTTCGGCCTCAGCCCGTTTCTCCGCCGCGGCAATCGCACCCAGGCCCTCCCCGAGCTGGTTTCATGACGTTCCGGATCTGGTTTTGCCTAACGAACCCGAAGTCTTGGCAAACAACCTCGATCTCGAGTTGCCGCGAAACTAATTTTCTTGCTCTGGCAGCGTGACCTCGAGTCCGTTTTCCACAGGTGGCATCGCTTCAGCGGCGGTGGATCTTCGCGCGGCACAGCCGGTGTCCGACCCCTCGAGCATTACTTCGGTAGCGGGGACGTCCGCAGTCGGTCCTGCTCTTTATGCGCAGAGCAGCGCGCTCGCCGGCGAGAAACCTTTAGCTCCGAGGCTTAAAGAGAGCTGCGTCGAGGATCGACCAGAGGTGGACGAGCCAGCCGAGGAGCACAAACCAGAGCACGGCCGCAAGGACAAACTGAAAGATCGCCATCATTAAGCGGCCTTGAATCAATTGCCCCAGCCCCGGCACGAAGAAACTGCAAAGCGCCGCGATAACGTTGCCAGTCGAACCTTGTCCTGCCATGAATGATTCTCGAATGGAAAAAGCTGCGCGCAAGTGTCGCGGCAGCAGATGCACTGTTGGCGATATACGTCTTGCTTATTTCTTCGGCTCAACGCAGAGCGCTTTGAAACCTTGCGTCCTGTCGTAGCAGATCCCACAAAGGCCAGAGCCAAAGCTCGGCGCGAGTCCCACCATCAGGGACTTCGAGCGGATGCGGCAAACTGGCATTAAAGCCGCGCGGATAACTGAAGGCTTGAAAGGTTTCGCCTAACGAACGTCAGATCTGTTCTTGTTCGGCTTCGGCGGGAATGGCGTTCAGCGTGGCGAGAGTGTCTGCCGGCAAGGTCAACGCCGCGGCTTTTAGGTTCTCGCGCAGGTGCTGCACGGATGATGTTCCTGGGATCAGCAGAATATTGGGCGAACGTTGCAGCAGCCAGGCTAGCGCAACCTGCATCGGAGTGGCTTTAAGTGACGCTGCGACTGCGTCAAGTGCAGCCGATTGCAATGGATTGAAGCCGCCCAACGGAAAGAAAGGCACATAGGCGATTCCTTGCCGTGCAAGGTCATCGATGAAGCCATCATCGTGTCGGTGAGCGACATTGTAAAAATTCTGCACGCAAACTATCTCGGTCACCGCCTGAGCCTCCTTCAACTGCTTGGGAGTAATGTTGCTTAGACCGATATGGCGAATCTTCCCTTGGCGCTTGAGTTCGACCATCACCGTTAGCGGTTCCGCAATCGATCCTTCCGACGGTTCCGTGAGTCCACCAACGCGGATATTCACGACATCGAGACTCTGAACGCCAAGGTTTTTCAGGTTGTCATTCGTGCCGTCGATTAACTCCTGTCGCGAAAGGGCAGGAATCCAGGATTTATCTGGGCCGCGACGGGCGCCCAATTTCGTAACGATCACGAGATCACTCGGGTAAGGATGAAGCGCCTGTTTGATCAACCGGTTGGTCACGTGCGGTCCGTAGAAATCGCTGGTGTCGATGTGGTTCACGCCCGCGGCGACCGCTTCGCGCAGCACAGCCACGGCGGCATCTGGATCGCGTGGTGGTCCCCAGACGCCGGGACCGGCGAGCTGCATGGCGCCGTATCCCATGCGGCGGACGGTCATCGAAGTCCCCGGAAAAGTGAAGCTGCCGCCGAGGTTGGTTGACTCTGACGATTCGATGTCGTTAGGGCTATTCATAACAATCTCCTTGTCCCGCGATGGAACGTTCATTTACCCTGCTTTCCCATCGCGCTTGGTGATTTCGGCAACGACTTTGTCTGCCGCCGTTTTCGACGAGGCGAAGCTAACCACTACTGACACACCTTCGGCCGCGAATTGTTTGGCGATCTCCGCCCCGATTCCTTTTGATGCACCGGTCACAACTGCAACCCTTCCAATCAGTTTTCCGTTTTTCATTTTTCGTTCCCTTCCTTATCAATCCGAGTCTGAACCTGGACGATATGATATCGTGGCAGAAATCTCTTGTGGTCTTTATGCGGCGGAACAACAAGGGAGATTTTCCTCGACGATTCTTATGAGATCGAAACCGTGTGTCGGCTTTGCTATGACACGATGACCATTGATGCGGCGGCCATCGAGCGCTTCTTCTGGGTGATCAGCGTCGTCACGAAAACGATCGGCACGGCGTGCAACGCCTAATCCGCTTCGAGCTGCATTGCTACCTCCAGGCCGTCCACTTGCGGCATGATAAGATCGACAATCACAAGGTCGGGTTTAAAGCTGCGCGCGGTTTCTAACGCTCTGTGCGGATCGTTTTCCTCGCAGACGATGTAATGGTGCGTGTGTTGGAGAAGCAAACTCGCGCCGCGCGTAAACTCAGGGTTGTTGTCTATGATTAGAACCCGTGACTTGCCATCACTTGCTTGAATGGTTGTCTTCATGACTTCTTCCATTTTGCGCCAATCGTAAACGCTTGGTTTGCGGGCGTTGTCAGAGTGCCCGTAACCCGCATTTGATTTTCACTCTGGTAACGCGCGACGGTGTTAGCCGTCGCGCGGCTAAGCTTACTAGTTGGCTGTTATTCAACTTGGTGTTACCGCTGGCAGTCCGAGCGATTTTACTGTGTCCGGCGAAAGACTGCCGGTTACATCCAGGTTATTGGCGATTTGGTATTTGGCCACTGCATCGCGCGTTGTGGGACCGAAAATGCCGTCAACTGAACCGCTGTAATAGCCGAGTTGTGTGAGCTGTGTCTGGACGGCGGTGACAGTTGGATCGCTCATCGGCTCGTCGCTATATACGTCGTCACTATAGTAGTTCGGTTCCACATCGGCGTAGTAGCCCGGATAGTAGTCGTGCGGGTAATAGTCATACGCGTAGTAAGGGTAGTAGTCCCATGGGAAGAATCCGGGATCCAGGCCGCACCAGAAGCCGTCGATAAAGACAAAGAAGCGGTGGTGACCAAAGTGGGCATGCCGCCGGTCCCAGTCGCTGTGCCAATTGCCGCCATGACGTTCGGCGACGTGGCCCATTATTGAATTGAATCCAGGTCGCCGCGCGGTGTTTGGAACTGCCGCCCAGGTGAATTGCCTGCCCCGCGACCCGTACCGACAAAGGAGGGCGATCGACTAACCGGAGAATGTAACTGCGCAGGGCGCGAATTAACGAAATGCGTACTCTGCTATAATAGTAACCCATACCACCGGAGAAAGCCGGACGCCCCACGAATCCAGGGCGGCCTCCGTGGGTCGGGGCATGGCCAACGCTAACTGGCCCGCCCCCACCATCATGGTGGGGCTCGGCCCAGGCCGTCGCGGTAAGCGCGGCGGAAGCGAGCCCAAGTAGGAGACCAATTATTTGTTTCATTTTCATACTTTCAGGTTCGGTCAGGTTTCGTTCGTTACCATTGCGCGTCCGTGAGATTTTTGGGATGCCACCGAAGAAGTATTGAGTAATCCCTCTACGGAGTGAGAGTCTGGCTTTAGCTTCGCGTTGGTTCCCCCAAGCCCAGCGAGTGGAGCGTCTGAGCTGACAAACTCCCGGACACTTCGAGTTTCCTGGCGATCTGATACCTCGCCACCGCATCGCGCGTCAGACGACCGTAAATGCCGTCGATTGGACCCTTGTAGTAGCCCCGTCGCGCGAGCTCACCCTGAACGGCGTTGACCGTCGGGTCGCGCAAAGGTGTATAGCCGTATACGTTTTGATTAGGATAGTAGGACTCCTCTTCTCCGTAATAGCCGGGATAGTAGTAGTCGTAGGGGTAATAATCATAAGCGTAGTACGGGTAGTAATTCCACGGGAAGAACCCGTCATCCAGGCCACACCAGAAGCCATCGACAAAGACAAAGAAGCGATGGTGATCAAAGTGGACATGCCGCCGATCCCAATCGCCGTGCCAATTGGCGTCGTGACGTTCGGCAATTCGGGAGGCTATTCTTCGGTTGGACTCGGCTCGCCCCAATGTTCGAGATTGCCGGATTGCGGAGTTGGTCATCCCGCGACTGAATCCAGAATGGAATCCTGGCCCGCCACCGCGGAATCCTCCGCTCGGCCGAGCTCCTTCACCGCCGGCATGGCCGCCGCCACCTTCAGCGTGGCTACCGCCACGATCTCCGCCGCCGCCCCCACCGTGGCCACCGCCACCGCCTCTCCGCCACCGCCTCCCCCGCCACCATGGTCGGCTGCCCAAGTGGTGGGACTAAGCTACAAGTAGCGCGGAGCCAATTATGCTAACTAATCGTTTTGTTTCCATGCTAAATACTCGCGCGAGCGGCGTGGGGTTACCATTGCGCGTAAGGGAGATCCTATGATGACACTTTGGAGTGATCCCTGCACGGCCGGGGTCAGCGATCCCAGCTACAGCAACGGCCAGAACATTGCGGTCAACACGCTCAATGTCAGAACACCACGAGAATTAGATACCGCACCTTTAGGAGACGCGGCGGCGAAAGGTCGATTGACGGATTTGATTCGCCGTTGAAGACCAAACCGAGACTGTCGGGATGATTATCGAAAATCAGGACCCGCAGTGCTCTCTTGTCGCCATCACTTGACGATTCCGGGGCCGACACGATCGCGAAAATTCTCTTCCGCTCAGAGCCGGTCCAAGGGCTAAGGCGACGGTCGGATTGGGATACGCGAATCCATCCTGGTTGCAGATATCTTCGAGGGATCAAACGCGGTGTCCCGCCCAGGCTACCGTAGTTATTGGAGCGCGGGGTATTCATATTCCCACGGTATGACTACTTGTTGGCTATTCGCTACTGCACTGGTGTAGGATTTTTCATCTCCCACGAGGTGTCTGTCGCTCCCTCCTTTGGTCGGCGCTGCCAGGAGCGTGTTCGACTTATTTCTTCGCCATCTGCACTGAAGAAGATGTCGATCCTGGAGTGGGCGTGGGTGCTGTCACACGAACGACGTCACCAGTCGCAAGAGAGTCCGCGGGGTTCAGGATGACTTTATCCGACGGAGCGACGCCCTGGACAATTTCAATCGAGGCCCCGAAGTCACGACCGACTTTGATGTCGCGGAGCTCGACCTTTCCGTCGGGCTTAACGACGCCAACCTGCAATCCCTGGGCCCGAAACAACAACGTGTTATTCGGCAATTTAACGATGCGACCTAACGAACCTGAACTCAGCCGAGCCTGCGCATAGCTGCCCGGTTGAATCTGATTGTCCGGGTTGTCCAGGTGAAGCTCGACCAGCAAGGTGCGGGAATTGGGGGTGATTGATTCTGAGGTTGTCGCAACTTTTGCCGGCACCGTCTTGCCCAGATCTGAAAGAGACGACATCGATCGATTGCCCGACGCGAATATCGGGAGCGTTCGCCTGCGGGACGCGGAAGTAAATACGGAGCGGGTTGGTTTGTTGGATATGGAACATTTCCATGGCCGTGTTATTCGCAACGATCAGGTCGCCGATGTTGGTGTTTCGCGCGGTAATGGTGCCGGCAAACTGGTGCCGTCACGCGTTTAAATGCGACCTGCTGTTCGAGAACGCGAAGGTTGGCGGCAAAGGCCTCGGCGTTGGCCTTGGTCGTATCCTGGTTCGTGGCTGTGTTCTCGAGCGTCGAGCTCGGAGACGACGCCTTCGTGCCATAACTTCTGCCATTTGGCGTTAGTAAATTTGGCCAGCTCGGAGCTCCCTTGCGCGAGCGTGGCCTGGGAACGGGCCTGCTCAAGCTGATGATCCAAATCAGGTGTGTCTATTTCGGCTAACAACTGGTTTTGCACCGACATGCGCTCCGATATCGACGGCCCAGCTCTTGAGATAGCCATTGACCCGCGAAAAGATACTCGCTTCCTGCCACGGCTTGACCTCGGCCGGCAGCATGAGCCCGTCGGGAGGCGCGCCAGTCGTTGGCGAAACCACCGATACGGTTGGTACTTGCCAACTGATTCGTATCGGCGGCGGCTTGTTTACGCTGTGATAATCGCGGCACGAAACCCACCACCAGCGCACCGAGCAAGACCACAGCGCCAACTACAGCAATTCGTCGAAATCCGCGTTGGCCCATCAAAAGAAGATTTGTCAGACGGGGCTGACGACGCGGGTAGCTGTTTGTTTTCCAAGGTAATGTTATTAAGAGTCGTTGTAGTCATAGGGTATAGCGACGGCTAAGTTGAAGAAGCAGGCGCAGCCAAACCTTGCGAGGAATTTGTTTCTTCGGGTTTTGAATTCGACGGGGTGGGCAACGAGCGGTGCAAAAGGCTGAACACCACTGGTGACGAAAAGTAACGTCGCGACGGTCGCGATCATGAGCCCGCCGATAACACCCCGGCCGAGCGGCGCGTTTTGCTCGCCGCCTTCACCGAGACCGAGTGACATTGGGAGCATGCCAATAATCATCGCGAGAGCAGTCATCAAAACCGGACGCAAACGAGTGCTCCCAGCTTCCCAGGCCGCACGCACCGGATCGATCCCTTCCGCCAGGCGCTGTCGCGCAAAGGTCACAACGAGGACGGAATTCGCAGTGGCGACGCCCATACACATGATCGCGCCCATCATTGCCGGCACGCTTAGTGTTGTGCTTGTGATATGCAGTCCCCAAATCACGCCCGCGAGCGCGCCAATCAGTGCAGTTAGAATAATGAATGGATCGAGCCAGCTCTGGAAGTTGACCACGAGCAGCAGGTAGATCCAGAGCAATCGACATCACCAGGCCAATCGCCAAACCGAAGAAGCTCGTGCTCATGGTCTGGGCCTGACCCCGGACGATAATCGAAACACCGCGCGGCAAAGTTTTTCCGCCTGCGCAATGATCGGTTTGATATCGCTCAAGACGCCGCCCAGGTCGCGGTTGGCAACTCCAGCGTAAACATCGACCACCGGGATGATGTTGTAGTGCGAGTATATCGGCTGGCTCGTGATGCGCGAAACTGACGCGAGGTTCGACAAAATCTGACCGTTGCCTGCGCCTGGCGTCGAAGCGCTTATCGGCACCGATTGAAGCGCCGCAAGCGAGTCCAGTCGATACTCTGGAGCGCGGGTATTAACGAGATATTGAACGCCGGTGGTTACGTCGAGCCAGTAGCTCGGCTGGACCTGGCCACTGCCGCTTAGACTGAGCAGGACTGAAGAAGCTACCTGTTGCTCGGTTAGACCGATGCCGGAAGCTTTGGTGCGGTCAACGGCGAACTGGAGGCGTTGTAAGTCATCCGGCTTGCTGAATCCGAACGTCGACAGCCCCACGAACATGACGAATCTTCTCAGCCAGATCAGCCGCCACCTTTTGATCGGCCGCCACGTTGCGGCCCGTAACCTGAATGTCCAAAGGCGCTGGTAACCCGAAGTTGATCGTCTGCGTGGTAATGTCGGCCGGCAGGAAATAGAATGTAACGCCAGGGAACTGCTGGTGGAGACTGAGTCGAAGCTGTCTGATATAGCCTGCCGTAGCCTTGTGGTTCTTTTGCAAAGCGACCGTGATGTCCGCATCGGCGGGCCCGCTAACGCCGCTATCGCTGTAAGAGAGATTTATGCCCGATACGGGCAGGCCGATGTTGTCGACAATTCCCTGAAGTTCATTCGCCGGGATCTGGCGTCTTATGGACGCTTCCACCTGATCGACAAGGTTGGCCGTTTCCTCAACACGCGTGCCCGTAGCGGCTCGCACATGCAACCGAAATGTGCCCGCGTCTACTGAAGGAAAGAAGTCCTGACCGAGAAACGGAACAAGAACCCAGGAGCCGACGCAGAAAGTGAGGAAGACGGCAGCGAAGACCCACGACGATTAAGGATTGTGCCTAACAAATCTCGATAACCAGAGCGGAATCGATCAAACCCGCGTTCGAACGCATGCTGGAAGGCAACGAACGGCCGCACCCAGAAAGTAACTTGTCGGTCCTTCTGCGATTGACCTGTCGCGCCGGACGCCTTTGCAGCCGTAGGCGAATGATTGTGGCGTTCGAACCACATGACTAATGTCGGAACCAGGGTGCGTGATAAGAGATAGGAAGCGATGACGGCAAACACGACTGCCTCTGCGAACGGCACAAAGAGGTAGCGTGCGACACCGGAAAGAAAGAACATCGGGATAAAAACAATGCAGATACAAAAAGTGGAGACCAAAGCCGGTAGTGCGATTTCGCCCGCGCCCTTGAGAATTGCGTCCTCCAGTTTTTCTCCGAGGCCCATGTGACGCTCGATGTTCTCGATCGTGACCGTGGCGTCGTCGACCAGAATCCCGACGGCCAGGGCAAGGCCGCCAAGTGTCATTAGATTGATTGTTTCTCCCACCACGCTTAGCACCGCGAGCGAGGCAAGGACGGAAAGGGGAATCGAAATCGCCACGACGATGGTGCTTCTCCACGAACCGAGAAACAGAAGAATCATCAAAGCGGTCAATGCTCCGGCGATTACTCCTTCTCTGACGACGCCGCTGATGGCGGCGCGGACAAAGACTGATTGATCGGAAAATTCTGTCACACGCACGGCGCTGTTGACCGTCTTCAGGACGTTGGCCATCGCCTGTTTGGCTCCGGACACGACGCTGAGCGTGGAAGCGTTGCCGTTTTTCAGAAGGACCATCAGCACGCTGCGAACGCCATTCTGCCTAACGATGTTCGTTTGGGGATCGTTGCCGTCACGTACCTGGGCCACGTCCCTTACTCGAATAGTTGCGCCATCGATGGTTTTGATCGGCAGCTCGTTCAGCGAATCGATCTTCAGCGGAAAGGTGTTAACGTCGACCTGATATTGTTTCGGGCCGAGTTTGACCGAGCCGCTGGGGAAGACCAGTGCCTGCGCGTTGATCGCGCTCGTGACGTCGCTCTGCGTCAGATTCTTTTCCTGAAGCTTCCTGAGATCGAGATCAATCGAGACAAGCCGTTGTTTGCCGCCATAAGGATACGGAATCGCGATCCCCGGGACGGTGATCAATCCGACACGCAATTGATTAAGCGCAATGTCGGCGGCTTGTTGTTCCGAAATGCCCTCCCCGCCGACGCCATATTGAAGAACAGGAACGTCGGATGCGCTGTACTGAATGACCAGAGGCGGCGTCGTTCCGGGTGGCAGCTGTCGCAAGATCGTTTGCGACACCGCAGTAATTTGCGCGACGGCTGTTGAAATGGTTACGGTCGGCTGAAAAAATACTTTGATAATGCCGATGCCGTCATAGGAGGTCGATTCGATGTGCTGGATATCATTGACCGTGGTCGTGAGCACGCGCTCTTCGGTGTAAACCATGCGCTGTTCGATGTCCTTGGCGCTCAGACCGGTGAAATTCCAAATAATGCTGACCACCGGAATATTAATCTCCGGCAAGACATCGGTCGGTGTCCGAATCAGAACAAACGGCGTCACCAGGACTAGCAGCAGTGCTGCTACCACGAAGGTATATGGCCGATTGAGAGCTAAACGAATGATCCACATAAGAGTGTTACGTTAAGTCTTATAAAGCCTGCGGCGCCGCGGCGCGTGCGGAGGATTTATTGTTGCCACTCGTGGGGCGACGTTTACTCCCTCTTTCGAAATAGTCCTTCGCCCCCTCTTAGCCTACGCCCAAACCACGGAATCTGGATCAGATTGCGGGTGCGACGTAATGACAGGCCGCAATTGTGCCAGGATTGCTTCCTTGCTCGTAGTTCCAAAAATTCCGCCGCGCTCTTCGCCGTCGACAAAGCACAGGATCGTCGGAATACACCGAATGCCGTACCACAACCCAAGGTTAGGGCTGTGATCGAGTTTAACTCGCGCTACCTTCAAGCAATCGGCAGATTCGCTCGCGATTTCATCCAACACCCCTTCAATGTCATCGAAGCAAGGCTCCATCCGGTGGCGAATTCAACCAGAACCGGCTGGTTGGACTTTAAGACCTCGATTTCAAAGTTCGCTTCCGTCAGTTCAAGAGTCGGTTTCATACTAGCGGCCATTCTTTTTTCTGTTGTTCTGGCGAATTACGCGGCCGCCAAATTGGATATGCCGGACCGAAAAAGATCGATCGATTCGGCCAGGCGTCGCTCGTAGGATTCGCAGGTGGGGCAGTTGCCATCAGGCTCGACCCACTCCGGATGTTGAACACGCAGGTCATCGTGAATCCGTTGCTGGAGTTCAGCGTATGAATGGATCTCGACCGTAGAGCTGGACGTCGCCGGAAAATCGTTTGCGTTCATGGTTACAACCTTCGGTTTCAGCTCACCCTGTCGCCACGGCGCGTGCGGAGGATTTATTCCTGACCCGTATGGACTGATTGCAAGCCCCTCGTTCGGGGATGGCGGCGACGGTTATTGTTCGGAGAAAACCGCGACGATTTAACATGTTCACGATGTCTTAGGCTGCGGCCAGGACGACCCCGTTCAGCGTTTCTTCTTTCTTGCTCAGCGCTCGGCGGAGCTTCGCCAGGGCAACGTTCTGTAATTGCCGAATACGCTCCCGTGTGACGCCGAAATTTTTGCTGATGTTCTCCAAAGTCTTCGGCCTTCCTCCGTCAAGACCAAACCTCTGCGAAATGATCTTGTGCTCGCGCTGGTCGAGCAGAGTGAGCAACGGTCCCATTTCATCGAGCAGGTTTCTATCGCGCAACAATTCGAATGGGTTTTGCGCTTCTTCGTCGCCAACACTCTCGCCAAACTCCGTGGAATCATCGTCGTCAGTCGGGGCATTGAGTGAAGCCGGGCGGATCCCGATGCTCCTTAGTCGCGCTACTTTAGAACCGGGAATACCGATCTCTTCGCCTACCTCGTCATCGGTTGGATCGCGTCCAAGTTCATCGCTCATTTGGAGCGAGACGCGGCGGACTTTCGCAATCTTATCGACCAGATGCACTGGCAGCCGAATCGTCTTGCTCTGATTAGCCAGCGCGCGCTTGATCGCTTGTTTGATCCACCACGCGGCATAAGTGCTCAGCTTCGCCTTTTTCGCCGGATTGAAACGCTCGACTGCTTTGGTCAATCCGATGTTTCCCTCCGAAATCAGATCAAGCAGCGGCAGACCGAGATTGGCGTAACCGTGGGCGATGGTGACAACGAGCCGCAAATTCGCATTGATCATCCGCTCGCGCGCGGCTGCATCTCCCTTTTTGATCCTTCCCGCGAGCTCGATCTCTTGCTTCGGCGTTAACAGCGGAATCTGACCGATTTCACGCAGATACCTATCCAGTCCGAAATCGTTTTCATTCATATGAGACGATAGTTGCCGGAGCGAACCCGTTGCTAACGCGCAAGCGTGGGATTTTGAAATATCCCTCGCGAGGTGTTGCCCGCTCCCTCGTTTGGGCGACCCCGTCAGTCTCCGTTAGTTCTCAGGAAGACAAGGAACAGCGGTGATGATGTCTGTCTTCGATAACCCGCACCTAGATAACGGGAATAGGCGGACTATGTTTCGGTTCACCTTCTTGAGCGCATCTTCTTTTCTGCTGCCCGCTTGCGCTCTAGATAAGCTGCAACCGATCATGGCTAATGGAAGCAGTCTGATGTGCGATTGGGCACGACCGTCCTCTGGCAGAGTTGACCGCGTTCTATAAGGCCGCACCGCGCAATCGGGCGGCAGCTTGGGCAACGATCTGCCTCTCGCAACTTGCTATTATTAGCCTTAGTTCACAGTTGGATCAAACCGCGGCGGGTTGCGGTCACGATGGCTTCTGTGCGGCTGACAACGTCGAGTTTGGTGAAAATGCTTCTGACGTGCGTCTTCACGGTGCCATCGCTGATAAATAGTTCGGCGCCGATTTCCTTGTTACTCTTGCCTGCCGCCATGCGCTGCAGCACTTCCATTTCGCGCTGGCTTAGTGCTGCGCCGCTGACACGCTCCGCCAGCTTTGCGGCGAGCGGTGGTGGGAGGTAGCTTTCACCGGCATGCACCCTGCGAACGCAATCTACCAGTCCGTCCCGCGCAGTATCCTTTAACAGATACGCCTTGGCGCCCGCTTTGATGGCGCGATAGATGTCTTCATCTCCGTCATACGTGGTCAGGACCACGATGCGCGCATTTGGATCGACCTCGCGGATTTCTTTAATCGCCCCCACCCCGTCCAACTCCGGCATGCGTATATCGAGCAGCGTGACATCGGGGCGATACTGTTTCCAAAGTCGACTGCTTCGCGACCATTGCTCGCTCCGGCAACAATAACCATGTCGGACTTCCTTTTAATTAGCGCGACTAACCCTTCGCGAACGACCGTGTGGTCATCTGCGATCAAGATGCGAATACGCTCTTTTTCGCGCCGCTCGGCTTCTTCTTAGCTTCTAATGCTTTCATGTCGTGACCGCGGCTGGATAGGCTGAGACAGCTACAATTGTTGTTCCCTTGCCAGGTTTACTTGTTACTGCGAGTGTCGCGCCAATCTGTTGGGCGCGCTCCTTCATTCCGATTAAACCGATACCGCGTCCGTTTACGCAATCGACAACAAATCCTTTGCCGTTATCGCGAAGCTCCAGGCGAACTACTTCGGAAGCGAAAGAGAGCCGCGCCTGAAACTTGGTCGCGCGGGCGTGCTTCAGCGCATTGGCTAAAGCTTCCCGCCCAATGTGAAGCAGGTTTTCCTCGACAGATGATTTTAGCTTGCGCGGCTCGCCCTTGAGCTGGAAATCACTCTGGAGCGAAGTGCCGGCCGTCGTATTTGTAATGATCGCCTTAAGCGCATCAGCAAAGTCGGCCTTCTCGAGTGCCTGCGGGCGAAGCGCATGCACGGAACGACGGGCTTCGGTGAGACTTTGGAGCGCGAGTTCACGCGCCCGGCGGATATGCTTTGCTGCCGCTTCCGGTTCTTCATCCCGCAGGGCTTCGACCGCTGTGTCCAGCTGGATAATTACGCCCGTGAACCCTTGTGCAAGCGTGTCATGAATATCGCGCGCCATCCAGTGTGCGCTCCTCCAATATCACCGCATGCCGCCGTTGCTCACCCAGTTCGGCTTCGTGTGTTGCAATCATCACGTGATGAGCCAGTGCCTGGGCCAGTTCGACCTCATCGGGACGATATGCTCTTCCTTCAACGTGCTGAATACCAATAAAGCCGCGCACCACCCCGAGTACAAACATTGGAATCGCAAGGAACCTCCTGCGTCCTTTATTCGTTAGGTATTCACGCAACTCTGCATCTAGACGAACGTCGTGTTCGATATCGTCGCAGATTACTGGGCCCTTGTTAAAGAGCATCTCATGGACATGAGGGTTTCTCTTCCATGCGTGCGGGTCTTTGACGTTCGGGTGGTCTGGATCGGGTGCGACCTGCTTGTCATTTTCAATCATGACGTGCAAGCGCAGCGAATCGTCCTGCGGATTGCGCAGCCAGAGATTCACCCTACCAGCGCGCAGGCGTTGACCAATTATTCGAAGCATCTCTGCAATGAACTTTTCCGGCGCGGCTTCAGCAGCGAGCACGTCCAGGCTGCGCATCATCACTTCCACGTGACTGCGGGTCAGCTGCTCCGACGCACGCAGCGCTTCTTCCGCCCGCTTGCGGTCCTCGATGTCGATGGCTGTGCCATACCATTTTAGGATCTTGCCTTGTTCGCTACGCAATGGGACGGCGCGCACGAGCAGCCAGCGGTAATTTCCATGTGAGTCGCGATGCCGGGCTTCGCTTTCGAAGGGCTTGCCCCGTGCCCACGCCCCGCGCCACTTTGCCACATGTTCGTCAACATCGTCGGGGTGAAGGGTCACTTCCCAGCCTGAGCCGGCGCTCTGCTCTGCTGATAATCCTGAGAACTCAATCCATTGCCGACTAACGAATTCATTCGAGCCATCGGCGCGCGTGGCAAATGCCATCGCCGGTATGGTTCCGATCAGATCGCGCAGCTCCTTCTCACTCCGACGCACAGCTTCTTCGGCGCGCTTGCGATCGGTGATATCTTCGCAGACTACGAGCAGAACCGGCCGATTCTTTAGAAGAAGCGCGTTGGCCGTTTCCCTCACCCAGATAACCGTCCCACCTTTCGGACCTTTCGTGCCTCCAGCTGAATGCGCGACCGAGATTTTGAAACAATTCTCCACGTCCTTTCGGACCTTTTCTCGGTCAGTCTCGTAAAAAACATCTAACACTGACTGGCCGACCAATTCGCTCGGTTTGTAGCCCAACTGGTCCGCACCAAACGCATTTACGGAGAGAGTTTTGCCCGTCCTGTCCGCCATGAGCTTACTGACAGGATTGCTCTCGAATGCAGCCTTCCATTGCTCTTCGCTGTCGCGCAACGCTTCTTCGGCGCGCTTCCGTTCTGTCCTCTCTCGCGCTTCGCGCAGTGCGCGCGTGATCGACGGTCCGAGGCGGGCGAGGCGCGTCTTTAGGACATAATCAGTGGCGCCGTTTTTCAGTGCTTCGATCGCCACATCTTCGCCGAGCGTCGCAGAAACGAAGAGGAATGGCACGGCGGGCGCGTGCTCCTGGGCAAGCCTCAGCGCCGATAGTCCGTCAAATGCGGGAAGTGTGTAATCGGCGAGAATCAGATCAAATCTTCCGCTCTTGAGCGCAGAGATAAAATCCTGTTCGGTTTCGACTCTCGTTAGCTCGCTTCGGGTTCCTTCTGCTTCCAGGGTAGATTGGAGGAGCACTGTATCTCTGACGTCATCTTCAAGGTGCAGAATCCGGAGCGGCGAATTCATCTGTTTGTTCCGGTTTGCTCAGGCTCGTTTACATTTCGTCCAGTGAAGAAATGTTTGGTAGAAGTTCCCTACCAAAGTTTCCTCGATGCAGAGAGTGATTATGCACTGCACTATGTTCTCTTCACGCTGCCGGGCGGCGGCTCATTAATCACGGCCCAAAACACGCCCAGCTCCTTCACGGCGTTTACGAACTCGTGGAAATCGACCGGCTTCGTGACGTAGGCGTTCACGCCCAGCTTGTAACTTCTCACCAAATCGCGTTCCTCATTCGAGGAGGTGAGGACCACGACCGGGATCATCTTCAGCTTTTCGTCCGCGCGAATTGCCTGGAGGACTTCAAAGCCATTCACCTTCGGCAGCTTCAGATCAAGCAACGTGACGGCGGGATTGCCGTTAGGTCGGTTCTGGTGCTCACCCCGCCGGAACAGGAAATCGAGCGCCTCTTCGCCGTCGCGGACGATCACGACTTCGTTCGCCAGATTGTATTCCGCCAAACCGGTAAGGGTCAGTTCGACATCTTTCGGATCGTCTTCGACTAACAGGATACGCTTAAGGCCATTCATAGTTTTCCTTTCCGTTGCAGGCAGCGCGACGTAAAAAGCGGCGCCCTGATCGATGGCGGCTTCCGCCCAGACCCGTCCTCCGTGCCGGTGCACGATGCGCTGCACGGTAGCGAGACCGATGCCGGTGCCTTCGAACGCTTGCTGCGAATGCAATCGCTGGAACACGCCGAAGAGTTTGTCCTTATATTTCATATCGAAACCCACGCCGTTGTCTTTGACAAAGAAAACAACTTCCTCGGGCCGATGGTTTAAGGAGCCAATTTCAATCCGAGCCTGTTCACGGGTGCGAGTAAATTTCAGCGCGTTGGAAATGAGATTGCTGACGACCAGCCGGAGCATCGCCGGGTCTCCGTGGCAAATCGGTAGCTCGCCAATCTTCCAATCGATCGTGCGGCCCCGCGCGTCCGGTGCACTATCTACCATCACAGCTTTAACCAGGTGCTCGAGTTTGACGGTAGTCTTCTGCGTCTTCGGCCCGGCCAATGCGCGAAAAACCAAGCAGATCATCTACGAGATTGCCCATCCGGGTAGCGGAATCGAGAATCGTCGCAATGTGATGCCGGCTTTTGTCGTCCAGAAGCGGTTGCGCATGTTTCTGTAAGAGCTCAGTGAATCCCGAGATATGTCGAACCGGCGCGCGCAGGTCGTGCGACACCGAATAGGCAAAAGCCTCGAGTTCCTTGTTGACCGACTGCAATTCCTCATTCGTTTTGCTCAACTGCGAGGTGCGCTCCTTCACTCTCACTTCCAGTTCATCGTGCGATTGGCGAAGCGCTTCTTCGGCGCGTTTGCGCTCTGTGACGTCAGTGTTGGTCTCAAGGATTGCGAACGGTTCACCGCGCCCGTCGCGCTGCAGCGACCACCGGCTTGAGACGACTAAGCGTCTCCCATCCCGTGTCGCGTGAATCAGTTCGCCCTCCCATCTACTTGTCTGGAGCAGCTTCGGATTGATTTGCTTGAGCGGTTCGGGAAATTCCGTCCGCAGCAGTTCATGTGACGGTCGGCCGAGCGCCTCGTGGCTGCTCCAACCGTAAAGCTCGTTTGCGCCGCGGTTCCAGTAGGTGATCACGTTGTCCAGACGGCGGACGAAGATCGTGTCGTGGGTGAGATCGAGCAGATTCGCACGCTCCCGCAGGATCTCTTCGCTGGCCTTCAGCTCCGCGGTCCGCTCAAGCACCTTCAGCTCTAACTCATCGCGTGACTGTCGAACCGCAGCCTCAGCCCGCGCGACGCATCGTATCCGACGCAATCGCGATACCCGCGAACAGAAGGAAAACGGCGCAATAAGCGAGGTCCGTGCGCGTAAAACCAAGCGTATAGAGCGGCGGGGTAAAGAAAAAGTTGAACGAGAAAGCGCCGAGGACCAAAGCGACGATCGCGGGAACGGTTCCCGAAAACCAGCTGGTGGCCGCGATCGCAAACATAAACACAGCAAACACCGTCTCATCGAGTCCCAGGTAGTTAAGGAGATAACCGGCGCCGGCCGCCAGTGCGACTGACGCGAGGGCGAAGCCGCACTAACGATGGCGCTTTTGCTAAGGCGCCTTGGTGCGGTCCGCCCCTGTGAGCCACCGGTGACGATGACTGTTTTCGGATTCATTTATTTTCCTTTCGCACCGGGTTTAATCCGATGCTGTCTCGCCACCAACGACAAAAATCTATTGCCTATTCGAAGCGTTATCTATTGGACAGAGGATGGAATTATTTCTAATGACCTGGAACGAGAATTAGCTCGTCCTTTCGAACGATGCCGTAGCGGGCAGCTTTTTAGGCAATAGGAATTCCGCAGCATCCCTCACCATCAGTCCAAAGCTTCGGTATCCTGATTGGGCGCAGCTAATAAGTCGCTGATTGCTCGGCGCATATTGCCAGTCGCCGGACGTCGGCAGGACACATTCTCCTACCGGAGTCATCCAAACGAGGGAAGCGCATTCGTGTCTTCAGTAACATCGCAAAACCCACATGCGGGCGGTTGCAATCGAATGCCGGCGCAAGGGCACGGTTGGAGTAGGTAGAATCGCGGAGCGCGCCGCCAGTGCAAGATTTCTCGAGGCCTACGAGCCCGTGACGATCGGAATTCGATGTATGGGTCTTAGTTGCTTCCGAAAAGAACAGGCATGAACACAACCCAAAACACTCCTTCAGGGCAAAACGACAAGGTTGAAGAATACGACTTGGTGATCCTTGGCGGTGGCACAGGTGGAACAGTCACCGTGTGGACTTTTTCCAGCAAAGGACAGGGGCTGAAATCGCCGCTGCTACGGGCGCCGTTTTTGGAATCGCGGGTGTGCACTTTCGGCCGGCAACAGTGGTCGTGCTCCTGCCGCCAAATAAAGCCGTCCAAACCGAAGCCGTTTCGATGCTCCTTCTCTCCACACTCGCCCTAGTTGTCACAGTCCCTGCGATTCTCTGGTTGATACTTCGACGCAGCGTCCGAGTGGCCAACGAATTCGATGGGAGATCAAACTCACCCCAACCGGAGGAGCGCGTTCGTCCTCCCGGCGCTCTTGAGCATGACGGCAGGTGCGGTTGACGTCATCAGCTTTCTTGGCTTCGGTGGGCTGTTCACGGCCCACATCACGGGCAACCTCGTCATTCTGGCTGCCCATTATATTACCGGGAGTTTCGGCGAGATCGCGCCTCTGCTTTCAGTGCCGGTGTTTTATGCTCGTCCTGGGCGTTTTGACCGCGGTGTTTGTTCGAAAACCGATCCCGTTCATCCGACGTGCATTGCTTGTTCTGCAAGCGGTCTTGCTTGCGTCTTTCCTGGGTTTCGGCGTCGGGTTCGGTCCTTTCACAGATCCGAATAGTAGAATCGCGGTATTTGTAGGCATGCTTGGAGTAGCCGCAATGGCAACGCAGAACGCGGTTGTGAGACTAGCGCTGCCTGGGCATCCCGTAACGGCTGTGATGAGCACGAATGCTACTCAACTGGCGGTTGACCTTGCGATGCTCGCTCGCTGCTTTCTTCAACCAACTAACGTGAGTAAGATCCGATCGCGCGCAGATATGACGACCCTAGCCGTCCTGGGATTCGTGGTCGGAGTCGTGGCAGGCTCGATTCTTGAAATTCACTTCGGGCTATGGTCATTAACCTTTCCGGAGTCTCCTTGCCGCACTGGCGATTCCACTTAGCGAATCGTGGATTGCATGCTGACAAGCTAGCCTGTTTCCTTAGACAAATGGACGCTCACTGGTTAAGCCAAAGACCGGTTGAGGGCAAACCCGGTTATCGTCGCCTGTTTAAAACGTAGCCTTTGTTGGCGTGGGTATGAGTTACGTCGAGGTAGTAAGGCCGGGAACGTACAGCGGAGACTAATATTTCGCGCTTAGGATTGGATTGTTTCGTGTGAACCTTCACGGCGAACTGGTCCTTGACTGCTCTTTTCACACTTGCAGACCGCCCGAGGTCGTCGCTCACGCTCAAGAGCTTGGCAACACCGCTAGTCAGGCCATTGAAATTCGATACCCCGTAGTTGAGAACTTCACGGTCCTTTCTTCGCGATCAACGCGCCGACATGTCGTCGCGTACAAAACCAGTCAGTGCCGTCGGTAAATCCAGACCCCAATTCCACTCGCAAGAAACTCCCTAATTTCTTCGGATCCCGGTGTCAGTTGCGCGGATCTATGGGAGCGGGCGGCGTTCCTCGAGCCTCGATTGCCTCACCGGCGCGCAGACACAGATCCTCGCGATAGCGGCCTGCAACGATTTGCACGCCCACCGGACTCTGACCCACGAGCCCCGTGGAGACCGTCAGTGCCGGCAAACCCAGCGCAGGGGTCGCTCGCAACAGAAACTGCGAATCCCACACTCGTTGAAACGCTCCATTGCCTTCCAGATCGAGTCCGTCCGGAAAGGGCAACTCGGCTGAAACCGGGATCAACAGCACCGCATACCTATTCAGAAATAGCTGCCACTGGCGCGTCACCGTAGCGCGCTGAACGAGCGCCCGGGCTACGGCGTCGGCGGGATACGTTTTGGTCCGGGGTCGCGCGAATGCCACCACCGCCAGAGCGCCTGGATCGCCGTCGCGCTCTGCCGCGTCCCCGAGCTGCGCGAAACCATCCGCGAGCCACAGCCATTCCTGAACTTCAGCTGACTCATTCAACGGCGGCGTGTCGTCGATTTCCTCCACAGTCCATCCTGCATCGGCAAGGCGCCGCCCAGCGTCCAGAACAGACGCCTCGACCTCGCGCGCGACCTGCCTGCCTGCCGGTCGAGAGCAGAGTGCGGCACGAAGTGGTATGGGCGGCCCTTCCAGAGGCGCGGGGACCGACCAGGGATCTCGTGGATCGGCAGCCGACATCGCAGACAGACTGACACGAAGGTCCTCAACGGCATGTGCCAGGGGACCCGCCACGTGCATCAGCTGAGCCCCGATCGTGGGCTCGGACGAAGGCGCGTTGTAGGGCCCCCAGTGGTTAGAACTCGCCCGAGGCTGGGACGTAACCCATGAACGCCGCAAGCATACGCGGGATAGCGCACTGACCCACCGATGTCCGTCCCTACAGCATATGTGTCCGATGCCCGCTGCGACCGCAGCAGCTCCACCACCCGTGGATCCGCCAGGAGTTAACAGCGGATCACGTGGGTTGTGCGTGTGTGTGCCGCCATAGAGCAGGTTGCTCGTAAACCAACGCAGGGCAAACGTTGGCGCATTGCTACGCCCAAGCAGCACTGCACCCGTCCGCACCAGATTGTCTACGACAGGGCTGTTGCATTTGGCGACGAGGTTTTCTTGCAGCCTGCTGCCATCGGTCGTGGCGAACCCTGCCTGGTCGATGTTTATCTTGACAGTGACCGGCACGCCGGCCAGGGGACCCGGGTCGTTCCCGCGGGCCAACACACTGTCCACCCGGTCGGCCTGTTCTCGCACCAGATCGGGTCGGCAATCGACGATCGCGTTGATCCGCGGGTTAACCGAGTCGAGCCGTTGCAGCGCTGCGTCCGCTACTTCACGGGCCGACACTTTGCGCGTCCTTACGAGGCGAGCGACTTCGCTTGCTGAGAGGCGCCAGAGTTCACTAGACATTCCGCCTTCACGTTCGAATTGCGCTTGATCCATTTTCCATTCCTCTCCGCCGTTTTGTATCAATGGTTTGTGAGTTGGGAATGTTGTCATTCCTTACATTCGCGCGAGCTGGCGACGGATTGCGGTTTCACGTTCGCCAGCGACCCAGAATCGCGGCTTACCAATCTCACCTAAATACCTTAGTAAATATTTGATCCCGTATTTTCTGGAAAGTGCATCAATTTGCTCTTCTGATGGGTCTCCAGCTGCATATAGAGCCGCCAGTTCCACAAAATAATTATCAAACTGGCCCGGTAATATTGTATCTAAAAGCCTGCTGGGCTTATTCCCAATGTTTGTAAAACCATGAGGAATTCCCTTGGCAATAATGCCATGACGCCTGGAACCGCTTTCATCTTTTGGTTTCCAAGCGTGACTTCAATTTCCCCTTCCAAGAGATAAACAAGCTCATCTTCGCGTTCATGAACATGAAGCGCTACACCTTTTCCCGGAGGTGTAACAAACTCCATAACAGAAAAAGCACCGTTTGTGGCGCTGCTCTTAATCTTGTGAAAAGTTTGACTGCCCGCGATGTTTAGTTGCTCGCCGGAGCCGGGTAAGACAACAACTGGCTCTTGGTGACGTTCATCGTCTTTTATCTTTTGTTTGTGAGTCGGGTATAATAGCGAGGTTTTTATCATTCCTTACACTCGCGCCACCTGGCGGCGGATTGCCATGTACCTTCGCCGGATTTTGTAGCGCCACAGAAGATGCAGCGCTGGCTACCTCTTTCGCATGACAAGCGTGTTCCTCCAACTACCACCCGATTGTGCGGCAGTGTCAAAAAATTGGAGATACATTTAGCTGAAGGATCGATCATGCACTCCGCAGCCAATAGTGTGGCTGAGAATCGCCGGACGCGATTCTTCATGGATAGCGCAGTGGACACTAAAAGCTCATGCCAAATGCGGGCACAAAATTGTCACTTGACCGCGTGTTCCACAGGCTCGTGACTCTTTAGCGCCAAGTCCGTAGGGCGACTCCAGCAAGCTACCTCACCTGCTTTCCGCTGTCGGGTGACCGCGAGCGAGGGTTCGCTCGCATGACTTGGAGGTTTTGCGAAAAGAAGCCGCGGAGCGAAGCCGAAGGCTGCGAAAGGCGAGCAGATTCGCCTGCTGGTCGCGGACGATCACGTGCTAATTCCTCGAAGGTTTGGCAGCGGCGATTGGTCGACAGGAAGACATGCAGAGTGGTAGCGAGGGCGCGGGACGGCCGTGAAGCCGTCGATCTTTGGAAGAGGCATCGGCCGGATGTAACTTTGCTTGATCTCCGAATGCCGAAGCTCAACGGCGTCGGAGTGATCAGAGAGATACGTGACGAGGATGCCGCTGCCCGCGTGATCGTACAATAACACGACCTACGATACGCGACGAGGAGGTTTTACCAGGCGATCCGGGCTGGCGCACGAGCGCACCTGCTGAAGCGACGCGCCGCTGGAGGAGCTGCTTAACTGCATTCGCAAAGTGCATGCCGGTGAAACCTGCCTTCCGTCGGCATTGGGCGCGAAACTGGCCGCGCGCACGACTAGTGATGCCCTAACGAGTCGCGAGATAGATGTCCTGGCAAGGCTTGGCGAAGGGCCGAAGCAACAAGGAGATTGGCGCGGATTTATTCGTCAGTGAAAGCACGGTGAAGTCGCACGTCAGAAGCATTTTCAAGAAGCTGCACGCGATGAGCCGGACGGAGGCTATCGCCGTCGTGAAAACCAACGCGGCCTGCTTCAACTCTAGTTATACTCGTTAGTGAAAGGCCGCTCGGACGGGAATCAGCATGATTCAGGGTGTAAACAATGAAGATGGGGGCCGCCGTCATGGACCTTTCAGAATACATGCTCGAGACGATTCGTAAGGATGGGGAGTTCATCCTGTATCGGGGTCAGCACGCGGACTGCCGACGCGAGTCCAGCGTCCATTCTCGTGATGGCACCTGTCTTGGAACACCCCGCACCGGGAAGCCTCAGGAGAATGGAGCACGAATACTCCTTCAGGGCCGAGCTCGATCCCGCCTGGGCTGTTCGGCCTCTACGCTTGCACCCGCACACAGGGGCGGACGATGCTCGTACTCACCGACCCTGGCGGCGAGCCTCTCGATCGGCTGCTCGGAAGACCGATGGAATTGACCGCAGTTTTTGCGCCTGGCCATCGGTTTGTCGACTGCGCTCGGCCAACTACACGGGCGGGGCCTAATCCACAAGGACATCAAGCCGGCCAATGTTCTCGTCAACTGCGCGACCGGGCCAGGTCTGGCTGATGGGCTTTGGTATCGCTTCGCGCCTTCCACGCGAGCGCCAGTCGCCCGAACCTCCCGAGGTCATCGCGGGGACACTCGCCTACATGGCGCCCGAACAGACCGGACGAATGAATCGTTCCATCGATTCCCGGAGCGACCTCTACTGCCCTCGGCGTCACGCTTTACGAAATGCTGACCGGCAGTCTTCCCTTCACGGCTTCCGATCCGATGGAGTGGGTGCACTGCCATATCGCAAGAGCAGCCGGTGCCGCCCGGCGAGCGGTTGAAGGATGTCCCGGGCTCTGTCTCGGCCATCATCATGAAGCTGCTCGCCAAGACCGCTGAGGAACGCTATCAGACCGCGGCCGGCGTTGAGAGTGATCTTCGGCGCTGCCTTGCTGAATGGGAATCTCAGAGCCGCATCGACACGTTCACACTTGGCGAACACGACACGCCGGACCGGCTATTGATTCCCGAGAAATTGTACGGGCGAGCACGCGAGATCGATGACCCTGCTCGCGTCCTTCGACCGCGTCGTAGCCAGCGGCACGCCGGAGTTGGTGCTCGTTTCCGGATATTCCGGTATCGGCAAGTCCTCCGTCGTCAATGAGCTCCACAAAGTGCTGGTTCCGCCCCGCGGCCTTTTTGCATCAGGCAAGTTCGACCAGTACAAGCGCGACATCCCTTATGCCACTTTGGCGCAAGCCTTTCAGAGCCTTATCCGTCCGCTTCTGAGCAAGAGCGAAGCAGAGCTGCGCAACTGGCGCGACGCCCTTCGTGAGGCGTTAGGTCCGAACGGACTGCTCATTGTGGATCTCGTCCCCGAATTGAAGCTCATCATAGGAGAACAGCCGCCGGTCCCTGATCTTCCGCCACAGGACGCGCAAGGCCGCTTCCAACTGGTGTTCCGGCGATTCATCAGCGTATTCGCACGGCCGGAACATCCGCTCGCCCTGTTCCTCGACGATTTGCAATGGCTCGACGCGGCGACGCTCGATTTGCTCGAGGATCTGTTGACCCGGCCGGATGTGCAGCATTTGATGTTGATCGGCGCCTACCGCGACAACGAAGTCGATTCCGCCCATCCACTGATGCGCAAGCTCGAAGCGATCCGCAAAGCTGGAGCGATAGTGCAGGACATCGTACTTGCGCCCCTCACCCATGACGATCTGGGACAGCTGATCGCCGATTCTCTTCACTGCGAACTGGACCGAGCCGCTCCCGCTGGCGCAACTGATCCACGAGAAGACCGCTGGCAATCCATTTTCGCCATCCAGTTTATTTCTGCGCTTGCCGAGGAGGCGATTACTCACCTTCGATCATGGCGCCGCGCGATGGTCTTGGGACCTGAATCGCATTCACGCCAAGGGTTACACCGATAATGTCGTGGACCTCATGGTTGGGAAGTTGAACCGCCTGCCCGTCGAGACCCAGAACGCATTACAGCAGCTCGCCTGCCTGGGCAACAGCGCGGAGTTCGCGCTGCTGACGATGGTTTACCAGGACTCGAAGGAGGAAATGCACCGCGAGCTTTGGGAAGCGGTCCGAACGGGCCTCATCTTCCGCTCGGAAGATGCCTATAGGTTTCTCCACGACCGTGTCCAGGAAGCCGCCTATTCGTTGATCCCAGAAGAGTTGCGCGGCTGAGGCCCATCTCCGGATCGGAAGGTCTGCTCGCAACCGAAATTTCGCCAGACAAGCTGGAGGAGAAAATCTTCGAAATCGTCAATCAGCTCAACCGCGGCGCACACCTTGATCACCTCGCGAGACGAACGTGAGCGGTTGGCTGAGCTCAACCTGATTGCAGGCGAGCGCGCCAAGGTATCTGCAGCGTACGCCTCAGCCCTCAAGTATTTCGTTGCTGGCGCAGGATCTGCTGGCGGAGGACTGCTGGGAGCGCCGGCATGACGATTGCCTTCCGTTTGGAATTGGGCCGGGCGGAATGCGAGTTCCTGACTGGACAGTCGGTGGCCGCGGAGGAGCGCTTGGCTGGGCTCTCAGCCCGCGCCGCAAACACGGTCGAACTAGCGACGGTCGCGTGCTTGCGGGTGGATGTGCATACGACCCTCGATCAGAGCGACCGCGCGGTGGACGTCTGTCTCGATTACCTCCGACATTTGGGCGTCGAATGGTCGGCCGCATCCGACCGAAGAGGAAGTGGAACGCGGAATACGAGCGGATCTGGTCGCACCTGGGGAACCACGCGATCGAGCAGCTCATCGAGCTGCCCTTGATGAGCGACCCGGAATCCCTTGCGACCCTGGAGGTTGTCACCAAGGTAGTGCCGACTATCAGGCATACGGATGCGAACCTTCTTTCCCTGGCCATCTGTAAGGCCGTTAATCTCAGCCTCGACGTCGGCAACGCCGACGAGCTCGTGTGTCGCCTATGTATGGCTCGGCGTGGTCGCCGGAGCGCGTTTCGGCAACTACAAGGCCGGATTTCGATTCGGCCAGCTTGGCTATGAACTGGTCGAACGGCGCGGGCTGAAACCCTTCCAGGTCAGGACCTATCTAATCTTTCGGAAGTAATGTGATGCCCTGGACAAAGCATGTCCGGGCTGGCCACGAACTGCTGCGTCGCGCTTACGAAATCGCGAACAAGATCGGCGACCTCACGTTCGCCGCGTACAGTTGCGCCTGCCTGAACACGAATCCTGCTCGCGGCGGGCGATCGGCTGGTTGAGGTGCAACGCGACAGCCGAGCATGGCCTCGCGTTTGCACAGAAAGCCGGCTTTGGTCACGCCATTGACCAACATGACCGCGCAGCTCGGGCTTATCCGGACCCTCTGTGGTTCGACGTCGAAATTCGGCTCCTTTGACGATGGGCAGTTTGATGAACTGTCGGTTCGAGCGCCATTTGTCCAGTAACCCCAGCTTGGCGCTGCCCGAGTGCTGGTATTGGATCCGAAAGCTGCAGGCACGCTTCTTTGCCGGCGACTACGCGGGCGCCCTCGAGGCCTCATCGCGGGCGCAACGGCTGCTGTGGACATCGTGGTCGACTGTTCGAAACGGCAGAGTATCACTTCTACGGTGCCCTCTCCCAAGCGGCATCCTGGAGTTCCGCATTACCCGACCAAAGCCAGCAGCATTTCGACGCTCTGGCCGACCACCACAGACAGCTTCGAAATATGGGCAGAGAATTGCCCGGAGAATTTCGAAAACCGTGCGGCGCTGGTGAGCGCGGAGATCGCGCGAATAGAAGGCCGCGCGCTCGACGCCGAGCACCTTTACGAACAGGCCATCCGCTCGGCTCATGCAAACGGCTTTGTCCAAAACGAAGCGCTCGCCAACGAAATCGCCGCGCGATTCTATGCGGCACGCGGTTTCGATAAGATCGCGCATGCCTATTTGCGGGACGCCCGGTACGGCTATCTCCGTTGGGGAGCCGGCTGGTAAGGTGCGGCAACTCGATCAGTTATATCCGCACCTCCGGGAGGAAGAGCCAGCACCCGGTCCGACGAGCACGATCGGGGCACCGGTGGAGCAACTGGATCTGGCTACGGTTATCAAAGTCTCGCAAGCACTGTCAGGCGAGATCGTCTTGGAGAAACTGATCGACACGCTGATGCGGACGGCGATTGAGCACGCGGGCGCTGAGCGAGGTCTGTTGATTCTTCCGCGAGGTGATGAGCTGCGGGCGGAGGCGGAAGCCACGACCAGCGGTCACAGTGTCGTCGTGCGGCTGCGAGAAGCGTCCGTGGCCGCGCTCCCAGAGTCGATCATCCGTTATGTCGTGCGCACCCGGAAAGCGTGACTCTGACGATGCCTCGGCCGAGAACCCATTTTCCGCCGGATGCGTACATCCGTCAGCATCACACCCGTTCGATTCTATGCTTGCCATTGATTAACCAAGCTAAACTTATCGCAGTGCTCTACCTTGAAAATAACCTGACCGCACACGCTTTTAATCCGAGACGGATCGCGGTGTTGAAAGTGCTTGCGTCTCAGGCCGCAATCTCCCTGGAGAATACACGTCTTTACGGCGATCTTCAGGAACGGGAAGCGAAGATCCGGCGCCTGGTGGAGGCCAACATCATCGGCATCGTCATCTGGAATCTCGAAGGTCGGATTATTGAGGCCAACGAAGCCTTTCTCCGCATGTTGGGATACGGCCGCGAAGATCTCGTGTCGGGTGGCGTGAGTTGGAGAGAGGTAACGTCCGACAAATGGCGCGCGGCCGACGAACAGGCGTTGGCAGAGCTTGCCGCCACTGGCGTCTGCGAACCTTTGAGAAGGAATACTTCCGCAAGGACGGCAGTCGCGTGCCGGTCCTGGTCGGCGCCGCATTGTTAGAGGGAAGTGGAAGCGAGGGTGTCGCTTTCGTGCTTGATTTGAGCGAGCAAAAACGCGCCGAGGAGGCTCTCCGTGCGTCTGAGCAAGTCGCGCGCGGGCAGGCGGAAGCGCTCGTGCAAAGCCTCGATACACTCGCCACCGCGCCTGCATCAGACCAATTCATTCTTCGCATGCTGAGCACCCATGGGCCGCTTGTTAGGCAGTCAGTGGGTTGCGGTCTGGTTGTGGTTGGTAGACGAGGCGACTGATTCGCTGGTATTGCGCGCTGTTGTTAGACAAGACAACGTTGATCCGGATGCTTCGAGCATCCCTTTGTGAAGGATCCGCTTTTCTGGAAAGAAGACGGCGGACTTCAGGAACTATTTTTATACCGGCGTTCCGATTCCTTATGAGGACGTCGAAACGGATCCGCGAATCCCCAATGCTCTGCGGGAGTATTTTCGATCTGAAGGAACACGTGAAAATTCTGCGGCTACCGATGCTTGTAGGAGGCAAAGTCAAGGGTCTCATCACAATCTGCCACGCCCAACGGCCGCCTTACCAGCCGTGCTGAGATTGAACTGGCGCAAGCTCTCGCACATCAAGCCATGCTCGCGATCCAGAGCCGGCAAGCCGCGACACTTGAAGAACGCAATCGCATGGCACGCGATGTTCACGACACGCTGGCGCAAGGCTTCACCGGCATTGTGGTTCACCTGCAAGCAGCCGAGGACGCGAGTGCAAAAGGCCTGAAGAAGGATGCGCAGAAACATCTCCACAGCGCCCGCGATCTGGCGCGCGAAAGCCTGGTCGAAGCTCGCCGCTCAGTGCATGCGTTGCGGCCGCAAGCCTTGGTAGACACATCGTTTTGGGATGCGCCTCAGGGGATGATCAAGCGAGCCACTTCCGGCACGGCCATTCATACAATGTTTCGGATGCGTGGTCATCCGCGCGAGCTTCCGCCGGTCTGGCAGCAGAACCTACTGCGCATCGGTCAGGAAGCCCTTACGAATACATTGAAGTATGCTCGGCGCCGGCCGATTTGAAGCGCGCCTGAGCTTCAACAAGAAGGAACTCCTCGACTGGAACTCGAGGATGATGGTGAAGGATTCACCACGACCGATTGCCATGATGGTTTTGGTCTGATCGGGATGCGCGAGCGCGTCGAACAAATGGGCGGCACGCTGACGATAACGAGCGCGCGCAACGAAGGGACCAAGGTCGTCGTAGTTTCACGCTACCTGACCTGAGACTCACTCCCCAAGCAGCGGCTTCCTGGCCTTGCCTTAGCCAGTCTCCTTCAAACGGAGGAGCTGTCGCTCGTTCTTATGCGGTGGCAATAATTCTGTCTTCCGCTCAATGGCTGAGGCGTCGGGCGAGGGCTTACAGTTATGCCATGATCGCGTTCGAAATTTCAGAACGGCGGGAGTTGGACGGAGCAATTACGCCCGGGTTGCGAGACATCGCGACTCGTCGCAGCGGCGGACTAAGCGGGCGTGCGCAATTCATCGGCGACATCCTAAATCAGACTTCGCATGAGAGGGAATTAGCTGCGGGGATCCTGCAGCAGGCGAAAGCAGACCTGTGGAGGTTTCGAAAATCGAAAGATAAAGCTGGGCGGGAAGTGTATTCAGACGCGCTCAGCTGGTTTCTCTCGAATGACGCAGAGTGGGCGTGTTCCTTCCAGAACGTTTGCCGTTTCTTAGGGCTGTCGCCAGAAGAATTGCGCGAGCAGTATTCACCGATGCGCACTCCGGCTGGGTTGCCCATTCCGGCCGTCTTGCCTCAGCCACCGCAACACAAGGGTGGGCTCGCCTCTCGCCTCTCTTTCTTGTCTCGCCGCAGCAGTGCTCTCGCACTCCCACAGTTATGAAAAGAAAAATCAAAACAGGAAGGTCCGCATGAGAATCTTCCCTACCTACCTACACGCGATCGACTACATTGGCGGCATTTTCCTACTATTGATTCCGAACATTTTCCGCTTTGCCGACCTAGGCGGTGCACCCGTCTGGATCCCGCGGATTATTGGCATCGTCGTTCTAATGTAGAGTCTTGCGACCAACTACGAACTGGGTGTCATCAAGATCCTACCGATGAAGATGCCCCTGATGAATGATTATGTGGCATCATTGTTCCTCGCCGAGTCGCCCTGGTTGTTTGGCTTCATCACTAGACCTGCCAACGTCTGGATGGCTCGAACGATGGCGGAAGCTTTCGCGATGCCGCGGTTTCTTCGGGAGCAAAACGCCCGCGAATTGCGACGGCGGCCTCCGCCGGTTAGACGGCCGCACAATGACAAATGAATAGCCTCCTCTCGATTCTACAGGAGAAAAATTTATGATCCGTAACGGCAGAGGGATTGGCCTGGGACCTGGCTTGTTTGTGGCGGCAATGGTGACAGCGTCGCTGATCGCCATCCTCTTTCTTGGCTGGAGGGTGATCGGCCTGCCGTTTGCGCCCTTTGACATTTTCGACTGGATGACCCGCGTGCTGCCAGGGCGGGTGATTGCCCTGGGCATCGGCACGATGGTAGCGGCGATTCGGGCGTTGCACTTGGGGCCGACGGCCGAGATGGCCAAGATGGCAGAACAGGCGATGGCAATCATTGGCCTCTTCGCTACAGGACTCGTGGTCGGAACGATTCTCTTTGGGATCATCCGCGCTTTCCGAGGGCGTTATGCAGATGGCCTCGGACTCGCCTTTGGAGTAGCTGTTGGAGTGCCGGTCGCGCTGATCAGCCTCGACGTGGGCCAGACCGCCACCACGCCGCCTGTCGCCAAGCGCATTGTGGATTATGGCGATCTTCCTTATGTGGGGACTGCTGCTGGGCCGAGCATCCCGGCGACTCATCCAGACCACTGGCACCGCTATTCTCTCGGTCCAGGAAGGTGGCGAGGTAGCTGCTTCTGTGGAGCGAATTGACCGGCGCCAGTTCCTCGTGCGATTGGGAGGAACCACGGCAGCGATCACACTGGTCCGGAGCAGTCGTCGGGGAACTGGCCGAGGCCAAGCGCCGGAAAATGATGACGGTTGCCGAAACAGCAGAGGCGATGGTCCGCCACCCATCGGTTACCCAATGCCGATGCCGCGGTAAAAGCCCGTGCCTGGAACGCGGCCGGAATTTACGCCCTTGGATCGCCACTACCGCATTGACATCAACACCAATCCCGCCCGCGGTAAACGAAGGGCAATGGCGATTGAACATCACTGGCCTGGTCGAAAAGCCGCTGGCTCTTGACCCTCGATGAGCTCCGGCGGTACGACCCTCTCCACCAGTTTGTCACTCTCTCCTGCATCTCGAACCCCGTGGGGGAGATTTGATCGGCACCACCCGATGGACCGGCGTCAGCTTGCAACATCTGCCTGCCGGCCCCTAGGGCTCAAACCGAGCGGTTCTCATATGAAGATTAATGCCGCAGACGGATTCTTCGAGGTGGTTCCAATCGAGGCGATCAAGGCCGATGAGCGCCTGATGCTGGCGTATGCCTGGGACGACGATGCCGTTGACCAGAGAGCACGGGTTTCCATTGAGGATTTACATCCCCGATGTGCTACGGGATGAAACAGCCCAAGTGGATCACTGGCCTCGAGGTGACAGACCGCTGGGAGCCGGTTACTGGGTGAAGCGCGGCTGGGACAAAGTCGCGCAGATGAAATCCACTTCGGTCATCGATGTTGTTGCGATGGACATGACCATCATCCAGAGCGGCCAGGAAAGCGTATACCTATCGGCGGGATTGCCCACGCCGGAGCTCGCGGCATCTCAAAAGTAGAATTGCAAGTGGATGATGGGCCTTGGCAATCGGCACTGTTGCGAACGCCCCTATCGGCTTTGACCTGGGTCATCTGGCGTTATGACTGGCCCTTCCAGCCCGGGAAACATACTTTCACCGTGCGCTGTTACGATGGCAGGGGCACGCCGCAAATCGTCGCACAAGCTCCGCCGGCGCCAAGTGGAGCAACAGGGCTATACGGCAAGACACAGATGTTTTAGGCGGCGCGCCCGAACTGCAAGCCGACAAGAAAGATTAAACAATGCGCTACCTCAAATAACTCAGACCACGCGTAAAGCCGGAAACGTCAACGCTCTTCGACAGAGTTACCAACAATTATGCCCACCGTGTTCCTATCTAGGTTAGTTGAGAACGGCAGCTGGCGGTGGTCGGCTAGCGGAGCAGCGATAGACGCTTTCTGAAAATCCGAGCTATCGGCCGGATTCCTGGAGTTGTGATGTGTCTGGGATCAAACATGTCATTCCACGCAGGTCAAGAAACGCGCGCTGGCGGGCTCTTACAAAACGAAGGATTACGTGCTCGCAAACGGCGCACCGCGCCACGACGCCGGGAGCTTGCATGTATAGATGCGCTTCGGCAAAGCGCTTTATTGCGCCGCAATGTGCGCACTGTGCTTCCGCAATCGTAACGTCCATCGCGAATATTGCGCTCAATTCACCGGCGGCAGCGTTGCCGTCAAGGTAGTCGTAGTCATGGTATGTGAGCTCATTTCCGATCTCCCGTGGGTCCAAAGCGCTCCGTCTTGATCTTGTCAGGGCTGTGGCCACAGGCGCTAAGGAAGCCCGCAGCACTTTCAACGAAAGATGTGGGACCGCAAACGTAGCAAGTCGGGACAAGGTTTGAGGGCCAGGTGGCATTCGCGATCAGAGCGGCGTCGATGCGGCCGGGCGGTCGCGGCCAATCCGTCGGAGCAACTCGTGTATGCGCGTAGGTAAGGTTCACATTATTGTCGCGGTCGGACAGCGCCAGGAGATCATCGCGGTAAAAAACCGCTCCCGGTTCGCGGACGGAATACAACAATCGAAACGGCGCGGTACTGCCCGTCGATGCACGCGAGCGAATCATAGCCATAAGCGGAACGATGCCGGAACCCCTGCTACTAGCTGGATCGGCTCAGTTTGTTGAGTGCGCCACACGAACCAGCCGCCGATCGGACCTCGCAACTCCAAGCGATCGCCGACTGCGAGTTCCTGTGTGAGATAGGGTGAGACTTCGCCGTTAGGCAGCCGTTCGACGGTTAGTTCAACGCGCCCTTCAGAGTTCGGCGCAGAAGCGATTGAATATGATCTAACCGCAGAGTATCCATCCGGGGCCGTCAAACGCACGTCAACGTGTTGGCCTGCGAGGTGACCGGGCCAATCTGGAACCTCGAGCGTGATCGTCCGTGCCGTTGCCGTTTCGTCGTGTAGAGCAACCACTGTTCCGACACGCCACATCACTCGTCGCCCGAATAACGCTGCTCCCGCCAGGGGTCCCCATAAATATGGTAGCCGACACTTTCCCAAAAGCCGGGTTTGTCCTGGCGCATCAGCGTCATGCCCCGCACCCATTTGGCGCTCTTCCATAAATAAAGGTGAGGAACAAGAAGCCGTGCAGGTCCGCCGTGTTCGGGGCAAGATCTTTCCCGTCAAAGCGGAAGGCGATCCACGCTTGTCCGTTCCTGAGGTCGTTCAAGGGCAGGTTAGTGGTGTAGTCACCGTATGAGCGCGCCATTGCGTGAGAAGCGTCCGTCTTCAGCTCGGCAAGCAAGGTGTCGAGGGAAACGCCTTCCCAAGATGTTCCGAGTTTCGACCATCGCGTTACGCAATGTATATCAACCGTGAAGGTCTCGGTGGGCAAGTCACGAAACGACTTCCAGTCCCATCGTCCGCAGAACATTCGTGCCATCGTCGATCACAAATTCCCAGCGGTCGAGCGGCATGTGTGGCGTCGGCCCTGCGGACAAAACGGGGAAGTCAGTAGTGAGGTGCTGCCCTGGTGGTAGCTTTGCATCTGCCGCGCTGCGTCGACCGGAAAAGCCTCGTGAGATAATCCCCATTTACACTTCTCCCTACCTGGTCAAGGTATCGGACTCCTTTTGACGATTCCTGAAGCTCGGAAACGAGAATTAGAGGCAAAGGTGGTTCCCGGCGAGATAGCTTTAGCACTGAGCGTCGGTGAGCTTCGCTCCCGCCGGAACGGACCAAGTGTTATCGGAGCTTTTAGTAAGCGGTAATGCATAAGCTTCAGATATGTCTATCTTGGTGGAGAATATGGGTCAGGAGTGCCGGGTTGGATCGGCGGATATTTCTTCAGGCTTTCCGAGAACTCAGCGACGATCTTCGTAACCGGCGCGACGACCCATGAGTTGTACCAGGGAATCCGTCGCGCTCCTCCTTCAGATCGGTGAGGAGATTGATGACTTTCGGCAGCGGGAGGGTCAACGGCGGGTCATACATGTGTTCCTGCCAGATAAAGTGTACCTTCCAGTTTCGCCATTTGACGGCAGACAACCGATCAGCGACGTAGGCAGGAAATCCTTCGCGGTTGGAGTGCTCGTGTTTGCCCAGGAAGAAATCCAATTGGTTGACACCGTCAATCGGGCCGATCCTTCGGAACCTCCGCTCCACCTACACTGGCAAGGGTCGGATAGAGGTCCACAATGTGAACGATCTCGTTGTTGACCGCGCCCGCTGGAACTTTACCCGGCCATCGGATAATGAACGGCGCACGCAGTGAGGCTTCCATCGCCGTGAAATACGTACCGCGCCATGGTCCGCTGTCACCGTCCCACGGGTGGGTCGCCTCTGGACCGTTGTCGCTGGCAAAGATGACGATCGTGTTCTCTTCGATGCCTGCTTCCTTGATCGCGTCCAGAATCTGTCCAGTGCGGTAGTCCATCTCGGCCAGACAATCGGCCCAATCGCCGTTGCCCGTTTTGCCGGCGAAGTCAGGATTTGGCAGCGTCGGAAAGTGGACCAGCGAGAACGAAACGTACGCAAAGAACGGCTTGGTCGCGGTCGCGTTGCGCTTGATGAAATCCACAGCGCGGCTTGTGATCTCGGCTTCCATGGTTCGGCGCCGATCGACGTTCAGCTCCGCAACTTGACGGGCCTTCTCGCCCTTATGCGCTTCGTAGATGTATTCGGGGGAACGATGTCTGCGTTCCAGCCCTGCTTGCTGCCAACCGACGGCCACATGCTGTTTGTTTCGTTCATCGACGGCCACATGGCCTCGTCGTAGGTGCGCGGGATGCCATACCACTCGTCGAATCCTTGATGCGTGGGAAACCGCGCCTCGGCGCTGCCGAGATGCCATTTACCCCACATACCGGTCGCGTAACCTCTCTCGGACAACAACTCCGCGATGGTAACCTCCCACAGCGTCAACCCGTCCGGAATGCGCCGCCAAGCGGGACTTTGTATGTGCCGGAGCGGATAGGAAATCGGCCCGTCATGAGCGCCGACCGACTCGGCGTGCACTGAGACTCAACATTGAAGTTGAGCAGCCGCATGCCTTCGCTTGCGAGCTTGGTCGATGCGCGGCGTGGGCGCACCGCGAAGGATGCCACCGCCGTACACGCCTGAGCCTCGCCGTAGCCCAGGTTGTCCATGAACATGAAGACAATATTTGGCTTCTTTTCCTGCGCTTTGGCTGGAGCGACAGCGCAAAGCATCGCAGCCGCAGTCAATAGTGGCCGGACGGTAGTGCTGAATGTGCGATTCACGATCTTGTATCCCCCTGGTTACCCGATTGGCTGACTCTTAAGCCTTCCGCGCTTTGCTAATCCGCCATTCTCGATGACAAAGCTTGCGATTTGATCGACACCTTCGCCGCTCTTCAAATTCGTAAAAACGAAGGGTCGCTTTACGCGCATCCTCAGCGCATCCGCTTCCATTACCTCAAGGTTTGCGCCTACTAGAGGAGCTAAATCTATTTTGTTGATAACGAGAAGATCGGAGCGCGTAATACCAGGGCCGCCCTTGCGAGGTATTTTTTCACCTGCCGCGACGTCGATCACATAGATCGTCAAGTCCGCCAGCTCGGGGCTGAAGGTTGCCGCAAGATTATCGCCACCCGACTCGATAAAGCATAATTCTGCATGTGGGAATTTCTGGTTCATGTCTTCAATGGCAGCGAGGTTCATGGAAGCATCCTCCCGAATCGCCGTGTGAGGACAGCCGCCCGTCTCGACGCCCATGATGCGCTCCGCAGGCAGCGCTTGCGCGCGTGTGAGAATGAGCTGGTCTTCTTTCGTGTAGATATCGTTGGTAATCGCGTAAATGTCGTAGCTGTCTCGGAGCCGTTTGCATAACGCTTCCACCAACGCCGTCTTCCCGGAGCCAACTGGCCCGCCAATCCCGACGCGCAAAGGTCGGGTTTGGGAGTCTGCATTACCATCAAAAGTCATGAGCGGAATAACCTCGTATATTGGGTTTCGTGATCTCGACGTTATGAGAAGGGCGTGATCGGTCGATCTTGCAGCACTCCATCGACGTACAGGTCGACGTGCTCGTTGTAGAAGCTGAGCAGGTTTTCGATCTTCGGGCACTCGGGAATTGGCGCCGGATAACTCCACACGATGTCCTTGACGAGCTTGTCGCCCACCCGAGCCGACCAGTGGCGCGCCACACCTTTATACGGGCATCGCGTGACAGACTCGGTGGGCTCGAGCAGATCCATGCGCACGTCCAGCTTCGGAATGTAGTAACGGGTCGGCAGTCCAGTCTCGAAGAGGAGGATGGGCCGGCGAGTTTCACCCAGTGTCACGCCGTCAATCTCCACGCGCACGTGCCTCGAGCTGTGGACCGTGTCGACTCTGGTGTACGGATCTCGAGGATGAACGAAGACTTGCTCATCCTCCTCGAACCACGCGTCCATCTCATCCCAGTAAAAGGTGAGGTGGCCCTCCAGTGCGGCTCGATCACCAGTCGGTTTGATGTAAGCGCGGGCTGCGTTGTGAGCGATGCGATCCTTTACCACCAAGCGCCAGCGAATGGTGTCCGCCGCTTGCTGTGACTGCCTCCAGATACTCCATCCGGACATCCGCAATCGGAAACCAGTAGGCCGGCGGTCGCTTCGTTTCATAGACGAGGAGAACGTGCTCGCTGTCGGCGATCAGCTTGCCACCAAAGTACGTCCGTACCCGGCGAGAGCTACGTTCGATGTGTACTCCCTCCTTCAGCCGGGCCCGCTCCTCGGCGGCTGGAACGACCGGTCGTGCGAGTGTCTCAGTCATCTGTAGGAGTCATGAGCGAAATAACCTCGTGTATTGAGTTTCGTGTTCCATCGAGGCGAGATCTACCATGAAGGCGGCCGATCCAAGGTCATCAATTGTCGCCCTCTCAGCTTCCACGCTTGCGGCCAGAATCGCTTGCTCAAGTTCGGCGATGGCAAGCTGACCATCCGTTTGTCCGAGAGGAACTAGCCGGACTCCGGCGGTCACCAGGTTGGCCATATAACTTTGCAGGTAAGCCGGTAACGCTACGCTGGCGGGAATAGTCTGTCTCGCTGAGCGCACTCCCAGAACCACAGCCAGGGCAGGTTGAATGCGGTGTTGCCGAAGTGTTTCCGAGAGCCAGTCCAGCAGGCTATCGGGCCAGACCTGGCGTAGCGTAGTCAGACAGGCCGTCGCCTGCTGGGATGATTCAAGCGCAAATTCCGAGGTTCCACGAAAAGCTGAGGCCAACTCAGCAATTTCAAATAGCTTTGCACGATCGTGCTTCATCGCACAGCGCCACGCCTGGTAGAAGAAGATCGCTTCGTTTCGTCCCGAGCCGTAACAAAGGTCTGCGTCAAGCCACTCGATAAGACTCTTGCGGTCGTTTATATATCCCGCTTCAACAGCCCATTCGAGACCATGGGAATAACTGTAAGCACCCGTTGGAAATGCCGGCGAGAGCCAGCTTTGCAAACGCAAGAGCGCCAGCGGCGGGAAACAGTAGCGTTCATCACTCATGATCGTGTCCACTGTTCGTCATGGCTGTGATGGTTGCTGTGGCCGCCATACGCACCGCCCTCGGGCTGAAAGGGAGCGTACACCTTTACGAGATCAGCTCCGAAGCGGCGGAGCATATCCTCGATCACGTGGTCGGGCCGAATGCGAAGAACCTGGTCTCGAATTTCAGTCGGCAAATGCCGATTTCCCAGATGCCAGGCAAGGCGCATAAGCTGATTGGGATCTTTATGCCCTGACCTCGACAATAAGCTCCGCAGCGGCCTGAACCTTTAGCCACCTCCCATCGTCAAGCTGCAAGCCATCTCCATCGGCCATCGCAACCGCTTTCGGCAAGATCGAGAAGGACATCTTCGCCCTGATCCGCAGTCAGGCGAATGCGGCGGCGATGGCGCGCGTCAAAATCGAGAGTGAGTGAGCCCGCCGCCTTTTCCTTCGGCCAATGCCCGGCGGGTCGATGAATGAAGCACGATGCATGGCGCTATCCGTAATCATATCAGTACATGAAATAACGTTGAGCCATGGGCAGCACTTCTGGCGGGTTCGCAGAGTGAGAAGCCGGCCATCGGCCCGCACTTCGTAGGTTTCCGGGTTAATCTCCATGCGGGGTGTGGCGCTATTCAAGATCATGGAGTGCTTGCCGATCTTGCGCGTATTCGTGACGGGAAGAAGCTTCTTTGCGAGTCCAAGCATCTCAGCTCTTTGTCCAGCGCGGCTTGGCTGACGAATGTCACCGAGCTTTCCGTCAAGGAGCGGCCGAATGCGCCGAACATCGGCCGATAATATTCCGGCTGCGGGGTTGGGAATGGAGGCGTTGGGGTCTCCCATGATCGCAGCGGCGATCGTGCCGCTCTTCAGCACCATGTCGGGCTTCACGCCGAAGAAGGCTGGATGCCAGATGCAGAGATCGGCGAGCTTTCCGACTTCAATCGAGCCGACATAAGCGGAAATGCCTTGAGCGATCGCCGGATTGATCGTGTATTTCGAGACATAGCGCCGCGCCCTGAAATTGTCGTTGTCGCCGTTCTCCTCGGCCAGCCGCCCGAACTGCTTCTTCATCTTGTCGGCGGTCTGCCACGTACGGATGATCACTTCGCCAACGCGGCCCATGGCCTGACTATCCGACGACATGATCGAGATCGCGCCCAGGTCGTGCAGGATGTCCTCGGCCGCGATCGTTTCCTTGCGGATGCGGCTCTCGGCGAAGGCGACATCCTCGGGAATGCGACGGTCGAGGTGATGGGTGACCATGACCATATCGAGCGCTTCATCGAGCGTATTCACCGTGTAGGGCCGCGTCGGAGTTGTCGAAGATGGGATGACATTTGGCTTCGCCGCACACCTTGATGATGTCCGGGCGCATGCCCGCCACCGGCGCCTTCGGTGTGAAACGTGTGAATGGTCCTGCCCTTGAAGGCTGCGATGGTGCTTTCGACGAAGCCGCTCTCGTTCAGCGTGTCGGTGTGAATGAGCAACCTGCACATCCATGTCATCCGCGACGGAGAGGCAGCAATCGATGGCGGCGGGGTTGCGCCCCAGTCCTCATGAAGCTTCAGGCCGCACGCGCCGGCCTCGATCTGCTCAACGAGACCCGCCGCCAAGCTTGCATTGCCCTTGCCGAAGAAGCCGAGATTCATGGGAAAGGCATCGGCCGCCTGGAGCATCCGTTGAATATGCCAGGGTCCTGGCGTGCAGGTCGTGGCAGTCGTCCCCGCCGCCGGCCCTGTGCCACCGCCCATCAGCGTGGTGAGGCCCGAATACAGCGCCTCCTCGATCTGCTGCGGGCAGATGAAATGGACATGCACGTCGATGCCGCCGGCAGTGACAATCTTGCCTTCGCCGGCGATCACCTCGGTTCCCGGTCCGATGATGATGTCGACGTTCGGCTGCACGTCGGGATTGCCGGCCTTGCCTATCGCGGCAATACGCCCGTCCTTGATGCCGATATCGGCCTTCACAATTCCCAGTGATCGAGAATCAGCGCGTTGGTGATGACCGTATCGACCGCGCCCTCGCGGCGAGAACGCTGCGACTGACCCATGCCGTCGCGGATGACTTTCCCGCCTCCGAACTTCACCTCCTCGCCGTAGGTCGTGAAGTCCTTCTCCACCTCGATGATGAGGTCGGTATCCGCGAGGCGCACCTTGTCGCCGACCGTTGGGCCGAACATCTGCGCATAGGCGGCACGCGGTCATTCTGTGTGGCATCTCGTCTACCTCAGCGCGTGGAAGATCATGGTCGCACGGGCAACGCGTCCCATGACCGCTTTGTTGAAGCCATATACCAGGCGCGCGCCTCGCGTATGGGATCAGCGAAACTTCACGAGACTGGCCCGGCTCGAAGCGCACAGCCGTTCCCGCCGGAATGTCCAGGCGATATCCAAGAGCAGCCTGTCGATCAAACGCGAGAGCCGGGTTGGTCTCGGCGAAATGATAGTGACTGCCCACCTGGATCGGTCTGTCGCCCGTGTTCGCCACAGTCAAGAGATCGCTGCTCGATCCTTGTTCAGGACAATCTCGCCTGATGCTGGAAAAATCTCGCCCGGTATCATGTCAGCCCCGCAATCAAGAGCCACTCCACCCAAGACTGCGAGCCCGCCGGCGGCGCGTAATGCGACCTTCCCGATCGCAGCCGCTCGGCAGCAAAAGCCCAAGTCCGATGCCAGCCGTATGAAGCGCAGCAGTCGCGAGGGCGAAACCCACCGCATACGGGAATGAGAGCTGACCGCCGTGGCTTCGAGTACCATGGACGTGGCCATGAAAGAACGCGAACAGTCCCGTGATCGCCGCACCTAGCCAAACCGGGGTCTTCGACGGCGAGCGCGACGAACAGTCCTAACAATGATTGATGGACGACGAGATGGCAGGCTCCACGAATGGATATCTGCAAGCCCAGACGTCGCTGCCGCAAAGCCTGCCAGCATCGTTCGCCACGAAGGCCATGCGGCCAAAGCCAGATCGCGCGCCCGCCTGGCAGGCATCCCCCACAGACCGACAGCGATCATGGCGAGGATGTGGTCCGCCCCGTGAAGAGGGTGAGCAATCCCCGAAGCGAAGGAACTAGTTGCCCCAACGCCGGTATGAGCCAAGGCAGGAGAGACGAGCGCTCCAGTCAAAGCAATGCAAATCAAGATCAACCGCATAATGAGCTCCTTAGCGAATTGGATTGTGAACACTGACGAGTTTGGTGCCGTCGGGGAACGTTGCTTCCACTTGCATCTCGTGGATCATTTCGGAGATGCCTTCCATAACCTGATCGCGGGTCAGGACCTTGCCGCTTTCGGACATGAGTTCGGCAACAGACTTGCCGTCGCGTGCTCCCTCCAGGACGAAATCTGTTGATGAGCGCGACACTTTCGGGATAGTTGAGCTTGACGCCTCTTGCGAGCCGCTCCGCGAGCGACCAGCGCTGCAAGCGCGACCATCAGCTTGTCTTTTTCACGTGGCGTGAGGTTCATCAACTTCTCCGTTCTGTAGCGGGCTTCAGCATGACCACATCTTCGGCACTCGGAAAGGGCCGGGACCGAGCTCTCGGTCGAATTGCTGGAGAAAGCTGCGCAAAGCGTGTCTCAAGTCGGAGGACACCTCGGCGCGCAAAGCGAACGATAATGAGCCCGCCAACTGACGTCGCGGCACAGTGGCAGCTCCAGGGAAGCGAGCAATGTCGCGCAGAAACTCTAGCCGTGCGTCGAGGTAAGGCCCGAAATAGATTAGCGTTCCTACGGCTTTGCAATTCGAAAGCAGGGCCTTCCTGTGAAGGTGCGGAAACGTCTCATCCGTGGCGCGGAAACTGTCTGCCCAGATCAGCCGACCGTCTTTCTTGACGCGCCAGCTATCGGTTATGTGTCCGCCGACCATCTCCTCGCCATGTGCGGCGCGACCCAGCACGAGCCACTCGAGCGCAAGCAGCTCAGCTCCAGAAGAAAGTTCGATTTCTGTTTCCCGGCTAAGACGTGCCCGATTGAAGACGATTGTTTCCTGCGGGAGCCACGCGAGTTTCGCTGCCTCGCATGCTTTCAGCTTTGTCGTAATGCGCGCGGGTTCGCTCAGTGCCCGATAAACCTTTTCAGCCGCCTGTGATGTCACCGCGATGGAAGCATTGCCTAGCGCTGTCACACCACATTCGAGCCGGTCCCCGCCCGCAATACCGCCTGCAGTATTTATGAGAACGGCCTCTTCTACCGCACTGCCACCCGACCTTGGGAACATGATGCGGATGGGCGACCGTTGAAAGACGTCCACGATGCGAGTTCCGTTGTCAGAGCCGCTCAGCACGATCCGGCCGGAGCCATCCGCCCGCTGCAGATCCTTATCGGATAGATTCCCCGCATGCACTTCCGGCGATCCAAGAAGGCCCAAATCGTCGGTTGGATCAGACGATGATATGACATCGAACATCGGCTTCCTCCAGCGCGTCGGCTCGTCCCCGTAAGGACCCGGAAAAGTAGTTGCAGCGCGTCCATTGGAGTAGGTTACCGCCGAGCCGGGCCGTGTTCTTGAGCTGGATCATCGCGTCCCTGTTGAGCGGAATCAGAATCCCGCCAAGCCCTCCGGGCTGTTGTAGGGAATTCTCACGCTGGTGATCTCCGTAAGTGAACCGTCCGGCTGAGTGGCGTAGCCCACCAGCTTCGAAGCATTCCCGTAGATCTGGTAGAGATACGCGCCATCTGGCGTGAATCCAGTTATCGCTCGGGCCGCTGCTAACAGTTCCGTTGATAGCTCTGAAGGTGCCATCTCCCGGAACCCTCGGGCACGCGGGATCCTTCGCGATGCTGAGCTCGTCGCCGTCGACGTGGTAGCTGCTGATCGTTGCTGTAACCGAAGCTTCGTAGCGAACACCGATCGGTCATCCGGGGAGACGGCCAGCCAGCATAGTTCGGAGGGCTTGCCTGCGCTCGTGTCGATCGGCACGAGCGGGCCGTTGCCGATCCGGCCGCCTGCATCGATGCTGCTCATGACGAGCGCCGTTGCCGACGGCGATATCCGATTGACGAAGGTATTCGGCCGGCCGTGCAGGAAGGCGTATGTAGAAGGCGCAGCTCCGCCCGCGTCGTGAAACGACGGTGCGCCGAGCGTGCCGTCCCCGCCCACGGGGAATATGACAAGGCCGTCGGGGTCTCGCTCATTCGCGAGGACAAACTTAGGTGTGCCGTCCGGATTCAGCCGAGGGTCGCTCGTCGAAGTTGATGTCGACGAGGAGGAGTTTCTCGTCAGGCGAGAGCACGGCCATGGTGGACACACGATCGGTCTTGTCTTGCGTATTCACCGAGTATCGCTCCGGGCGCGCCGTGAGCTTGCCTTCGCTGTTGACCGACATCAGCCGGATATGGTCGGGGCCGAATGAGTGCAGCACGTAAAGCGTGCCGTTCGAGGGGCAGTAGGCCAGCGATTTGGCGGTGCCGCTTTTTCCCGTCACCGCGTTCCCCGTCGGCTTGAAGTCAAGCAGCTTAAGTCGGCCGTCTTCGCTTACACTGAAGCTGGAGACCGAATTGTCGCCGCCATTGGTACGCAAACAGAAAACGTCGATCCGACGTTAGGATGACGCTACCCGCGCCCTCGAAGCGCATTCGGCCCGTTGGCCTCGTAGATCGGCCTGAAAACCCGGAACCGGCGCCGCCCTGTGGGGACACGTTCCACCTCGGTAATCGTGCCGTTCGCAGACCGATGATAGTGGATGATCGCGTTCCGGTCTCATTCGTCTCCATGTAGAGATGCCCGGCACCATGACTCGATATGTTCGTCTCTTTCAAGAGGTTACAGCCTTCCTTCGTCGGCGTGGTTGGCGCTTGAGTTAGTCCAAGTGCCGTGAAAAGAACGGTGCCTGCAGACGACCCACGCAGCCATCAGTGTGAACGAGAGTAGTGATTTCCGTATCATGGTAATACCTAGTGTCTTTTGAATGAGCGATCACGGGAAAGCGGAAGGTTCCGCTTTCCCGTCGACCGAATCAGAATCCCGCCAAGCCCTGTCGGCTGTTGTAGGGGATAGCGACACTGGTAACCTCCTCTAGCGAGCCGGCCGGGTTGGTGGCGTACCCCACCAGCTTCGAGGCGTTCCCGTAGATCTGGTAGAGATAGGCGCCATCCGGTGAAACCCAGTTATCGCTCGGGCCGCTGCTGACGTCTCCACAAAGCCCCCTGAAGGTGCCATCGCCCTCGACGTCGGGACACGCAGGATCCTTCGCGACTCTGATCTCAGGGCCGTCGATATGGAAGGTGGTGAGGTTGCTGTACCCGGAAAACCGTAGCGACAAGAGCCGGTCATCGGGGGACACCGACAGCCAGCAAAGTTCAGCGATCGCGCCTCGCCTTGTGTTGATCGGGCATGACCTTGCTGACGCCAATTCTGCCGTCGTCGTCAATGTGGCCTATGCTGACTCCGTCACCGACGGCGTATCCGAGAATGAAGGTATCCGGTCGGTTGTGTAGGAAAGCTGATGTAGAAAGGAGAACCGCCTCCGCCGTCCTGGAACGAGGGTCGCTCAGCGTTCCGTTTTCATTCACCCGGAATACAACAATGCCGTCGGGATCTGGCGCATTCGAAGCGACGGACCTTGGTTTGCCGTTCTGGACCAGGCACCCAGAGAATGGGTGAAACCGTCCCGGATAGGTGCCTGAGATCGCAATGGGCAGATCGAACGTGGTGCCGACCAGGAAGAATTTCTCATCGGGTGAGAGCACACCCATAGTTGGAACACGGTGTGGTTTCTCCGGTGTATTGGCCGTGTATCGCTCCTCGCGTGGCGTAAGCTTGCCATCACTGGAGACCGACATGAGCCGGATATGATCGGGTCCGAAGGAGTGGACCACGTAAAGCATCTCCTTCGAGGGAGAATATGCCAGCGATTCGGCAGTACCGCTCTTTCCTTCCACCGCGTTCCCGGTCGGTTTGGTGTCGATTCGTGTGAGCCTGCCCTGGTCGCCCACGGCTAAGCTGGAAACCGAATTGTCCCCGCCGTTTGTGGTAAACAGAGAACTTGCGATCTGGTGAGAGGATGACGCTAGCTGCTCCTTCAAAGGAGTTGGGCGCACTCTCCTGGCCGCTGATTGGCTTGTAAGTCCCCGAACCTGCACCGCCGGTGGCGACACGATCCACCTCTGTGAGTGTGCCGTTGGGGGAGCGATGGTAGTGAATGATCGCGTTCTTGACCTGATTTGTTTGCATGTAGAGATGGCCGCCCTGGCCGTTCATGCTCATCTCTTTTGATATACCCATCTGTTTCGATATGTTTTTCTGTAGCCATATTCGTTGTCCTTTTGCTTCTTTTAAGTTGGATTTGACGTTTTGCGTGCTCAGCCACGCTGATAGAAAATTTCGGAACCTAAGTACCCTTTTCTTGTCACGCAGTAACGGATAGAACTGGATCCAGGTCATGTCCGTATTGGCGACATTGGCGATGTGGCATCCGGCACAGTCGGTCACAGGCTTTTCCGCGGCAGTCTTATCGTATGGCAATGGATGATGCCCGAAGGTGAAGAAGCCCCAGCCATTTGTCTCAGCAAACCGCTTACTGTCTTTCACCGTTACGTCGATACCGTTGTACTCGCCGTTAAAATATCCACGTCCGGATGGTTCCGTACGAGAGCCGTCGGGAAACTTCGGATCAAGAACCCGCGTTAGCTTCTTTTACGATGACCGTTCCTTCTGGAAACTCGCCTGTCTTCAGATAGGCATCGACGTTTTCTCCTCGACGTAGACGTGATGGTATTCAGGGAAGTTTGCCTTTCCGTTGTTGAGGCCATTGGGTGTTAGGGGAGCCCCCACAAAGACCCACTCGCGATAACCGGTGGGTAGTTTCATCTTGCCATCCGAATCGAACGACTGCAGTCGATTGCGGACTCTCAGCGGCAACGGATCTCGTCTTGGGGAAAAACACGGTGCCAGCAAGCCAGACCGACTCCGACGATTATGATTATTGTTAGTAGGTACTTTTGTCATCACTAGATCTCCTTTGGGTACGTTTTCGAAAATCGCTCTATGAATTGCGCCAGCTCATTTTGAGCCGAGAACTGGATAACCTTGGACGTAAACCCAGTCTGTCGCCTTTGCCGGGACATGGCAGGCAAGGCAGTCTTTCTTGAAGTTAGTTGCGACCTGCTTATCGGGCGCGTCGGACTTGAAGAGTGCCCATCCCCATCCATTGCCCCACAGCGGATTGCCGGGATGGCTTCCTTTTTCGTCTTTGATCATCACGAACCACACCTTCGTTCCAGACGCCCAATGTGCGTCTCCGGTCGTCATTTGCCCGTGATCGGTTGCAAACACTTCTTTCACCAACACGGTTCCGTCAGCGAACTTCCCGTTTTGCGGTAATCTCCAGCCGTGCCCGGCGACGCGTATGTGTAGTGCAACTCGGTGTTGCCGTTGAGATCGACCACTGAATAGGTTCCGAGCGCTTGGTAACGATCTCGAACGTCTGCCGGCTTGCGAATATTTCCAGCTTGGTCAACCAAGTCTAGTCCGTTGTAGCCACTGCTGTTGCCTTGTGATTTACCGTTGTAGCTACTACTGTTGTTTTGTGATTTAACTTGCTGATAGGGCGAGCAGGGTGCCCTACCACAAGAAAGGCGATCAAAATGCGATTTGTCATAAGTTCCTCGTGCTGGCTTCGGTTCGAATAGCTCTCGGTTTCATGCAAACGCGGCAAGTCATGCCAAATTTGCAAACGCTCTTACTCTTTGTGCCCCATTCCCGGTGAAACCAATTGATCGCAGTATTGGCACTGACGATTTACCAATAGCGAAGCGGATTGGGTCCGCCTTTGCTAGGTATCTTAAGCTGGTATTTCGGACCGTGTATTCTGTTCACGAGATGAGACTGTAATGGCTTTAGTGACTCCGCTGCTACTGCGCATGGTAGATTTTAAGTTAGTCCTTAAGTGACGAAATCTGCGGTCAGCCGTTAGATGGATGCTTGGCGGGCAATCGCAGGCACTAGCTGTTACAACTCGTGTCAACCAGACGTCTCCGTGGTGCAATGACGTCTTCGCGGCAATATATGGTCACGGAGAAATTGATCGGGACCAGACCGGTGCCAGCCGCGAGGAGAAGCTAGCGGAAACGACCCTTACTTCAGCGCTTGGCGCATTCGCCTTCCGGTCAATGGTGATCAAATCACTAAAAGTTCAGCAACCATGGACGAAAGAAAACACGCACGTGGAAACAAATGCAGCAATAGCATCGCGCGTGAAACGACCGGAAACTAACGTGCCGCCGCAGAGCATTGGTGCCCAGACCACATAAGGTTCGAGCCCATCTATCGGCCAGAGAGCTAAAGCCTGAGATATTCGGGCGCTATCCCGCGAGTTATTAGGGATGGCAACGCGCGGCAGATCCTGAATCCATTCGTGCCGGCAAACCATGGAACCGCGGAAGAGCGGAGTCTGTGTTTTTGCTACGGATGTATTCGCCTGCCGAGAACGTATCAAGCTTCTGAGCGTTTCTTCTAGCTCGGTCGGTTCGATCGGATATGCTCTCTCCCAAAAGGTAGAGAGATGATCAATACGCAAGTATGAGGAATAAATCCATCACATGCGCAGTGGTCGACCTCAGGACTGCGACGGTAGCGTTAAAGCAAAGTTAACCAGCCGAAACAAATTGAGGCAGGCTCCGCTGTAGGAACGCTCTCAAAGGACTAACATGACGACACATCATTACGCGACGGTCCGCGGCCGCAACATGTTTTATCGTGAAGCGGGCAACAAGGATGCGCCCACCATCGTGCTGCTGCACGGCTTTCCCAGCTCATCGCACATGTTCCGCGATCTGATTCCAAAACTGTCAGATCGCTTCCATGTGATTGCGCCAGACTACATTGGTTTCGGCTATAGCGATGCGCCGAATACGAAGGAGTTCGATACACCTTCGACAATCTCGCGGAGCACGTGGAGGAATTGCTCTTCAGTGTTCTCGGCCTGAAGAAGTTCAGCATCTACGTGCAGGACTACGGCGCCCCGGTAGGCTACCGGATTGCTTCAAAGCATCAGGACGCTGTCGACGGCATTGTGGTTCAAAACGGCAATGCGTATGTGGAAGGGATTGGCGAAGCATTTAACCCGATGAAACCGTTTTGGGCGGATCGGAATGCCGAGACCGAGAAGCCGGTGCGGGGACTACTCACGAAGGAGACGACTGTCTTTCAATACACGCATGGCGTCAAAGACCCGCAGCGGATCAGTCCGGATGCCTATACGTTCGACCAGTTCCTTCTCGACCGCCCGGGCAACGACGCCGTTCAGCTCGATCTTCTTTATAACTATCAATCGAATGTCGCACTTTACGACGGCTGGCACGAGTAACTTCCGGACCAAACAACCGCGCATGCTCATCGTCTGGGGAACCAACGATCCATTCTTCACCGTGGAAGGAGCGAAAGGCCTACCAACGGGACATTCCTCGCGCTGAACTGCACCTGATCGACACGGGCCACTTTGCTCTTGAGGATTCCGAGTGAGTTCATTGCGGAAGAAGCGTATCCGGAAGTTTTTCGGGTAATGGCCCACCCGATGCCTGAGCTAACATCGCACAATCTTCTTGAAAGGAATCCACATGCTTGAATATGGCTGAACGGCGAGCGGTGGCAGCGATGGGTTCCCATACCGATTCGGATGATCCTCGGTGTGGGGTTCATGGTCCATGGATGGGCCAAGTGGAGTCGTGGACCAGCGGCGTTCGCCGAGCTTTTAAAACAGGCTCACGTGCCACTTCCTCTCGCTAACGCCTGGCTGGTGACCTTGCTGGAGATTTTTGGCGGCCTGGCTCTTCTGATCGGGGCATTTGTCACCATCGTAAGTGTTCCACTGATCCTTTCGATGCTGGGCGCGATGTTTACCGTAAACATCAAGTACGGCTTTAGCGCCGTGAAGACAATCGGCCTCACTCCTGCGGGGCCTCAGTTGGGCCCGCCTGGTTACGAAATCAACCTGCTATACATCGCCTGCCTGGTGGTGCTCGATCCTCGGCGGTGCGGGTCCTTTGTCGATCGATGCGCTGCGAAGTCGCCGAGGGCAGCGGCATTTGCGGAGTAACCGCCCTAACTGTTTCGCTTCGAGGAGATCCGCGAAGCGCATCGCGTCATGAAGGCCAAACGAAGCCGGCGGAAAGATGGTCGTCGTCCACAGCTGATCGCTTCCAGCCCGGGTTCAGAAGAAAGAAAACGAGACATGCCATTTCCTGAAAACAGCACGGTGGTTGTTGCCCATGGCGCTTGGGCGGATGGATCGAGTTGGAAGGAAGTCATTCTCCCTCTCAGCAAACAAGGACTGCAGGTCGTTGCCGCGCCGCTTCCACTCACCTCGCTCAGCGACGATATCGTCGCACTGAACCGGACGATCGCCAGGACAAACGGTCCTGTGATTGTAGCGGGACACGCCTATGCCGGTGCAGTGATTGCGGCAGCGAATGACGAGCGCGTCAAAGCGCTGGTCTATGTGGCAGCGCTGGCTCCCGAGGAGGGTGAGACTGTCGCCCAAGTCTTTTACCGCGATGAAGCGCATCCGCAAGCCCCTAAGCTCGCTCCTGACAAAGACGGATGGATCTGGATGCCGGAGCGAAGGATTCTCCAACGCCTTCGCGCATCACGCCACGGCAGATCAAATTGCATTATGCAAAGCGCGTGCAGCGGCCGATCGCACTCAAGCGCATCCAGGAGCCGGCTCCGAAGCCCGCGTGGAGATCAAAGCCGTCCTGGTTTCTGATTGCGGAAGAAGACCGCATGATCAATCCCAAAACGCCAACATTTCATGGCAAAGCGAATGCGGGCTCGTATCCATACGTTTGCCGTCGACCATACACCTTTGCTCACCGCGCCTGGAAAAGGTCCTGCGGAGTCATCACCGTCATTGCCGCTGCGCAGGGACATTATCGGGCGGACACAATCACTATCGGTTGTTTCATGATTACGTTTAACGATCAGGTGGGAGCACTATAGCAAGGAGGGGAAATGGGACTGTCGTGGCAACAAGGTCCGCTTTCAGCGGGAGCAATCGGCCGGTTTCTTTGTCCCCGAGCCAATGCCTAAGAGACTGTGTGCGCCGAGCCGTTGCGCCGGCGCATGCGCGTACTTCGGCGGGAAATGGATCGCCGATAGCGAGCACGTCCTCCTGCTCTTCGAACCGGGCCGCTATCCGGTGGCCTACTTCCCGGAGACCGACGTCTCTCCAGACGCCCTACAACGCACCGAGTATACGCACCCAGCACCACGATCTCGGGCTCACGTCCTGGTACACCGTCCGGGCGGGCGAGCGACAGCGCGCCGCGAGGGGCGTGGCAGCACATCGAGCCTGCCCGCCTACGCGAGCGAGCTGCAGGCACGGGTCGCGTTCGCCTGGCGGGCCATGGACGCTTTCTACGAAGAAGACGAACGGATCGTCGGGCCACGCCGCCGATCCCTACCACCGCATCGACATCCGGGCGACCTCACGTCATCTCGTCGTCCGAGACGGCCGACAAGTGATCGCCGACTCCCGCCGAGCCCTTGGCGCTCTACGAATCCGGTTTCGCCCCGCGGTGGTATGTGCCCCGCGAAGACGTTAACGAGTCCACACTGAAACGCCGCCGAGGGCCAAACCTTCTGCCCTACAAAGGCCTGGCGAGCTACTACGACATCGGAAACCACAAGAGGGCCGCGTGGTCCTACATCCATGCATGGCCAGAAGTGGCGCGCGTGACCAACCTGGTCTCCTTCGAGCCCGACGAAATCGACGTCTACCTCGACGCCGAACAGCTGCACCTCGAGCCCGGCCAAGCCGTCACCGCTCACGGCATCGACCGCGGACTCGACCCCGGACGAAATCCTCCAGAAAGACCCAACCCTAAGCAGTAAAATGACGGCATCGTTTGAAGTCGTGATTTTGCCAGTGTCGGATGTGCGGATCGGTCGCTGCGGTTCTACCGCGATCCGAGTTCGCGCTCGGCGTCGATCAAACCAGCAATGCGTAACTT
>ERZ1370068.1588-contig-11494_pt1 | contig 67428 bp, 104 predicted proteins | sample MGYA00561227_ERZ1370068 | MGnify/ENA primary metagenome ERZ1370068 (study PRJEB38410, sample SAMEA6850437) | metagenome | study: Metagenomic assessment of the ecological functions of the soil: analysis of the soil microbiota associated with the... | reverse complement strand
TACTTCGTTCAGTTACACGTATTGCCCTATCTGCAGGTCAGTCGGTCGAGCCAGTAGCGATGGTCGCGACGACACAGCCGAACATCGAGGGGCAATGAACAGAATCGCCACGTTCGTTCTGGTCTGCTCCATGTCGCTGATGTGTGTCGCTGGCGCTCTCGCGCACCACAGCGCCGCCGCGTTCGACACCCGCCAGGAAGTGAAGGCCACCGGCACCGTCACGCAAGTCACGTTCAGAAACCCGCACGTCTACCTGACCCTTCTGGTGAAGAGGGCCGATGGATCGACCGCGACGCTGGAAGTCGAAGCGGGCGCCGCATCGGTGCTCAATCCGCTCGGCTTCAACAAGAACTCGATCGCCGTCGGCGACGTGGTGACCATCGTCGGCAACCCGGCGCGCGCCAAGCCGGATGCGTTGATGCTGGGGGAGAGATCTCTACAAGGCAGACGGCGCCTACTATCCGCTGAACATCGCCTCGCGCAGCGTGTATGCGGCCAACACCGCCGTCTGCCACCATCGATTGCGGGGACCTGGTTCTCTCCGTGGAACGAATTCAACGAGATTCAACGGCGCGGCCGCGAGCTGGCCGCTGACGGACGCGGGCAAGGCCGCGCTGGCCCGATTCGATCCGAAGGCCACGCCCCAGAAGAGACTGTGTTCCCGTTGGCGTGCCGACGCTGATGTTCTATCCGGTCGCCGATACCATCACCGTTGAACGCGACCGGGTGGTCATGAAGGTCGACTGGATGAACTCCGAGCGAACCATCTTCCTTGACGGCCGGAAGCATCCGCCGGCCAGCGAGATGTTCCTGCATGGCCATTCCGTGGGGCACTGGGAGGGAGACACGCTCGTCGCCGAGACGACCAATTTCAAAGAGCACCCAATCGGTTTGACGACGACGCTGCCGGGCAGCGCGCGGAAGCGCGTGACCGAACGCTTCCGCGTCAGTCCGGATGGGAAGTCGCTGATTTATTCCGGCGTCGTCGAAGATCCCGTTTATCTCACGCGGCCGGTCGAGTGGTCGGGGCAGTGGATGTACAGACCGAACATGCCTCACTCGAACGAAGTGCGACCTTACCGTCGCGCATAAGTTCCTGGGCGACTTCAAATAGCGCCGCTGCGCGCGCATCGGCGGTAGGTCTCCGCTGAAGCATGTGGCGCATCGGCGATGCTGGCGGCCGACATGGCCATGCGGCTCCGCACAACCCTTGGAAGCTCAAGCCGTTTCGTCTCCGGCATTCGCTGAACGGGTTGTGCTGCGCGCATGACCATGCCGCCCGCCGATCGGCGATCCCAGATGCGCCGCGATGCCATGATGAAAGACATCCGCGGCCGCATCATGTCGGTTTTGACAAACTCAACGTCACGCTCCCGTCGACCTCAGGTCTCGTCGTCGAAGTCGGTCGCCCTTCGTTGTGATCAACGACCGATTCGACGAGGGCAGCTCCAGCGCATCGGCGAGGGGTGGCGGCAACGGAATGCGCTGCGATGCCTGGCCGCAGCGGCGATTGGACGATCTCATCCGCCGCGCATCGGTGCCGATCGAGAATCATCGTCGCGCTGATCGAAACGATGCGTCGCTAAGATGAGTTTCTATCCTGCGCAGCTTTAGGGGACGTGACCCGCGCAACGATCGTTAGATTCGAAATTTTTTGCGCGCGCATCACAAACTGCTTGACATGAACGCGACACGCATTTACATTCTCCGACGCTGCGCGCGTCGGAAGAAGACGAGCAGCTCGCTGGTTCGGCAATGCGAGTCTGATTCGTCTGCGATATGGGGTGACTCTTCGAAAGGGGATGCACCGCACGTCGCGGACGCAAGATGCACCCGCAGTGCCGGGCAAGAGAATGCGACGGTTCTCGATCGGTAAGATGTGGAGCGTGATTGTCGGTGAAGATGCGCAAGCGTTTTCGCAGACATGAACGTGAAGCGGCTTTCTGAGCGAGAAGCGGAGCTTCTTGGAAACTGGAGACGTGCAAGCGTCTTCGACCAACAGGCTGCGAGTCAACCTCTGACGCGCGTTGCTTATGTACAGCCCGCCATCGACTGAAGCAAATCCGCAACTTTAGGCGCTAGCGCTATCGACGACAACGAGCGCCGCTTCGCGCCACCACACTAAGCCGATACGCCAGTGTGACGAAGCAAAGCCGTTGAGCGGATGGCCGCGAAGTTCCAGGGATGCCGGAAAGAACCATGGAGTTTCCATGGCTTTTGCGGAGCTCACATGGCGCATCGGCGATTAGATCTCGGCTGACTGAACGGCTGCAAAGGTATATAAGGTGTCGAGCGGAAGGAGGCCCATGAATTCGAAAAAGCCTAGTCGAAGGAAGTTCCTGGCGAGTGGCGCCGCGGTGGCCGGCGCGGCTGCGGCAGCGACGCGGGCCGCGAGCGCGCAGACGGCGGCACCTGCCGCGGCACCTGCGCCCACGTCTGAGGCCGGTAAAAAGGCTATCAAGGAGCTGATCGCCTATGGCGAACGCTCCCGTTTCGTGACCTCGCTGCGCGAACCGGCCGACGGCAGACCGTCGCCCGATGCCTTCGGGCTGACGTTTCACGTCGTGACGCCGCTCGGGAGTCGGTCGGCAGCATCACGCCGTCCTCGCTCCATTACGTAGCGGCCCACCGCGGCTTCTACGTTCCGGAGATCGATCCCAAGGAGCATCGGCTGATGATCCACGGAATGGTGGACCGTCCGCTGATCTTCACGATGGACGAATTGAAGCGCTTCCCGTCGGTCACGCGCGTGCACTTTCTCGAGTGCATCGGCAACCGCTCGCACGCGCACGACGAAACACGGTGGCGCAGACGCACGGGATGACGAGCTGCAGCGAGTGGACCGGCGTGCTGCTCTCGACGCTGCTGAAGGAAGCCGGCGTGCAGACCGGGGGTCGTGGATCGTGTCGGAAGGCGCGGAGGAAGTGAAAGGCGCGTCGAGCGTGTCGCTCGACGAAGGCGATGGACGACTGCCTCGTGGCGTGGGGCCAGAACGGCGAGCCGGTGCGCCCGCAGCAGGGCTTCCCGCTGCGGCTGATCGTCCCCGGCTTCGAAGGCATTTATCAGACGAAGTATCTGCGGCGGATCAAGGTCGTCGATCGCTACTACATGACCTACAACGATTACGGCCACCTTCAGAAGGATCCGAGGACCATGGCGCTGACGAACGCAGATTGGACCGAAGTCGGTCATCACGTTTCCGGCCGGCGGACAGCAAGCTGAAGGGCCCGGGCTATCTACGAGATCAGCGGTCTCGCGTGGTCGGGCGGTGGCGCCGTCCGCAAGGTGGACGTCTCCACCGACGGCGGCAAGACCTGGAAGGTCGCCGGAGCTGCGGACGCCGGCGTATCGGATGGCCCACACGCGCTTCGCGCTGCCGTGGACGTGGGACGGCAAGGAGTGCCAGATCCTGTCGCGCTGCACGGACGATCTCGGCACCGTGCAGCCGACGCGGGCGCAGGTCGCCAAGTTCTGGAACGAGCCGCTGACGCCGCAGTTCACGCGTCAAGGGCGCTGACAACACCGATTCAGGTGTGGAAGATCGCGAGCGACGGGAGCGTGCACAATGCGAATTTTCTCTAGCGCGCTCCCCTTCGCGCTGCTCCTCGGCGTCTCGCTGAGCGCGCAGTCGCCCACGTATCACCTTGGACGAACGCCGACGCCGGACGAAGTCCGCGCGTGGGACATCGCCGATCAGCCCGGACGGCCACGAGCTGCCGCCGGGTCACGGCACGGCGAGGGAAGGACGGGACGTCTTCATCGAGAAGGGATGCGTCCAGTGCCACGGGCGCAACGGCGAAGGCGGCAAAGCACCGACGTTGATCGTCATGAAAGGCGCGTCCGACCAGCCCGGCAGGCCGATGCCGGGAATGGACATGGGCATCCAGGGTCCCGGCCTCATGGCCGTGAGCGCGCCGTTCGCGACGACGATGTGGGATTACATCAACAGAGGGATGCCGCTCGGACGAGAGGGATCGCCTCAAGCCGGACGAGGTCTACTCGCTGGTCGCGTTTCTGCTCTTCAGGAACGACGTGATCAAGAGCGAAGACGAAGTGCTCGACGCGAAGACGCTGCCTGCGCTCAAAATGCCGAATCTCAGTGGATACACCGAGCATCCCGAGTGGAAGCACGCGACGCCGAGGCTCGCCAATTACCCCTCCGAGCTGTAAGGTCGCTCGGCTCCAATTCGTCTCCGCCCCGTCCGGCCTTGGCGAGGCAGATGAATCTGAGGATATCGTCGCCTGATTGATCCATTGAGCTAGAATGCCGCGTGCTTGCTCAGCAGACCGGGCGAGATCCATTCCTTCCTTCGGGCGTATCCGCCTGCTGGTGCGTAGATTCGGCCATGCTGCTGCTCACCCGCGGTGCCACCGTTCTCGCGTGCGTCATCCTCTGGACAGCATCCCTTCCCTTCACGCGCAGGAGTCGCGGAGACACCACCGCTGCCCGAGGGACCCGGAAAGTCGCTCGTCAGCGCGCAGTGCGCGAATTGCCACGCGCTCGACGACGCGCTGAGCAAGCGGGGCGACGGTGGCCGAGTGGAGCGCCATCGTGAAGACGATGATCGAGCGCGGCGCGCCGATCGCTGACGCGGACGCCGCGATCATCGCCGCCTATCTTGGCCAGAACTACGGACCGGGCGCGCCGCGCACCTGTTCCAGCCGGCGGACCGGCAGGTAGCGGCGCTGCCGGATTTCCCGGGCAGGGACGTCCTGACAAGCAAGTGCACGCAGTGCCACGCAGATGAGCATGTGGACCGCGCTGCGGCAGGATCGCAAGGCGTGGGACAGCGTGATGTACCGGATGGTCGGGCGCGGCGCGCTCGTGGACCGAGGACGAAATCAGCGCGATGGCCGGCTATCCTCGCGCCGCAGAGACCGCAGAGGACTGCGCCGCGAAGAGATCCAATGAGAACCTGGTCGCGCAGCTGCTGTCGAACGGGATCTCGCGGCGCGATTTCGTGCGCCGCCTGGTGGCGACCGGCGTGACCACCACCGCCGCGCACTCGATTCTCGACTCGGTCACCGCGATCGCGCAGACACCCGGCGCACCGCCGGTCTCGCCGGAATCCATCAAGCTGTTTCAGGGCACGGGTGGCGAGGCGTTCGCCGAGCAGCTCATCGCCTCGGGCGTCAAGTACATCTTCGGCAATTCGGCCAGCGAGGACGCGCACTTCTACGACGCGCTCGCTGGATCGTCCGCAGCTCCAGTACATCCTGACGCCGCACGAGGGTCCGGGCGCCGCGATGGCGGCCGGCTACGTGAAGGCCTCCGGCCAGCCGTCCATCGTCATGTCGGCCGGCGTCGGTCGGGCTGACCAACGCGCTCGGCCAGATGTTCAACGCGTGGAAGGAGCAGACGCCGCTCGTCTTCTACGCGTACCGCACGGAGGACTCGCTGGCATCCGGACGCGACGGCTTCGAGGAGCTGCCCGGCCAGGAGCAGCTCGCGGCGCCGATGACGAAGCTCTCGTGGACGGCACGCCGGGCCGGAGCTGATTCCCGACACGATCCGCCGCGCCTTCCGCGTGGCGTGGACGCCTCCGTACGGGCCGACCTACGCCAACTGGAACTCCGATTACACCGAGGAGCGGTTCACGGCCGAGATCATCCGGCACGAGCTCAGGTGGATCCGCGGATGCGCGTGCGGCCGAACCCGGTGGAAGTGCAGCGCGCGGCAAAGCTGCTGGTCGAAGCCCGCCGTCCGCTGCTCATCGTCGGCGACGAGATCTACAAGGCGAAGGCGTTCGACAAGGTCGTGCAGCTCGCGGAGCTGCTGGCGCTGCCGGTCACGCAGGCGCGGAGCGTGCACGCGAACTTCCCGCAGCAGCATCCGCTCTGGGTCGGCAACATCCCGGCGACGCGCGTCGAGACGCTGCCGTATCCCGGCGGCGAGCCCGACGTCGTCATCAACATCGGCAACAAGCTGCAGCACAACTCGGCCGCGCTGACCGTCCCGCGCAGGACGCCGTTCATCGACATGCGGAACGACAGCGCGAGCATCGGCAACGTGCTGACGACGGCCGCGCCGCTGGTGGCGGACGTGGCGTACGGGACCGAGGATCTGCTGGCGGCGGTGAACGACCTGCCTGACGCCCGCGCTCAAGGCGCGGATCGCGGAGCGGCTCGACGAGGTGCGGGCGTTCAGCGCGCAGGCGCGGCAGATGCGCGCGCTCGTGTCACGCAATCCGTTGTGGGACGCCAGTCCGATGGAAGCGGATCGCGTGACGTACGAGCTGGCGCAGTGGGCCGACAGGGACGCGATCGTCGTCCACGAGGCCGGATCGCTGGAGATCGCGCACAGCTTCGAGTTCGACCCGCGCGGCGGGCGCGAGCTGTTCTTCTACTACGGCGCGCATCTCGGCTCGGGCGTCGGGACCGCCGCCGGCGTGCAGCTCGCGCCGGCCGAAGCAAGCAGGTGATCTGTCTTGACCGGCGACGGCTCGTTCCTCTTCGGTCCGACGGCGCTCTGGAACATGGCGCGCCTGGAGCTGCCGGTCCTCACGGTCGTCTACAACAACCACGCCTACAGCGGCCCGCACAATCGCGCGATCGCCAACCTCGGCGGCGGCGGGCGTTCCGATCGACGCGCGCAGGTTCGTGCACGACTACCTGGGCAAACCCGACATGGACATGGCCGCGATCGCCAAAGGATTTGGCGTCGACGGCGAGCGGGCGAAGACACCGGCCGAACTCAAGAGTGCGCTCGGTCGAGCGCGCAGAAAGATGGCCGACGGGAAGCCTTATCTCATCGACGTCGAGGTGGCGCGCCACGGTCCGGGCTGGACCGACGATCCCTGGGTGCCAACGCGCGGCTGACCCCATGAACGCTCCGGCACGGTATCCAACTGGCTTAGCGTGGCCAACTGCCATCGCGCATTCCGGAATCGCCGATCCGGCGGCCGGCATGGTCATGCGCGAAGCAAAACCCGTTCAGCGAATGCCGTGAAGACTCGTGGTGCCGGGGAAAGTCCGAGGAGCTTCTAAGGGTTTTGCGGAGCCGCATGGCCATGTCGGCCGCCAGCATCGCCCCGATGCGCGGGCACGTCGCCCGAGATCATCTTCCCTAGGGAGCAGTCGCCGGCGTGGTCGGCGGCGCGGCGATCAGTTTCGCCCGTTGGGCAGGACGATCGTCAGGAGCCGCCCGATCGGCTGGCCGTTCTTGACGGGCTCAAACGTCACCGTGACCTCATCGTCCGGCCTTGAACGCGGTCCGTGACCACCCGCGCTGCGTCATCGCTGTCGGATTCTGCGTTTCAACCGGCCCAGTTCCGCACGGTGCCCGCGTCGTCCTTCGCGTCGAACTGCAGGAAGCAGTGCGGATTGCTCCAGATCCATTCCGTCACGGTTCCCTTCAGCGTCACCTCCTTGCCGGTGTCGAGGGCCGCCGCGCCATGGTGGGCGATGAGCGGAACCGAAACCAGCAGGACGCCGACTGCCGCGATCGAGACCGCAAGGATCATGTTTCGCACGGCATGCTCCTTCGCTCTTATTGAGATTTCGCCTCGACTGGCAATGACGCGCCTGTAGGCGGCCGCTTCGGATGCTGAAGGAATCATCTCCATCAGATCGGTGCCGTTCGGCATCAGGTTGATCGGTCAGCTTGTCGAGCGCCATCCACGGTTTCGTATACACGAGCGGGTCGTCCAGCGTGACGGTCAGCTCCAGCGTCCGCTGATTGACGCGATGATAACGCTCCTGCACGCGGAGACTGTTGCTGTGCGGATTGCCCGCGTTGTCGAGCCACGTCCGATCGTCGGTCCCGACGGCTGTCGACGACCAGCGTGTTGTCGTCCACCCAGCGACCCACCGAATAGCCATACCAGCGCGGGTCAGGATTGGTCGGAAGCGTCCGGCCGTCGGTCCAGATGACGCGCCACCGCTTCTCGAACATGTAGAGGATCAGCACCTGGTTCGACGTCTGCACGATCTGGAACGGCCGCAGCTCGTACATCACGATGCGCGGAAAGCCCGTCGGATCGCCCATGCGTCGACAACGGATCGTTGTCGTCGGTGACCGACACGAGCCGGGTTCCGTTCCCAGGCTTGTTGGCCTTGGCCATCTGCTCGCCGCGCGCGGTGAAGGGCGCGGCGACATGCCCCGTCGGCTGGATGCCGCCCATCGCCGGCATCCCAGGTGCCGGACAGATCGCGGCGCGGCGCCGGCGCCGCCCGGCCCGGCGGCACTCCGGTCAACCCTGAGTTGTTCCAGGGCGCCATCTGGCGCGCGCGTGAGCGCCGCCGCGAGAACCGCGACTGACAGCGCGACGAACACGACGAGGCGTGGTCGCATTGCAGAATCCTCCTGTCAACGCGGCGGTGAAGGCTGCCTCGGGAACCGGGAGGGACCCGATATGTGAACCTCCACGAGGTCCGTCGCCACTCCCTTGTCGTCGACGATGAATTGATAGGCGATTCCCAGCCCTTCGAAGTTCGTCTGAGATCGCGGTATCAGCGGCCGCATCTCGCCCCCGTCGACGCCGGCGGCGCCGATGATTCTGGCGATCAATTGGCCGCCCGAGAGCGACACTTCGATGGTGCGCTCGTTGGTCGATGTAGAGCCCCTTTGTAGACACCGACGTTACCGTGCCAGCACGTCGGGCGCCACGGTCACGGCCCCGTCCGAAATGGTGCCGGTCCAGTGGTCGCTGCTGACTTCGCAGACCGACTCGAGCATTTCCGTATCAGCCGCCAGCGCCAGGTTCACCGTAAAACCCCAGGGCTTCGACGTACGCGGCGGGATCCGTGAAGGTCACCTCCACCTGAGGTGGCCGAAGTCCCGGCGTCGATATACCTCTCTCACGCGCAGCGCCTCGGTATGCGCGTGCCCGTAGTGGCTCAGCCACGTCTGGTCGTTGAATCCGACACTGTCCACGATCAGCGTGTCGCCGTCCCACGTCCCCACCGAATATCCCATCCATTGCGGAGCGGGTTGGTCTCGAGCTGGCGGCCGTCCATGTGGATGACGCGATAGGTGAGGTCGTCGTTCAGGATCGCAATCGCCGTTGGCGTCTGCACGATTCGCTTCCACCCGGAAAACTTTTCAGACTCGGGGCCGCTCGGCAGACACCGATACGACGGACGCCCCTTCCAGTAATCCTGCTCGCGTTGGCGGAGGAGATCCTTGACCCACGGCTGTGCATTGGCGGGATCGATTTCGAGGTTCGGGATTCGGCCCGTTCCACACACCGGTCAGATCAGGCTTGCCGTCGGGTCCGCGCGGCGCGGGCGCCGCGAGGTTCGGCTTGCCGTCGGGAGTGCGCGGAATGCCGGGCGTCTTCCGATCCAGCCACTGGGCCTCGGCCGGAATCGTCCCGACTAAGAGCACGAGCGCCGCGAGGAACAGCCTCATGGCGAACCTCGCGTCACCGCTCGCGCGGGAACTGTACGGGCCGGATATGTGAATCTCGATGAGGTCCGTCGCGGCACCCTTGTCGTTGACCACGAACTCGAAACCGAGTCCGAAGGCTTCAAACCGCGTCTGCGAGCGCGGCACGAGCACCTGCGGCGCATCCGGGTTGAGGCCGGCGGTCCCGAGGCCGCCCTCGATATCCGCGGCGCCGACGATCTTGACCATCAACTGGCCGCCGGAGAGTGTCACGTCGATCGTGCGCTTGTTGCCCCCGTATATCCCGCTGTAGGTGCCGACGTAACGTGCGAGCACGTCGGGCGGCACGGTCACTTTCTCGGAGTCCGTGACCGTCCAGTTGTCGCTGCTCCATTCGCAGATCGACTCGAGCATTTCCGTGTCGGCGGCCAGCGTCATGTTCTCCGTAAAGCCCCACGGCTTCGCGTACGCGCCCGGATCGGTGTAGGTCATCTCCACCTGTATGTGGCCGAAGTCGGTGCGCCGGTAGCGTTCCGTGGTCCGCAGCGCCTCCGTGTGCGACACGCCGTAGCGGCTCGTCCAGGTCTTGTCGTTGAATCCGACGCTGTCGACGACCAGCGTGTCGCCCTCCCAGCGTCCGACCGAATATCCCATCCACTGCGGCGCGGGGTCTTTCTCCAGCTCGCGGCCGTCCATGTGGATCACGCGATAGGTGAGGTCGTCACTCAGGATCGCGATGATCGCCGGCGTCTGGATGACGCGCTTCCAGCCGCCAAACCTCTCGGCCTCGGGTCCGCTCGGCCGGCACTGGTAATAGGGGCGCGCCTTGAAATACTCCTGCTGATACTTCTGGGCCTGATCGATGACCCACGGCTGCAGGGCGGCGGGCTCGGGACGGGCGACCACGTTCTCGCCGTTCCACACGCCTGACAGATCGGGCTTGCCGTCGGGCCCGCGCGGCGCCGGCGCCTTGAGGTTCGGCTTGCCGTCGGCCGTGCGCGGGATGCCAGGAGTCTTGCGATCCAGCCACTGGGCCTCGGCCGGGATCGTCCCCACCACCAGAACGAGCGCCGCGAGAAATAACCTCATACCGCCCTCCGATATCGTCGTGGATGCTGCCGCTGCTGCGGCGGATGGTAACACGCCGAACGGTCAGCGCCGCATAATCCGGCCGTCCCAGGAGGACGACATCATGCGCCATGTCCATCGGTGTCATTCATCACCGCCGTCGCGCTGTTCCTCCTTTATTCCAGGTTATCCGCGTGCGCAGGCCCCGGCGCTGAACAGGGAAGTGCCGCCGGTCCTGCCGATCAAACAGGGTCGCCTACATCAAGGCGTCGAACGCCGAAGCGCAAGACCACTTCGCGTGCGGGGGCGGCAACCAGGGCCACACCGGACACCTCGATCGCGATGAGCGGCGACGCGAACACGATGGCCGTCGGCGCGCCGTTCGAGAGCGGCGGGGTCGCCGGGCGTCAACGGGAACCAGAGCCGACAACTCTGTTTACGCGGCGGGAGCCGTCTACGTCTACGTCCGCCAGGGTGATTCGTGGGCGCAGCAGGCGTACGTCAAGGCATCCAACCCGGGGCTGAACAGATCATTTCGGATCGTCGGTCGCGCTGAGCCGCGACGGCAACACGATGGCGGTCGCCGCGCACTGGGAAGCGAGCGCCGCCACCGGCATCAACGGCAACCAGAAGCGACGACTCCATCCCGCAGGCCGGCGCCGCCTACATGTTCACCCGCACCGGTACCACCTGGACCCAGCAGGCGCACGTCAAGGCGTCGAACACCGGCAAAGCCGCGATGAGGGCGAACGAGCTCGGCGACGGCGACCAGTTCGGCTTCTCACTCGCGTTGAGCGGCGACGGCAACACGCTGGCGGTCGGCGCGATCACCGAAGACGGCGCGGCGCAGCAGATCAACGGCAACGACGAACGACGACTCGGCGCAGTCTGCCGGCGCGGTGTACGTGTTCGCGCGAACGGGCAGCGCCTGGGCGCAGCAGGCCTATGTCAAGAGCTACGCAACCAGGAGGCTGGTGATCTCCTCGGGTTTTCCGTCGCGCTCAGTGGCGACGGCAACACGCTGGCCGCCGCCGCGTTTGATGAGGAGCGGGTCAGGGCAGCGGCATCAATCCGCCGCACGACAATAAATCCATGAGGTTCCGGCGCGCTGTTCATCTTCACGCGCCAGAACGGAAGCCTGGAGCCAGCAGGCGTACATCAAAGGCTCGCGAGGGCGAGCCGAGCGACGGCTTCGGCTTTGCCACTGCCATCAGCGACGACGGGAATACCGTCGCGGTCGGCTCCGGCGATGAGGCGTGCCTGACGCCGGGCATCGATCCTCCAGGGTGCGCCGACGATGCGCCACCGGGGCGAGGCGCGAACATATGGGTCGGCGCGGCGTACGTCTTCGTCCGGAGCGGGACCACCTGGAGCGAGCAGACGTTCATCAAGGCGCCCAACGCACGGCCTTACAACTCGTTCGGCGTCAGACTGGCTCTGAGCGGCGACGGCAATACGCTCGCCGTCATCTTCCTATCTCGAGGACAACGCAGGCCGTGGCGTCCGTCCGCCGATGGTCCAGCAATTCCTCATCCAGGCCATTTTCAATGGATGGCGGGAGCACCAGAACGAGGCGGAGGAATCGGGCGCAGCGTATCTCTTCACCCGCAGCGGCATGACGTGGACAGCGGGAGCGTACATTAAAGGCGCCAACACCGACGCGGGAGACGAGTTCGGCAGCGCCATCGCGCTGAGCGGCGACGGCCACATGATCGTTGTCGGCGCCCACCAGGAAGACGGCGGCGCCCGCGGCATCAACGGCAATCAAGCCGATAACTCCGGCATCTGATTCCGGCGCGGCGTACGTGTTCGCGTATATAGACTAAGGGGCGCGATCTTCGTGGTTCACTGATGACAAGCCGCAGAGACTCAGAGACTCAGAGAACCCTGTTTTCCCTCTGCGTCTCTGAGAGGCAGCGTCATCATCGAGGAAAGCTCTAGGGTCGAAACAAGCGGTTGATCTTGACGATGAGTGCCCGGTTGGCGAGAGCGGGAAGCGGCGGGCGAGTGTGTCGCGGTCCTCGTTGAACACGACGAAGAGCTCGCTGCCGGGACGATACTCCCACCGCAGCCGCACATTCGCGCTGACGGCGTGGCTGCTCGAGCTAGTGCTGCAGCAGCGCGCTCGTGAACATCAGCGGCGTCATCGTGTAGGTGACGCGCGAGCCGATGAGCTGACTCGTAAACGAACCTTCCGCCAGATCGACCCACGTTGAGCAGATACGCGGGCTCGACGCGACAGCCGCGGATCCCGCGTTCATCCGGCCGCGGCTCACGCTGATCGCCGTCTTGTGGCCGCTGTAGAACGTGCCGCGATCGATCGCGAAATTGCCGCTCACTTCCTTCGCTGTCCCAGATTCATCTGGACGTGCACGTTGTCGTAGCGATAGCCGCCGACCGGCAGCGTGATGCCGGGCGCGATCGCAAACAGGCGCGGCAGAAATTCGTAGGTATCGGTGACGTTGACGCTGAGCGCGATCGCTGTTCTGGAACTCGATCGCGAATTCCCCGTATCGACTCGCGCGTCTCGAGGCGGCCCGCGCCGTTCGTGATGTAGGCCATCGAGCCGAGTCCCGGAGAACTTGCGGACCGACGCGGATCGATTTCGGCCGCGGGCTGAACCGGAACTGTCCGAAGCTGCGGCGGATGTCGTCGCGCCGCACGAAGCCGACTTCCGGATTGAAGTTGTCTCCGACAACGAGGTGCTCCAGCTGCACGCCATAACGGTCGCCCGGGTAGTCGATCTGGCCGCGGAAGCTGGTGTCCTCTTCCCGATCGACCGTCGGTGCTGCGACCGGGCCCAGTACGTATTGACGTTCAGATTGTCGAAGAAGCCGAAGTGTCCCGTCGATGCCGTAGACGCCGTTTGTGCCGGCGCCGCTTTGCCCGACCGATCGGCCGGTCAGCAGCAGCCCGACGTTGCTCGCGCTGAGCAGGTCGCGCTTCAGACGCACGACAGAAAAGTTCGTGGACCGCGCTCCCGACTCGTCTCCCGTCTGGATGTCCAGGAGGCCAAGGCTGTAGCGTCCGACGCGGCCCGTTGTGCGTCGCACCGGCGACGATCGATACCGGCTGCCCGTCATTGAGGCCGATGCGCCGGCTGTAAAACAGGATCGGCACGTCGCTGCTCTGCCGCGCAAAGCCGCCGGCCGCCGCGCCGCCGAAGGCAAACAGTCCCTGGTTCTCGAGAAGAACTCGCGCTTCTCAGGGAAGAACACGCTGAACCGCGTCAGGTTGACCTGCTGCTCGTCGGCCTCGACTTGCGCAAAGTCGGTGTTGTAGGTGAAGTCCGCGGTGAGCGTTCTGCGTCAGCCCGTACTTCGCGTCGAACCCGATGTCCCCGGTGAGATCGTTCGCGACGGTCGGCGTGCGCACGCGATCGGTTGTGAGGTCGGAAATGGCGTAGGGCTTGAGCTCCAGGTTTCTCGATCCGGATGGCGCCTCGAGCCCCACAAGCGTCGCGGCAGTCGATCCCCTGGTAGAGCGCTGACTGCCCGCGCGCGGCCGGCACGCGGCGTGATGTACGAGATCTCGTTCTTCCACCGGTTGGTGCGGAACGCGTTGAAGCCCCAGATCTGCGCTGCGGCCGGGCTGATAGCGAAGCGACTTGAATGGAATGGCGAATTCGGCGGTCCAGCCGCCTTCGAACCGCCGGCCCTGACGTCCCAGACCGTGTTCCAGTCGCCATTCCATTGCCGCTCGTTTGTCACCTGTCCGTCCTCGACGTGCGCCGAGGGCGTTGGTGATGAAGTTGAACGAGTTGCGGCGATCGTGGAAGGTGTCGAGACTGAAGGCGACGAGGTCGTTGCCCTGCCACATGTTCGGACCATCGCGGCGCATCTCGTTGGCGATCGACCTGGTCCGGCTCGCTCTCCCAGCAGCGGAACGCGACGTAGAGATTGTCGGCGTCGAACGCCAGCCACATTTCGGTCTTCTCGGTCGCCGGCGCGCCCTCCTCCGGCTCCTGCTGAATAAAGTCTGAAATCGGCGGCACGCTGGTGTAGAGCGATTCGTCGAGGCGGCCGTCCACTCGCAATGGTGTCGTGATCCGAACGGCGCGAATGGTCGCGCGGCCGGACGCGTCGCGAGAGATCACTGCGGGCGAAATCGGAGCTGCAGGTCCGTCGACATCAGTTTCATCCTGGCCCGCGTGAACGGCCGGGACGATGACAATCGTGAAGCTGCCGACCAGAAGGCGGGCGGCGACATGTCTCACGAGCTGATTCAATTGAGCTCCCAGGGGGCTACTTCGTGACGTTCTCAAAATACGGCGGCAGGTCCTTCTTGGTGTCGCGGAGGATCTCGACGATCGGCTTGACGATCCGCACGCGACAGCGCCGAACGGTACCGTGGGTCCTGTTCCTGTCCGGACAGGACTTCCCACATGCGCCTGTAGATCGGGTCCTTCGCAGCGGGCGGCAACGCGTCGAACGCGGGCGAGTAGATCAAATAGCTGCACGGATACTTCATCAGGCGGCGATTGAGATCCAGCTCGTACAGCGAGCGGCCCTTCCGGTCGCGCGGCCCGCTGGCTGAGAACCGCTCCGCGAATCCTGACGCGCCTCTGACCCGATCGGTCAGCTGCGCTTCATCGATGAACAACAGGTAGTCAACGACCTCGCTTGCGATGCCGGCCATCATGGCGGCAATGCTGGCCTGCTGTCCAGGGCGTGGATGTGAACGGCGGGTGCAGCGATGGATCCGCGGCGCGTGCTTCCCAGGCGGCGCGCGTCAGAAGGTTCGTCATGCCGGCCTGGTGTGTGAGCACGAGGTGGGCGACGACGTCGCTCGAGAGCGCGCGATAGCCGTCCGCGTCGAACAAACCCTCCACCGACGCGAGTTCGCGGCTGGTGACGTCCGTCGAGCGCCGCGGCGTCATTACCCATGTGATGCGCCGAACCAGTGCTGCCGGTCACGAACCAGCCGCCAAAGCGTTTCGCCAGCGCATCGCTGTGATCGATGTGGCGCGGAAGACCGGAATACTGCGATGGTTCCGGACGTGTCGTGCTGAACATGAGCAGTCCGGGGACGCTGAGCGTATTGCCCGTCACGTGGCACCCCAGGCACACGAAGGCCCGCTCGAACTGCGGCGGGTCGGCCGCATCGGCACGCTGGTTGAGGGTGTAGAAGACAACGCCTTCAGTCTCGTCGTGCGCCGCCACCTCGAGCAACGTCGCCGCCGCGCACCCAGCCGAGCGCCACGCGGTCGTTGAAGAACAGCGCGCGCGGATTCTGTTCGCCAATCCGCTTTCCCTGCAGGCTGAGGCGCGAGAAGACGAGCAGCTGCGAATCAACGGGAAGCTTCAGGGCCTCGAGCGCCGACGGCAGGAAACCGCTGCGGCTATCGAAGGTGAATTGAAGCTCCCCGGCCTCGAGGCTTCCTGTTCACGTCCACGACCACGTTGTTCAGTGGTGCGGTTGAATACCTGATTGCCGGATCCTCAGCCGACCCCATGAACGTCCCGGCGCTGGGCGTTTACGGGTGCGTGAGGCTGGCAAGCACGAACAGGCAGAGCCCACAGGTAAGGAGGTTCTGAAGCGCATCCGGGTCCACGATCTTGAAGCGCCAGCCCCTGCATCGTCAAGCGACGATTGAGCTAGAATGCCGCGTCCGGGTCAGACGTGCGTGGCGAGGCCTCGAAGGACACGTAATCGAGGAGGACGACGATGGTCGATCAGATCAGACGCAAGATCCTGAAAACCGAGCGCCGCCGCAGCGCGGCGATGGCCGCTGCGAAGGGCGTGTTTGCTCAGCAGGCTGGACGCGGAGCAGCCGCCGCCGCCGGTCACTTCGTCGAGAAAGGTCCGGTCCAGCATCCACTACCAGGAGTGGGGCTCGGGCTTCCCGCTGCTGCTCATCGCCGGCGGCGGCCTCGGCGGCTCGACGATCCGCGGGCTGACCAATCCGTTCGACGCGGTGGGTGAGTTCAAGGGCGAATACCGCTGCATCGGCGCCGATCTCCGCACCGCCACCGGAGAGTCCGACCGGCCCGCTCGAAGTCGATCGGCCGTGGGACATGATTCGCCGACGACCAGATCGCCCTGATGGATCACCTCGGCATCGACAAGTTCATGGTGATGGGCTTCTGCATCGGCGGTCCGCTGATCTGGAACCTCCTCAAGCGCGCGCCGAACCGCGTCGTCGCCGCCGTGGCCGCGCAGCCGAGCGGCTGCCGCGCCGAGGCGCCGACGCTGATGTACGACACGAACATGCATGGGCTGGGGACCGGACTACGTGAAGCGCCATCCCAACGTGACGATGGCGCAGGTCGACCAGTTCCTGACCAAGATGTACAGAGCAACCGCGGACTTCATCTGGCCGGTGACGCGCGACTTCGTGAAGCAGTGCCAGAACCCGGTGCTGATCCTGCCGGACGACATCCCGGCGCATCCGTACAGGTCGCGATGGAAGCCGCGATGCTCGCGCCGAAGGCCGAAGTCAGCATGTTCCCGTGGAAGGAGCCGAAGGAGCGGATTCCGCTGGCCGTGCGGCAGATCCGATTCGTTCCTCAAGGCGCATCGGCCTGCTGCGACGTAGCAGACCGCGCAAGGAGCCGCCGTTATGCCGTTCTACGAGAAGGGCCCGGTTCGCATCCACTACGAGGAAGCCGGTTCCGGCTTCCCGTTGCTGCTCATCGCCGGCGGGGGATTGAACTCGACGATCGCCGGGTTGACCAATCCCTTCGACGCGATTCCGAGAGTTCAAGGGCGAGTACCGCTGCATCGCGGCGGATCTGCGCAACGCCAATCGCCGGCCAGTCGTCCGGCCCGCTCGAGATCGACCGGCCGTGGGATTCACATACCGACGACCATCTCGGGCTGATGGATCACCTGGGCATCGACAAGTTCATGGTGATGGGCTTCTGCATCGGCGGCCCCTTCATCTGGAACCTGCTGAAGCGCGCGCCCAATCGTGTCGTCGCCGCCGTGCCGGCGCAGCCGAGTCGGGTTCCGGCCGGAGATGCCGACGCTCCTCTACGACGGCAACATGACCGGCTGGGGTCCGGAGTCTCGTCAAGCGCCGGCCCGAGATCACGATGGCGATGGTCGAGAAGTTATCTGACGAGGATGTATCGCACCAACCCCGACTTCGTCTTCACCGTGACGCGCGATTTCGTGCGCAGCTGCCAGACGCCCGTGCTGATCCTGCCGGACGATGTCCCGGCGCATCCGTACGCCGTCGCCATGGAGCGCGCGATGCTCGCGCCGAAGGCCGAAGTGAGCATGTTCCCGTGGAAGGAGCCCAAGGAGCGGATTCCGCTTCGGCGTGCCGCGGCGAGATCCATTCCGTTTCCTCAAGGCCCATCGGCCGCGACTAATGCTGCGTAGGGCACATCAGTGACGATGCTGGCGGCCGTGCCAGTATCGGCGCGAATGGTCTGCGGCTCTTCGTCGCCGTTGATGATCTCCGGGTGTAGGTTACCGGACGCTCCCGGCAGTCCGAACCAAAGGCCATGCACGCACCAGAACAGAACGAGAAGCTGCATGTCCACGGACTCGCGTGAAGATGAGGACCGCGGTTTCCGCCAGCACTCAGCGGCGCTCGTCACGGTCCTCCCGTCCTGGCTCACCACTCGTTCGCCACCGAATACGACACAAGACCAAACCGGTATCGGTGACCGGCGTGGTCAAGAAGGTCAGTGGCGCGGAATCCACACGTCTGGTTCTACGTCGACGTCAGAGATGCGCGCGGCAGGACAGATCACGTGGGGGTTCTCAGGTGGACCTCCTGCTTTTCTGATGCGCCAGGTGATCCGCCAGGACGTCGTGAGGATTGGCGACGTGGTGAAGGTCGAGGGCTTCCAGGGCGCGGGACGGATCGAACAGCGCCTCCGGTGGTCGCGGTGACGTTTGCGGACGGCCGCAGCGTCTTTACCGCATCGGCTGAGGACGCTCGGCCCGACTGAGAGTGAGCCATGCAGCAATTGTTTGCGAACCGTCTCGATCGCGCTCGCGGCGATCGGGCTCTCTCCGCAGCAGGCCTCTCAGGGTTGCTCGACTGCCAGCGAGGCGCCACAGCGAGGCGGCGAACGCGCAGGACATCCCGCGCCCATCGGACGGCAAGCCCGACTTCACGGGTGTCTGGGCGGGCCCCGGCTTCGAGCACACCGGCAAAGACACCGATAGCGCCACGGTGATGCGGCTCTATACGGACGCCAAGATGGCCTCGATCAAACCGGAGGGCAAGTCACTCTTACAGCGGCGCACGGGCAACGTTCGAATCGACGATCCACACCGCCGTCTGTTTGCCGGACGGCCTGACGCGCCAGATTCCGTCGCCATGTGCGCAGCAGTTCATTCGAACGCCGAATCAACTCGTCATCCGTGTGCGATGCGCCATTTCTTCCGCGTGATTCCGTTCGGCGCGCCAGACCGGGCTCACTGCGGCGGATATCGAGCCGACGTCATGGGCGATTCAATCGCCTGGTGGGACGAGCGACACGCTGGTCATCGATCACGGTGCGTCTCAACGAGTGGATGCTTCGACGCCTATCACCCGGACGACGGGGATCGCGATGGCACAGCGACCAGGCGCACGTCGTCCGAACGCATCAAGTTCACCGGATCAGGACTGAACGCGTCCTACGACGTCACGATTGACGACCCGGCGATTTTCACCGCGCCGTGGGTTGAAAACTGGTCGATGCAGATGAAACCGACCTGGAAGATTTTCGAGTTCATCTGCGACGACAACGATCGGTGCCGCGGGGAAATGCACCGACTCGGACGCGCAGAAAACATCTACGCAGTGATCACTGATCCGGTTCCGTTCGGCATCAAGTTCGGATTCTGATGATAAATTCGCCACTCATGCGGACGACGTTTGCTGCTCGTGACGCTCGCACTCGGCATGGCCGCGGCCGCTGACGCGCAGTCACGTCCCGATCTGACCGGGACTCTGGATCGGTCCGACCGCCGACATCTCCGTCGTGCTGCTGCCAGGTGAAGAGGTCTCGTTGACGCCGTATGGGGCCGAGCGGTACCGCAAGGTCGACCAGGCGAACTCGCCGGCCTACAAGTGCCTGCCGTACGGGCCAACACGAGGACTGCAGTCGACCAATCCGTTTCAGATCATCCAGACGCCGGATCTGATCGCGATCATCACCGAGCACATCGACTACCGGTTGATCTACCTGGATGGCCGCCGGCACCCGGCTGACATCCTCGACTATCCCGAGTGGATGGGTCACTCGATCGGCAGGTGGGACGGCGACACGCTCGTCGTCGACACGATCGGGATGCGTGAGGAAACGTGGCTGGATACGGCGGGCTTCGAGCACAGCGCGAAGCTGCACATCACGGAGCGCTTCCAGAAGACCGGCCCCGATGCCATTCGCCTGACGACGACGATCGAGGATCCCGTGTTTTATACGAAGCCCTTCACCTACGGGCGCAACGTGCGGCGCATGCCGAAGGACACGCGGCTGATGCCCGCGCGCTGCGCCGACAACGAGCGCTCACTCGCCGACGCCGTGCCTGGCGTCCAGGGACCCGAGCACAAGAAACCGCCGACGTTCCCGAAGTGACGCCGCGCTTCATGCTCGGCTTCGCGCTTCGGCCGGCAAGCCTACTGATCCGAGCTCGGCGACCCGGTGAATACCTTGCGGCCGTCGGTGAGCGTCAGCGTGCCACCGGACGCCTTGGGCGATCCGTTTCGCGCGGGCGACGATCCGGCCAGCGTCACCGCATCGCCGATCTTCAAGTCGTCCTTGCGCCATCCGGCGCGGTACAGCTGATTCGGCGTTGACGCTTCAATCGCCCAGTTGGTGACCTTTCCGGAAGTATCCGTCACGTCGATGTAATAGAAGACGTGCGGGTTCTTCCACTCGACCTGCGTCACCTTTCCGATCAGCGTGATCTTGTGGTCGACGTCGTAGGTCGCCGCCACGCTGTGATGTGCGAGCGCGGTGAGGCCGCTGAACACGAGGCCGACCAGGAGCGCGAACAGCGTACGTCGTGACATCTGAACCTCCACGCGGGCGCCGCGTGCCGCCCGGACCGGTCAAAAATATCATGGCCGCGCCCCGAGGAAGTCCGGTAAATTGTCGCGTCGAGGTGAACCTGCGAGAACAACGCGGACGTCGACCGGCACGAGCAGCTGCTGAAACAGACAATCGACTTCACGCGGCACTAAGGGAGACCAGCATGAATTGTTCACGCAGGTGGCTCACATGCGTCGTAGCGCCTCGTTCTGACCGGATGGCTGCCAGGCTGCAGTTCCCCACGCGCAACCTGCGCCGGCATCGCCCCAGCAGCCCGCGGCCTCCGTGCCGCCGATCACCATCGATTCCACAGAGGAGCAGATCCGGCAGGCGGTCGCGACCGCGAGGGTTGGGAGGAAGCTCACGCCCAAGGCCTGGCCCAACGGCGCGCGCGTCGCCGTCTGCCTGACATTCGATGTCGATAACGAATTGCTGCAGCGAGCGAATCCTCTGCCCGTGCCGTTGTCGGTCGGCGAATACGGGGCAACGACGGCGGTGCCGCGGATTCTCGATCTCCTCGATCGGCACCAGGTGCCGGCGACGTTCTTCATTCCTGCGATGGGCGCCATGCTCCACCCGGACATGCTGTCGTCGATCCTGGCGCGGCACCGTCATGAAGTCGGCGTCCATGGGTGGATCCACGAGTTCTGGCCCGGTATCGGCGATGCGGCGAAAGAGGAGCGGACGCTCGCCAAGTCCATCGACTACCTGACGAAAGCGACAGGAAGCCGTCCTGTGGGAGTCCGCGCGCCCAGCTCCGGATTCAGTCCGCAGACGTTTGATCTAATCCGAAAGGCCGGATTCCTCTACGACAGCAGTCTGCTCGCCGCAGACGAACCATACGAGATCGTCTCGAACGGACAGCCGAGCGGTGTGATTGAACTCCCTATCTCCGAGGTGAGCAACGACTACGTGTATTACGGCGAAACAGCCAACGGGGCGATGCCGTCGCCCGATGCGGTGTTCCAGATCTACAAGGCCGAGTTCGATCTCGCCTTTCAGGAACGGACGATGTTCATCCTCACGCAGCATCCGCACGTAGGCGGACGCCGATCGCGGATCGTGCAGCTCGATCGGCTGATCACGTACATCAAGTCGAAACCCGGCGTATGGTTTGCGACCATGGAGCAGGTCGCAGATTACGTCAAGCACCAGCCGCGCTCTTGAACACAGGTCCAGCAAAGAGGTGACGGGTGTGAGGCCTACTTGCTTCCGATAACGGCGCACCTCTTGAATCTCGATCTTCGCGTTCGGATCGGCCAACGCGGTGATCGTAATAAGCGCGCTGCCCGGGAAATTGTCACCGAAGATTTCTCTGCGAATCTCCGTAAGGCGATCGCCATTGCGAACGTCTGTGATGAACACGGTCATTTGAACCATGTCGCTCCAGCTTCCCGCCCGCTTTTTCCAGCGTGGCGTTGAGGAGCTTGAATATCTGCCGCACCTGACCTTCGAAGTCGCCGGCGAGTGACTTCCCGGAGTCGTCCACGGTCGCGATCTGTCCCCCAGCCACACGGTCTTGCCTCCTTCGGTGATCACGGCAAGCGAGTAGCCGCGCGTCTGCGGACGCTCGCCTTTGATGTACTTCTGTGCGTGCAGCGTGGGGGAAAGAACGACACACAGTGTCGCAACGGCGATGCCGATCGAAATGCGTGAGCGTGCGGTCGAAGCCATCTTCGCCTCCTGCGTGGATGCTACCTTCTTCGAGGTTGAGCCGGCACGATCCCAGATTTTATCGTCCTTCGCCGCCGGTCTCGACGCCTGCGAAACAGTGATTGACGTGCCGCACGTCTGCTGGTATCTACGTCCTCTCGCGCGTCCACCTCACCGTACCGGAGAGGAGAACGTCATGCAGCCGTTCCGGAGATCACTGGTTGGCGTCCTCGCGGTTCTACTCACCACCACCTCGGCCTGGGCACAGCTTTCCACCGCCCAGTTGAGCGGCCGCATCGCCGACGAAAGCGGTGCTGTGCTTCCCGGCGTCACGGTCACCGTGACGCAGACGGCCACGGGGCTCACGCGCAGCGTGACGACCGATGAGAAGGGCACATACGTGCTGCCGAATCTTCCAACCGGTCCCTACCGGCTGGAAGCGGCGCTCCAGGGTTTCGCACGTACGCGCAGACCGGGATCGTTCTGCAGGTGGCGGCAACGCCGACCATCAACGTGGTGCTGGCGATTGGCACCCTCGACGAAACGGTGTCGGTCGAGGCGGCTGCGCCGCTCGTCGACGTGAAGAGCGCCGGGATCAGTGACGTCGTGGACAACGAGCGAATCGTGGAGTTGCCGCTGCAGGGACGCCAGGTGACCGACCTGATCGTGCTGGCCGGTGCGGCGGTCCAGACCGGCGTCGTCGGCACTCGAAACTTTCGGGCGGCGTGAATATCTCCGTCGCCGGAGGTGTGCCAACCGGGGTCGGGTATCTGCTCGACGGCGCGACCCACAACAGCCCGCAGAGCAACGTGAACCTGCCGATGCCGTTCCCCGACGCCCTGCAGGAATTCCGCGTGCAGACGAGCGGGTTGTCGGCGCAGAACGGGATGCACGCCGCCGCGTCGGTGAACGCCGTGACGAAGTCGGGCACCAATATGTTCCACGGCATCGGGTTCGAGTTCCTTCGCGACCACCGCCTGAACTCGAAGAGCCCGTTTGCCGCGATTGGCGCCGACGGCAAGCGCCAGGATGACGGGCTGCGGCGCAACCAGTTCGGCGGGACGATCGGCGGTCCGATCGCGCGCGACAAGCTGTTCTTCTTCGGCGGCTATCAGGGCACAAGGCTGCGCTTCCGGCCTTCCAACCAGATTGCCTTCGTGCCCACGGCTGCGATGCTTGCCGGCGACTTCACCGCATTTGCCTCGCCCGCGTGCAACAACGGCAGGCAGGTCAACCTGACCGGCGGGTTCGCCGGCAACCGCATCAATCCCGCGCTCTTCAGCCCTGCCGGGATGAACCTGGCGCGGCGTCTGCCGACCGCGACGGATCCGTGCGGCCAGATCACGCACACGACGGCGGACGACAGCAACGAAGGCCAGGGCATCGGGCGCATCGACTATCAGTTGACCCAGGACCACTCGGTGTTCGGCCGCTACATGGCCACGTTCGTCAAGAAGGCGCCGGCGTACGAGGGCGGCTCTGACAATGTGATCAAGGCGGCCAATTCCGGCATCGACAATCTTGCCCATGCGTTGACGCTCGGCGACACGATGGTGTTCGGACCGACGATGGTCAACGCCATCCGCGTGGCGCACAACCGGACAACGGTGAACCGCTACAACACGCCGCACTTCGATCCCTCCGATCTCGGGATCAAGCGTACCCCTACGTCCGCGGGCAGATGGCGATTCAGATCCCCGGTGCATGGGAGATACCGGCCGGCGCGACATCAGCCTTCTTCCGAAACAACTTTTACCAGGCGGCTGACGACCTGACGCTCGTTCGCGGTTCGCATCAGTTCGGGATTGGCGGCAATTTCGCGTACTGGAACGGCCACTACAATTCGACGTCGCGGGCGGCCGGCATCTGGATCTTCGACGGAAGCGCCTCGGGACTGGCGTCTGGCCGATCTGCTGCTCGGCCGCGTCACATCGGTGGAGCACGGCGGTCCGCAGGACGTGCCGATCCGCAGCGACTACCTCGGATTCTACGGGCAGGACACCTGGCGCGCGAGCGACCGCGTGACGTTGAACCTGGGTCTGCGCTGGGAGCCGCATTTCGGCGTCAGCGTGGATAACAACGCGGTCTACAACTTCAACATCGACAACTTCCGCCGCGGCATCAAGAGCACGGTGTTCGTGAACGCGCCCGCCGGTCTCCTCTATCCGGGTGACGCGGGTTTCCCATCAGGAAAGACCGGCCTCAACAAACAGTGGACGAACTTCTCGCCGCGTGCCGGCGTCGCGTGGGACGTGACCGGCGACGGCCGCATGGCGCTGCGCGCGTCGTACGCGTTGGCCTACGACTTCATGTCGAGCGACTATCACCAGATCAACTCCTCGGCGCCGCCGTTCGGCAACCGCTCGCTCATCACCGATCCGCCGGGACGCATGGACGACCCGTACGCGGCCGTCGGGGCGATCCCCACCCGATTGTGACCAACCGCAACGTGACGTACCCCGCGTTTGGCTCTGTTCGGCACCATGAATCCCGACATCAACTCGCCACGCGTCCAGAACTGGAACGTCACCTTCGAGCGGCAGATCGGGGCGAGCTGGGGCGCCGCGGCGAGTTATATCGGCAGCTACTCCGACCGGCTGTGGGCGCAGACGTCCATCAACCCCGGCATCTACATGGGGCTCGGACCCTGCACGCTGCGCGACGGACGGACGTATCCGGTCTGCTCGACCAACGCCAATCTGAATGTCCGGCGGGTGCTCTACCAGGAGAATCCGACGGAGGCCGCGTTGATCGGCACGCTGGATCTGAACGACGACATCGGCTGGCAGGATACCGCGGGCTGAAACTATCGGTGCAGCGTCGATCGACTGGCGGCCTCAGCCTGAACGGCAACTACACGTGGTCGCGGTGCATGGGCACGAAAACGCCGAACACGTTCAGCCAGATCGCGTCCGGGGCACACGAACCCCGCCGACCCCGAGTATCGACAAGGGCTACTGCGATCAGGATCGCACGCACCTGGCGAGCCTGACGCTCAGTGCGGAGACGCCCGGTTTCGGCGGTGGGGCGCTCGGTATGCTCGCGTCCCGGTGGCGCGCTTCGGGGATCGTGACCATCCAGTCGGGCAGCCGCATCGACATCATCACCGGCCGCGACAACGCGCTCAACGGACAGAGGAACCAGCGCGTGAACCAGGTCAGCGACGATGTACGCGCACCCTCGAACGTTGACGAATTATTTCAATCGCGCCGCGTTTGCCCAGCCGGACCCCGGAACGTTCGGCAACCTGATGCGGAACGCCTTGACGGGTCCGAACTATTGGACCGTGGACCTGGCTGTGTCGCGCGAGCTTGGCCTCGTCTCGATGCACACGGTGCAGCTCCGCCTCGAGGCGTTCAATCTGTTCAACACCTTCAACTGGGGCATCCCGGGCACCGAGCTGACGGCTGGAGGATGGCAGGCGAATTTCAATTCGGGAACGTTCGGCCGCATCACGACGCAGGCCGGTGCATCCGCGCATCATCCAGCTGGGGGTCAAGTATTCGTTCTAGACAGCGGTCGGTCGTTCCTCAATTCGTCTGACGCCCGCGCGGGCGACGCATCGGGGATGCCGGCCGCTGATCGGCGACGAGGAATGCGCTGCGATGCATGGCCGCATCGCGCGATGCGAGATCTCGACGGCCGCACCGGCTAGCATTCGGACGGAGGATGCGATAGCCCCATGGGCAGTCGACGCGACTTCCTGAAGCAGGTCGGTTCGACGGGGATGGGCCTCGGGCTGGGTCCGGCTCTCGCGTCATGCCTCCAGGGCCGGGCGGAGGCGGCAGCCCTGGCCGGAAGCCAGGCGGTGAAGACGGGGAAGGCGACGCACATCACCATTCTGCACACCTCCGACATTCACGCGCAGCTCGAGATCCACGACGAGTTCTTCTACGAGGAGGGACGACCCGCCTTCAAACGTCGAGGCGGGCTTGCCACGCTGCGCACGATGATCGACGCCCTGCGACAGCAGAATCCGCAGCACACACTGGTGGTGGACGGCGGTGACTGCTTCCAGGGAAGTGCGGTCGCGGCCCTGTCGAAGGGTCAGGCCATCCCTCCTCTCCTCAACCGGGTCCGATACGATCTCGTCCTGCCCGGCAACTGGGAGGTGGTCTACGGCAAGGAGATGCTGATCAAGGACATGAACATGTATACCGCGGCCAGGGTCTGCGCGAACATGTTCCATGACGGCGCCACGGACGCGCCTCCGATCTTCCCGCCCTACCAGATCTTCGATGCTAGGCGGTACGCGCGTTGGTTTTGTCGGCTACAACGATCCGCTCACGCCAATCCGACAGTCTCCGGCCTACTCACGCGGCATCACGTTCACGCGTCCCGAGGTGGATCTCGCCGAGTATGTGAAAGTCCTGCGCCGGGAAAAGGGCTGCCAGGTCGTCTTCGTGCTCTCTCACATGGGCCTCGCGCAGCAGCTCAATCTCGCCAACCAGCCTTGCGCGGAGGGTGTGGACTACATCCTCGGCGCGGACACGCACGAGCGCATCCGCGAGCCGCTGCAGGGGAAGTTCTGCAAAGTTACGGAACCCGGCGCCTTCGCGTCCTTCGTCGGCAAGCTCGATCTGGTCGTCGAGACCGGCGAGATCAAAGAGCAGACGTACGCGCTGCTCGATGTTGACCCCGAGCGGTATGGCGAAGATGAGGAGATGAAGACGCTCGTGGCGGCCGCGCGCGAACCGTATCGTGCAGGAAATCACCAAAGTCATCGGTAAGACGCGCACGCCGCTCTTGCGGTACTACGTGATCGAGACGCCGATGGACAACCTCATCACCGACGCCTTGATGTGGAAGTTCAACACGGACTTCGTGGTCTCCAACGGTTTCCGCTTCTGTCCGCCGCTCGTGCCGCCCGAGGGCGGCGAGGTGGACATCACGAACGAGTATCTCTGGAGCATGTTGCCCGTCGAGTCGGCGATCAAGACCGGTGTGGTGTCCGGTCAGCAGATCGTCGACTGGTTGGAAGGCGAGCTGGAGAACACCTTCGCGAAGGATGCGACCAGGCGCTTCGGCGGATGGTTCATCCGGTACAAGGGGCTGTTCGTGAAGTTCACGATCGGCAACCCGACGGGCCAGCGCGTGCGGGAAGTGACAGTCCAGGGCCAGCCGCTCGTCGGCACCACGCGGTATACGGTGCTGGGGTGCGAACGCGAGGGTGATCCGGACGACACGGTCTGTCGCATTATCGGCGTGGCCAATCCCCGCCGTCTCGACTTCACCGTGCACCAGGTCGTCACTGACTATCTGGCCGAACACTCCCCGGTCGCGCCCTCGATCGAAGGCCGCGCCGTTGCCACCGATGCACCCGCGGACCTGCTTTCGCAGGTGGAGGGAACGAGCTACAGGTTCCGGTGATCGGGTCGGTCCTCTCATGAATCGTATCCTCGTCATCGGCGGCACCGGGAACGTCGGCCGCCACGTTGTGTCTCAACTGGCGGCAACAGGAGCGCGGTTCCGCGCCATGACCCGCAACCTGGATTCGCTTCGCTTGCCGCGAGAGGTCGACGTCGTGCGCGGGGATCTCACGGTTCCCGAGACCCTGGATCGGTGCCTTCAAGACATTGATACGGTGTTCCTGGTGTGGGTGGCGCCGCCGTCCGCCGTGGCGGACGCGCTGGAGCGAATCGCGAAGCACGCACGGCGCATCGTGTTCCTCACGGCTCCTCTCAAAACGCCGCACCCGTTCTTCCAGCAGCCCAATCCTTCCAGAGACGTGGCCGAACGCATCGAGCGACTGATCGAAACGTCCGGACTGGAGTGGACGTTCCTCCGAGCCGGAATGTTCGCAGGCAACGCCCGGCACTTCTGGGGACCGCAGATTCGCGCCGGCGACGTCGTGCGCTGGCCCTACCTCGACGCTCCAACGGCCCCGACCGATGAGCGTGATCTGGCCGCGGTAGCGGTCTGCACGTTGTGCGAAGACAGGCACGCCGGTGCGGAATATGTTGCTGACCGGGCCGCAATCGCTGACGCAGGCCGAGCAGGTGCATATCATCGGACGCGCCATTGGGCGGTCACTGCGCGTCGAACAGATGTCGCCAGACGAGGCGCGATCTGAGTTGCTCCCGGTCCTGGGTTCGTCGACCGTTGGTGAATATGCTGCTCAACGCGTGGGCTGCCGCGATCGGTCAACCGGCGTTTGTGACATCCACGTTTGCGGAGCTTACAGGAGCACCGCCACGGACCTTCCTCGAATGGGCCACGGACCACGCCGCGGAGTTCCGGCCATAGGCAGCCACGGAGTTTCCATGGCTTTTGCGGCTCACATGGCCGCGTCGGCGATTAGATCTCGGCGACCCGCCCTGCCTGCTTACCTCGGCGTAAGCGGCCCAGTTTTTCGGACCACCCGGTTCCACCACATCATCACACCGGTCACGAACATGAACGCGGGCGCGAGTCCGAAGACGGCCCAGGTCAACTTCGTCATCTGGTCGCAGAGTCCCGGGCCGCGGCACGGGATCCCGATGCCGTTGATGCGGCCGAAATGCAAGTAGGCGAGCCAGTACAGAACCTGATCGACGAGGCGCGTCCCCTCATTGACGTCAGTGGGAGGCTGGAGTCGGTCGGCGAGATCCTGAAACGGCTGGGGGTTGCCGAGATAGGCTCCGCTGAGCGCAGAACAACAAGATGAATCCGAATGTCCAGAAGCCGATCATGCTGTGCGCGTCCCAGGTGAAGTGCTGCCACCCGACGTTCCCGTGAACGGCGAGGCTTCGCCGCCACGTTTTGATCCCCGGCCACCACACGACAATCCCTGTGACGGCGATGACGATAACCAGGAGCGCGAGGACGCCGTTGATCTGGCGGCCGGTTTCTCCGGCGAGCAGGTCGTCGTGCAGCTGGAGGAGCTTCGACGCGAAGGCGGAAGCCGGCCGGGTTGTCGACCGCCGCCCTATAGAGCTCGTTGCGGTAGACGAGCACGCTGCCGGTCACGCTGATCATGAACACATACAGGCCAACGGCGATCGCGCTCCACATGTGAACCTGGAAGATCGCCCGGCGCAGCCACACGGTCTGCGGCTGCCGGATCCATCGCGCCCAATACGTCACACGTCCCCTTCCATGAAGCCTCGCCCTTTGTCAGTTCGTTTGCCGGCCGCGCGTGAGCTACGAACTTCCTCACGTCCATGAGGAAGTCCGCGCCGTACACGTTTCCCTGCGCGTCGACGGTCACGCCTTCGGCCAGGCTTGACCCCGAGGCGTAGGGATAGGGACACGGATCGGGAATCAGCGACTCGCACCGAGCCATCGCGCGCGCTGCCGATGCGAATGCCGCGGCGGATGCCCGGGTTGAAGCCGTACCCCGTCTGCGCGAGCGCAAAGCGTCCGGTGTTCGTGCGGCCGTCCCGCGATTCCGAGTCGGCGACGTACGAGCGTGTCGCTCTTCCTGTCGATGTACATCCCGCTCGGGCGGCCGAACTGGAACCACTGCGCGATGAACTTGCCGTCCTGATCGAAGATCTGGATGCGGTTGTTCTGTCGATCGCCGACGAACACCCGTCCGCGGGAATCGAAGGCGATCGTGTGCGGGACATCGAACTCGCCCGGCCCCATTCCCTTCTTGCCCCACGTCTTGAGGAACTTCCCGTTCCTGTCGAACTTGACGACGCGCGCGTTGCCGATCGCGAGGCCGCCGCCGGTGTGTCCGTCGGCCACGAAGATATCGCCGTTCGACGCGACCGCCGCTTCGGTCGGCGCATCAAATTCGTCCGTTCCCGATCCGGCAACGCCTTTCTTTCCGAGCGTCATCAACACGCGCCCGTTCTGATCCATTTTGAAAACCTGGTGGCTGCCGTTGTCGGCGACCCAGAGGTTGCCGGCGTCATCCACGGTCAGTTTGTGCGGGCTCACGAACATCGCCGGCGCCGAACGTCTTGAGCAGCTTGCCGGAGGTATCGAACTGAAAGATCGGATTGACCGTCGCGCTCGCGCCGCCGCACGTCGTGCCGCCGGCGCCGGAATTGCCGCACCGGTCGATGACCCAGATCGTGTTGTCGGGCGCCGTCGTCACGCTCGCCGTCGATCCCCATTTGCGGCCGGCCGGCAGCTGGCCGAAATCGGCGCCCGGCTGATAAGGATTGGGAAGATCGTTGCGGGCGCCGAGCAGCGACATCGCGGGAAGCGATACGGGATATTGACCCGCAGGAAAGATCGCCTGCTGCGGAGGCGCGCCCGGTTCCAGCGGCGTCGCCGGCACACCGCACGAATACGCGAGCGGTCCGGCAGGCGAACTGACTGGCGGTGTTTGTCCAGCACCCTGGACGGAGCCGACGCCCGATGTGAGCACCATCGCCGCCACACTGCAAAGAGCGGCCGCCCGAGTCCATTGCCACATGGCGAACCTCCTCTGTGAAAACACGGGACTGTGGGGAAGATCTATACTCCCGTTCGTTTACAGAAAGGAATTGCAAATGCGTGCGATGGAAGACCTCGAAGTCGTCGCTGGAAACGGTCTGCTTCACCGCCGCGCGTTCCTCCGGGGTGGTGCGGCCTTCGCGGCGGCCATGACCGGCTACATGCTGAGCGACTCCGTCGCCGCGCAGCAGCTCGCGGACGATCCCTGGAGCACGAGGCCGGGCACTCCCATCCCCGAGTACGGCGTCCCGTCCTCCTTCGAGAAGAACGTCTCGCGCACGCTGACCAACCCGAAAGGGGAGCCGCGGACCCAGCACGCGCGCACGCCGCACCATCTGCTCAACGGCACGTTCACGCCCAACGGGCTGCACTTCGTGATCTCGCACTCCGGTGCGCCCGACATTGATCCGGCGAAGCACCGGCTGGTGATCCACGGCCTGGTGAAGAAGCCGCTGGCCTTCACCCTCGATGCGCTGAGCCGCTATCCAATGGTGTCGCGGATGGCGTTTGTCGAATGCGGCGGCAACAGCGCGCCGCTGTTCTCGAACGATGCCGGTGCAGGGCACCGTGCAGGCGCTGCACGGCCTGGTCTCGTGCGCCGAGTGGACCGGCGTCATGCTCTCAACCCTGCTCGAGGAAGCGGGCATCGATCCGAAGGCGAAATGGCTCATCGCCGAAGGCGCCGATTCGCTGGCGTTGAGCCGCAGCGTGCCTGTCGCCAAAGCGCTCGACGACGCGATGATTGCGCTGTACCAGAACGGCGAGCGGCTGATGCCCGGCAACGGCTACCCGATGCGCCTGCTGCTTCCCGGGTGGGAAGGCAACATGAACGTCAAGTGGCTGCGCCGCATCAAGCTCACCGAGCTGCCCGGCATGAGCTACTACGAGGCGCGCACCTACGCGCCAATCCTGCCGAACGGAAAGGCCTACCAGTTCTACTTCCTCCAGGAGGTGAAATCGTTCGTGACGCACCCGTCTCCTGGACTGACGCTGCGCGGCCCGGGGTTCTACGAGATCTCCGGCGTCGCCTATTCGGCGAGCGGCCGGATTGCAAAGGTCATGGTCACCGCGGACGGCGGCAAGACCTGGGCGCAGGCGGCGTTACAGGAGCCGGTGTTGCCCAAGGCGTTCACCCGGTTCCGCGCGCCCTGGCGCTGGGACGGTGGTCCCGCGATTCTGCAGAGCCGCGCGTGGGACGAGGCCGGCAACGTGCAGCCCACACGCGCCCAGGTCATCGCGCAGCGGGGCGAGACGAAATCTCCGGTGACCAACGCGGCCGCATTCCCGAGTCAGCACTACAACGGGCCGACGAGCTGGGCCATCGAGCGGACCGGCGAGGTGAAGCATGTCTACGCATAACTTCCTGCGCCTCGTGGCTCTTGGTGCGCTGGTGCTGGGTTCAACGGCGTCTGCCCAGAATCTTGGAACCCTGATTTCCGAGGCCGAGATCGCGCCCTGGGACATCAGTATCCTTCCGGACGGCACCGGCCTGCCGCCGGGCAGCGGCACGCCGGCAGACGGCGCGCGCATCTTCGCCGCCAAGTGCTCCGTCTGCCACGGCGAGAACGGCAAAGGTGGCCTGGCCGCCGCGATCGCCGGCGGCGGCCCGTTGACGAGCGGCATCGAGACGACGAAGACGATCGCCAATTTCTGGCCATACGCGACGACGCTGTTCGACTTCACTCGCCGCGCAATGCCATGGCCGCGGCCGCGAACGCTCACCAACGACGAGGTCTACGCGCTCACCGCCTACATGCTGTCGCTGAACAAGATCGTCGGCGAGAACGACGTGATGAACGCGCAGACGCTGCCCAAAGTCCGCATGCCGAACCGCGACGGGTTCATCGTCCGCTTTCCCGAGCGGCTGCCGTCGATCCGCTTTCCCGAGAAGATCCCTTAGAACATCACGCGAACAGCGATCTCAATCTGCTGCCGGTTCTGCGCGGTCGGAATCTGACCGAACGCGTCCGACAACGCATTGGACTGGAAGCTGCTGCCGATCCCTCCGAGGTTGTCGCGTCCGAACAGGTTGAAGATCTGGAAGATCCCCTCGATGCGGCGCTTGCCGCTCAGCGAGAACGCCTTGCTCACGCGGGCGTCCACGCGGTTGTAGTCGTTCTTGCTGATCTGGGCCGGATCGATCGGGCCGAGCCCTCTCGTCGCGCGCCACGCATTCACGAGCCCGATGTCGAGATCCCTGTTGCCCTGGCCCTTGTGGGTTCCCGGCACGTAATCGGTGTTGGCGCCGTCGCCATTGAGGTCCACGCCGGCCCGCGCGCTGAAGGGCGCCGTGCTGCGCAGCGTCCAGACCATGCCGAGCGTCACGTCGCCAGGCAGCAGGTACGCGCCGCTTGCGACCATCGCGTGACGGCGATCCGCATTCCCATACCCGGCGTCGTACTCCGGATGATAGAAGTCGGTGATCGTTCCGGTGGAGGTCGCGCCGAACGAGATTGTCCTCTACCTTCTGGAGCGTGTGCGACACCGGTGCTGGTAACGGCTGGACAGCCGCTTCTCGAGGCGCACGAGCATCGCGCGGTAACTTCTGCCATCCGATTGACTGCACCTGGTTGATGCGCCCCCACTCGGGACGCGGGCGCACGCCGTTGAGCGGCGTGTTGATTTGCACGCTGGCGTTGAACGCGTTCGACTTCGTATTGACGAGATCGACGTTGATCGCCATGTCGGCGCCGAGCTGCCGCGATGCGCCGAGGCTCACGGTGTCCGCCCAGGGGTTCACCATGTTGTCATCGACGATGGCGATGTTCGGCGGCGCTGTCGAGGCAAACGATGCTGGAGAGCGGCCGCCGTACGGGATCGGGATAGGTCGCGTTGCTGATGCTGATGGCCGTCTGCCGCAGGGTCGTCTCCTCGGCGCCGGGTGTGCCGTTCATGATCGTGTTGAACAGGCGCCCGTAGCCGGCGCGCACGACGGTCTTGCCGTCGTTGCGCACATCCCAGGCGACGCCGATGCGCGGCGACACGTTGTTGTCGTCGCCGCGGCTCTGGAAATTCACCAGCGGCAGGATGCGCGGATAGAACGACCCGTCGTTCTTCCGGTCCTCATTCCAGATCAGCGTGTCGAGCTCGTAACGGAGGCCGAGGTTCAGCGTGAGCCCGCCTCCGGCCTTCCACTCGTCCTGCGCGTAGAACTGGTAATAGTGATGCGGCTGATGTCTGATGAGGCCCGGGAACGATGCCGTAAAGGTGTTGACCGGCCCGCGCAGCGAGGCCGGCGTTGTTCGGGTCGAACAGCTGGTCGTTGACGAAGTTCCACGTGCCGCTCGGATTGCCCTGCGCATCCTCGTCCAGCGTCGCGCTCTGGGCGTCGACGCCGAATTTGATGTTGTGCGACGCGGCGGAGATCGAGAAGTCGTCGCGCCACTCCCGGATCTTCTGTCCGGTGATGAAGACGAGATCGTTGCCCCACGTGAAGCTCGGGAAGATGTACGTCGGGGTGCCGCCGGTGAAGCGCTCCTGCGCGAAGTCGAGATTCTTGTAGTACGGGACGCCGCTCGGCGCCTGATACATGATCTGCTTGGCGACGTTGACGCGGACCTCGTTCAGGAAGCGCGGCCCGAGCACCCAGGTGTGCCCGATGACGAGCGCGTCGCGCGGGATCAGCGTGTTGCCGGCGTTGGCCGAGCGGCCGCCGCAGCCTTCGCAGATCAATTCCGCCTTCTGCCAGGCCCATCGGATGAATCCGCTCTGCTTCGACGTCAGCTGCGCGTCGCTCCGGACGAAGAATTCCTTGTTCGGAAGTCCTGCGTCGAACACCCCTTCGAACTTGCCGTAGAACTGCGGACGGCCGGTGTTGACGACGTAGCTGATGTCTTCCTGCGTGAACTCGGTGGCGACGAAGAAGTGGACCCGGTTCAGAACGATCGGACCGCCGAGCGCCGCGCCGAACTGGTTCCGGTTGTACCGATCGCTGCCCGTCCCCGCCTTGACCGCCGCCGCGGTGAACTTGTCGACCTTGTTCATGTGCTTGTTGCGGAAGAACTCGTAGCCCTCGCCGCTGAAGCTGTTGGTGCCGCTCTTGGTGACGACGTTGATGACGCCGCCGGCGCGGCCGCCGTATTCGGCGGGCGGCTGGCTGGTGAACACCTTGAATTCCTGGATCGCCGCCTGCGGGAAGTCCTGGCGCGGCTCGCCGGCCTTGGTCGACATGTTCATCGTGCCGTCCGCGAGGCTGTTGCTGGTGAACTGCAGCGTGCCGGCGCCGACCTGCGCGTTGCTGCGCCGCGGCCGCGTCCCGTCCTGGCTGGTGCCCGGCAGGAGCAGCGCCAGCGTCACCGCCGCGCGGTTCGCGACGGGCAACATCTCGATCTGCTGCTGCGTGATCACCGACGAGACTTCGCTCTTGGTCACCTTCGACCACCGGCGCCTGCCCGGTGACCGTAACGGACTCCTGCAGCGTGCTCAGCCCCATCGTGATGTTCTGCTGCAGCTCGCGATTGATCGTGATCGTGAGGTTGGTGATCGTGGCGGTCGTAAAGCCGGTCAACTCCGCTTTGATCTCGTAGGTGCCCAGCGGCAGCGCGCCGAAGCGGTACTTGCCGTCGGCTTCCGTGACCACCGACTGCGTGACGCCGGTGTTGATGTTGCGCGCCGTGACAGTCGACGCCGGGAAGCACGCCCCCTGCGCATCAGCGACCGTGCCGCCAATCACGCCGCGTTCGCCCTGAGCCGAGGCCGTGGGCCGCGAGGCCCAGCGCGAGTAGGACTACGAGGAACTGAGCGGATCTGAACATAGCGCCTCCTGGCCGTTGGTGGACATGTCTCGCCGAGAAGAGGCCGACAATGACGCCCGGGGTCCTGGGGAAACGCCGCCGTGTTGCGCCTGGGGAAGAGCCGCCGATCGAGCGTGATGCGATGACGGAGAGATCCGGAACTGCGGCTGAACCTATACCCAGAGTACTATTTCGTCAACAGTCCTTTGTAGAGGAACTTCTGGACGCGCATACTCCTGCGACTCGCCAGTCACGATGTTCCCTTCGGATCGACGCCGAGGCTGTGCAGGTGAAAGAACTCTCCGGCCTTCCGGCCGGGCCGGCCGATGGAGCCGATCTCCTCGAGCGTCTTCCGATCCAGGATCGCGATGCGCTCGTTGGAACCGTCCGCGACGTACAGGAAGCGCTGCTGCGGATCGGCCGATAGTCCGACACCGAACGCGCGTGCCGGTTCCCTCTGACTCGCGCTTGATGAATCCTTCCTTCAGGAACGTCCCGTCGAGCGTGAACGTCTGAATCCGGTTGTTCGGCGCGGTCCGCGACATAGACGACGCCGTCGTTGGAGATCGTCACGCCGTGCGGCGTGTTGAACTGCTGCGAGGCCTCGGCCGGTGGACTGGCGCGCGTTCGGCGCCTTGTCGTCCGGCTTCGTTGCCGTAGGCGCCCCAGTGGCGCTTATACGCGCCGGTGTCGGCGTCGAACACGATCACGCGGCGGTTGCCGTAGCCGTCGGCGACAAACACCTCGTTGGTCTTCGGATACACGGCGATGCCGGCCGGCCGGCTCAAATGCTCGTGTTGTTGCTGTCGACGGCGACGCCGCCCTTGCCGATCTGCAGCAGGAACCTGCCGTCTCTGGTGAACTTGAGGATCTGCCCGTCGCCGGTGCCGTTGCCGGTGAGCCACACATTGTCCTTCGTAGTCGACCGCGATGCCGTGCTCGCCGCTTCCTGGACGTCCGTCACCATTCGTCCGCTGCTCTTTGTGCACGACGCGCATTCGGCGAACGCCGAAAAGAGACCGCCGCGATTGAACCATTCGTATCGGCCGTCTGCGCCGGCCCGCCCCATCCCTGGATGTACGTTGCCCGTCTCGCTGAATTCCATGACGGGCGGACCCGGCGTGTAGCCGTTCTCGGTCGCGTTGCCTTCCTCGAGCGTGTGCGGGCGATGGAACACCCAGACGTTGCCGTGTGAGTCGGCCGTCGCGCCACCGACGCCGCCCAGAAGCATCTTTTCCGGCATCGCCGGAAAGCGGGAATCGACTTCGAAGATCGGCACGCTCGCGGTCGAGCCCGACTTTCGATCCTGCGCGATGACGCGCGCGTCCGGGCGAGGCACGCCAGAAACGATCAGCACTGCCAGGGATACCAAACCCGCGGCCGAGACGAGCGACGTTCTCATGCCTCAACCCTCCAGACGGCTGAATCCTACACCTGCCATCGTGGGCTTCGTAAGGTTTCACTCCGGCGCATGGGCATACAATCTCCTCGGGTGACAGCGAGCGGCGCTCGCAAGGAGAACACCATGCATGCACGCCAGGAGATTTCACGCCGTCGCATGTTGAGATCGTCGGGGCGGCAAGCGGCCTTGCGCTGGCAGGCGGTGTCAACGGCGCGTGGGCGCAACAAGGTGTGCCAAGTCTCCCTCCCTACGGGAATTCCACGATTCCGAAAGGCATCCGCTCTCGAGCCGTCGCCAATGTCAACGGCCTGACCGTGCACATGCTGGAAGCCGGCTACGAGACGTCAGGACGGCCGGCCGATCCTGCTGCTGCATGGTTTCCCGGAGCTCGCCTACAGCTGGCGCAAGGTGATGCTGCCGCTGGCATCGGCGGGGTATCACGTGATCGCTCCCGACCAGCGCGGCTACGGCCGCACGACAGGCTGGGACGATTCCTACGACGCCGATCCCGATCCCTTCCGCCTCCTCAACATGGTCAGAGATGCCACCGGGCTCGTCTACGCGCTCGGCCACCGTTCCGTGGCGATGGTGGTGGGACACGATGCGGGAGCGCCGGTCGCGTCCTGGGCCGCGCTCGTCCGGCCCGACATCTTCCGTTCGGTGACGATCATGAGTTCGCCGTTCGAGGGCCCGCCGTCAGTGCCGTTCGACACGGCCAACGGCGCGCCGCGCGCCGCGCCCGGCGCCGACCGACGACGAACTCGACGCGGAACTCGCGAAGCTCACACCGCCGAGGAAGTACTACCAGAACTATCAGCGCACACGCGGGGCCAACGACAACATGCTCCACGCGCCGCAGGGTCTCCACGCCTTCTTCCGCGCGTATTACCACTACAAGAGTGCCGATTGGAAGGGAACACGCCGCATCCGCTTGAAGGCGCGGACCGCCGCGGAGATGGCGCAGATCCCCACCTATTACGTGATGGAGCGGGACAAAGGCATGGCGGAAACGGTGGCGCCCTTCATGCCGTCGCGCGGCCGAGATCGCGGCGTGCAAGTGGCTGACCGAGCCCGAGGTTGACGTATGCGCATCCGAATACGGTCGAACCCAATTCACCGGCGCGCTTCAGGGCTATCGAGTGCGGCGCGGCTCCGATCCGAAGAGCCTCGCCGAGATGCGCACGTTCTCGGGCCGCTCCATCGACGTGCCGTCGATGTTCGTCGGAGGGAAGAGCGACTGGGGCATCTATCAGACCCCTGGCGCCGTGGACAGGATGCGCACGAGCGCGTGCACGCGCATGGTGGGCTTCCATCTCGTGGATGGAGCGGGGCACTGGGTCCAGCAGGAGCAGCCGGAACAAGTCACCTCGTTGCTCCTGGAGTTTCTACGCAGCGAAAGGTCGTCCAGATGACTCGAGCCTCTATCTGTTTCGCGCTTTTCGCGCTCTTGCCTGCCGCGCCGGCGTCGGCGCAGCTGCTGGCGGCGAAAGACGGTCCGGTCGTCTACGGACATCACCATCTCAACGTCACCAGCATCGACGAACACAAGAAGTTCTGGGTCGACGCGCTTGGGCGGGACAGTCGGTGAAGGTCGGAACGAGCCCCAACGAGATCGTCATGTTCCCCAACGTGCTGGTCTTCCTGCGGCAGCGAGGCGCCGACCGGCGGCACCAAGGGCACGACGGTGAACCACCTCGCGTTCGCGGTGACCAACGTCCGACAGGCGAAGTCGACAAGGCACGGGCGGCGAGAGCTATCGGATCGTCACGCGTGAGGAGGCCGGCGCCTAACGACGTCGTGACCGACGACATCTCGTTCAACAAGGAGCAGCAGAAGCTATTCCGCCTTCGTGATGGGTCCGGACGAGATCAAGGTGCAGTTGTTCGAGGTGAAGACGAACGCGACGCCCGTCGCGCTCCACCACGTTCACTTTGCGGGTCCGGCGGCGGAGATGAGAGCGTGGCACGTGAAGGTCTTCGGCGCGAAGCCGGGCACGCGTGGCAATCTATGAGGCCGCGGACCTCCCGGGCGTCAACCTGTCGTTCTCGCCAGGCGACCGCTCCTGTCGTGGGCACGCGCGGCCGCGTCGTCGATCACATCGGGTTCGAGGTGAAGGATCTCGAGGCGTTCTGCAGGAAACTCGAAGGCATGGGCATCAAGCTGGATCGGCCGTACACGAAGGTGCCCAGCGCTTGAACATCGCGATCGCGTTCATCTACGATCCCTGGGGCACGTACATCGAGCTCACCGAAGGACTCGACAAGGTGCAATAGCTCTCAGGCCCTTCGGACGCGTCAACGATTCCTATTGTGTCTTTCCGCCCATCTGGACTTCGAAGCCGTCCGGATCCTGCACGTGGAAGCTGCCCTCGGTCGACGCGGATCATCAGCCCGCGACGTTTCAGCTCCGCTCTCCACTGCCGGCTTGACGGTCTTGTCGGTATCCCAGTTCGCGAGCGTGTACGCGATGTGATCGACGCTCAACCTTGCCGCCGGGCCGGCTGGCCGGCGTTGCGGGCGATGATGATGTTGTCGCCGAACCGTCAGGCGTGCACTCGTGTCTTGCCGTCGTCGCTCGTCCACCTTCATCCCGAACAGACCCGCATAGAAATCGCGCGTCTTCCTGTAGTCCGCGACCTGCATGGACACGTGGTTGATATAGGTGGCGTTGGCCGGCGCGGCTTCCACAGCGCCCACGCTGGCCGCCGCCGTCGCGCCGAGCGTCAGCGTCTGAATACAGCTGACGCCGGGTCATCCTGCCATGTTCGTAGTCCTGAAGCAGCTTGCCGATGATGTTCTCCATACGCTCAACTCCCCTCTTCGCAGAGAGCCTTTGCGCGATTGGACGGGAGGGCCAATCCTACACCCGCGGCGCATGCGCGCCGCGTCAACAGGGCGCTTAGATCGTGATCCGGCCGACCCGTGCCGGCCGCCGCTCGGAGATGACGGGAATGCGCTTTGGCGATGCGGTGGCCACAACTAAGCCGATGCGGCCATGTGCACGCGCAGCAAGAAACGCCGTTCAATGGATGCCGCGAAGTCCCAGTGGATGCCGGAAAGAGCGCGCTCGTGGCAACTGAAAGAGGCAAAAAAATGGCCGGGATGCGGTGTGGCGTCGCATCCGCCGCTCCAGACCAACTCGCGGTGCTAACGCCCGGATACGCCTCTGCCTGAAGGAGCAGGCGTGCTCGTTGACTTACCCGGGTCGGCTGGCTTCCCGCCAGGCTTGGTCGGTTCGGTGGACGCGCCAGGCGCGGGGCACGCTCGACGGCGGACCAGTACGCGCCGCCGCGTCCTCGTCCATTAGGATCCCGGTGCGTTCGACTGATCGCCGCTGCGGCCCTTACCGGCGGCCGCCTGCGCCGGCAGATTCGCCAGCGCCATCGGGGTCCGCGCTTCAACGCGTCCTTCACCCGATCGAGCGCCGCTTCCGGAACGCTGCCCCTCTCGTATGAGCTCGGTCAACGCCGCAATCCGCGACGACGCGCCGATCGCGCGGGGCGCTGTCGGCAATCGCTTTCAGCACCGCTGCGCTGACACCCGTTTCAATGGCGTCGGCCCCGACAGAAAGATCCGCGGCACCGACATCGGGACGGCCGCGCAGCAGCCTGGCTCGCTCTCTCGAGCGCCGCCTCGCGCCGCTCGACAGCCGCGGCAATCCGGTCCATCGGAATCCCCTGGCCTTCCCCTCGGCAACCTTGCGCTCCAGCAGCGTGACCGGGATGCCGGCCTCGCGCGCATGCGCGGTCGCCGCATCAATCCGCTCCTGCGCCGTCTGCGCCATCGCCGCGTCGGCTCGGACGAAAACTGTCAGCAGGGCAGCCCCTATAAATGCAATTCTCATCGGTCTTCTCCTCGCAGTGCCGACCGAACAAGGTCCGTCCCCTGCGAAATCCGCGGTTCAGCCGCGTCTAATAGAAAGGCGAGCGGCGGCCGATTCGGTCACTTCCCCTTCCCGCAAGGCGGCACTCAGCGCTTCCCGGGCCCTCATCACCCGCATCTTCAGCGCGCTCACTTTTGCGTCGAGCAGCTCCGCCATCGTCTCGTAAGGGACGTCTTCCACGTGGTGCATGACGAACGCCTCGCGCTGCGCCTCGGGGAGCTGCGCGAGCGCGTCCATGAGCTGCGACTCGCAGCCGCTTGCGCTCGACGATGTCGGCGGGGCCTTCAGCCGGATCGAGAAAGGGACCCGCATCATCCAGCCGGACGTTCTTGCGCCGCGCTTCCTTCAGTGTAATCGAGGCAGCGGTTACGCAGCGTCTGAAATCAACCACGCGCGAAAGCGCTCGCGATCGCGGCACTGGCGGAGAGTTCGTGTAGGCTCGAACGAACGCGTCCTGGACCATGTCGGCGGCGACGTCATGATCGAGCACCATCCCCACGGCGTGACGGTAGAGCGGGGCCTGGTGGCGATTGACAAGCTCCGCGAACAGTTGGATCTCGCCGGCCAGCACGCGCTCGATCACGAGCGCATCGTCAGCAGCCTGCGAATCCCGGAGTCCCGAGTCCCGAATCCCGGGCGCATGCATCACGACACCACGAGCACCGCTTCGTGACCGCCCATGCCATCATCGCGGCGCCCAGGCGTGGACGCCGGCACGAACCATTCGCCGCTCGCGGATCGGAAGCTGTGCGTGATACACGCCGGCCGCGAGCGGAAGGCGGATGGTCAGAAACCTGCCTCGCGCTGCATCGGCTGCGGCTGCCAGTTGCGTGAAGCTGCCGGCGATGGAGATTTCGCCGTCTGGCGCATCATCGGCGGCGATACGAATCAGCACGCCACCCGGTTGCGCGCTCGGCGTAGGGAGAGCAGCGCCGGCGATCGATTCAGTCGCCGGGTGACGCCAACGGCCCACGACCGCCGCTGCGCATTCCAGCATAGAGGATCCGGCGCATCCTGTTGCGCGCTGGCCCAGAGATTCGAGCGAGCTGCCGATCGCGGCGCTGCGCCCAAAGCCCCATGATGCACTCGTGAGAGGCCGAGTTGCCGACCCATTTACCCGCCCGTCCCCAGACGCGGAGCGGCGACGAACCCGCGTACGCGATCGATGCGCCGACGAACGGAAACACGCCTTCGGTGGCGCGCACCCAGCGAACATCGCCCTGCAGATTGACGGACGCGTCATACGCAGCACGAATGCCCGTCTCGAACACGCCGCGCGGTTCTGCGTGACGCCGGCAAAGGAAAGCGACCGGCCGCGCCACCCACCACGCAGTTCGAGGCTCGCCGCGCCAGCCGACACGTTCGCGAACGGGATCGCTTCGAGTATGCCGCCGCTTCCCATCTGCTGGACCGCGGCGTCGCGGAACATGAAGCCGTGCGCACCCGCGTCGCTTCCGAAACTCACGCGACGAAGGCTCGAGCCGGGAAGAGTGAAGCGTCCGCCGGTGCCGGCGCTGTCCCAGAACGGAGCTGCGCCGCCGAGCGGCAGCGCCGCCGTGCCGTATACCCATGCGCCGCGCCAGGCGTCGTAGCGCACGGCACCAACCAGATTGTTGGTGCCGAGGTTTACGGCGACAGGTTCGTAGACCGTGCGGCCCCTGAGAGGTCCGGCGGACCACACCTGCGCACGGACGTCGCGCGGCGAGGCGGCGACAAGACAAGACGACGAATGAGAGCGCGAGAATCGCGCGGCGGCTCATAGGCGCGGAGCGTCGGGCGGCACGAGCGAGATGCGGCTGTTCACCCCGCCGAAGCCGTCGTCCACCTGCGGGGCGCACGGATCGGGCGATCCAGCGCTGACCATCGACGACGAACACGTAATCATGGACGCCGGCGGAGAGCGGAACCGTGATGGTCCAGATCCCTGGCGACGCCTGGTGAAGCGCGCTAGCGCGGCTGCCAGTTGGTGAAGCTCCCCGCGAGTCGCACATCCATGGCGTCCGCGGCTTCGAGACGAAACTGACGTAGAGCCGCGGGTCGGCATTGGAGACCGCGGCAAGGGGAAGGTGGCGCTGCAGTCGGCGTTCGCCAGCCGTAGGGCAGCAGGACGATCAGCAGGATGACGGCTGCGGCCGCGACAAGCGCGTAGCCCGGCCGCCACTGGAGCTCCACGCGGCGAGGCGCCCAGAGCCGCTCCGCGAGAGCTGGCTCAGCGCGCGCCGGTGCGACGGGCTGGCAGCAGGTGGACGCCAAGCTCTTCGATTCGGCGCAGCTGACACTGCCGGTCAGGTCCGGCGCAGGTCGCGCGGCAACGAATGCGCGAGCTTCCTCGATAGCCCGTTCCAGGTTCGCGTCAGTCTGCTCGCTCATAGTCGTCACCTAACTATCGTCGAATATCGGCTACTTCGGAAGACGATCGACCCGGCCGGCTGGTCACAATTGCTTGCGGTCACCCCTTGCGCCGAAGCTCCTTCAGCTGGCCGCGCAGTTTCTTGGACTCGAGCCGTTTCTCGCGCGCCCCGGGGCGAGGCTTCGTCGGCTTGCGCCGCCTCGGCTTCTTCGCCGCCTGCGCGACGAGGTCGATGAGACGCTGGCGGGCGGCTTCGCGATTCCGCGCCTGGGTGCGATGCTCGCGGCTGTCGATCAGCAGCACGCCGTCGGCGGTCATGCGGCTTCCCGCGACCGTGAGCAGCCGCTCTTTCACGTCGGATGGCAAGCGACGAAGCGCGAACGTCGAAGCGGAGCTCGACGGCCGTCGAGACCTTGTTGACGTTCTGACCGCCCGGCCCTGAGGCCCGGACGAAGCGCTCTTCGATCTCGCGCTCGTCGATAGCAATCGTGTCGGTGACGCGCACGGCGATGGAACAAAGTCTAAGCGACCGGAGCAGACCTGCATATAATCCGCCGATTGAGGCAGATGATGGCGACACCATCGTGGAGCATCAGCGGGCAATACTTCGAAACCTGCAGTTGTGATTTCGTCTGTCCCTGCATCACCGGCCAGATGGCGGTTCGTCCGTCGAAAGCGATCCTGCACGTTCGCCATGGCGATGCGTGCGGAACGCGGCAGCTACGGCACCGTCCCGCTCGACGGCGTCGCGCTTCATCGTCCTCGGATTCACGCCGGAGGAGATGGGCAAGGGCAACTGGTCGGTCGGCCTCGTCATCGACGAGCGCGCCACCGCCGAGCAGCGCGATGCGATCACCGCCGATCGCGAGCGGCGCCGCCGGCGGTCCGATGGCGCCGCTGTCGGGACTGATCGGAAAATTCCTCGGCGTGGAGCAGGCGCCCATTCCGCTTCGATCGCAGCGGCCTCGAAGTTCACGGTCAAGGCCGGCAACTTCGTGGACATGGCGGCCGAAGGCGCCAGGGGATCGATCCAGCCGCGACCGAACCGATGTTCATCGAGAACACCGGCCATCCGGTCTCGAACCGCGCTCGCGCTCGCGCACGCATCGAAGAGCCACGTCCACGCGCTCGGCCTGGCCTGGGACGATGCGAGCGGGAAGAACAACGGCCACTTCGCGCCGTTCAACTGGCGGAGTGCCTAACCCGGTCGTCGACGAACGTCCGCCCACGGCGCCTCGAGCTCGCGCTCGGGCATGACCGCGCGCCGCTCATCGTCCTGCTGATCCTGTTCCCGCTCGTGTGCTGGTGCGTGGATCGTCGTGATGGCTCGCGACATGTACGGCCCGATGACGGGCGCCAGCGCGTGGATGATGACGCTCCAGTGGGATGCGCGCCACGTGCTTCTGCTGCTGGGCGATGTGGGCCGTGATGATGGTGGGCATGATGCTCCCATCAGCGCACGCCGATGCTCCTGATGACGGTGTCGCCGCCAGGCGCCGCGGCCTCGGCGCAGCCGCGCGGCGCGCGAGATCTACGCGCTGGCAGCGGGATACGTCGCCGTGTGGGCGCTCTTCAGCGTGGTCGCCACCGCTGCCCAGCGGATTCTCTCGATGCGCCTCATCGTGTCGCCGATGATGACGCTCAACCAGTCCGACGATCGGCGCGGCGCTGCTCCTGCGTCGCGGGCGTCTACCAGGTGACGCCGCTCAAGCGCGTCTGTCTGCAGAAGTGCCAGTCGCCGCTGAGTTTTCTGATGCACCACTGGCGCGCCGGCATCGGCGGCGCCTTCCGCATGGGCATCGACCACGGCACCTACTGCCTTGGCTGCTGCTGGGCGCTGATGCTCCTGCTGTTTGTCGGGGGCGTGATGAACCTGGCGGTGATCGCGGCGCTCACCGCCTTTGTCGTCTTCGAGAAGATCGGCCCGTTTGGCATCCACAGCCCGCGGATCAGCGGCGCCCTGCTGACTGCCGCGGGCCTATGGATGCTGCTGGCGTGGGTTTGATCTCGGCGCCCAGCCTAGAACAACACCGTGGCGTCGATGATGATGCCGCTGCGCGGAGAGTAGATCACCGCATTGCCATCGATGACGCCGCGGCGATAGTCAGCCGGCAGGACGACCAGCCGGCGCTCCACGATGACGGGAACGGCTCGACACGCCGCTCCCAGCCTGGAGGCAGGTGACCCGTTCGCGCCAGCTTCTTCCTGAAGCCCCGGCGGCAGGCTGCGGTACCGCGGCGCGTGGTACTCGCGCAGCACGCCGACATCTCCGCGCGAAAACACGACGTGCACTTCACCGCGGGCCGGCACACGCTCGACGCGTTCCGCATAATGCCTGTCGCGTCGTCCGTGGGCCGCGGCTGACAGCGGAAGGACGAACAACGCCAGCGTTGCTGCACAAATCACTGTCTTCATTGAAACCTCCAACCAAGGGCGAGACGGGGAACGGCTGAGCAATGCGTCTGCCAGAAGGAGGCGGATGGAAGTGCCACACTCGCCGCGTTTTGCCCGTTGGGTGATGACCGAGTGACCTCTCCGCGCGACGTGAAAGCGTATTGAAAACCGGACAGTTATAATCAGGCCCTTCGACCATGCCAGTGGCGCGCAGATTCGTAATCAGCGGACGTGTGCAAGGCGTTGGCTCCGCTGGTTTGTTCCACGATGCGGCTTCGCGCGAGGGCGTCACGGGCTGGGTGACAAATTTATTCGACGGACGCGTCGAAGCGTTCGTCGAGGGCGACGCCGACGCGGGTGACCCGCGTCGAACGCGCGCTTCGCTCGGGACCGCCAGGTGCCGCGCGTCGAACGCGTGACCGTGACGGACGAAGAGGCGAGTGGCTCCCTGAAGGGTTTTTCGATCAAATAAGGACCTCATGTTGACCATCGATCTGAAGCAGATGATTCGCAGCGTTCCCGACTTTCCCAAGCCGGGCATCAACTTTTTCGACATCACCACGCTGCTGAAGGACCCGGCAGGCCTCCAGGCGACCATCGATTCGCTCGCCGCGCCCTACGAGAGCGCGAACATCGACGTCGTCGTCGGCATCGAAAGCCGAGGCTTCATCCTCGGCTCCGCGGTGGCGCAGCGCATCGGCGCCGGCTTCATCCCGGTCAGGAAACCAGGCAAGCTGCCGGCGAAGGCCATCAGGGAGATCTACGACCTGGAATACGGGAAGGACGCGCTCGAGATACACGCGGACGCGATCGACAAAGGCCAGCGCGTGCTGATCGTGGACGACGTGCTGGCGACAGGTGGAACGGCGGCGGCCGCGACGCGGCTGGTCAAGCAGCTAGGGGGAGTTGCAGGGCCTCGCGTTCCTGATCGAGCTCACGTTCCTCAACGGGAAGTCGAAGCTGACGGGCGAGAACGTGTTCTCGGTGCTGCAGTATTAAGGTCGTTCGAACCGTCTCGGGTCGGTTACTCGGGCCGTTCGATTCGTTCGACGGCGTTCAGATCGTTCAGTTCTTGACGTATTTGGTGACGCCACGCAGCGTGGCTTCTGCGGTGTAGATGTTGCCCGCGGCATCGATGGCGATTCCTTCGCCCATCGCGCCGTCGGGCGCATCCGTCTTGTGCGGCGGAATGAACGTCGTCACCTTGCCGTCTTTGAGGCTGCCTATCCGGATGCCGCGAAGCCAACCGGGGTGAACCCTTTCGGTTGATTCCGAGTCGGCCGTGTAGATTACGTCGTTTCGATCGATGGCCATGCCGCTCGTGCGGCCGAAGTCGTCGTACTCGCCAACGAACTTCCCGTCCTTCGTCAGGATCTGGATGCGATGGTTGTGGCGGTCGGCGACGATCAGCCGACCCCTGGAGTCGAACTCCAGCGCGTGCGGCGTGCGGAACTCGCCCGGTCCGGTTCCCGTCTTGCCGATAATCCTGAGGAACTTCCCGTTCTTGTCGAACACCGAGACGCGCCCTATCAGGTTGGGATCGGTCACGTCGGTGTGGCTCTCGGCCACGTACACGTCACCGTTGGTCGGGTCCGTCACGACATCAGTCGGATCGGTGAGCGCGTCAGGAGGATTCCCGCGCACGCCGCGTTTGCCGAGCGTCATGAGGACCTTGCCGTCGGGGCTGAACTTGACGACGACGCTTCCTTTGTTCTGCTCGCCCGGGAACTTGGTGAGGTCGTCCGCGCTGGGCGGCTCGCGCATCGGTGACCCAGACATTTCCATCGCGATCGACATGGATGCCATGTGGCCACACGAACATCCCGCCGCCAAAGCTCTTGATCTCTTTTCCCGACTCGTCGAAATGGTGGACCGGGTTCGCGTTGGTGCCGAGACACCCCGGGTGTGGTCCCAGGCGAGCAGCGGTCGGTGGCCCAGACGGTCTTGCCATCGCGATCGATGGCCACGCCGTTGGAGCCGCCCCACGGCCGTCCGTCGATGTGCGCCCAATCGCGGATCACGCGATAGGGATTAGCGCCGCTGTTGACGGGTTGAACTTTGTCGGTCTGCGGCGTGCCTCCACGCGCCTGCGCCTGGACAATGCTGCACGGCATCGCAACCCAGACGACGACCAGCGTGGTGAACCAGAATCGCATGGCGGCGTGCTGCCTCAATTGCTGCTCTGGGGACGGCACTGTGTCATCACGAGCACCGAGCAGTCGGGTCGCGAATCGACGCGAACGTTGATGATCTTGCTGTAACGAGCCGGAACGCCGTCCTTGAGCGCGGGACGGTAGCTTCCAGGTGAACGCGGCCTGTATCAACTGCTTGTCGTAGGTCGCCTGAACCGGTGTGGTCATCTGCGCCGAAAGCACTTTTCCCGTTTCATCGATCAGAATTTCGATGGCCCCGGTCCACAGGCGCCTCTCCGGAAGATGTGCCGGCGGCATCGTCTGGGATATTGCAACGGCCGGCGTCAGGTTCGGCTCGCCATCGCGGTAGCACAGGCGGCTCGGCGGGCTTCGCCGCGTGCCGCACTTCCGCCGGCGACACTCCCGCTTTCCGCGCTGACAGTGCTGCAACGCCGTCTGCGCTTGCGCAGCGGCCGTCTCACGCGCAGTGCTCAAGTCACGGAAGGCGGCCGCGACGACGGCAAGATCGGCGAATTCGGAGCTGGACGCGAGGTCGGGGTCGTGAAGCAGCGTCAGCACCCGCTCGAACTCGGTCGCGGCGTCCGGATCCTTCCGGTCGAACGCCGCCTTGGCATCGGCATACGCGTGCTGCACCAGCGATGGCAGCAGCGACTGACGACACTTCCTTAAAGGCGGCTCGCACCCGTGGTGAGGCCTGTGCCTCGGACAACTGGTACGAAGGATTTGCGCTGACGAGCGCGCTGATGGCGTTCCTGGCTTCGTCTTTTCGGTCGAGTGCCACCAAACAGAACACCCGGTATTCGTTCACTTCGACCGAATCGACCAACGGAGTAGTCGCGGCGATGCTGTCGAGGACGCCGAGCGCTTCGTCGTAGGCCGCCGATCGGTATAGATCCTTCGCGCGGCCAAGCAAGTCATCGTCCGCAGCGACGACAGCGCACCACGTCAGACACATCACAGACGCGAAGCACGACCGAACCGCTCGTGCGCATGACACTCATTGCTTTCCTCCCGCGTCTTGAGCAGCCGCAGGTTTTGTTCTGGGTTGTGCTCCATGTTACAGACGTTGCCGGTGTTGTCAACAATGAAAATGCCGCGCCGCCAAAAGAAATCAGTAATCGACGCGATCGGCGACGGCAACGTTGTTGGATCGTGTGAAGGATTTGTGTAACATGCGCGCACGAGATGCAGTTGGAGACCAACGAGGCCGGACTTGAGCAGCGTCTCCTCGAGTCTGCAGACGCAGATCGAGCATCTCCGTGCAGACATCCCCGAGCGATCCCCGCGCGCTCGAACAGCGTCTCGCGACGCTGACCGAATTCGGCGCCGAGATTCTGAGACGGTGGTCGGCCACGGCAGACCGGCACGGGGCGGCAGTGAGTCAATTCGAAGCGCATCTGCGCGAGCTGAGCGACGTCGGCACGCACCTGCAGCAGGACGCCGCGCAGCGTCTTCGGGACCTCGAACGAATCATCCAGCAGGAATGGGACGCGCTCCGGCAGCTCCATGATGCGCCGGTGAAGCAGCTCGTCGAACAGGCTGCAAGCCTGACGGAAGTCTGCATTGCGACGGCGAACTCCGCGCAGCAAGGGATTCGACCGCGCGGAGGCGCGCCTGGCAGCGATCGAAACCGATTTCCACCGCAGCGCATCGGACCTCACGCGCGAGATCCAGAATGTGCTGGCCGAACTGCGCAACCGGCCACCGGCCGGCGCGCGGCAGCTCCCCGGCGAGCGCGCCATCATGGCCGCTCGATGACGTCACGCGCCTTCACAGCCAGTTGCGAGAAACAGACGGCTCTCCGTCGCTGGCCGGCGCTCTGCCTGCCGGAAGCGTCCGCTGCACTGCCGGAAGCGTCCGCGCCTGCCGCTCCGGACGCAGCCGTCGAAACGGAATATGTCCCGGCTGCTGCCGAACCACCACAGCGCGGAGAGTCTTGCCCGCGCCGCTCTCATCGCCGTCGCCGTGCTCGTCGTCGTCGCAGGTGGGTTCGTCTGGCGGCTCGAACGTGACGTGCGCGCGTCGGCTGAACGGATCGATGAATCGCAGCGGCAGGCGCGCCTCGCGGCCGACGCCGCCAGCCGTCAGGTGGCGGAAAGACAGCAGCAGGCCGCTCGTGAACTGGCCGCCGCGCAAGAGCTGGCCGCGAGGGCGCAGATGATCGGCGACGTGCTGGCTGCGCCCGATCTCGTTCGCTATTCGCTCGTGGGGCGCGATGCCCTTTGCCTCCGCTTTCGGTCAGGTGCTGTGGAGCCGGTCGCGCGGGTTCGTGTTCAGCGCGTCCGGATTGCCACCGCCGCCGCAGGATGCCACGTACCAAATCTGGCTGCTCACCAGGACGGGCGCTGTCAGCGCGGGGACCTTTGTCCCCGACTCGAACGGACGCGTCACGCTGGCGGCCACGCCGAAGGTTCCACCATCGCTGCTCGGCGCCATCGTGACGATGGAGCGTCAAGGCGGAGGCGACACCCCGTCCGGTGAACCACTGATGGCACGCATGCCGCCGCCGCCGCCGGCTTCGTGAGCCGGGCGCGCGTGCCGATTAATCGCCGCGAAGTGTCATGAACGTCACGGTCAACCAGGTGCTGACGATTGTCGGCCGGTTGGATGACAGTCCAGGGTTCGACTCGGCGCGCGAGCGCTTCCGGCGATTTCTGAACGAGCGAGTGACCGACGCGCAATCAGCGCGGGTCGTCATCCAGCAATGCCAGCAGATCTCCGGAGAACAGAATCACCGCGCCCTGCAGGACGCCGTGGTCCTGACCGGTAAATTTCTCGGCTTCGACACGCACGTTCGGCCGGTATCAGCGTGATCCGGGCGCGGCTCCGGTCAGCGGGGAATGGGAATCGCGGCGGCGGCTCCACGTCACTGTGAATCTCTGCACCCATCACACCGCCGCTATCGAGCTCGATGCGCTGGCAAAGGTCGTCCGCAACGGCCTCAATCCGCACCCGCACGCGGATAGCCTCGCGCGTCGCCCTATGCGTCGTCACGCCTCTGTATCCGGCCCAAGGCCACATCGAGGTCATGCTCCGGACCCGAACATATCCCGACGTGCGGCTGATTTCGCTTGGCGGCATCCTTCAGATGGCCGACATGGTGGCTGCAGGGAGGCTGACCCACGACGACGTGTTGCAGGTGCTGAATCCCGACGTCAACCTGACTCGGTCGTCCATCTGCTCGACCTGCTCCGCGACCGCGGCGCCCCGCGTTTCTGAGCACCCTGCCGGCGATGTCGTTGTGCCCGAAGCCGAGGCCTGCAGGCGGTAGCTGCTGATCGTCGCGATCTCGACTGGATCCGCTGACGCCCCCGGCGCAGTTTGTGGCATCGGTCATCGAGAAGCGCCGGAGTTCTCGCGATCAACTCCGGCGCCGCACGTCCAGCGCTCCATCCAGCCCGGCGACTTGATTTGCGCATGCATCACCGGCGAAGGTTTCGTGGCGCAGGCACAGGTGGCCGGAGTCATAACGGATGGGAATCCGGTTGTTCGTGACTCGGAACGATTCAAACAGATGCTGAGATTGACGGACGTGACGGTCTACGGCACGCCGGTCATACCTGCTCCGGAACTGGTTCGCAGGGCTGATTTGAGTCTCACCGGAGGGGGCGGCCCCGGTGCAGTCGCGATCCCCGCGTCGCGCCGCGAGTTCGAGCTGGTGACGAGATCCGCGGCGCTTTCCGAGAGTCGCCAGCGCTGGAACGTCGATGCTGACGCGAGTCGGAACGTCAGCGCGGACGATCACCGTTTCCGCGGCGTTCCCTCCAGTTGCGGGTGGCGGAAGACCACCTCGTGTTCGCCGAGGCTCACCGATACATTCGCGAGCGGCGTATCGCCGATCGGCCTGTCGTCGATGAGCACCTGCGCCCAGGGCTCGGCGCGTTGATGCTGATGCGCCCCATCGGTGGCGTGATGGTCAGCGGGCTCAGGACGCCGGCGCGAATCGTCACCGTCTGACGGACGCGGTAACCGAGCGCGCTGTTCACCAGGTCAAGTTGATGCGTCCCGGCGGTGGTCACGATCGGGCCGTCCGCCGTCGATCCGAGGACCCGATCGCCTTCGAGGACCTTTGAGCCTCGATCGGCGACGAAAATCTCACGCCTCCCGAGCGCTGGTGCGCAGCCGCCTCGTCGATCGCCCGCTACCGCACGACTGTCGCGGTCTGCCTGCTCGGACGAGCGTGAAGCGGACGCCGTGTCGAGGACCGGGGTGGTCGCAGCCGCCCGAACGAGCCGGATCGCGCGCGTACCGGCGGTCACACTCAGCTGCAGCGGCGTCGTCCCCACGGGTTTTCCGTCCACAATCACCGTATCGCCCGGCTCTGGAGATTCGGATCACGACTGCCCGTTCCGCAGCCGGCGGAGCCGGTCTTTGCGTGACGAGTCGCGCGATGATGGCACTCTTCAGCCAACGCGACGACGCCAATCGCCACGGCAATCCACGCAGCGCGGATCCTGTCAGGCGACGGCGGTCCGTCCTCGCTTCGGGTTCCGGTGTCGCTGCGATCGCCGGCTCGACGGTCCCGGCAATCTCCCGGATGTCCGCTCAGGGCGCCTCGCGATATCGCGGCGATCCGTCACCTGACGCATCTGTTGGGGCCGCAGTGGACGGACAACATCGAGGCCCGCCATCGAAGCGTGTTCGTTCATGTCTTCCTCCCGCACATTGACCCGCTGGGCAGATGTGTCCAGGAATCTGGACACCCGTGGTGATACGGAAGCGCGGAAGTTCCTTCAACCCTCCTGGGCATCCGCGGCGGAGCGATACGAATGCGGAGACATCTGCAGTGCATGCTCCACGCCACACGCGCAGTGGCGCGGCGAACGCGGAGGGACTGGCTGCGGCCATGGTGCTGAATTCATCCAGGAGCGCGGGCAGGTTGTGCTTGAGATCGTCCAAGGTCACCGCTCGCGCCAGCAGCATCGACAGTGCGATCGTGGCCAGTTGCACGACATCATTGCGCGCGTCGATGCGCGCCAGGCCCCGGTCGTCGGCCAGCGCCAGGAGTCCAAACTCGCTCCACAACGAGCCGGAGACAGTCCGAGGCGCTGAAGCGCCAGGCCGAGCGCGCGTGCTCGACGATGCAGAGCCGCCCTTCGGGCGTGAAGACGATTCGATCTCGCGCTGAGCGCGCCGTGCCGCCGCCGAGCCGGACGAATGCAGCACCGCAAGCGCAGGGGTGACCTCGCGAATGATCCAGGTGACGATGGCGGGGTGCAGCCCTTTGCGAAGCCTGCCGGTCGAGAGCTCCGTCAGCCGCTGTCCCGACAAGTGCGCCGAGACCAGCGCTCAGGTCGTGCTCATCGAGGTAGACGACGGCTCGCACCCTCGGGAAACGCGGGGTGGCGGAAGCGGGCGAGGCGTTCAACCCCTTCACGCAGCGCATTGTCGAAGCCAGGGGCGACAGCGAGATCGCGCCGGAAGCGGAGCAGCTCCAGCGAGACCGCGTCGGTGTTATCAAACATCAACAAGCGATCGCCGAATGCGTCGCTTCGCCCTGGTAATAATTCCAACTGGCGAGTCCCGGCCTCGCCGAACTAACGGGAGATGCGCTCGCGCCGTTCATCGGCATGAAAACGTGTCGCGCATCGGGTAGACGAAGACCGCGTCGATGAACAGACCCTTCATGCGGGTCTCTTTCAAATGTGACTGGAATCGGGTGGGCTCGCTGCGGAAACGAGCTTGAAATGATTTTGCACGAAACGACGAATCAGTCAAGATGATTCAGTCACGTTTTTTCGACGCGCAACGATCGCGCGTGAGATTGTCGAGAGTTTACGGATTCACACTTGAAGCAATTCTTGAACGCGCCGATCGCTCAGTGCTCCTCCTGAGGAACGAAAGCACGATCGGATTCACGGCGTCGGGGTCGCCCAGAGGCACCTCGTGCGTCCCGCCGGGGATGATCTCGAGCCGCGCTCCTGGGATCTGCGTTTTTCATCTCGGTCGCGCAGGGCAGAAGCACAAGGTCGTGTTCGCCGTTGATGAGGAGCACGCGCAGCCCGAATGCTGGCAAGCTGCTCGAGCGACCACCTCGGCTGCGCAAAACACCATCGTGCGCTCCTGCTCGAACAACTCCGGCCACTTCTCGGGTGTCGGCGAACTCGTCTCGTACATGCAGCGTAGCGGCCACAACGATCGCGGCGGTCCGGCTTCGCGTCCTTGAACTCCTTGACCTGCACGGGGTCCAGCACCGTCAGGGGAGGAGTGTGATTGGCGCCAAACGCGACCACCTTGGCGGATGCGATCGGGGTAGCGCCGCGCGAGATCGAGCCGAGGTTGCCGCCGTCACTCCAACCCACGATGTCCGCTCGCTCGATCTTGAGCGCGTCCATCACGCCGACGACGTCGTCGCTCATCATCTCGTAGGTCAGAACCGGCGCGGTGTTCGAGGACTTGCCATTCCCGCGCGAATCGATCGCGATCACACGGTAGGACGAAGCGAGCGGCTCGATCTGTCCACCCATGACGGTGATGGTGCATAACCCTGCGGGCGCGACGACGACGGGCGGGCCGTCCGCTTTGCCGAATTCCTCCCAGTAGACGCGCGTGCCCGCAGGCTCCCGCTCGACGTAGCCCGACGCGCGAACGTGCGAGTCGTGCCACCGCGAGAACCCGAGGATGGTCTTTGAGCCCTGGGGGACGGCGAATAACCAGCCGAGGTCCGATGGTGGCGACGACGGGCGAGCAACACGACCGCGATGACCTTGCCCAGCTTCTTCCCGGCTCCAGGAACCGACGACCCCTCACACCGTCTCTAACATGGGCGTCGCGCTGCGAACCTTCGCTGTCCGCGGCCGCATGCGAAGGATCTCCTGCACCTGCAGGACGAGATCCGCGCACAAACAGCGACGAGGCGGTGCATGCCCAGACGACGATCTCGATCGAGTGGGGATCGCTCACGTTGAACACGCTGAAGATCGACGCGCACTTCGAGAAAGATCAGCGGGCCGGTGCCGAAGCTGCGCGTCATCCACTGGCGGTGCTGCTGGACCTTCCCCTGGAGAATGAACGCGAACGCGATGCCAGTGGTGAGCATCCACAGGCCTGCCTGGAATACGGTTTCAATCGTGAACGAGCGCGCAAATCCCAACGGCTCGTTGAGGTATTGGATGTAGACGCCGAGCGGCGCCGCGATGAAGACGCCGGTGATCATAGAGGCGTCCGACCGCGCGCATGGACGCCGATGAAACGCGCGACGCAGGCGATCGGAGAACTGCATCGGGCCGAGGATCAGTGCGCAGGCGCCGGCGATCGCGTGGGGCAGCAGCCACCACGTGAACGACTCGATGTGCATCCACTCGCCGTCGGCGGGATCGATGAGGAAGCGCTCGCGTGTGGTCAACCACCAAAGAAACATCAGACCGATCAGGCCGAACAGCAGGTATTTCGGACGCAGTCGGCCTTACGCTTCCTGCTCCCTTGTTGTTGGCTCACACAGGTTCTACGCGCGCATCTACCGCTTGTCGCACGACGACGTTCTCTGTCTGTCTGCCCCTCGCGCGTTTTTTCCGGTCTGCGTGCTGGTGCAGCGTCCTTGCCGTCCGCCGCAGACGACGATGTCGACGTCTGAGCGCCTTGCCCCTTGAGTCACGTCGCCGTCTCGCCGTCGTAATCTTTGTCGATACGCTTCCACAGCACGCCGTCCTGATCAGGCGTTGGGCTTGCCGCCGATCGTGCCCTCGAACGGGTACGTCTTTCCATCCAGCTTCGCGGTGTATTCGGTATGCGTCGCACTGGCCCTGGGCGTCAACACCGTCAGTGACTGCCGTAATGGTGTCGCCGGCGATCGTGTGATGATCGTGTTGCTCTTGATTGCACAGGTTAGCCGGGTTGTACTTGATTTCGCGGCGTTCAGCTCGTCCGCAGTGCCGGTGAGCGGATCGGTTTGGGCAAAGGCTGGAGAGGGCCGCACCGATGATTGAAAACAAGGACGAGGGATGCGGCGCCACCACGACAGCCGATGAGCGTCGTCTGCGACCTTCATAAAACCTCCTCCTGTATGACCGGGGGCTGTTGAGTCCGCGGGGGATTCCACATCCGCGAAGGGTAGCGGCGTGCAGAATGCCCGTGATTTGGAGGGACGCGTATGTTCAAGAAGACGCTGTTCGTGCTCGCAATCGTGTCGTCGGTGACGCTTGACGGTCGGCGGGCAGGACGCCCGAAAGCGTCGTCGCGGCCGCATCGAAGGCGATGGGCGCCGATCAACTGAAGACGATTCAGTATTCAGGCCCGGGAACGGATATTCCTTCGGCCAGGCGTCACAGCCCAGGCTCGCCATGGCCCGCCTGGAAGAACAAGAGTTATGCACGCGCACGATTGATTTCGACGCGCGCTGCGATGCGGATCGAGCGCGTCGCCCGATGCGCCGGAACCTGGGCGGAAGGGCGGCGGACTGCAGCCCGGGGCGATGCGGCAGCTGATCGTCAATGCGAATACGCCGTGGGCGGCGCAGCTCCCGATCTGGATCACGCCAGTGCGGGTTCCTCAGGCAGGCGGCAGCCAACACGCCGACGATGACGTCGCAGACCGTCGGCGGGAAGAAATACACCGTCGTGACCTTCATCGCTCCAAACAAGGCGAAGGTGAACGGCTACATCGGCGCCGAACAACATGGTCGACAAGGTCAGAGACGTGGATGGACACGCCCGGTGCTGGGCGACGCACGCTGTATGAGGCGGTTTACAGCAGCTACAAAGATTTCGGCGGCGTCAAGGTGCCGACGCGCATCACCGAGCAGCAGGGCGACTATCCGACGCTGGAGATGACGGTGGTGGATGCGAAGATCAATGCGCCAGCCAACATCGCGCCTCCGCAGCGCGGCGGACGGGCGCCAGCCGGTGGCGGCGCTCCGCCGGCAGGAACTTCGTCACAGAAGCTCGGCGACGGCGTGTTCCTGATCCTGCCCGGCTACGCGGCGCTCGCCGTCGACATGAAAGACGGCATCGTCGTCATCGAAGGGCCGCAGAGCGACGCGCGGGGCGAGGCGATCATCGCCGAAGTGAAGAAAGACATTCCAGAACAAGGCGATCAGATACGTCGTCAACACCCACGGGCACTTCGATCATTCAGCGGCCTGCGCCCGTTCGTGGCGGAGGGCGCGACGATCATGACGCACCAGGTCAACAAGGGTTACTTCGAGAAGATCTTCGCGCGGCCGCACACGCTCAATCCCGACAGGCTCGCGCAGAACAAGGCGAAGGTCAACGTCGAGACCGTGGGCGACAAGAAGGTGCTGACCGACGGGACGCACACGATCGAGCTGATATCGCACGCAGGGAACGAATCACAACGAAGGGCTGCTCTTCGCGTATCTGCCGAAGGAGAAGATCCTCGTCGAGGCGGATTCGTTCAATCCGCCGGCGCAGGCCGACGCGCCACCGGCGGCGACGCCCAGTCCGGCCAACGTCAACCTGCTCGACAACATCAGCCGCCTCAAGCTGGACGTCGAGACCATCGTGCCGATTCACTATCCGCCGGATGGCCGAAAGGTGACGATCGCGGAGCTGAAACGCGCGGTTGGCGCACGAAGCACCAACCGACCTCAAAGGTCGCCGCCGCGACGGTGCGCTGGGAGCAATCAGTAGGGGCCGCAGATGATGAAGATGCTGTTGATCGCAATCGCCGCCGTGCCTCTGGTCGCGGCGCCTCTAGATCGAAGCAGCGAGTCGATCGGAGAAGGTAGCGGTCTATGCCGCCGTCGGAGAAAAGAGTTGATTGCCTTCGACGTCGATGTGGACCGCGCGATTTTGACAAGACGGTCGTCGGTGATGCTGCCGAGGCTTCGTGCAGGAGGCCTGGGCATCGCCGGCGTCGCCCATTTCTCTACCGTCGCCTTGGAGCAACGGCGGCACCAGTTATAGCGGCTCGGGCGTGACTCCGTTGGGAACCAAACATGGCGTGACAGCGTTCCAGCGTCGATTCCTCCGGCGCGCTGCACGCCCGGGGCGCGCCGGCGTCGCTGCGATCGCGGCCTATTCACATCAGCGGCGATGGGCCAGGCCGTCACCTGCTGTCGATCGCCTACAACGATCCGAGCGGGCTGTCCGTTCACACAATCAACGCCGATGGCTCCGTCGGTGGCGAAGTTCCCCAGGCCAAAGGGCTGGACGTTGGCATCTACGCGCATCAGGTCCGCGTGCTGCCACTCGAATAAGGGCGTCATCCTCGTCACGCGTGGCGATCAACCGACCGCATCGACGGCAGAAGACCGGGGCGGTCAAAGTGTTTCGCTATGACGACGGCAGGCTTCACGAATCGCGCGTCGATTGCGCCTGGAAAGGGCATCGGCTTTCGATCGCGGCATCTGGATTTTCATCCGACGCGACCGTGGGTCTTCCTGACGCTCGAGTCGCAGAACAAGCTGGATGTCTTCACCAGAATGGCCGATGACTCGCTGAGCGAGCAGCCAGTGTTCAGCAAGAGCACGCTGGCAGGTAGCGGTGACGTGTCGGCGGCGCAGACCGCCAGCACGGTGCACGTGCATCCCGATGGTCAATTCGTGTATGCGGGCAATCGCGCCGGCCGGCACGACGGACTTCAGGGGCACGCCGGTTTTCGCAGGCGGGACCAACAACATCGCGGTGTTCCGCATCAATCAGGAGACCGGCGAGCCGTCGCTGATTCAGAACATCGACACGCGCGGCTTTACTCCGCGCACGTTTGCGCTCGATCCGGCCGGGCGGATTCTCGTCGTCGGCAACCAGACGACGATGGCAGTTCGTGACGGCGCAACGGTGAAGACAGTGCCGGCCAACCTGGCGGTCTTCAAGATTCGAGCGGATGGAAAGCTCGACTTCGTCAAGGGAATACGACGTGGCAGTCGGTCGGAGACCTCTGTGGTGGATGGGACTCGTGACGCTGCGGTGAGCGTCGCGCGTATTACCTGAGGTACGCGCTTCAGCAGGGCGCCGATGACCGCGAGCATCGTCGCAAACTGAAATCCGATCAGCCACGCGAACTTCGCGTCCATGCGATCGAGCCTGGCGTCCATCTGGCCGAGCCGCCCGTCGAACTTCGCGTCCGCGATCGAGCTTGGCGTCCGTCTGCCGAGCCGTCCATCGAACTTCGCGTCCATCTGATCGAACCGCCGATTCATCTCCGTCCGCAGGTCGCGGACGTCGGTGCGCACGTCTCGAACGTCCTGGCGCACCTCGCTGATCGCGGCGGCATGCTCCTCGCCTCGACCTTCCAGGCATGCCACACGCTCTTCCAGCGTCGCCATCTCTCGGCCTCGCCCAGGGACCGACACGCCCCGATTTTACATCGTCGTCGAAAGCACACGGCGTGCCCGGCCGTGAAGCATCTCGACAGTCGCGCGCACCGCCGATCAGAGCGCGCAATTTCTGCCGCATCGACTCGACTTCGGCATTACAATCCGCGCAATCTTCGGAAGGAGGATTGCGCCATGAAGCGGTGGCACAAGGGGACTCTCCTGGCTCGCCCTCGGCATGGTCGTCGTTGCCTCGCGCTTCGTCCTGGCCCAGGCGTCGCTGGCGCACATCTGCGGTGAAGCCGTATCGGCACCTGCATGCCAGGCCGTCCGCGGCGATCGATCCGAAGGGTGGCTTCAGCAAACGCGATCCGAGGTCATGGCGCGCAACGGCATGGTGTCGACGGTGCAGCCGCTGGCGGCGCAGGCGGGCCTGCGGATTCTTCAGCAGGGCGGCAACGCTATTGACGCCGCGGTCGCCACCGCCGCGATGCTCAACGTCGTGTATCCCGCGAATGTCGGGATCGGCGGCGACCTGTTCGCGCTCATCTACGTGGCGAAAGAGAAGAAGGTGTATCAGCTGAACGCGAGCGGGATCGCGCCCAGCGGCCTGACGCTCGACCGCATGCGATCGCTCGGCTACAAAGCCAATCCGGCGAACTTCGGGCCCGGCTCGGGCATGCCGACGGGCGGCATCCTGACGGTCACCGTGCCCGGCTCGCTGTGGGGATGGCAGGAAGTCCTCACGCGCTTCGGCACGAAGACGTTCAAGGACGTGCTGCAGCCGGCGATCGACTACGCCGACCAGGGATTTCCGATCACGGAAGAAATTGCCGACAGCTGGCGGATGAAGAACGCGCTGCCGCTCGCGCGGCTGCTGCACGCAGATCGACCCGGATTCCGCGAGGACGTTTTACGTCAACGGCAAGCCGCCAGTGGCCGGGACTATCTTCAGAAATCCCGATCTGGCGAAGGTCATTCCGGCTCATTCAGCAGCAGGGACGCGACGCGCTGTACAAGGGCGAGATCGGTCGCGCCATCGTCGCGAAGTCGCAGGCGCTCGGCGGTCCGATGACGCTCGAGGATCTGGCGAACTACAAAGGCGAGTGGGTGACCCCGGCATCGACGACTTACCACGGTGAATTCACGGTGTACGGGACCAGCGCGCCCTCGCAAGCGTGGGGCATCGTCGAAGCGTTGAACGTGCTCGAGGCAGTGCGTGCCGACCTGGTATCCGGGACAGACGCTCGCGCTCGCTCGGGCCGGCCAACCCGCTCTACTGGCACGCGCTCATCGAGACGAAGAAGGCCGTCTACCGCGACGTCTATGGCACACAACGCCGACCCGAACGCGGTGCCTGTGCCGCTCGAGATGCTGACATCGAAACCGCACGCGGCGTCGCTCTGCGGCGAGGTGAATCCGATGCGCGCGTCAGCAACCGGATCCGCCGAATCCGACGCCGACCGGTGCGGGCGACACCATCTATCTGGCGGCGGCGGACCGCTGGGGAAACATGGTGTCGTGGATCAACAGCAACTTCTCGGCGTGGGGATCCGGCATCACCGTTCCGGGCTACGGATTCATCCTTCACAACCGCGGCGGGCTGTTCACGCTCGACCCGAAAGCCCGAACGTCATCGCCGGGAACAAGCGTCCGTATAACACGCTGTCGGCGGTGCTCGTGACGCAGAACGGCAGGCCGCTGCTCGTGACCGGGCAGCATGGGGGCGACCAGCAGGGGCAGGGCAACATGCAGGTGCTGGTGAACATGCTCGATCTCGGCGCGAACGTGCAGGCGGCCGGCGACATGGCGCGCTTCAGTCACAACCAGGTGAGCAACGAGCTGCAGATGGAATCGCAGCTCTTCGCGCTGGTCGGCTCGCGACTGAAGGACATGGGACACAAGGTCGCCTCGTCCAACGGGTTCGCCGGTCGGAGGCTTCGAGGCGATCATGTTCGCGCCCGACGCCGGCGCGGCGCGCAGGATGTGCACCGTCCGATGCGAAGTGCACCGCGCCGATCGCCGGGTTCTATCGAGCGGGTTCGAATTTCCGAGAGGACGGCCAGGCCGCCGGGTACTGAGCCAGCGTTTGCGCGCCCGGCCGTCGCATCAGCATTACGCGGCGGCGCTACGCGCGCACGGCGCCCGGCATCGCACCGAGCTGGGTCATCATCCCGGCGATGTCGATATAGTGGGTGCACTGCTTGATCTTGCTGCCACGGTATCGAGCGTCACCACCGATCAGCAATACGTAACTGAACGAAGTACATCGACTACGTATTGCTGTGACGATCCTGAACGACCTCACCGACCGCGATTCCGCAGGAGCGCGAGGTGAAATCCGGCTCCGCGCTTCTGGACCGTGCAAGAACATCCCGGCTTTCGGCCCGCTCGGCCCGGAGCTGATCACGCCTCAGGCGAGATCGCCGGATCCCTTTACGACCTCTGGATGACGTGCTCGGTCAGCCGTTTGCCATGCGCATGCGCGTCAACACGTCGCGACCGGGTCGGATAGCTGCCCGGACATCGTCGATGCACTTCTCGCGCCGGCATCCTGGTCGAGGACCCGGCGACATGCCCTCGACCGGCGCGCTCGGGCGGCGTCGCCGTCGGCAAGAAGCCGAACGCGGCCGAGCTGGGCTGTTCCTGAAGCCCGGCGACGTCGTCGAGTGCGGGCATCGAAGGCCTGGCGACGCTGCGCACCATCGATCGTCGCTTGCCGCTGCTGCGCAAGGCCGCGGCACGGCCTGATGCGGCGCCGGCGCCGTGCGTAGGCCGCGAGCCATGGACCTCCGTGCTCGATTCACCCGTCGTCTCGTCGCCGCCGCCCTGCTCGGGCCGGCGCGCTGCCCCGCGCGCAGCCGGCCTCGGCCGCCGCGCAGCCCGCTTCCGACGTGACGGTCGACGATCGTCGTGCCGTTCCCGCCCGCCGGCGGCGCCGACACGCTCGCCCGCACGCTCTGGCGCCGAAATGCAGAGCGCGCTCTGGGGGCGAGACGGTGCTGGTCGAGAACCGGCCCGGCGCGAGCTGGCCGGATCGGCACCGAGCAGTCGCCAACGCAGCGGCCGACGGGCATACGCTCGTGATGGCGTCGACCGCCGCCATCACCGAGAAGAACATCGCCCGCCTCGCACCGGTGGCGCTGGTCTCGGCCGAGGCCTACGTGATCGCCGTCAACGCCGCCGTGCCGATCGGCAACGTGCGTGAGCTGATCGCCTTCGCCAAGGCGAAGCCCGGGCAAGCTTCGCTCTCGGCTCGATCGGGGATCGGCGCCGCGTCGCACCTCTCGGGCGAGCTCTTCAAGGCGCAAGCGCAGGTCGACCTGCAGCACGTTCCTAGCAAGGGCACGGGCCAGGCGCTCTACCGACCTGCTCGGCGGCCAGATCGAGGTGATGTTCGCGCCGACGCAGACCGTGATCCCGCAGCTGCAGTCGGGGCGCCTGAAGGCGATCGCCGTCACCGGCACGCAGCCGCTCGAAGGCGCTGCCGGGCCTGCCGACGGTCGACGCGTCGGGCCTTCCCGGCTATCAGGCGCAGGGCTGGTTCGGCCTGCTCGCGCTGAAAGCGACGCCGCCTCGCCGTCGTCGCCCGGCCGCACGATGACGTCAACAAGGTGCTCGCCCTGCCTGAGGTCAGGAAGGACCTGATCGCGAAGGGCGCGGAGCCCGGCAGCCAGAGCGCTGCCGAGTTCGGCCGCTTCATCGCCGATGAGCAGGCCAAGGCGCGCGCCTCGTCAAGGAGGCGGGAATCGTGATGGAGTGAGCGGCGGCGCTCAGCGGCGCTCGGCCGCTGCCTTCTCCGCGCCGGAGCTCGACGCACGTTGCCCGCCGGCCGCCGGCGCGGCGACGCGCAGCAGGTGGCCCTGCACGGTCGCGCCGACGTCCATCTGCAATTGGCGGTAGCGGATCGTCCCGGTGACGCGCGCGTCGGATTGCAGCTCGAGCCGGTGCTCGATCGTCGAGGTCGCCGATCACCGTGCCGTTGATCACGCGCCGCCGCAGCGGACGCCTGCCTTCGATGTGGCCGTTTAGCCGACAGCACGAGCAGCGACGGGCTCTTGGCGTCGCTAGCGTGCCGGCCGGCGAGCGTCGCCCTTGACGCGGCCGTCGATGCGCATCCCGTTCGTGAAGAGCAGGTTGCCGGTGATCTCGACGCCCTGGCGTCGATCAGGGTTGAGAGCTGCGCCATCTTGATGAAGGGCTGCTTCTTTGAGGCTCGCGAACATGGCTCGGTTCCTTTCAGTGCTTCTTGCCCCTCGCGGGCCTTGCGGAAGAAGGTCAGCTCGTCCTGCGATTCTCGGTGAGCTTCTGGTTGAGCGCATCGATCTGCTGTTCGAGCTCCTGGCTGCGCGCGTCGGCGACGCGCAGTCCCATCGCGCGCTCTGCTCGGAGCTGCTGACGCAGCTGCACCAGCTCGGCGCGTCGGCGCGCGCGGGCGCGCACGACGACGGCGGCGCAGCGCGCTCGCGCAGCAGCTCGCCGGCGGCGAGGCCGGCCGCGAACGGCGGCGACGACGAGCGCGTAGCGACGAGCGCGCGTCCCGAGCGCCGGCGGCGGTGCCAGCGTCAAGCCGACCCGCGTCAGGTCGCGGGTCGCGCCTGGTGCCCGAATCCGATCGACACGGCGAGGGCTCCGGTTCACATCCCCGCCAGGTAGCGCCGTGGATCGATCTGGTCGCCCGGCGCGAGGACCTCGAAGTGCAGGTGCGCGCCGGTCGAGCCCGCTCGAGCCGACCATGGCGATGCGGTCGCCGGGAACGACGACCTCGCCGGTCCGCACCAGCAGCTGCGGGATGGGCGTAGCGCGTCGCCAGGCCGTTGCCGTGATCGATCTCGACCACCCAGCCGAAGTCGCGCTTGAAGCCGGCGAGGACGACGATGCCGCCCGCCGCCGAGGCGATCGGCGTGCCTGCGCGCCGGCGAAGTCGAGGCCGGCGTGGAAGGCGTGCGAATGAGCGAACGGATCGATGCGGTTGCCGAACGACGACGTCAGCTCGGCGCCCGGGATGGGCAGCCGCGTCGGCGGCGCATCGAGGCGAGCGACTGTTCGGCGGCAGCGCTCGCGACCGATGCGATCTGCTGCTCGACCCGGCCGAGCTGCGCGTCGATGCGCTGCCGAGGCGGCGACGCGCTCGCTCCGCTCCGGCAGCAGCGGGCCCGCCGCGCGGCGCTCGGTCGGCTCCGGCGTGGCACTTTGCCGCTGCGAGCCGGCACGCCAGGCGCGCCGATGCCGGCACGTCGGCGTTCATCGCCGATCCGCTTGCTCGAGTTGCGCCGCCTCGCTTTCGAGCCGGAACAGGCGCGCCGAGATCGCGCCGACCTGCTCGAGCGTGAACGGAAGCGCGAGCGGCTCGGGCGCGCGCGCTGCGCCGACGGCGCGGCCCGCTGCGGCACTCGGCGAGCCAGTAGCCGAGCGCGCCGCCCAGGCCGAGCAAGCGCCAGCGCGGCGACGCCTGCCAAGGCGATCAGCGGCCGGACCGACAAGGTCCTCACACGCGACCGGCTGTGTCGCGCCGGTGGCTAATCATCACGAACGCCATGCCCACTCCTTCAGACCGATGCGGCGAGCGCTTCGGCACCTCGCCGGTCGCGGGGCCTAAGCGGACACCCTCGACAGAAGTCAATCCTAGGGGCTGAGGGGGCCGACTGAGGCTGCGCGGGCGCTGCAACGGTTTGTTCAGCGCGGAAACGTTGGCGCAAGTTCACGCTCGCCCGCGCGCGAGGTGTTGCAAGGCGTTGCCGATCGCAAGCGAATGGCGGACTTGCAACGCGCCGCGGAACGCGGGAAAAGACGGGCTGCGGCGCTCGCGCCGGCGGCGCTGTCGCGAGCGCCCGATCTGCGCGCGGCGCGTCAGAAGAAACCGGTACTTCAGGCCGACCGTGCAGAAGCGGCCGACCGCGCCGGCGTAGTCGAGCGGGTTGAACGACGCTGCTGGCCGTAGGTCAGCGGGTCGAACGGCGCGACGCGGTCAGAAGAGCGTTGCGGATCGATCCGTACGACCTCGAGGTTCTTCATCGGCAGCCAGGCGCCCGACCAGGTCGAAGGTCGTGAACGAGGCGATCCGGCAGCCGCCGGGCGCATCCGAGCCGTCGGCAAAGGTCGAGGCGCAGCCGGCCGGATCGTCCTTGAAGTTCTTGTTCTCGATGCTGGCGCGGTAGATGGCGTTGATGCCGACGCGGTACGCCGCGGCGGTGTCGACGAAGCGCGCCGAAGTTGGCGCGGTCGGCGGGCGATGCCGATGCAGTTCGTGACGTCGCAGTTGCCGTGCGTTCCGGCGAAGTCGCGCGACGAGCCGTCGACTCGGTGCGCTTGAGAGTTGAACAGGTGCGTCCACTGCGCCGGTCAGCGTCAGCTTGCCGAAGCCGCCGCCGAGATCGAAGCCCTGCTTGCCGCGTCGACGTCGAAGCCGCGCACCTTGGTCCGCGACGAATTGACGTACTGGCCGAGCACCGCGACGATCTGGCCGGGTCGCCCGGCACCGTGGTCGCCGCTCGTCGGGTCGCGCGCGATGTAGCCCGGCGGCGACGCGCGGCATCGGTCTGCTCCTGGTTGATCTCGTCCTTCCTCGTGATGTCGAAGTAGTCGATCGGCGATGCTCGTCTTCGTGCGTCGGCTCGAACACCAGGCCGAGCGTGTAGTTGCTCGGACTTCTCGGGCTTGAGCGCCGGGTTCGGTGACGTGATCACGGCGACCGCTGCCGGGCGCGCAGGCGACCGCGATGCCGAGCGCGCAGCGCAGCGGGATCGGTCGCGGTCGAGAACGCTCGCCAGGCCGCCGACGCCGTTCTCGGCCGGGCTCGGCGCGCGAAAGCCCTTCGCGCAGGTGCCGCGCAGCGCCGAGCTCGCGGATCGGCGTGTACTTGATGCCGAACTTGGGCGTCGTCGAGTTGCCGGCGTCGGGTAGTGGTCGTAGCGCAGCGCGGCCGAGCGCCTCGAGCTGCTTCGTGCAACGGCGCGAGCACCTCGGCGTAGGCGGCGCTCACGGTCCGGCCGCCGTCGTAGCGCCGAGTAGCCGACCGACCGATGACGTTGCCGCGCTCGGTTCCGGTGACCGGCGTCAGGCTGACGCTCTCGCGGCGCAGCCTCGGCGCCGACGGCAAGGCCGAGCGGGCCGCCTCGAGCTTGCCGATCTCGCGCGACGCCTTGACGTCGATCTGGGTGATCTTGGCGCGCGAGTCCGACGTGATCGCTCGGCGACATCGCCTGCGTACGAGCGCGGCCGAGTTCAGGCCGGCGTTTCTCGGCGATGCGCCACAGGGTTCCCGGCGGCAAGCGCGGCGTAGGCGGCGCTGCCGGCCAGTCGCCGCGGCGACATTGGCGGCGCTCGGGTTCAGGAGCGCGAAGGTGACGTCGCGCTGCAGATAGCCGGTGCGGACGTCATGGCCCTTGGTTTTCGAGTACCAGGAACCCGGTGTCGTACGTCCCACTCGGCGGCGGTGCCCTTGACGACCGACCAGGACGCGATAGAAGTCCGACTCGCCGTTCTGCACGCGCGGGCCGTTGTCGACGGCGAGGTAGCGCAGACGCGCGCTCGCTGCCGAAGTAGGGGTTGTCGGGATGGGCGGCGCCGAGCGCGACCCCGGCGTTGCTGACCGGGCCGCCCGGATAGCCGACCGAGTTGCTCACCTGCGAAGGCGTCGTGTAGCGCCTCGTTCTTGTTGTTGTACCAGTTGAACTCGGCATAGCCCTGCATCGTCGGCATGATGTTGAGCGTGCCGCGCGTGAAGAAAGTTGATGGTACTTCTGCGACGGCTGGATCTGGCCGTACTCCTGCGCCGCGTCGTTCGAGGCAGCCGCCGCCGGGATCGCCCTGCGGATGGTTGGTGAAGTTGCTGCATGCCGCGCCGGGAAAGGTGCGCGTGAAGCCGACGCCCGCGAGGTTGCCCCGGTTGTAGTAGTCGAGCGTGGCGGGGTTCCTGACGTTGCCGTTGATCGCGCTGCCGGCCGCATTGTTGGTCGTGATCGCGCCGTTGCCGCCGGCCGAGATGCTGGCGACGGTCTCGTTGGCGCTGAAGCCGAGGTAGCGCAGGTCCTGTCTGCCGATAGCAGTCGCGATCGGTGATGTCGCGGTTGCAGATCTCGCCCTGGCGGCCGACCTCGAGGTTGGCGAGCACGTTGAAGCCCTGCCTCTGCAGGTCGCCGAAGCCGCCGGTGATCGACGCCCGTTTTCCTGGCCGTTGCCGTACTGCGGTCGTGCCGTAGCTCGCGTTGACGCGCCAGGCCCTGGTAGTCCTGCGCAGGATGACGTTGACGACGCCGGCGATGGCGTCAGATCCGTAGATCGCCGAGCCGCCGTCCTTCAGGATCTCGATCCGCTCGACCGCCTCGAGCGGGATCAGGTTGAGGTCGGTGAACACCTTCTGGCCGTCGTCGGCGAGGCCGAACGGCGCGATCCGGCGGCCGTTGAGCAGCACCAGCGTCGATGCGGCGCCGAGGCCGCGCAGCGATCCCCAGGCGCCCGAGCGCGAAGCCGGCGCCGAAGTTCTTCGGCACCGATCCCTGGTTGTCGACGGACAGCGTCTGCAGCAGCTCGGCAACGCTGCCGCGCTCCCGACTTCTCGATGTCTTCGCGCGTCAGCGTCAGCACCGGCGACGCCGTCTCCGAGTTGATGCGCCGGATGTTGGAGCCGGTGATCTCGACGCGCTCGAGCGTCCGTCGCGCTCTGCGCGCCCATGCCGCCGGTCCCGCGCTCAGCATCACTCCGCCGCTGGCCACCATCAATGCTGTGCAGAGGCCGAGTCTTCTTCATGAGATTCTCGGAGATAGAGGTCGATCGATAGATCACCCTGAAAGTCCGCCGCGTGTTTCGCAGGACGGACTTCGCGCGACCAGCGGCGATTGTCTGGACGGTGTGCCCACGCCAGAAATGGCAGCAATACGTAACTGAACGAAGTACAAAT
>ERZ1370068.5049-contig-4089_pt1 | contig 67430 bp, 84 predicted proteins | sample MGYA00561227_ERZ1370068 | MGnify/ENA primary metagenome ERZ1370068 (study PRJEB38410, sample SAMEA6850437) | metagenome | study: Metagenomic assessment of the ecological functions of the soil: analysis of the soil microbiota associated with the... | reverse complement strand
CTCATCAACTCGAACGCGCACTGCGTCAACCCTGCGATTTACGCCAAGCTGCCGTACGACACGCTGAAGGACTTCACCGAGATCGCGCCGCTTGCGATCCAGCCCAACGTGTTCGTGGTGACCGCCGACTCGCAGTACAAGACGCCTCGATGGATTTCGTCGAGGCGCGGCGAAGGCGAAGCCCGGCAGCGCTCGAACATGCGGCCACGCCGGCGTCGGCAGCGGCACGCATCTCAATACGGAGAAATTCATCGCCGCGGCGAAGATCAAGGTTACCCAGGTGCCGTTCAAGGGCACGCCTGAAGTGATCGCAGGCGATGCTGAGCGGCGACGTGCAGCGCTATTGGGCACCGATCTCCGCTGGCGATGTCGCTCACGTCAAGGGCGGCAGGGCTCCGCGCGCTCGCGGTGAGCACGGCCAAGCGCAACAGCGCAGCTGCCCGACGTCCCGACGACGGCGAAGCCGGCATCCAGGCGCCGATGCGCCGCTCGTGGTTCGGATTGTGGGGACCTGCCGGGCATGCCGGCGGACACGTCGCCGAAGATCAGCGCCGACGTGCCCGCAAGGCGCTCGCCGATCCGGCCGTGACGCGAGCGCCTCACTCGCCGCGCGGCAACGACACTCATGGACATGTCGCCCGAACAGTTCGGCGAAGTTCGTGCGCACCGAGCACGACGAGTACTCCCGGGTGCTCAAGGCGGCCGGCATCCAGCCGCAGTAGCGAGAGCAACAATGCGACGTGGAGGGAAAATGAAAATTCTGCCGGCGCTGCTGGGATCGGCTCGTGCGCGCTACCGGTGTGGGGGCAAACCTATCCCAACAAGCCCGTGCGGTGGCTGATCATCTCCGCTCACGCCCGGCAGCTCCATCGACATCGTGGGCCGCGCCGTCGCTGCGAAGCTGCAGGAAATGTGGGGCCAGCCGGTCGTGGCGGAGAACCGCGCCGGCGCGGGCGGCTCCGATCGGCTCAAAGTTCGTGGTGCGACGCGGCGCCCGACGGCTACACGCTGCTCGCCGAACTCCTCGGCGCACGTCGCGAACCCCGGCATCTACGCCAAGGACTGCCCTACGACACGCTGAAGGACTTCACCAACCTCGCGCTGCTGGGCGGCGGGCCGAACGTGCTGATCACCTCAGCCCCGAGTCAGGCCTGAAAACAGCTCGAGCGACTTCGTCAAGGCGGCGAAGGCGAATCCGGGCAAGCTCAACTTCGCCTCCGCCGGCATCGGCAGCGGCACGCATTTCAACATCGAGAAGCTCAAGATCGCGACCGGCGTCGACGTGAGCGCACGTGCCCTACAAGGGCACGCCCGAGGCGATCGGCGACACCATCGCCGCAACCGCACCTGCTGCTACTGGGCGCCGCTCAACGCGGCGCTGCCGCACGTGCAGGGCGGCAAGGCGGTGGCGCTGGCGGTTTCGGCGCGCAGCGCTCGCCGCTGCTGCCGAACGTGCCGACGGTGGCCGAGCAGGGCTATCCCGGCTTCGACTACACGCTGTGGGTCGGGCCTGTGGGGCCCGGCGAACATGCCCGCGGACCTCGCGGCGAAGATCAACAAGGACGTGAACGCGGCGCTCGCCAGCGCCGGATCTGCGCGAGCAGCTTACCAAGCTGGGCACCGTGCCGGGCAACCTGACGATTCCTCAGTTCACCGAGTTCGTGAAGAAGGAGCTCGAGGAGACCAACAAGATCCTCGACGCCGCGGGACCAAGCCGCAGTAGTTAGGCGGGCTTCTACGCCGCTGTAGCGAATTTCTTCAGCGGGACACCGGTGCAGCCGCTGAAGCTCATCGAACGACAGCCCTCCACCGTCTCGACCACGTGCAGGCCATCGGCCTTCACCGTCGATCACCGCGAGGTCGGTATAGATGCGGTCGACGCAGCGCGCCGTGAGCGGGTAGTGTGCAGCGCTCGACGATCTTGCTTCGCCCTTCTTGGTGAGGTGCTCCATCATCACGCAGCACCTTCTTCGCGCCGACCGCGAGATCCATCGCGCCGCCGACCGCGGGAATCGCGTCCGGCGCGCCGGTGTGCCAGTTGGCGAGGTCGCCCGCGACCGAGACCTGGAAGGCGCCCGAGCACGCAGAAGTCGAGGTGGCCGCCGCGGATCATGCGCGAACGAGTCGGCGTGGTGGAAGTACGCGCCGCCGGCGAGCAGCGTCACCGGCTCCTTGCCGGCGTTGATCAGGTCCTCGTCCTCCTCGCCCGGCGCCGGCGCCGGGCCCATGCCGAGGATGCCGTTCTCGCTGTGCAGGATGATCTCGCGGCCCTTCGGCAGGTGGTCGGCGACCAGCGTCGGCAGGCCGATGCCGAGGTTGACGTAGGCGCCCTCGGGGATGTCGCGCGCGACGCGCGCGGCCATCTGCTCGCGGTCGAGCTTCTTCATCATGCGGCCTTTCTGCACCGGCGCGCGCGACGCGCACCACGCGCTTGCACGAAGATGCCGGGCGTGACGATCGCTTCCGGATCGAGCGTCGCCGAGCTCGACGATCTCGCGCACCTGCACGACGGTGCACTTCGCCGCCGCCGCCATGATCGGCCCGAAGTTGCGCGCGGTCTTGCGGTAGACGAGGTTGCCCCAGCGGTCGGCCGCGGTCGGCCTTGATCAGCGCGTAGTCGGCGTGGATCGGATACTCGAGCACGTAGTCGCGGCCGTCGATGCGCGCGCGTCTCCTTGCCCTCGGCGAGCTCGGTGCCGTAGCCGGTCGGCGTGAAGAACGCGCCGATGCCCGCGCCCGCGGCGCGGATGCGCTCGGCGAGCGTGCCCTGCGGCACGAGCTCGAGCTCGATCTCGCCGGCGCGGTACAGCGCGTCGAAGTGCCTACGAATCGGCCTGGCGCGGAAACGAGCAGAGGATCTTGCGCACGCGGCCGCGCCTTGAGCAGCGCGGCGAGGCCGGTGTCGCCGTTGCCGGCGTTGTTGTTGACGATGGTGAGGTCGCTGCGCGCCCTGCGCGATCAGCGCGTCGATCAGCGCCGACGGGCATGCCGGCATTGCCGAAGCCGCCGATCATCACCGTCGCGCCGTCGGGCACGTCGGCCAGCGCGGCCTCCGGGCTCGGCATGAATTTGTTGATCATGCGGGTGCGCGAATTATGGCACCGGCCTTGCGCCTTCTTCGGCTGAGCGCACTTCTGAGACTTGAATCTCTCATAAACTACATTGAATAATATAGACTATATTGTATGTGACAGATTCTGCGCTTGCAAAGCTGCAGCTAAGTACTTGTCTGGGCTTGGAAAAGCCACGCTTGACCGCTGCTCTGGTTTTACCATTAGAGTGGCAAAAGGTAGGAAAAAGTGGCGTAAACAAGCCGATCAGACGACATGGAGGAGCGTTTCACGGAGCCGGCGGTCATCACGCTCGACGCCAGGGGCGCATCGCCATTCCCACGCGTCACCGCGACGCGCATTGCTCGACGGCGGCGCAGACGCTGGTGCTCACTGCGCACCCGGACGGCTGCGTGCTCATCTATCCGGAACCGGCGTGGGAGCCGGTGCGCGCCAAGGTGGAAAGCTTTCCGAGCTTCCATCCGCAGGCGAGCTGGTGGAAGCGCCTGCTGCTCGGCTTCGAGGAGCACGTCGCTCCGGACGGCTCGGGACGCATCCTGCTCTCGCCGGCGCTGCGGCTGCACGCGAAGCTCGAGCGCGAGGCGATGATGGTCGGGCAGGGCCGCTACTTCGAGCTGTGGGACTCGGGCGTCTGGAGCGCCGAAGCTCGGCCGCAGGCGCTCGCCGGACCGGCGACGCCGCCGCCAGGCATGGAGGAATTTTCGCTGTGACGGCGGGCCGATGCATCGAGCCGGATCCTGCTCATCGCGAGGCGATTGCGAGGCGCTCGGCGCTCGAGTGCCGCGGACGGCGTCTACGTCGGATGGCACCTTCGGCCGCGGCGGCCACAGCCGCGCGATTCTCGAGCGGCTCGGGCCCTGCGGGCCGGCTGATCGCGCTCGACCGCGATCCGGAGGCGGTCGCGGCGGCGCGCGCGATCGCCGATCCGCGCTTTCGCTTCGACGCACGCGCCAGTTTCTGCGCGCTGCGCGAGCTGCTCGACCGCGCGCGGGCGCGGTCGACGGCATGCTGTTCGATCTCGGCGTGTCCTCGCCGCAGCTCGACGACCCGCGCGCGGCTTTCGCTTCGCGCCGACGGGCCGCTCGACATGCGCATGGACCCGACGCCGCGGCATCAGCGCGCGCGAGTGGCTCGCGACGCGGCAGACGAACAGCAAATCAGGGAGGTCATCAGGGACTATGGCGAAGAACGGTTTGCTAAACAGATTGCAGCGGCGATTGTTGCTGCTCGGCGCACGCGAGCCGCTCCGCCGCACCGGGCAACTTGCCGCTGTCGTGGCTGCGGCGGTCCGCACGCGCGAGCCGGGCCAGGATCCGGCGACGCGCACCTTTCAGGCTCTACGGATTCACGTCAATCAGGAGCTTGAGGAAGTTGTCGCTGATGCTGCCGCAGGCGATCGCGCGGCTCGCCGCCGGGCGGCCGCCTCGCGGTGATCAGCTTCCATTCGCTCGAGGACCGGCATCGTCAAGCGCTTCCTGCGCGCGCTGCGCGCAGCCCGACAGCTGCCCGCGGAGTCTGCCGCTGCGCGCCAGCGATATGCCGCAACCGCTGCTCAAGATCGTCGGCACGGCGCGTGCGCGCCCGGCGCCGAGAGTCGCGGCAAATCCGCGCGCGCGCAGCGCCGCGCTGCGCGTCGCCGAGCGCACCGCGGCGGCCCTGGATCCAGCCGTACTGCACTCCGAATCGAGCCCGACGCGCGGTGGCGAAGCTGAACCTCCTCCTCCTCGCTGGTTCTCGTCGCCTGCGCGCTCGGGCTCGTCACCTCGCAGCACAAGGCGCGCAAGCTCTTCACCGACCTCGAGCGCGAGCAGGAGCGCGCGCGCGCAGCTCGACGTCGAGTACGGCCAGCTGCAGCTCGAAGCGAGCACCTGGGGGCTGCATGCGCGCGTCGAGACGGATCGCCACCGGCGCGCTCGGCATGCGCGCGCCCGACCCGCGCCGCGCATGGTCGTCGCGTACGCACGGCCGAGACGCAGCGCGGTGAGCTCGGCCGCCCAGCGCGCTCGTCGATGGTCCGCTGCCGGTCTGGCGCGCGCGCTTGCGTGCTCGCGCTGCTGCTCGCCGCGCTTCGCGCGTGCTCGCCGGCGCGCTCGGTCTACCTGCAGGCGCTGAAAACCGATTTCCTGCAGGAGAAGGGCGACGCGCGCTACTCGCGCGTGCATCGAAGTGCCGGCCACGCGCGGCCGCGATCGTCGACCGCAACGGCGACGCGCTCGCGATCTCGACGCCGGTGAAGTCGATCTGGGCGATTCCCGGCGGACGTCGAGCGCGACGCCGCGCAGCTGCAAGCGCTCGCGCGCGCTGCTCGCGATCGACATCGCGCGAGCTCGGCACGCAAGCTCTGCCGACGCGCAGCGCGATTTCGTCTACCTCAAGCGCCAGATGCCGCCCGGAGACCGCGGCACGCGTCGCGGCGCTCGGCATCCCGGGCATCTACCAGCAGCGCGAGTACCGCCGCTACTACCCGGGCGGCGAGGTGACGGCGCACGTCGTCGGCTTCACCGGCGTGGACGACGCGCGGCCAGGAGGGCATCGAGCTCGCGCTCGCAGGCGACGCTCGCGCGGCAAGCCGGGCAGCCGGCGCGTGATCAAGGACCGCCTCGGGCAGCATCGTCGAGGACGTCGAGTCGATCCGCGCGGCGCAGGACGGCGCGACCTCACGCTCTCGATCGACGGCAAGCTCCAGAACCTCGCCTTCGGCGCGCTGAAGAGCGCGGTCGAGGCGCACCGCGCCAAGGCGGGCGCGATCGTCGTGCTCGACGTGCGCACGCGGCGAAGTGCTGGCGCTCGCCAACGTGCCCGTCCTACAACCCCAACAACCGCGCGAAGCTGACCGGCGCGCAGCTGCGCAACCGCGTCATGACCGACCTCTTCGAGCCCGGCTCGACGCTGAAGCCCTTCACCGTCGGCGCTGGCGCTGGAGACCGGCACGCGTCAGCGCCGCAGACCGTGATCCAGACCGCGCCGGGCACGCTCGACCATCGGCAGCTACACCATCCACGACGCGCATCCGTCGGCGGCGCTGAGCGTCGCGCAGGTGATCCAGAAATCCTCCAACGTCGGCGCGGCCAAGATCGCGCTCGGCGCTGCCGCGCGAGGCGATGTGCGACCTGTTCCGCCGCGTCGGCTTCGGCGCCGCCGCCGCGCTCGGCTTCCCGGCGAGGCGGCCGGCAAGCTGCGCGCCGTACAAGACCTGGCAGCCCGATCGAGCAGGCGACCATGGCCTACGGCCACGGCATCTCGGTCAGCCTGCTGCAGCTCGCGCGCGCCTACACGGTGTTCGCGCGCGACGGCGAGCTGGTGCCGCTGTCGCTGGTCAAGACGCGGCACGCCGGCCGGCGGGCGAGCAGGTGATATCCACGGAGACGGCGCGCGCGGTGCGCGCATGCTGGAGCTGGCGGTGCAGCCCGGCGGCACGGCGCCGCGCGCGCGCATCATCGGCTGGCGCGTCGCCGGCAAGACCGGCACCGCGCACAAGCAGGAAAACGGCGGCTACGCGGCCGACAAGTACGTCTCCTCGTTCGTCGGCTTCGCGCCGGTGTCCGAGCCCGCGCCTGGTGATCGCGGTGATGATCGACGAGCCGGCGGCCGGCCAGTACTACGGCGGCGCGGTCGCCGCGCCGGTGTTCGCGCAGGTCATGCAGGGCGCGCTGCGCCTGCTGGGCGTGCGCGCACGACGCGCCGCTCGACGCCGATCGAGCTGCCCGGCGAGGCCGATGAGGCGAGGAAAGCACGTGACGAGCAGCCGTGGCCAACGACCGCAAGCACTGCTCGCGCAGCTCGCGGCCGAAGGGGCGATGATCGAGCGCTCTGCCGCCGACAGCCGGCGCTGCGGCGCCCGGCGCGGCCTTCTTCGCCTATCCGGGCGAGGCCGCCGACGGCCGCGCGCTACATCGCGCGAGGCGATCGCGCGCGGCGCCGCGCGCGTGTCTGTGGGAGAGCGACGGCTTCGCCTGGCGCGACGAGTGGCGCGTGCCGAACGCCGGCGTGCCGAGCCTGCAAGCAGCAGCGCGGGCGCGCTCGCGCACGCAGTTCTACGGCCGGCCCTCCGAAGCGCTGTGGATGTGCGGCGTCACCGGCACCAACGGCAAGACTTCCTGCAGCCAGTGGATCGCCGCAGCGCTCGGCCGCGCGGCAGCCAAGACCGGCGTCATCGGCACGCTCGGCAGCGGGTTTCCGCGCGCGCTCGAGCCGATCGCCCAACACCACGCCCGACGCGCTCGAGACTGCATCGCCTGCTCGCCGAATTCGCGCCGCCGAGGCGCGCAGGCGGTGGCGATGGAAGTGTCCTCGCACGGCCTCGACGCAGGGCGCGCGTCAACGGCGTCGCCTTCGACTGCGCGCTGTTCACCAATCTGCACGCACGACCACCTCGACTACCACGGCACGCATGCAGGCCTACGCGCGAGGCGAAGGCGCAGCTGTTCGAGACGCCGAGGCCTGCAGGTCGCGGTGCTCAACCTCGACGACGCGTTCGGCGTGCGCCTCGCGCAGCGGCTCGCGGCGCGCGGCGTGCGCGTCATCGGCTACGGCTCTCGGCGGCGCCGTCCGACGTGCCGAGTTCGTCGTCGCGACGAATATCTGCCACGGCGGCACGGCGTCGCCTCGAGTCGAGCCTGGGGCAGGCGCGCAGCGCAGCCGCCGCTCGGCCGCTTCAACGTCGCCAACGCGCTCGGCGTGCTCGGCTGCCTGCTCGCGCAACGGCATCGCCGTTCGAGGAAGCGCTGCGCGCTGCTCGCGACGCTGCCGCCGGTGCCCGGGCGCATGCAGCGGGTCGGCGACGACGCGCCGCTGGTGGTCGTCGACTACGCGCACACGCCCGATGCGCTGGACAAGGTGCTGCACGGCGCTGCGGCCGCGTCGCCGCGGCGCGCGGCGGACGGCTGGTCGTGCGTGTTCGGCTGCCGGCGGCGACCGCGACCCGGCAAGCGGCCCGCTGATGGGCGCGGCGGCGCGCGGCTCGCCGACCGCGTCGCTGGTGACCTCCGACAACCCGCGCGGCGAGGATCCGCTCGCGATCATCGACGCAGATCGCGCCGGGGCATCGCGGCGACTGCGCGAGTCGAGCCCGACCGCGCCGCGCGCGATCGAGGCGGCGATCGCGCGGCGCGCGCGCGCCGACGTCGTGCTGATCGCCGGCAAGGGCCACGAGGACTACCAGGAAATCGCCGGCAAGCGGCTGCCGTTCTCCGATGCGCGGCGGCGCGGCGCGGCACTGGCGCACGCGGAGCGAGCGCGATGATGAGCCTCGCGAAGCCGCCGCCGCGCGATCGGCGGCCGCGCGCAGCGGCGGCGACGCGCGCTTCGACGGCGTGTCCACCGACACGCGCACGCTCGCGCACGGGCGATCTGTTCGTCGCGCTGCGCGGCGAGCGCTTCGACGGCCACGACTTCCTCGACGCAGGCGCAGGCGCCGGCGCGCGCGCGGCGCGATGGTCGACCGCAGGCATGCCGGCGCGCCGCCGCTGCCGCGCGATCGTCGTCGACGACACGCGCGCTCGCGCTCGGCGCGCTGGCGCGCGCACTGGCGCGCGCGCTTCGCGCCGGCCGCTGATCGCGATCACCGGCTCGAACGGCAAGACCACGGTCAAGGAGATGCTCGCCGCGATCCTGCGCCGCGCACGCCGGCGACGACGCGCGTGCTCGCCACGCGCGGCAACCTCAACAACGACATCGGCGTGCCGCTCACGCTGCTGCGAGCTGCGCGCGAGCCACCGCTACTGCGCGATCGAGCTCGGCATGAACCATCCGGGCGAGATCGCCTACCTCGCCGGCATCGCGCGGCCCGACGTGGCGCTGGTCAACAACGCGCAGCGCGAGCACCTCGAGTTCATGCAGTCGGTCGACGAGGTCGCGGCGCGAGAACGCGAGCGTGTTCGACGCGCTGCCCGCCGACGGCGTCGCGGTGATCAACGCCGACGACGCGCACGCCGGCGTTCTTCCGGCGCGAGCGCCGGCGCGCGCCGCGTGCGTCGACTTCGGCCTCGAGCAGCAGGCGACGGTCAGCGGCGCGCTATGCGCTCGAGCGCGCTGCAGAGCGAGATCGTGCTGCAGCACGCCGGCGGGCGAGGCGCACGCGACGCTGCGCGCATCCCGGCCTGCACAACGTGCGCAACGCGCTCGCGGCAGCCGCCTGCGCGCATCGCCGCTGGCATCCGGCCGACGACCATCGCGCGACGGGCTCGAGCGCGTTCCGCCCGTACACCGGGCCGCCTGCAGGTGAAGCACGCGCGCGAGCGGCGCGACGCTGATCGACGACAGCTACAACGCCAACCCGGACTCGGTGCGCGCCGCGATCGACGTGCTCGCGCGGCCTGCCCGGCGCCGACGCGTGCTGGTGCTCGGCGACATGGGCGAAGTCGGCGCGCAGGGCGCCGAGTTCCACGCGCGAGGTCGGGCGCTACGCGCGGCGAAGAGGCATCGCGCAGCCTGCTGCGCGCTGGGCGAAGCGACCGCGCACGCAGTCGCAGGCGTTCGGCGCCGGCGGCCGCGCACTTCGACGCGATCGAGCGAGCTGCGCTGCGCGAGCGTGCAGGCGCGACGCACGCATCCTCGGTCAAGGGCTCGCGCTTCATGACGCATGGAGCGCGTCGTCGCTGCGCTGACCGGCGACGCAGGCCGCAGGAGGTCACTGATGCTGCTCGAGCTCGCCCAGTGGCTCGCCAAGGACGTGCGCGCTGTTCAACGTCTTCAGCTACATCACGCTGCGCGCGGTGCTCGCCTGCCTCACCGCGCTCGCGATCTCGCTGATCCTCGGGCCCTACGTGATCCGCAAGCTCACCGCCTACAAGATCGGCCAGGCGGTGCGCGACGACGGCCCGCAGTCGCACCTGACCAAGGCCGGCACGCCGACCATGGGCGGCGCGCTGATCCTGGTGTCGATCGCGATCACGACGCTGCTCTGGGGCGACCTGTCGCAACCGCTTCGTGTGGGTGGTGCTGCTGGTGACGCTCGCCTTCGGCATCGATCGGCTGGATCGACGACTACCGCAAGGTCGTGCACCGCAATCCCGAAGGGCCTGTCGGCGCAGCGCGAAGTTCTTCTGGCAGTCGGTGATCGGCCTCGCCGCCGCGTGCTACCTCGCCTATCTGCGCGCAGAGCATGCCGGCGCTGAACCGAGCTGATCGTGCCGTTCTTCAAGCACGTCGCCTATCCGCTCGGCACCGTCGGCTTCATCGTGCTGACCTACTTCGTCATCGTCGGCACGTCGCAACGCGGTCAACCTGACCGACGGCCTCGACGGCCTCGCCATCATGCCGACGGTGATGGTCGGCAGCGCGCTCGGCATCTTCGCCTACGTCGCCGGCCACGCGGTGTTCTCCGAAGTACCTCGGCTTCCCTACATCGCCGGCGCCGGCGAGCTGGCGGTGATCTGCGGCGCGATCGCCGGCGCGGGCCTCGGCTTCCTCTGGTTCAACGCCTATCCGGCGGAAGTGTTCATGGGCGACGTCGGCGCGCTCGCGCTCGGCGCCGCGCTCGGCACCATCGCCGTGATCGTGCGCCAGGAGATCGTGCTGTTCATCATGGGCGGCGTGTTCGTCGCCGAGACGCTGTCGGTGATGATGCAGGTGCTGTACTTCAAGCTGACCGGCGGCAAGCGCATCTTCCGCATGGCGCCGCTGCACCACCACTACGAGCTCGAAGGGCTGGAAGGAGAGCCAGGTCGTGGTGCGCTTCTGGATCATCACCATGATGCTGGTGCTGTTCGGCCTGTCGACGCTCAAGCTCCGATGATGCGCGAGCCGGCCTTCTCGCTGCTGAAGCCCGAGCCGATGGCGCTGAAGGGCAAGCGGGTGCTGGTGCTCGGCCTCGGCGACACCGGGCTTTCGGTCGCGCGCTGGGTCGAGCGCGACGGGCGGCACGGCGCGCGTCGCCGATACGCGCGCGTCGCCGCCGCGCAGAAAGGATTTCGCCGGCGAGCTGCACGCCGGCGCGTTCGAGCGCGTCGCTGCTCGACGGCGTCGACCTGGTCTGCATCAGCCCGGGCCTGTCGCTCGAGGAAGACGTGGTGCAGGCGCGCGGTCGCGAAGGGCATTCCGGTGCGTCGGCGACATCGAGCTGTTCGCCTGGCGCAGCCGGCAAGGCGCACGGTGCTCGGCGATCACCGGCACCAACGGCAAGAGCACCGTGACCGCGCTCGCCGGCGCACCTGCTGCGCAGCGCCGGCGTCGACTGCGAGGTGGCGGGCAACATCGCGCCGCCGGTGCTGCGATGCGCCTTGTCGAGAAGGAACGCCGCCTGCGCGCGTGGGTGCTCGAGCTCTCCAGCTACCAGCTCGAGACCACCTGGTCGCTCGCGCCGCGACGCGGCGGCGATGCTGAACCTGACGCGAGGATCATCTCGACCGCTACGCCGGGCTCGACGACTACGCGCGCGGCCAAGGCGCGCATCTTCATGGGCGCCGGCGCGCAGGTCCTGAACCGCGACGACCCGCGCTCGCTCGCGATGGCGCTGCCGGGCAGCGAGGTCGTCACCTTCGGCCTCGATGCGCCGCGCGCGGATCGACTACGGCGTCGCCGGACGGCGACGCTGGCTGCGCGGCAGCGAACGCGATCCTCGCCGCGTCGCCGAGCTGCCGATCCGCGGCGCGCACAACGTCGCCAACGCGCTCGCCGCCTGCGCGCTGGCTGGCGCGCTCGGCGTTCCGCTCGCAGCGCTGGCGCGGGCTGCGCGAGCTTCCAGGGCCTGCCGCACCGCGCTGGAGCTGGTCGCGACGCGCGCGCGGCGTCGAGTGGCTACGACGATTCCAAGGGCACCAACGTCGGCGCCACGGTCGCCGCGCTGCGCGGCCTGTCGCAAGCAGGCGGTGCTGATCCTCGGCGGCGAGGGCAAGGGCCAGGACTTCGCGCCGCTGCGCCGAGCCGGTGCGCGCGCTCGCGCATGCAGGTGCTGCTGATCGGCCGCGATGCGCGCGCTGATCGCGAAGCGTTCGCGCGCGCGGCGAGCGCTGCCGCTCACTCGAGGAAGCGGTCGAGCGCGCGGCGCGCTCGCGCGCCCGGCGAGGCGGTGCTGCTGTCGCCCGCCTGCGCGAGCTTCGACATGTTCCGCGACTACAGGCACCGCGGCGAGGTCTTCGCCGCGGCGGTGCAGGTGACGCGCTGGAAGCCTCGTCGTGAGCCAGACCTACGTCTTCGCGCGCAAGCGCGCCGAGCGCCGAGTACGACCGCTCGCTCGCCTGGGCGGCGCTGCTGCTCGCCGCGCTCGGCCTGGTGATGGTGTATTCGGCGTCGATCGCGACCGCGGAGGCGAGCCGCTACACCGGCTACAACGCCGCCTGCTTCCTCGCGCGGCACGGCGTGTTCCTCGCGCTCGCGCTCGCCGGCGGCGATCGGCGTGTTCCTGGTGCCGGTGCGCTTCTGGCAGAAGCGCCGCGCCGTGGCTGTTCGCTGCGGCGCTGCGCGCTGCTGGTCGCTGGTGCTGATCCCCGGCATCGGCCGCGAGGTGAACGGCGCGCGCGCGCTGGCTCGACCTGCCGGTCGTCGAGCGTGCAGCCCTCCGAGCTGATGAAGCTCGCCGTGGTGCTCTACGCCGCCGACTACACGGTGCGCAAGCACGCGGTGCATGAAGAGCTTCAAGCGCGGCCTGCTGCCGATGCTCGGCGGTGATGCTGCTCGTCGCCTGGCTGCTGCTGCGCGAGCCCGATTTCGGCGCGCTGCGTGGTGATCGCGGTGACCGCGTTCGGCATGCTGTTCCTCGGCGGCATGAACGGCGCGGCACTTCGCGCGCGCTGGTCGGGCATGCTCGCGCGCCGGCTTCGCGCTGCTGGTCGTCTCCTCGCCGTACCGCATGCAGCGCATCTTCGGCTTCATGGATCCCTGGTCCGATCCGTTCGGCAAGGGCTACCAGCTGTCGCACGCGCTGATCGCCTTCGGCCGCGGCGAATGGCTCGGCGTCGGCCTCGGCGCGAGCGTCGAGAAGCTGCACTACCTGCCCGAGGCGCACACCGACTTCCTGCTCGCGGTGATCGCCGAGGAGCTCGGCTTCGCCGGCGTCGCGCTGGTGATCGCGCTGTTCGTCTGGATCGTGCGCGCGCCTTCGCCATCGGCCGCCAGGCGGCGCTGCGCGAGCGCCATTTCGCCGCGCTCGCGGCGCAGGGCATCGGCATCTGGATCGGCTTCCAGGCGCTCATCAACATGGGCGTGAACATGGGCCTGCTGCCGACCAAGGGCCTGACGCTGCCGCTGATGAGCTTCGGCGGCTCGGGCCTGCTGGTGAACTGCGTCGCGCTCGCGATTCTGCTGCGCATCGACTGGGAGAACCGCCAGCTCGCGCAGAGGACTGCATGCCTGAGCACGACGCATCCTCATCATGGCGGGCGGCACCGGCGGGCACATCTTTCCCGGGCCTCGCGGTCGCCGACGAGATGCGCGCCGCGCGGCTGGAACGTCGTCTGGATGGGCGCGCGCGGCGGCATGGAAGAGCGCCTGGTGCCGACGCGCGGCTACCGCGACGGCGTGGATCCGCGCGCAGCGCGCGCGCGGCAAGGGCCTCGCTGCAGAAGCTGCTGCTGCCGGCGCAACCTGCTGTATCGCTTCTGGCAGAGCGCGCGCGCGATCTTCGCGCATCCGGCCCGACGTGGTGCTCGGCCTGGGCGGCTACGTCGCGTTTCCCGGCGGCATGATGGCCTCGCTGCTCGACCGGCCGCTCGCGCTGCACGAGCAGAACGCGATCGCCGGGCTCGCCAACCGCGTGCTGGCCGGCGTCGCCGACAAGGTGATGGCGGCGTTCCCGGACGCGCTGAAGGGCGCCGAATGGACCGGCAACCCGGTGCGCGCGCGAGATCGCCGCGATCGCGATCGCCGGAGACGCGCTTCGCGGGCCGCAGCGGGCCGCTGCGCACTGCTGGTGGTCGGCGGCAGCCTCGGCGCGCAGGCGCTGAACGAAGCGCTGCCGAAGGCGCTCGCGCTGCTGCCGGACGAACGCCCGCGCGTCGTGCACCAGGCGGGCGAGAAGCATCTCGACACGCTGCAAGAGCAACTACGCAGCCGCCGGCGTGCAGGGCGAGCTGCGTCGCCTTCATCGACGACATGGCGCGGCGCTACGCCGAGGCCGACCTGGTCATCTGCCGCGCCGGCGCGGTGACCGTCGCCGAGCTCTCCGCCGGGCGGCATGGCGAGCGTGCTGGTGCCGTTTCCGCACGCGGTCGACGACCACCAGACCGCGAACGCGCGCTTCCTCTCCGAGCGCGGCGCGGCGATCCTGCTGCCAGCAGCGCGACCTCACGCCCGAGAAGCTCGCCGCGCTGATCCGCTCGCTCGACCGCGCGAACGCTGCTCGACATGGCGCAGCAAGGCGCGCGCGCTCGGCAAGCCCGACGCGGCGCGCATCGTCGCGCGACCGCTGCATGGAGCTCGCCGCGATGAAGCACAAGGTCCGGCGCATCCACTTCGTCGGCATCGGCGGCGCCGGGCATGAGCGGCATCGCCGAGGTGCTGCTCAACCTCGGCTACCAGGTGAGCGGCTCCGATCTCGCCGAGAACGCCGCGACGCGGCGCCTCGCGAGGCTCGGCGCGAAGATCGTCGCTCGGCCACGCGGCGGAGCAACGTCGAGGGCGCCGACGCGGTGGTCGTCTCCACCGCGGTGCAGGCCGACAACCCCGAGGTGGCGGCGGCGCGCGCGCAAGCGCATTCCGGTCGTGCCGCGCGCGCTGATGCTCGCCGAGCTGATGCGCCTGAAGCAGGGCATCGCGATCGCCGGCACGCACGGCAAGACCACCACCACCAGCCTGGTGGCGAGCGTGCTCGCCGAGGGCGGCCTCGATCCGACCTTCGTCATCGGCGGGCGCCTGAACGCCGCCGGCTCGAACGCGCGGCTCGGCGCCGGCGACTTCATCGTCGTCGAGGCCGACGAGTCCGACGCCTCGTTCCTGCACCTGCAGCCGGTGATCGCGGTGGTCACCAACATCGACGCCGACCACATGGAGACCTACGAGCACGACTTCGCGCGGCTGAAGCAGGCGTTCGTGCAGTTCCTGCAGAACCTGCCCTTCTACGGCGCGCGCGGTGCTGTGCGTCGACGACCCGCATGTGCGCGAGATCCTGCCGCTGGTCTCGCAAGCCGGTGCTCACCTACGGCACCGGCGCCGACGCGACGGTGCGCGCGAGCCGATCCAGCACGACGGCGGCAGGATGCGCTTCCGCGTCGCGCGCGCGACGCCAGCGACGCCGCTCGACGTCGACGCTCAACCTGCCGGGCCAGCACAACGTGCTCAACGCGCTCGCCGCGATCGCGGTCGGCGACCGAGCTCGGCGTCGCCGACGCGGCGATCCTGAAGGCGCTGGCGGAATTCCGCGGCGTCGGCCGCCGCTTCCAGCGCTACGGCGAAGTCGCGCTCGGCCAGGCGGCGGCACGCTTCACGCTGGTCGACGACTACGGCCACCACCCGGCCGAGATGGCGGCGACGCTCGCGGCGGCGCGCGGCGCGTTTCCCGGCCGGCGCGCTGGTGCTCGCGTTCCAGCCGCACCGCTACACGCGCACGCGCGACCTGTTCGAGGACTTCGTGCAGCGTGCTGTCCACCGCCGACGCGCTGCTGCTCGCCGAGGTCTACTCCGCGGGCGAAGCGCCGATCGTCGCCGCCGACGGCCGCTCGCTCGCGCGCGCGCTGCGCGTCGCCGGCAAGGTCGAGCCGGTGTTCGTCGACGACGTCGGCGAGATGCCCGAGGCGATCCGCCGCGCGGCGCGCGACGGCGACGTGGTCGCTCACCATGGGCGCGGGCTCGATCGGCAACGTCGCCGGCGCAGCTGACATGAACGCCTCATGGACATGACGCGCGATCCAATTCAGGCGCTGCGCGGCCAGCTGAGGCGCGACGAGCCGATGGCGCGGCACGTGAGCTGGCGCGCCGGCGGCCCGGCCGACCGCTTCTTCGCGCCGGCCGACCTCGACGACCTCGGCGCGTTCCTCGGCCAGCTGCCGCCGAGGCGAGCCGCTGCTGTTCGTCGGCCTGGGCTCCAACCTGCTGGTGCGCGACGGCGGCTGGCGCGGCACCGTGATCCTGACGCACGGCGCGAGCCGCGCGCCCGCGCGATGGACGACGGCCTGCGTCTACGCCGAGGCCGGCGTCGCCAGCCCGAAGGTCGCGCGCTTCGCCGCCGAGCACAACCTCGGCGGCGCGGAGTTCCTCGCCGGCATTCCCGGCACGGTCGGCGGCGCGCTGGCGATGAACGCCGGCTGCTACGGCGGCGAGACCTGGGACATCGTCGAGCGCGTGGCGACGATCGACCGCCGCGGCAAGCTGCACGCGCGCGCGCGCGGACGAGTTCGAGATCGGCTACCGCCATTGCGAGCCGAAGCCGCGCGCAGCGAGGAGATGGTTCGTCGGCCGCCTGGTTCAGGCTCAAGCCCGGGCGACGGCGACGACCTCGCGCGCCATCATGAAGGAGCTGCTCGCGCGGCGCGTCGCCACGCAGCCGCTGTCAGCTGCCGAACGCCGGCAGCGTGTTCCGCAACCCGCCGAGGCGACCACGCCGCGCGCCTGATCGAGTCCTGCGGGCTGAAGGGCTTCGCGCGCGGCGGCGCGCGCGTCTCGGAGAAGCACGCCAACTTCATCGTCAATCCGGACGGCGCGGCAGCGCCGCCGACATCGAGTGGCTGATCCAGCACGTCCAGCGGATGGTCTAGCAGATGAAGGGCGTGCGTTCTCGTCACCGAGGTGCGCATCGTGGGAGAGCGCGCGCATGAACTTCGGCAAAGTCGCCGTGCTGATGGGCGGCAAATCCGCCGAGCGCGAGATCTCGCTGATGAGCGGCAACGGCGTGCTGAAGGCGCTGCGCTCGAAGGGCGTGGACGCGCATGCCTTCGACCCGAACGAGCGCGACCTCTTCGACCTGAAGCGCGAAGGCTTCGCGCGCTGCTTCATCGCGCTGCACGGCCGCGGCGGCGAGGACGGCACCGTGCAGGGCGCGCTCGAAGTGCTCGGCATTCCGTACACCGGCAGCGGCGTGCTCGGCTCGGCGCTCGCGCATGGACAAGTGGCGCACCAAGCTGGTCTGGCAGCGCGAGCGGCTGCCGACGCCGCGCTATCGCGATGCTCGACGCAAGGAGCAGACTTCGAGGCGTCGTCGCGCGCGAGCTCGGCATGCCGCTCATCGTCAAGCCGGCGAGCGAGGGCTCGTCGCGTCGGGCATGACGAAGGTGACGCGCGCGCGGCGAGCTGCCGGAGGCGTACGCGCTGGCCGGCGAACTACGACCGACGTCGTGCATCGCCGAGAAGTTCATCGACGGCCCGGAGCTACACCGCGAGCATCGTCGGCGACGAGGCGCTGCCGCTGATCCGCATCGAGGCGCCGCAGCGGCAACTACGACTACCAGAACGAAGTACTTCACCGACGACACGCAGTACCATCTGCCCGTGCGGCCTGCCGGCGAGCGAAGGAAGAGCAGCTGCAGGCGCTGGCGCTGCGAGGCGTTCCGCGCGCTCGGCTGCCGCGGCTGGGGACGCGTCGACCTGATGCTCGACAAGCGAGGCCGAGCCCTGGCTGCTCGAGGTCAACACCTCGCCCGGCATGACCGGCCACAGCCTGGTGCCGATGGCGGCGCGCGCAGTCGGCATTTCCTACGAGGACCTGTGCGTGCGGATTCTGGAGATGGCGCCATGTGGGATAACCCGCGCCTGCTGAACATGCTCGCCGGCTTCCTGGTCGGCCTGACCGGTGCTCGCGTTCGCGCTCGCCGGCGCTGCAGCTGCTGCTGCGCTCGCCGCTCTTGCCGGTGCACGACGTGACGGTGCAGGGCGACGCTCGAGAACACCACGCGCGCCGAGATCGAGCAGGCGCTGCGCGGCCGCATCGCGCGGCAATTTCTTCGCGCGTCGATCTCGGCCGAAGTGCGCGACGCGGCTCGAGCAGCTGCCCTGGGTGCGGCGCGTCGCGGTGCGCCGCGTCTGGCCCGACCGGCTCGAAGCGACGCTCGAGGAGCACGTCGCGCTCGCGCGCTGGGGCGAGCGACGCGCTGGTGAATACCTACGGCGAGCGATTTCGCCGGCGACGAGCCGACGGCGAAGCTGCCGCGCTTCTCCGGCCCGGCGCGCAGCGAGGCGCGAAGTCGCGCGCCGCTACCGCGCGATTCAGCGCAGATCGCTCGCGCCGCTCGGCGCGCGAGCTCGAGCGCGTGGTCCTGACGCCGCGCTCGCCTGGCAGCTGCGGCTGGGCAGCGGCGTGCACCTGATGCTGGGACGCGACGCCGACGCGGCAGAGGCGCGCCTCGCGCGCTTCGTCGCGGCTATCGCCGCGACGCTGGGCAGATGCCGCGCCGCTACGACTACGTCGACCTGCGCTACCCGAACGGCTTCGCGCTGCGCGTGCCGGACTGGAAGGGCTGAGCCGATGGCGCAGCAGAAAACAAGAACCTCGATCGTCGCCCTCGACATCGGCACCTCGAAGGTGGCGTGCGCTGGTGGCCGAGCTGCGCGCCCGACGGCGCGCTGGAGGTGCTCGGCATGGGCAGCCACGAGTCGAAGGGCCTGAAGAAGGGCGTGGTGGTGAACATCGAGGCCACGGTGGCCGGCGATCCAGCGCGCGCTCGAGGAAGCCGAGCTGATGGCCGACTGCAAGATCGCCTCGGCCTTCGTCGGCATCGCCGGCAGCCACATCCGCAGCTTCAACTCCACCGGCATGGTGGCGATCAAGGACCGCGAGGTGAGCGCGCTCGACGTCGAGCGCGCGATCGACACGGCGCGCGCGGTGAACATCCCGACCGACCAGCAGATCCTGCACGTGCTGCGCCAGGAATTCATCATCGACGGCCAGGAGGACGTGCGCGAGCCGATCGGCATGTCCGGCGTGCGCCTGGAGGTGAAGGTGCACATCGTCACCGGCGCGGTGTCCGCGGCGCAGAACATCGTCAAGTGCGTGCGCCGCTGCGGCCTGGAGGTGAACGACCTGATCCTGCAGCCGCTCGCCTCGGCGCGCGCGGTGCTGCTCGAGGACGAGAAGGACCTCGGCGTCTGCCTGCGTCGACATCGGCGGCGGCACCACCGACATCGCGATCTTCACCCACGGCGCGATCCGCCACACCGCGGTGATCCCGATCGCCGGCGACCAGATCACCAACGACATCGCGATGGCGCTGCGCACGCCGACCGCCGACGCCGAGGACGATCAAGACGCGCCACGGCGTGCGCGCTGCGCCAGCTCGCCGACCCGAACGAGATGATCGAGGTGCCGGGCATCGGCGAGCGCGCGCCGCGCTCGATGTCGCGCCAGACGCTCGCCGAGGTGATCGAGCCGCGCGTCGAGGAGCTCTATTCGCTGGTGCAGCAGGTGCTGCGCGAGTCGGGCTTCGAGGAGCTGCTCTCGAGCGGCGTGGTGCTCACCGGCGGCTCCTCGGTGATGCAGGGCATGGTCGAGCTGGGCGAAGAGATCTTCCACATGCCGGTGCGCATCGGCGTGCCGCGCTACCAGGGCGGCCTCGCCGACGTGGTGCGCAGCGCCGCGCTACGCCACCGCGGTGGGCCTGCTGCTGGAGGGCGCATCGCAGGTGCAGCAGGGGCAGCTTTCGCGCCAGAGCGGCTCGGTCAAGGCCGTGCTGGTGCGCATGCGGGAGTGGTTTCAACGCAACTTTTGATGCAGTCGAACTTAACGGCAAGGAGACAACAACATGTTCGAAATCGTAGATAGTCAGGCAACAGGGCCGGTCATCAAGGTGATCGGCGTGGGCGGCGCCGGCGGCAACGCCGATCAACCACATGATCGAGCAGGGCGTGGAGGGCGTCGAGTTCATCGCCGTCAACACCGACGCGCAGGTGCTCGTCGCGCAACAAGGCGCGCAACCAGATCCAGCTCGGCTCGAGCGGGCTGGGCGCGGGCGCCAAGCCCGAGGAGGCGCGCGCGGTGGCGCTCGCCGACCGCGAGCGCATCGAGGAAGCGATCGCCGGCGCGCACATGGTGTTCATCACCGCCGGCATGGGCGGCGGCACCGGCACCGGCGCCGGCGCCGGTGATCGCGGAAGTGGCGCGCTCGCTCGGCATCCTCACGGTGGCGGTGGTCACCAAGCCGTTCACCTTCGAGGGCTCCAAGCGCATGAAGATCGCCGAGCAGGGCATCGAGGAGCTGGCGCCGCACGTCGACTCGCTGATCGTGATCCTCAACGACAAGCTCGAAGAGGTGCTGGGCGAGGACGTGACGCAGGAAGACGCCTTCAAGGCGGCCGACGACGTGCTGAACAACGCCGTCGCGCGGCATCGCCGAGATCATCAACCTGCCCGGCCTGGTGAACGTCGACTTCCAGGACGTGCGCACCGTGATGTCGGAGCAGGGCATGGCGATGATGGGCTCGGCGGCGGCGAGCGGCATCGACCGCGCGCGCATCGCCGCCGAGCAGGCGATCGCCTGCCCGCTGCTCGAGGGCGTCAACCTCGCCGGCGCGCGCGGCGTGCTGGTGAACATCACCGCCTCGCGCGCCAGCCTCAAGCTGCGCGAGACCAAGGAGGTGATGAACATCATCCGCAGCTTCGCCGCGGACGACGCCACCATCATCTACGGCGGCGTCTACGACGATGCGCTCGCCGAGGACCTGCGCGTCACGGTGGTGGCGACGGGTCTCGGCATGGCGATGCGGCGCGCGCGGCGAAGCCGCAGCTGGTGTCGTGTCGCAGAAGACCGGCACCGACAACATGCCGGCATCCGGCGCGGTGGACTACAACCAGCTCGACGCCGTGCCTGCCGTCATCCGGCGCAACCGCGCGTCCACCGTCGGAGGCACTGCAGCAAAGCGGCGTGGACAAGTACGACATCCCGGCGTTCCTGCGCAAGCAGGCAGACTAGCCGGCGCAGTTCAGCAATGACGGGGCACCCACCTTGCCGGGGTGCCCCGTCCCCTTGCTGTGCCATGATGTTGCATGGCCAGCGACAAGCGCTCCCGCGTTGAAGCCGCCGCCTCGCCCCGAGGCGCTGTTCGGTCCGCTGTTCGAGCAGTTTCCGGTCGGCCTCGCCGTGTTCACGATGGAAGGGCGGTTCCTGCACGCCAACGCCGCGCTGACGCGCATGCTCGGCTATACGGTGGAAGAGCTGACTGCAGCGAAACCACCTCGAGGTCGTGCATGCCGACGATCGCGAAGCGGCGTCGCTGCTGCGCGCGCAGGCGATCTCCGGCAAATCCAAGCCGCGCCTCAACGAGCGGCGCTACGTGCGCAAGGACGGCGGCACGATCTGGGCGCAGATTGCCGGCGGCGTGGTGCGCGACAGCGCCGGCACGCCGGTCTACACCTCGGCGATGATCAGCGACATCACGGCGCTGAAGCGCGCCGCGCGCACGAGCGAGCAGCGCTTTCGCCGCATGGTCGAGATGAGCTCCGACTGGTACTGGATGCAGGACGAGCGAGTTCCGCTTCGTCGACGTGCCGGGGCTCGAGCTGCCCGACGTCGGACACCGACGTCGTCATCGGCAAGGCGCGCTGGGAGGTGAACGGCCTCGCGCCGATGCAGGAAAGCTGGGACCAGCACCGCGCGCGGCTGCGGCGCCACGGAGTCGTTCTCCGATTTCGTGCTGCTGCGCTACAAGACCTCGGGCGAGCTGCGCTATCTCAGCGTCAGCGGCGAGCCGCTGTTCGACGAGCACGGGCGGCTGCGCGGCTACCACGGCATCGGCAAGGACATCACCGAGCGCTCGCGCGACCAGAAGGCGCTGGAGGAGAGCGAGGAGCGCTACCGGCTGCTGTTCGAGGTCCATCCGCAGCCGATGTGGGTGGTCGACGCGCAACTCGCTCGCGTTCCTCGCGGTCAACGGCGCGGCGCATCGCGCTGTACGGCTATTCGCGCGAGGAGTTCCGCAACATGACCGCCGACCAGATCCGCCCGGAGGAAGACGTCGCCGGGCTGCGCAAGGCCTTCGAGGACCACAGCCGCGACTACCGGCAGCGCGTCTGGCGCCACCGCAAGAAGAGCGGCGAGCTCATCCACGTGAAGGTGGTGTCGTTCAACCTCGAGTTTTCCGGCCGGCCGGCGCGGCTGGGCGTCATCTACGACGTCACCGAGCAGGTTAAGCGCCCGGGCAAGACCCGAGAGCGAACCCCGACACGCGTGAGCGCCGGAAGGGGATCTCGCGGATCCTCTGCTAGAATCCCGCACTGCAACATGCTTCACGGCAGCGCACCCTCAAGTCGCTGATCAGCGCCTCCGGCGTCGGGCTGCACACCGGCCAGAAGGTGCGCATGACGCTGCGCCCGGCGCCAGCGGATACCGGCATCGTCTTCCGCCGCATCGATCTCGCCTCGCCGGTCGACATCCCGGCGCGCGCCGAGCTGGTCGGCGACACGCGCCTGTCGACGCTGCCTGATCAAGCGACGGCGTGCGGGTCAGCACGGTCGAGCACCTGATGTCGGCGCTCGGCGGGCTGGGCGTCGACAACGCCTACGTCGATCTCGACGCGGCCGAGATGCCGATCATGGACGGCAGCGCCTCGCCGTTCGTGCTGCTCATCCAGCAGGCGGGCATCGAGGAGCAGGCGGCGCCGAAGCGCTTCCTGCGCGTCACGCCGCCGCGTCGAGGTGAAGCACGGCGACAAGTGGGCGCGCCTCGATCCCTACGAAGGCTTCAAGCTGTCCTTCTCGATCGAGTTCAAGCACCCGGTGATCGAGCGCTCGACGCAGTCGGTGTCGGTCGACTTCGCCGAGACCTCGTATCTGAAGGAGATCGCCCGCGCGCGCACCTTCGGCTTCATGCACGAAGTCGAAGACCTGCGCGACAGCGGCCTCGCGCTGGGCGGCGGCCTCGACAACGCGGTGGTGCTCGACGACTACCGCGTGCTGAACGCCGACGGCCTGCGCTTCGCCGACGAGTTCATCCGCCACAAGCTGCTCGACGCGATCGGCGATCTGTACCTGCTCGGGCAAGCCGCTGCTTGCGTCCTTCAGCGGCACACAAGTCCGGGCACGCGCTGAACAACCAGCTGGTGCGCGCCCTGCTGGCCGACCGGACTGCCGTCGAGATGGTGAGCTTCGAGCGCGCCGAGGATGCCCCGGCTGGCGTCGCTCAGGCCTCGCGCCGCCAGTACGGCTAGCCAGCCCGGTTCCGACCTCCGGTTTTGACCCTGGGCCTGCTCGATCAGGCGCGCCGCAGCGCCGTCGCGCGCCGGAGAGGCACGCATCCGGCCATGCAGCGCGCGTAAGCTATCGACGCGTATGTGTGGATAAATGCACGCTTTTGCACCGCGGCAGCCTCGCCGTGTGAGGCGTTTGGTTGCACCCTCAGGAAACTGAATTAACCTGCCAGCGCCGTTCTGACAGGTAGTCAGCTCAGGGTACAGCGAGGAGCCTGAGCTTTGCCGCCGCCGAGGCATTGGCGGCGAGCAGCACCAGTTCCCGTCCCTGAAATTGAGCGACCCGGGCCTGACGAGCGAGGTCCGGGGGCAAGAAGCCGTCAACAAGCCCCCGAAGCGCGCGCAGATCCCGCGCCTTCGCGATCGAGCGGTTGCAGCTCAGCGTCGGCCGACAGGATGCGGTCGATTTTTGGTAGTCGCACGGGGATAGGCACAGGGAGGGTGTTGGTGCAGATTATCCTGGTCTCCGACCGCATGGCCAAGGCGAGGTCCGTCAGCCTCTCGCTGCGTCATCTCGTCGGTACCGGTCTGCTCGCGCTGGCGCTGCTCTGCGCTGGCGACCGCCGGACTCTACTGGCTCACGCTGCGCTACGCGGCGGAGATCCGCGCGCCGGCGCTGCAGCGCCTGGTGCTCGCGGCGCAGGAAGCCGAAGCCGAGCGCGGCCGCGCGCTTCGTGCAGCAGAACCTGAACGCGATGGCGGTCAAGCTGGGCGAGATGCAGGCGCAGCTCACGCGCCTCGACGCGCTGGGCGAGCGGCTCTCGTCGCATCGCCGGCATGGCCGCGAATTCCGCTTCACCGAGGCGCCGGGCCTGGGCGGCGCGCACGCCGACCATGATGCCGCCGCAGAACCTCTCGCTCGCCGAGTTCAGCGACAAGCTCGCGCTGCTCGTCGCGCCAGGTGGAGACGCGCAACGACATGCTGGGCGTGCTCGAGGCGCAGCTCTTCGAGCAGGCGGTGAAGAAGAAGCTGACTGCCGACCATGATGCCGGTGAGCGCGCCGTACAACGCCTCGGGCTTCGGCCGCCGCATCGACCCGTTCACCGGCCAGTGGGCGATGCACGAAGGCATCGACTTCCTCGCCGACACCGGCATCGCCGGTCGTGGCGGCCGCCGGCGGCGTGGTGCAGTTCGCCGGCTTCCATCCGCAGTACGGCTACATGATCGACATCGACCACGGCAACGACCTGGTGACGCGCTACGCGCACCTGTCGAAGCTGTTCGTCGAAGGAAGGCGACGTGCTGCAGCGCGGCCGAAGCGCATCGGCGCCTCCGGCAACACCGGCCGCTCGACCGGCCCGCACCTGCATTTCGAAGTGCGCTTCCGCGGCGCGGCGCAGAACCCGGCGCGCTTCGTCACGACCTCGCACGCGGTCGCGCAGGCCAAGTAAGCTCGACGCCGCGGGACGGCCTCGTCCCGCGTGATAAACTCTCGCGTTTTCCGGGGTTGTACCTGCTCCCGGGTCCTCGCTTCCATGATCAAAGTCCTTCAATTCCTGCGCGAAGTGTTGCAGTTCCTCTGGCAGCTTGCCGGCGCGCATCTTCGGCAGCCGCAACGAGCGCCTGCTCGAAGCAGTACTCGCGCGCCGTCGCCGCGATCAACGCGCTCGAGCCGGCGATGGCGAAGCTCTCCGACGCGCAGCTGCGGGCGCAAGACCGACGAGCTGAAGAAGCGCCACGCCGACGGCGCGACGCTCGACGAGCTGCTGCCCGAGGCCTTCGCCGTGGTGCGCGAGGCGGCGAAGCGCACGCTGCGCATGCGCCACTTCGACGTGCAGCTGGTCGGCGGCATGGTGCTGCACAACGGCAAGATCGCCGAGATGAAGACCGGCGAGGGCAAGACGCTGGTCGCGACGCTGCCCGCCTACCTGAACGCGCTCACCGGCAAGGGCGTCCACATCGTCACGGTCAACGACTACCTCGCGCACGCGCGACGCCGAGTGGATGGGCAAGATCTACAGCTTCCTCGGCCTGTCGGTCGGCGTCAACCTGCCGCACATGGAGCCCGAGGACAAGCGCAAGGCCTACGCCGCCGACATCACCTACGGCACCAACAACGAGTTCGGCTTCGACTACCTGCGCGACAACATGGCGATGCACGTCGAGGAGCGCTTCCAGCGCGGCCTCGACTACGCCATCGTCGACGAGGTCGACTCGATCCTGATCGACGAGGCGCGCACGCCGCTGATCATCTCCGGGCCAGGCCGAGGACCGCACCGAGATCTACCACGCAGATGAACCAGGTGGCGCCGCTGCTCACGCGGCAGAAGGAGGAGAAGAAGCCCGACCAGCCCGAGCCGCCCGGCGACTTCTACGTCGACGAGAAGAACCACCAGGTCGTGCTCTCCGAGGCGGGCCACCAGAAAGCCGAGGAGATCCTCGCCCGCATCGGCATGCTGCCGCAGGGCGCGAGCCTGTACGAGCCGGCGTACATCAACCTCGATGCACCACCTGTACGCGGCGCTGCGCGCGCACCACCTCTTCCACCGCGACCAGCACTACGTGGTGCAGGACGGCGAGGTGATCATCGTCGACGAGTTCACCGGCCGCCTGATGCAGGGCCGGCGCTGGTCCGACGGCCTGCACCAGGCGGTCGAGGCGAAGGAAGGCGTGGCGATCCAGAACGAGAACCAGACGCTCGCCTCGATCACCTTCCAGAACTACTTCCGCATGTACGGCAAGCTCGCCGGCATGACCGGCACCGCCGACACCGAGGCCTACGAGTTCCAGCGAGATCTACGGCCTGGAGACGGTGGTGATCCCGACCCACATGCCGATGATCCGCGACGACCAGCTCGACCAGGTCTACCGCACCGCCAAGGAGAAGTACCAGGCGGTGATCAACGACATCCAGCGACTGCTACGAGCGCGGCCAGCCGGTGCTGGTCGGCACCACCTCGATCGAGAACTCGGAGCTGCTCTCCGGGCTGCTGCAGAAGGAGAAGCTGCCGCACCAGGTGCTGAACGCCAAGCAGCACGCGCGCGAGGCCGAGATCGTCGCGCAGGCCGGCCGGCCGAAGATGATCACCATCGCCACCAACATGGCCGGCCGCGGCACCGACATCGTGCTCGGCGGCAACGTCGAGAAGCAGGTCGATCTCGTCGAGGCCGACGAGAAGCTCGTCCGACGGAGAAGAAGCAGCGCGATCGACAAGCTGCGCGGCGAATGGCAGGCGCTGCACGACCAGGTGGTCGAGGCGGGCGGCCTGCACATCATCGGCACCGAGCGCCACGAGTCGCGGCGCATCGACAACCAGCTGCGCGGCCGCTCCGGCCGCCAGGGCGACCCGGGCAGCTCGCGCTTCTACATGTCGCTCGAGGATCCGCTGCTGCGCATCTTCGCCGGCGAGCGCATCAACCGCATCATGGTGATGCTGAAGATGCCCGAGGGCGAGGCGATCGAGCACGCGCATGGTGACGCGCTCGATCGAGAGCGCGCAGCGCAAGGTCGAGGCGCGCAACTTCGACATCCGCAAGCAGCTGCTCGAATACGACGACGTCGCCAACGACCAGCGCAAGACCATCTACGCGCTGCGGAACGAGCTGCTCGAATCGCAGGACGTCTCGCCGCGCATCACCGACCTGCGCGCCGGCGTGGTCGCCGACCTGTTCCGCGCAGCTACGTGCCCGAGGAGAGCGTCGAGGAGCAGTGGGACATCGCCGGCCTGGAGAACGCGCTCAAGGCCGAGCTGCAGCCTCGAGCTGCCGCTGCGCAGGCTGGCTGGAGAACGAGCCCGAGCTCGACGACGCAGGCGCTGCTCGAGCGCATCGTCGAGCAGCGCCGACGCCGCCTACCAGACCAAGATCCCGGCCGGCGCCGAGGCGTCGTTCCGCCAGTACGAGCGCTACGTGATGCTGCAGATCCTCGACGCGCACTGGCGCGAGCACCTCGCGGCGCTCGACCACCTGCGCCAGGGCATCCACCTGCGCGGCTACGCGCAGAAGAACCCGAAGCAGGAATACAAGCGCGAGGCCTTCGAGCTGTTCGGCGCGATGATCGAGGCGGTGAAGCTCGAAGTGATCAAGACGCTGACCGCGGTCGAGATCCGCGACGCAGGACGACATGCAAGCCCGACGACCAGGCGCACGTCGAGAACGTGCAGCAGCTGCATGCCAGCTCCGGCGGCGCGACCGAGGCTGAGCCGAGAACGGCGACGTCGCGGTCGCCGAGGCACCGAAGACGCAGCCGACGTGCGCGCGGCGCAGAAGATCGGCCGCAACGACCCGTGCCCCTGCGGCTCGGGCAAGAAGTACAAGCACTGCCACGGCAAACTGACCTAGCACGTGAGCATGGCGGTAAACCTCGCGCCGCCCGATCCCGCTTCCCTTCACCCCGTCCCCGGCGTCGAGCTCGGCGTCGCCATGGCCGGCGTGCGCAAGGCCGACCGCAAGGACCTGCTGGTGATGCGCCTCGCCGAGGGCGCGGCGGTCGCCGGCGTCTTCACGCAGAACCGCTTCTGCGCCGCGCCGGTGATCCTCGCGCGCAAGAACCTGGCGAAGGGCGACATCCGGGCGCTGGTCGTGAACACCGGCAACGCCAATGCCGGCACCGGCGCGGACGGCCTGAAGCGCGCCGCGCCGCGTCTGCGAGGCGCTGTCGGCGTCACCTCGGCTGCGACGCGTCGCAGGTGCTGCCGTTCTCGACCGGCGTGATCATGGAGCCGCTGCCCGCCGACCGCATCGTCGCCGCGCTGCCGCAGGCGCTCTTCGACAGCGCCGACTGGCTGTCGGCCGCCGAGGCGATCATGACCACCGACACCGTGCCGAAGGCCTTCTCGAGAAAGCTGAAGCTCGAGCGGCGGCGACGCGGTCGTCACCGGCATCGCCAAGGGCGCGGGCATGATCAGGCCCGACATGGCGACCATGCTCGGCTTCGTCGCCACCGACGCCGATCGTGCCGCGAAAGAGCTCGCGCGAGATCACGCAGCGCGTCGCCGACCGCTCGTTCAACTGCATCACGGTGGACGGCGACACCTCGACCAACGACTCCTTCATCGTCGTCGCCACCGGCCGCGGCCCGGCCGCGCGCGCTCGCGCGCGACCTGCTCAAGCTCGAGGCGGCGATCACCGACGTCTCGCGGCAGCTCGCGCAGGCGATCATCCGCGACGGCGAGGGCGCGACCAAGTTCGTGACCGTGCGCGTCGAAGGCGGGCGCAGCGAGGCCGAATGCCGCAAGGTGGCCTACGCCATCGCCCATTCGCCGCTGGTCAAGACCGCGTTCTTCGCCTCCGATCCGAACCTCGGGCGGATCCTCGCCGCCGATCGGCAACTCGGGCGTGCGATCGATCTGCCGAAGCTCGACCTCTACCTCGACGACGTCCTGGTCGCCGCGGAAGGCGGGCGGCATCCGCGCCTATCGCGAGGAGCAGGGCGTCGCGGTGATGAAGAAGGCCGAGTTCACGGTGCGGGTGGTGCTCGAACCGCGGCAAGGCGGACGCCACGGTCTGGACTTGCGATCTTTCCTTCGACTACGTGAAAATCAACGCCGAGTACCGCACGTGAGCAAAGAACTCGAAAAATCCTGCAGCGGCTGGAGCAGCTCCTGCCGCCGCCGCCGCCGGCCACCGACTGGAAGGCGAGCGTCGCCTTCCGCTGGCGCAGCGCTGGGCGGCGCGGCGCCGCGGGCTGGCTGCAGCCGGTGCGCCACGTGCACCGCATCAAGCTCTCCGACCTGCGCGGCATCGACGCGCAGATCGCGCAAGGTGGAGCAGAACACGCGCCAGTTCCTCGACGGCAAGCCGGCGAACAACGTGCTGCTCACCGGCGCGCGCGGCACCGGCAAGTCGTCGATCGTCGAAGGGCCTGCTGAACAAGTACGCGCAAGCAGGGCCTGCGCCTGATCGAGGTGGAGAAGAACGACCTCGTCGACCTGCCGGCGATCGTCGACCAGGTCGCGCTCGCGGCCGGAGCGCTTCCTCCTGTTCTGCGACGACCTGACGTTCCACGGCGCCGAGGACGGGCTACATCGCGCTCAAGGTGGCGCTCGACGGCTCGATCTCCGACCACCTCCGAGAACCTGCTCATCTACGCCACCTCCAACCGCCGCCACCTGATGCCGGAGTACATGGCGGAGAACCTCGAGACCAAGTACGTCGGCGACGAGATCCATCCGGGCGAGACGGTGGAGGAGAAGATCTCGCTCTCCGAGCGCTTCGGCCTGTGGGTGACGTTCTATCCCTTCGACCAGGACGAGTACCTCGAGATCGTCGCGCACTGGCTGAAGTCCTTCGGCTGCGATTCCGCCGACGAAAGCCAAGGAAGAAGCGCTGCAGTGGGCGCTGCAGAGCGGCTCGCGCAGCGGCCGCGTCGCCTACCAGTTCGCCCGCGACTGGGCCGGCCGCCACAGCAAGAGGAAGTAGAAAGTCCACGTGATCGAGGTCGCCGCGGCCGGTCATCGAGCGTGCCGGACGGCAGCTTTCTTCTCGCGCAGCGCCCGCCGGGCAAGGTCTACGCCGGCTGGTGGGAGTTTCCCGGCGGCAAGGTGGATGCCGGCGAGCCGCGTCGCGCGCGCGCTCGGCACGCGAGCTCCACGAGGAGCTCGGCATCCGCGTGGTCAAGGCGCCTATCCGTGGATCACGCGGGTGCACGTCTACGAGCACGCGCACCGTGCATGCTGCAATTTCTTCCGCGTGCGTGGAATGGCAAGGCGAGCCGCATCCGCACGAGGGACCAGGCGCTCGTCTGGCAGCGCATCGGCGAGCCGATCGTCGAGCCGATGCTGCCGGCGAACGCGCCCGGTGCTCGCCTCGCTCGCGCTGCCGCTCGAGTACGCGATCACCGACGCCGAAGGCGCTCGGTCTCGCCGCGCAGCTCGCACGCGTCGAGGCGCGGCTGAAGGGCGGGCTGCGCCTGATCCAGGTGCGGGACAAGGACACTGGGAGCGCTCGCAGCTGATCTACGTGGTGAACGAGCATGGCGAAGCGATACGGCGCCAGGGTTCTCGTCAACGGCGGCCCGGCGGCGGACGGCATCCACTTCAGCGCGCGAGCAGCTGATGACGGCTGCGAGCGCGACCCGCGGGGCGGGCTGATCGGCCGCTTCCTGCCATGACGTGCAGGAACTCGGCCATGCGATGGCGATCGGGCTGGACTTCGTCGTGCTGGGCCCGGTCAAGGCGACCACGACGCATCCGGGCGCGACCTGCTCGGCTGGGAAGGCTTTCGCCGCATCGCCGAGTGCGCGTCGATCCCGGTGTACGCGATTGGCGGCCTGCGCGCCGCAGGACATGGACGACGCGCGGCGCGCCGGCGCGCACGGCCTGGCGATGATCCGGGGAGCTTGGGCATAGGGCGTCGTCGTCTTCGACGGCTTTTCCGGCTTCGGGCACGCGGTAGTCCTCCGCCGCCCACTTGCCGAGGTCGATCATCCTGCAGCGCTCGCTGCAGAACGGCCGCCATTTGTTCTCGGGCGAATAGGCCGCCTTCGCGCCGCAGCGCGGGCACGGCAACTGTCTTTACAGATTGCAAAACGTCAGCTCGAAGCCGACGTTCCAGTCCGCGGTGCGCGGCCGCGAATCGATGGCGTGCGACTCGCCGTTCTGCGCCATGAAGCGGATGTTGAGCACGTACTTGTTGGCGCTGATCTCCGGCACGCACGGCGTGGCCGGGTCGATGCGCAGGCGCAGCATCTGCGCGCTCTTGCCGCCGAGCATCTGCTGGTACATGCCCTGCGGCGCGGTCAGGCTCTGCGGCCGGCCGGACTCGCGCAGGATGCGCAGGATGATCGCCGAGCCGTCGCGCAGCGGATGCAGCGGCCCGGTCCAGGCGGCGAGCTGCCCGGTGCGGTCCTCGGCGGGGCGGTGCAGCCAGTAGTGGTACGAGGGCAGGTCGAACTCGCAGGCGCCGCCGGGAATGCCGGTGCGCTGCTTGATCGACATCAGCCAGTCGTTCTCGCGCAGGTACTGGCCGATCTTGCCGGTCATCGAGAACAGCGCCGCCGCGGCCTGCTCGATGTCGCGTCAGCACGCCGGAGAGCGCGTCCTCGGCGATGTCGGGGTTGTTCCTGAAGGCGAGCAGCACCTGCTTCTGCCGCTCGAGCTCCTGCAGCAGGTCGGACTTCAGGTCGGCGCGGCTCGGCGACCTCGAGGATCTCGAACAGCGTCAGCAGCGCCATGTGGTGGTCGTGCGGGTCGGTGCGGGCGATGAAATGCCGCGAGCGCTCGAACAGGTCCTCCAGCCGCAGCAGCGTCCGGATGCGCTCGTTCAGCGGGTATTCGTAGGTGATCACGGACTCGCGAATTGTAGGTATTTTGGTGCAGGGCGGCGACCTGTTTGCGCAATGCGTCACGCGTGCCGCCGTTGTCGATCACGTCGTCGGCGGCGGCGAGGCGCTCGGCGCGCGGGCCTGCGCGCGCGAGGATGGCGCGCGCCTCCCGCGTCGCTCAGGCCGCGCTCGCGCACGCGGCGCGACCTGCTGCTCTTCCGGGCAATCCACCACCAGCACGCGGTCGACGCGCCCGCGGTAGTCGCCGCGATTCGACCAGCAGCGGCACGACGTGCACCACGTAGGGCCCTGCGGCGGCGGCGATGCGGCGCGCCGATTCCTCGCGGATCATCGGATGCAGCAGGCCCTCGAGCTGGCGCTTCGCTTGCCGGGTCGGCGAACACGTGATCGCGCATCCGCTGCCGGTCCATGGCGCCGTCGCGGATCCGAACGCTCTTTGCCGAAGAGCTTCTCGATTTGCGGAACGAGCGCGGCCCTCCGTGCCGGTCAGCTCGTGGGCGATGGCGTCGGTGTCGACGATCGCCGCGCCCAGCCTCGCGAACTCGTCGGCCGACGGTGCTCTTGCCGCTGCCGATGCCGCCCGTCAGGCCTACGACGAGCTTCGTCATTCAGTCCAGCACGCGGTACATGTACCAGCGCATCATCGCCTCGCCCCAGTACAGGGCGATCACGCCGGCGATCGGCGAGGTAGGGGCCGAAATGGAAGCGGAAGCCGCCGTCCCAGCGGCCGCGCGCGGCGAACATCTGCGCCGCGCCGAACGCGCAGGCCGACCAGCGACGAGAGCAGGATCACCAGCGGCAGCATCTTCCAGCCGAGAAAGGCGCCGACCGCGGCGTTCATCTTGAAGTCGCCGAAGCCCATGCCTTCCTTGCCGGTGAGCAAGCTGGAAGGCCCAGTAGACGAGCCACAGCGAGAGGTAGCCCGCGACCGCGCCGAGCACCGCGTCCTGGATCGGCACGAACGCGCCCCGCAGGTTGAGCAGCAGGCCGATCCAGATCAGCGGCAGGGTGAGGTCATCGGGCAGCAGTCCCGTCTCCTGGTCGATGACGGCGAGCGCGATGGTGAACCAGATGAAGATCGCGGCGCCGAGCGCGGCGAGCGAGGGCCGAAGCGCCACGCCGAATACGCCGCGGCGATGCCGGCGAGCAGCTCGACGACGGGGTACTTGATGCTGATGCGCGCCTTGCAGCTCGAGCACTTGCCGCGCAGCACGGCCCAGCTGACGAGCGGCACGTTCTCGAGCGCGCCGATCTGGTGGCCGCACGACGGGCAGCGCGAGCGCGGCACGACCAGGTTGAACGGCGCTCTCCTTCGGCGGCTCCTGCCGCCGGCGAGCGCGGCGCACTCGGCGCGCCACTCGCGCTCCAGCATCTTCGGCAGGCGGTGGATGACGACGTTGAGGAACGAGCCGACGCACAGCCCGAACAGCAGCGCCACCCAGGGCAGCACGGCTGGCTGAGCGAGCCAGCCGAGCGAACTCATCCGGCTCTAGACGGCCTGGCCCATCTTGAAGATCGGCAGGTACATGGCGATCACCATGCCGCCGATCAGCGTGCCGAGCACCACCATGATGATCGGCTCCATCAGCGAGGACAGCGCCTCGACCGCGTCGTCGACCTCGGCCTCGAAGAAGTCGGCGACCTTGCCGAGCATGCGCGTCGAGCGCGCCGGTTTCCTCGCCGATCGAGCACCATCTGCAGCACCATGCTCGGGAAGACGTTGGCGTTCTGCATCGCCACGGTGAGCGCGGTGCCGGTCGACACTTCGGCCTGGATCTGCTTGGTGGCGCTCGAGTAGACGTAGTTGCCCGAGGCGCCGCCGACCGAGTCGAGCGCCTCGACCAGCGGCACGCCGGCGGCGAACATGGTCGACAGCGTGCGCGTCCAGCGCGCGATCGTCGACTTGCGCACCAGGTCGCCGAACACCGGCAGCTTCAGCATCAGCTGGTCCATGAAGATCTGCACCGCCAGCGAGCGCTTCCAGGCCTCGAGGAAGCCGTAGATGCCGCCGCCGATCACCGGGAAGATGATGTACCAGTAGGCGACGAAGACAGTCGGAGATCGCCATCACGAACAGCGTCGGCGCCGGGCAGGTCGGCGCCGAAGTTGGTGAACACCTGCTTGAACGCCGGGATGACGAAAATCATGATCACCGCGGTGATGATGAAGGCGACGGCGATGATCGCGATCGGGTAGAACAGCGCCGCCTTGATCTTCGACTTGATGGCGAGGATCTTCTCCTTGTAGGTCGCGAGGCGGTCGAGCAGCGTCTCGAGAATGCCGGCCTGCTCGCCGGCCGCCACCAGGTTGCAGAACAGGGCGTCGAAGTAGCAGCGGATACTTGCGGAACGCGGCTGCGAGCGGCGAGCCGGTCTCGACGTCGGTCTTGATGTCGATCAGCAGCCTCGCCACCGCCGGGTTGGAGGCGCCCTTGCCGACGATCTCGAACGACTGCAGCAGCGGCACGCCGGCCTTCATCATGGTCGCCAGCTGGCGCGTGAAGAGCGCGATGTCCTTGTCGCTGACCGAGCCGCCGCCGCCGCAGCTTCTGCTTCTTGACCTTCGCGACGAGGATGCCCTGGCGGCGCAGCGTGGCGTTGACGGCGTTGCTCGCTCACCGCGCTTGCATCTCGCCGCGGACGGTCTTGCCGCCCTTGTCCTTGCCCTCCCAGGCGAAGATTGCCTCTTTCGGCCCCTTGGCCGCCGCTGCTGCCGTTGCCATGACTGACTACCCTCCCGCTGCAGTGAAGACCGGCCGCGCGATGATGCCTCTCACGCCCGGGTTTTGTAAAGCCTGAGAATTCACGCTCTAAGTCTCTGAGGGTGCGACATTTTCGACCGGCTCGACCGGCCGGAAAATGCGCACCGTCTTCACCGTCCGGCCCTGCGCGTGGACGATCTCCATCGGCACGCCGCCGATCTTGATCGAGACGTCGGCCTCCGGAATGTCCTGCAGCTGCTCGAGGATCAGGCCGTTGAGCGTGCTGCGGCCCGTCGAGTCGGCAGCTCGAGGCCGAGCGCGCGGTTCACCTCGCGCACCGGCATCGCGCCGTCGGCGGTGGCGGAGCCGTCGTCGTCCCAGGCGAGCGGCGCCGCGCGCGGCAGCGTGGTGGTGAACTTGCCGATGATCTCCTCGATGATGTCCTCGACGCGTCACCAGGCCCATCAGCTCGCCGTACTCGTCGACCACCAGCGCGATGCGCTCGTGGTTCTCCTGGAAGTACTGGATCTGCGACAGCGCCGGCGTGCGTCGCCGGCACGAAGTAGGGCTCGTCGAGCAGCGACTCGAGCGCCGCCTTGTCGAGCTCGCCGGCGCGCAGCGCGCGCGAGCACGCTGCGCAGGTGCAGCACGCCGACCACCTCGCCGTAGCGCGTCGCGGAACACCGGCAGGCGCATGTGGTAGCGCGGTGCCGAGCTGGTGCGACGATGGTCTCGATGCCGTCGTCGAGCTTCACCGACTCGATCTTCGCGCGCGGCACCATGATGTCCTGCACCGTCACCGCGCTCGATGTCGAACAGGTTGAGCAGGATCGCCAGGTGCTTCTTCGGCATGAAGGTCGACGACTCGAGCACCAGGGTGCGGATCTCCTCGGGCGAGAGCTTCGGCGCGTCGCGTCCCTGCTCGGGCTGGATGCGCAGCAGCGCAGAGCAGCGGCCGCACGAACAGGTTGACGAACCACGCCGCCGGGTCGAGCAGCGCGCAGGCTGACCTTCAGCGGCAGCGAGAGCAGCAGCGCGGTGCGCTCCGGGTGGGTCGCGCCGATCACCTTCGGGCGTGATCTCGGAGAAGACGATGATCAGGAAGCAGATCACCAGCGTGCCGATCGGCGTAGGCGAGCTTGTCCTCGCCGAGCAGGCGCACCGCGATCAGGCTCGGACAGCGTGCTCGCGGCGGCGATGACCAGCGTGTTGCCGATCAGGATGCCGCCGAGCAGCCGGTCGGTGCGCTTGAGCAGCTCGGCGACGCGCAGCGCGCCGGCGTGGCCTTGCGCTCACCAGGTGCTTCAGCCGGTAGCGGTTGATCGCCATCATCGCCGTCTCGGCGATCGAGAAGAACGCCGAGAGCACGAGCAGCACCACCAGCGCGCCGAACATCCAGCCGAGCGGAGATGCTCGCCAGGTCGTCCATCAGCGCGCGCTGCAGGATGCACTTCGAGCACGAAGCGGCTGCCGACGTAGGCGAGCACCAGCAGCACGAAGCCGCCGAGCGTCCAGCGCACCGCGGTGCGGCCGCGCCAGCCGTAGAGCCAGCGCCCGGCGAGCAGCCAGCCGAAGGTGAGCCAGGACAGGACGGCGAACACCGTCTTGTGGTCGGCGCGCAGCGGCGCGGCCGAACAGCGTCTCCGAGAAGGCGATGCCGGTGGCGAGCGTCAGCGTGAGGAAGACGAACGCCGCGCCGATCATGCGGAACAGCAGCCGCTCGAGCGTCAGCAGCGGCGGCAGGTGGCTGAAGGCGAGGCCTGCCTTGCGGTGCAGCTGGCGCTCGGCGACCGCCATCAGCGTCGCGTGCAGCAGCGCGATGACGAACAGGCTGTAGGCGATCATCGCCAGCGCGAGGTGCAGCTTGAACGCGCCGGCCTGCGAGTGCAGGCCGCTCGAGGCGAGGCCCGGGAAACAGCGCCGGCAGCGGCACGGCGCCAGCGCCGCGAGCGGCAGCACCAGCGGCTCCATGCCGTCGAGGTCGGTAGAACAGGCTCTCGATCCAGTAGAGCGCGACCGCGAGGAAGGTCATCACCGACAGCGCCTGCGCGAAGCCGAAGCGCAGCTCCGCGGCGGCGAAGATGCCGTCGTAGAGGAGCCAGCCGTGCAGCGCGAGCGGCGCGAGGATCGCGGCGCGCTCCCAGGCCGCGCAGGCCGCCGCTCGCGCTGTCCCCGGCGCGCCGCGCCAGCGCGTGTTCCAGAAGTGCCACGCCAGCCCCACGTACGCGGCGCACGCGATGACGTGAATTACAATGTCGGGCACCTCTTCAGTTTATCACCCCATGCTCGATACCCTGACCGACGCGCCTCGCCAAGATCGTCAAGCACGATCCGCGGCGAGGCGCGCCTCACCGAAGCGAACATCCAGGACGCGCTGCGCGAAGTGCGCGTCGCGCTGCTCGAGGCCGACGTCGCGCTGCCGGTGGTCAAGCACTTCATCGACGCGGTGCGCGCCAAGGCGCTCGGCGAGGAGGTCGATCGGCAGCCTGACGCCGGGACAGGCGCTGGTCGGCGTGGTGCACCGCGAGCTCGCCGCGCTGATGGGCGAGGCGAACGCCGGCCTCGATCTCGCCGCGCAGCCGCCGGCGGTGATCCTGATGGCCGGCCTGCAGGGCTCGGGCAAGACCACCACCAGTCGGCAAGCTCGCGCTGCTGCTCAAGCGACGAGAAGAAGAAGGTCGGCCTGGTCTCGGCTGCGACGTCTATCGCCCGGCGGCGATCGAGCAGCTGAAGACCGTCGCCGGCCAGGCTGGCGCGGATTTCATTTCTTCGCAGTCGAATGAAAAGCCCGTCGGACATCGCGCAGCGCGCCGCTCGAATACGCGCGCACGCACTACCTCGACGTGCTGATCGTCGACACCGCCGGGCCGCCTCGCGATCGACGAGCAGATGATGCGCGAGATCGCCGAGCTGCACGCCGCGCTGAAGCCGGTCGAGACGCTGTTCGTCGTCGACGCGATGCAGGGCCAGGACGCGGTCAACGTCGCGCAGCGCCTTCAGCGAGCGCCTGCCGCTCACCGGCGTCATCCTCACCAAGCTCGACGGCGATGCGCGCGGCGGCGCGGCGCTCTCGGTGCGCCACGTCACCGGCAAGCCGATCAAGTTCGCCGGCGTCGGCGAGAAGCTCGACCGGCCTCGAGCCGTTCCATCCCGAGCGCATGGCCTCGCGCATCCTCGGCATGGGCGACATCCTGTCGCTGGTCGAGGAGGCGCACGCCAGGATCGACCTCGAGGAAGCGCAGACGCGTCGCCGACAAGGTCAAGAAGGGCAAGGGCTTCGACCTCGAGGACTTCAAGCAGCAGATCGCGCAGATGAACAAGATGGGCGGCATCGCCTCGCTGCATGGACAAGCTGCCCGCGCAGCTCGCCGGCCAGATCGACCCGGCGCAGCTGCAGGACGACAAGCAGTTCGCGCGCATCGAGGGCATCATCAACTCGATGACGCCGCAGGAGCGCGCGCAGCCCGAGCTGATCAAGGCCTCGCGCAAGCGCCGCATCGCCGCCGGCGCCGGCGTGCCGGTGCAGGCCGTCAACCAGCTGCTCAACCAGTTCGAGCAGATGCAGAAGATGATGAAGATGATGAAGGGCGGCAACCTGCAGCGCATGATGCGCAACATGAAGGGCATGCTGCCCGGGATGCGTGAGTTCGCCGGCTGCCGGCGAAGCTGCGCTTCCATCTCCGCTAGTCCCCGCGTGTCCTGCAGTGCCCGGCTGACGGTGACGGCGCGCTCGTAGTAGTCCTTCGCGGCGTCGCGGTTGCCGGCGGCCGAGCTCGCAAGCGAGAGCTCGGTGAGGTCGGCGAGGATCTTGCGCGGGTCGGCGAGGTCGCGGTCGATCGCGAGCGCCTGCTCCAGAGGCTGGATCGCGCCCTTGGCGTTGTCCTGCGCGCGGCGCGCCTTGCCGAGCATGCGAAGCGCGTTGGCGGTCTCGGCGCGGTCGTTGCGCGAGCGGGCGCGCTCGGCGGCGCGGGTCGCGAGCTGCTCGGCGTCCGCGGCGCGCGAGCTCTCGAGCGCGATCTGCGCCTGGACGTTGAGGATGGTCGCCGCGTATTCGCAGGAGAGGTTCAGGCAGCGTTGCGCCGCGCGCTCGGCGAAGGTGGCGGCGGAAGCGGGGTTCTGCAGCGCCAGGTCGACGATCGCGCGCCGCAGCTCGGCCTGCAGCCGCCGGCGCTCCGGGAACTGCCGGCGGGGATCGTCGAGCACGCGGGCGAGGGCGTCGCGCGCATCGGCGTCGCGGCCGAGCCACTGGTAGACGATCGACTGGTTGATCGCGTTCGAAGCGACCGAGTCGGCGTTCTCGACCGTCGCGCGCGATGCGCGCTGCCTCGCCATACTGGCGCGCGGCGCCTTCGAGGTCGCCCGCGCGCATCAGCATGGCGGCGCGCTGCTCCGAAGTCGGCGAGACGGGTCTGGGACTGCGACGACGTCTGGGCGGGGGTAGCCGGCGGCTTGGTGCCGCCGCAGCCGGCGGCGAGCACGAGCAGCGCGACGAGCGGCAGCGCTCTCAATTCTTGGGCGCCTTGCTGCGCGCGTCGAAGCTGTCGATCGGCAGCTCGCGGTCGGTGATTTCGTTGAAGGAGTCGCTGAGCGGCCAGACGCGCTTCGCGGCGTTGAACACCTCGCCCGCGTCGCGCGCCACCGCGTCGCCGCGCTCGAGAACCGGCTGCGCCTTCTGGATCGTGCCCTGCGCCTCCTCGCCGGTCTTGCGCAGCTGCTGCGCCGCGCTGTCGATCGACTCGATCGCGCTGCCGAGCTTGGTGGTCAGCTCAGGGCACCGCCCGCTCGATGTTCGCCACTGCGCGCTCGGTGGCCTGCGCGGTCGTGCTGAACTCCGCCGCGGTGCGCTCCGCGGTGGTGAGCAAGCTTGCGCAGGTCGCGGTGCGTCTGCGGCAGCGCCTCCATCTCCTTGCGCAAGCTGTGGAGGCGTGACGGCGATGATCCGTCGCCGGAGCCCTTGAACTGCGCCGAGCACCTGCTTCAGCTCGTTGAACGCCGGCACCGCCTGGCGGCGGATGTCGTCGATGATACTCGGCGATGCTGCGGCTCGGCTGGAAATCGATGCGCTCGCCCTCGGCGAGCGCCAGGCCGGGCTTGCCGGGGACGATGTCGATCACCGCCGCGCCGACCACGCCCGCCTCGCGCGAGTGCTTGGCGAGCGAGCCCTTCGGGATGCGCGTGCATGTACTCGCTCATGATCGACAGGCGCACGTCGACGCCTTCCTCGGACAGCTCCATCCCGCTCACCGAGCCGACGGTGAAGCCGTAGAGCTTGACCGGCATGCCCTTGTTGAGGCCGAGCGCGTTGGCGGTGACGAAGTGGATCATGCGTCTGGTGCACGAACCAGCCCTGCTTGTAGGCGACCAGGCCGATGAACGCGGCGCCGAGCAGGAGCGCGATCAGCAGGAAGGCGTTGACCTTGAGCACGAGGCGCGAAAAGCGAGTGGGGGCACGAAAGCCGCGTTCATCACTCCTCCGGATATCGACGAACAGCAGCGTGCCGGCGGGATGGCGCCGGCGGTATTCCTGCTCGAAGCCCGCGACGCGCGCGCATTCGGCGCGGCTCAGGCCGTCGTTCAGCGATTCGATGATCGCCAGCTCCGGGCCGGCGACCAGCAGCCGCGCGAAGGCGGCGATCTTGCGCTCGAGCTTGCCGAGCTCGTCGGGCACGCGCACCAGGAAGCCGCGCGGCTCGATGCCGAACGCGTCCAGCACCTCCTGGGTGATCGTCGCCACCTCCGCGAGCGAAGGCTTGCCGTGATACGCCGCGGGCAGCGAGATGTTCTCCCAGGCGTTCAGGTTGTTGATCAGGCCGATGATCGGCGAGCGCGCCGACGCGCGCGCGCAGCGCGCTGGCGCGCGCCGGCGCTGAGGTTTCGCACCGGCTGGCCGAAGAGCTCCAGCTCCTCGTCCGCCTCGCAGCGCGCCTTGAGCACCGCCGTGACGAAGCTCGATTTCGGCCTCGGCGTCCGGCAGCTCGACGCGCCGCACGCTGCCGACCGGCACGGCGAGCGCGATCTCGCGCTGCTTCGCCGTGGCGCGCATAGCGCAGCGCCATCTGGCGCCGGCCGCGGCGCGCGGGTGCGCTGCGGACTGGCGCTCATACCGTCGCCTTGACCAGGCCGAAGAACAGGATGCCGAAGACGATGTAGGCGAACACCGCGTTGATCGTCAGCACCAGCATCGCCGCTCTGGGTCACCGCGCGCGTCACCACCTTGGGCACGGCGTTCTGCGTCAGGTCGGGCGGGTTGAGGCCGTGGTAGCAGCAGCAGGCCGCGACCGCGAAGCCGAACAGCAGGCTCTTGATGATCGAGTAGACGAAGTCCACCGGCGTGAACAGGTCGAACAGCCGGCTGGCGAGCTCCATGAACGTCGCCTCGATGATGAACGGCGAGAGCAGCAGGCCCGCCGGCGACGGCGAGGAACTGGATGTAGAAGGTCGAGCGCGAGGGTGGCGACCATGACCGCCGGCGACGCGCGGCACCACCAGGTAGTCGTAGAGGTTGATGCCGAGATAGCGCAGCGCCCGCGTCTGGCCCGAGATGCGCATCATCGCCATCTCGGCCGACATCGCCGTGCCGCTGCGCAGGATGATGACCACCGCGGCGGCGAGCGGGCCGACCTCGCGGAACACCACCAGCAGCAGGATCTTCACCGCCATGTCGACGTCGGCGTCGAGCACGTCCATGCGTGATGGCGATGATCAGCACGCCGAGGCGCGAGGCCCGCAGCACCACGCCGGTCGAGGCGGTGACCCCGGTGAAGTAGACCTGCCGCAGGAAAGACTCGAGGATCGGCGGCTTGCGCAGCTGCCGAGGCGCGCCGGCCGCGTTCAGCGACAGCTTCACCCCGCCCTCGATTTCCCGCAGAGCGCGCAGCATCCAGCCCCCTGCAAGCTATTTTGCCCACCGATCCAGCGGCGTTCCAAATCGTCAATTTCTCCCGTATAATCCGCGCCTTTTCGCGGTCTGGCGAGGAGCTTCCCAATGGTGGTGATTCGATTGCAGCGCGGCGGCGTCGAACAAGCGGCCCTTCTATCATCGTGGTCGTGGCGGATTCGCGCCGCGCGGCGAGCGGCAAGTTCATCGAGCGGCTCGGGTTCTACGACCCGAAGGCGCCCGAAGGCCGCGAGGTCGCTGCGCGTGAACATGGAGCGCGTCAAGCACTGGACGGGCAAGGGCGCGCAGCTTTCCCGACCGCGAAGCGCGCTCGTGAAGCAGTTTGCAAAGAAAGCCGCCTGGAGCGACGCTTGACGTCGAGATGGGCCGCGTCGCCGGGTCCTACGGCGTGCGCGGCTGGATCAAGGTGGCGCGGCCGAGGCCGGGCTGCGCCGGACTGCGGCGAGGATGGTGGATCGGCGGCGAGCCGCACGCGGTCGAGGAAACGAAGGAGCACTCGGGGACGCTGCTCGCGCAGGCTGGACGGCGTCGGCAGCCGCGAGAGCAGGCGCTGAAGCTGAAGGGCACGGCGGTGGCGGCGCAGCGCGCAGGTCCTGCCGGAGCCGGGAGCAGGGCACTACTACCTCGCGGACCTCGATCGGCCTCGAGGTGGTGAACGAGGCAGGGCGAGGTGCTCGGCGTCGTGAAACGGCTGTTCACCAACGGCGCGCAGGATGTGATGGAGCTGGCGGGAGACCGGGAGCGGCTGCTGCCCTGGGTGCCGACGGTGGTGAAAAGCGTCGATCTGCAGAACAGGCGGATCGAGGTGGAGTGGGAGGCGGACTGGTGATCCGCTTCGACGTGGTGACGCTGTTTCCCGGAGATGTTCGCGGCGCTGACGGCAAGCGGCATCACCAGCCGGGCGCTGGAAGCGGGGCTGTGGTCGCTGACGACGTGGAATCCGCGCGACTTCACGACCGACAACTACCGCACGGTCGACGACCGTCCGTACGGCGGCGGGCCCGGGCATGGTGATGCTGGCCGAGCCGCTGGAGAAGAGCGCTGGACGCGGCGAAAGCGGCGGGCGGCGGCAGGGTGATCTACCTGTCGCCGCAGGGCAGGAGGCTGGACCACCGCAAGGTGATGGAGCTGTCGCAGGAGAGCGCCATGACCTTGCTGTGCGGCAGGTACGAGGGCGTCGACGAGCGGTTGCTCGACCGGCGCGTGGACGAGGAGATCTCGATCGGAGACTTCGTGCTCTCGGGCGGCGAGCTCGCCGCGATGGCGCTGATCGACGCGGTGGTGCGGCAGCTGCCCGGGGCGCTGGGCGACGAGGCCTCGGCGGTCGAGGAGTCGTTCGCCGACGGGCTGCTCGACTGCCCGCAGTACACGCGGCCCGAGGCGTATGCGGGCGTGAAGGTGCCGGAGGTGCTGATGTCGGGGCACCACGAGAACATCCGGCGCTGGCGGCTGAAGCAGGCGCTGGGCAGGACCTGGCTGCAGGCGGCCCGACCTGCTGGCGGCGCGGACGCTGAGCGAAGAGGAGCAGAAGCTGCTGGACGAATTCCAGCAGGAACACGAGAGAGTGAGGACATGAATCTGATCCAGACACTCGAGCAGGAAGAGATCAAGCGGCTGAAGCAAGACGATCCCCGACTTCTCGCCCGGCGACACGGTGATCGTCAACGTCAACGTGGTCGAGGGCGAGCGCAAGCGCTCGCAGGCCTTCGAGGGCATGGTGATCGCCAAGCGCAACACGCGGCCTCAACTCCTCGTTCATCGTGCGCAAGATCTCCTCGGGCGAGGGCGTCGAGCGCACCTTCCAGACCTACTCGCCGCTGATCGCCTCGATCGAGGTGAAGCGCAAGGGCGACGTGCGCCGCGCCAAGCTCTACTACCTGCGCGAGCGCTCCGGCAAGTCGGCGCGCATCCGCGAGCGCACCGGCGGCGAGAGGGCGAAGCGCCGCAAGAGTAAAATGGCCTGATGCGCCGCGAAACCGCCGCCATCAGCCCGATCGCCGACGATCGTCGCCGCCATCCGCGGCCGGCGAGATCGTCGTCCTGGTCGACGACGAGGACCGCGAGAACGAGGGCGACCTCGTCTTCGCCGCGCGAGTTCGTCACCGCCGAGAAGATCAACTTCCTCGCCACGCACGGCCGCGGCCTGATCTGCATGCCGATCACCGAGGCGCACGCCGAGCGCCTCGGGCCTGCGGCCGATGGTCGAGCAGAACCGCTCGCGCCACGGCACCAACTTCACCGTCTCGATCGAGGCCGCCGAGGGCATCGCCACCGGCATCTCGGCGCACGATCGCGCGCTCACCATCAAGGTCGCGTCTGTCCGAGAATGCAACGCCGCAGGACATCGTGCAGCCGGGCCACGTCTTCCCGCTGATCGCGCAGGCGGGCGGCGTGCTGGTGCGCGCCGGCCACACCGAGGCCTGCTGCGACCTCGCGCGCCTCGCCGGCCTCGACGCCCGCCGCGGTGCTGTGCGAGATCATGCAGCGACGACGGCACGCATGGCGCGGCTGCCCGACCTGCTCGAGTTCGCCGCGCGAGCACAAGCTGAAGATCGGCACCATCGCCGACCTGATCGAGTACCGCAGCCGCAACGAGTCGCTGGTGCAGCGCTCGGCCGAGCGCGAGATCGAGACGCCCTGGGGCAAATTCCACCTGGTGTCGTACCGCGACCTGGCGGTCGGTGCCCTCCACCTCGCGCTGATCGCTTGGGCAAGATCGACGCGAAGAACGAAACGCTGGTGCGCGTGCACGAGCCGCTGTCGATCATCGATCTGCTGGACGCCGGCAAGAGCACGCATTCCTGGGGCGTCGGCGAGGCGCTGCAGGAGATCCAGCAGGCCGGCTCGGGCGTGATGGTGCTGATGAACTGCGCCGCAGGACGAGTGCGGCGCGCGCCGAAGGCGCGGCCGCGGCATGGACCTGCGCCTCTACGGCATCGGCGCGCAGATCCTGCGCGACCTCGGCGTCGGCCGCATGCGCCTGATGGCGGCGCCGCGCAAGATGCCGAGCATGGCCGGCTTCGGCCTGGAAGTCACCGGCTACGCCGAACGCGCCGGCGAAGCTGAGCGCGGCGATGCGCCTCGGCATCGTCGCCAGCCGGTTCAACGAAGAGATCGCCGGCGAGCTGCTCGAGCGCGCGCGCGCCGAGGCGCGCAAGCTCGGCGTCGAGGCGACCGTGCTCGCAGCGTCCCCGGCGCGCTCGAGATTCCGCTCGCGCTGCAATGGATGGCGCAGAGCGGCCGCTACGACGCGCTGGTCGCGGTCGGCGCGGTGATCCGCGGCGACACCTACCACTTCGAGGTCGTCGCCAACGAATCGGCGCGCGGCGTGATGGACGTGGCGCTCGAGTCCGGCGTGCCGGTGGCGAACGGCGATCCTGACCACCGACGACGAGGCGCAGGCCAAGGCGCGCCTCGACAAGGGCGCCGAAGGCGGTGCGCGTCGCGGTCGAGATGGCGAAGCTGAGAGGCGTCGCGTCGCATGAAGACACGCATAAGCGCGCAGGCGCGCGAGACTCGCGCTGCAGGCGCTCTACGCCTGGCAGCTCTCCGGCGGCGACCCGCTCGACGAGGCGCGCGCCATCGAGGGCTTCGAGCGAGACGACGCGAGTTCGTCGAGGCGCTGCTCGCGCGGCGTGCTCGGACGCGCGCGCCGAGCTCGGAGCAGGTGATCACGCCGCACCTCGACCGCGCCGTTCGCGCGGCTCTCGCCGGTCGAGCGCGCGATCCTCTACATCGGCGCCTTCGAGCTCGCCGAGCACCCGAAGACGCCGTTCAAGGTGGTGCTGAACGAGGCGATCGAGCTCGGCAAGAGCTTCGGCGCCACCGACGGCTACCGCTTCGTCAACGGCGTGCTGGAAAAGATCGCCAGCGCGCTGCGGCCCGACGAAGTCGCCAGGTCGCGGTCAGCGAATCGCCTGAACGAGTTCGAGCTCATCCGCCGCTACTTCGAGCGGCCGCCGAAGCAAGCGCGCTGGTCGGGGTCGGCGACGATTGCGCGCTGCTGCGGCCCGACGCCGGCCTCGAGCTCGCGGTCACCACCGACATGCTGGTCGAAGGGCGGCATTTCCGCGCCGGCGCCGAGCCGCGCGCGCTCGGCCACAAGGCGCTCGCCGTCAACCTTTCCGACCTCGCGGCGATGGGCGCCGCGCCGCGCTGGGCGACTGCTCGCGCATCGCGCTGCCGGCGGCGGACGAGGCGCTGGCTGGCGGCGTTCGCGGCGGGCTTCTTCGCGCTCGCCGAGCGCTTCGGCGTCGGACCTCGTCGGCGGCGACACGACGCGCGCGCCGCTGCGCACGCATCACCATCACCGCGATGGGCGAGGTGCCGGCGGGCGTGGCGCTCTACCGCGCCGGCGCGCGCCCGGGCGACGACATCTGGGTATCGGGCGAGCTCGGCGGCGCGGCGCTCGGCCTCGCGCATCCCGAGATCGCCGACGGCCGCGCAAGCGCCTGCACGAGCCCGAGCCGCGCGTCGAGCTCGGCGAGCGGCTGCGCGGCCTGGCGCAACGCCGCGATCGACGTTTCCGACGGCCTCGCGCGGCGATCTCGGCCACATCCTCGAGCGCTCGCGCGTCGGCGCGGTGGTCGAGTATCGACGGATCCCGCAGAGCACTGCGTTCAAGAGATCAAGATCCCGAGCTCGAGCGCGACTGCGTGCTTTCCGGCGGCGACGACTACGAGCTGCTCTTCACCGCGCGCGCCGGCGCAGCGCGCGCGATCTCGAAGCGCTGGCGCGCGAGCTCGGCTTGCCGCTGACGCGCGTCGGCGCGATCCAGTCGGGCGAGCGCGCGTCTCGCCGGTGCTCGACGCCAACGGCAAGCCGATGACGCTTCGAGCCCGGCTTCGACCACTTCGCGCATGATCGATCGCTGCGGCCGACGCTGCGCTTCGCCTTCGCGCATCCGGCGCACTGCGTCGCGCTCGGCTTCGGCGCCGGCCTTTCGCCCTGCGCACCGGGCACCGCCGGCACGCTCTCGCGTGGCTCGCCGCGTGGCTCGCCGGCCTCGCGCTGGCGACGCCGAGCGCGCTCGCGCGTGATCGCGGTCCTGTTCGCGCTCGGCGTCTGGGCCTGCGACGTCACCGGCCGCCACCTCGGCGTCGCCGACCACGGCGCGATGGTGCTGGGACGAGGTCGTCGCCTTCCTGCTGGTGCTCGCGATCGTGCCGGCGACGCTCGCCTGGCAGGCGGCGGCGTTCCTGCTGTTTCGCCTGTTCGACATCGCCAAGCCGCCGCCGATCCGCTGGCTCGAGCGCCGCTTCAAGGGCGGCTTCGGCGTGATGGTCGACGACCTGCTCGCCGCCGGGCTATACGCTGCTCGTTCTCGCCGCGGTGAAGCGGGTTCTTCCTTTGAACGACGCTTGCGCGAAAAGCCGGCGCGGCGGCTGCGAGCCGCAGGGCGATGCTCGGTCACGGCGGAATCCTGCACCGGCGGCTGGGTGGCGCAGGTGGTGACCTCGGTCGCCGGCTCGTCGCGACTGGTTCGAGCGCGGCTTCGTCACCTATTCGAACGCCGCCAAGCGGCAGATGCTGGGCGTCAGCAAGAAAACGCTGAGAACGCACGGCGCGGTGAGCGAGGAGACCGCGCGCGAGATGGCGCGCGGCGCGCTCAAGCGCAGCCGCGGCACGCATCGCCGTCGCCGTGACCGGCGTGGCCGGGCCGACGGGCGGGACGCGCCGCAAAGCCGGTCGGCATGGTGTGCTTCGCACTGGTCGCACCGGAGCAGGGTTTTGTCAGCGAGACGCAGCACTTCAAGGGCGACCGCGAAAGCGTGCGGCGGCAATCGGTGGTGCGTGCGCTCGAAGGCGTGCTCGAGCTGCTCGACGGAGGATAATGGCGGGATGGCCGCCGTAAGACCGGCAGCAGTCGCCGGCATGTTCTATCCCGGCAACGCACGCGCGCTCGCCGACGAGGTCGACGAGCTGCTCGGCGGCGTCGAGGCGCTCGCGCCGCGCGTCGGCTTTCCCGAAGGCGCTGATCGTGCCGCACGCCGGCTACATCTATTCCGGCGCCGGTGGCGGCGCGCGCCTACGACGCGGTGCGCGCCGCGCGCGGCGTCGTCCGGCGCGTGGTGCTGCTCGGCCCGGTGCATCGCGTGGCGGTGCGCGGGCTCGCGACTGCCGAGCGACGAGGCGTTCGCCACGCCGCTCGGCTCGATCCCGATCGATCGCGAGGCGCTGCGCTTCGCTCGAGGACCTGCCGCAGGTGGTGACCAGCGACGCGGCGCACGCGCTCGAGCATTCGCTCGAGGTGCAGCTGCCGTTCCTGCAGAAGACGCTCGGCGACGTTCAGCGCTGGTGCCGTTCGCGGTCGGCGCGGCGAGCGTCGCCGAGGTGGCGCGAGGTGATCGAGCGCCTGTGGGGCGGGCCGGAGACGCTGATCGTCATCTCGACCGACCTCTCGCACTACCACGCCTACGACGAGGCGCGCGCGCATCGACGGCGCGACCATCACGCGCATCACCGGCTTCGCCACCGACCTCGACCACGAGGAAGCCTGCGGCGCGACGCCGCTGAACGGCTTCCTTTGCCTGTCGCGCAGAAGAATCTGTCGCTCAAGCTGCTCGCCGCGTGCAACTCCGGGCGACACCGCGGGCGGCCAGCGACCGGGTGGTCGGCTACTCGGCGTTCGCGTCTGTACGAGGGCGGCGAGCCGTCGCTCGACGAGGCGGGCAGGCGCGCTGATCGCCTTGGCGCGCAGTGCCATTGACAAGCAGTCTTGTTGAAACGAAACGAACTCAGACCTGATCTGCCGTGGCTGCAGCAATGCGGCGCCACGTTCGTCACGCTGACGAAGGACGGCCAGCTGCGCGGCTGCATCGGCAGCCTCGCAGGCCGCGCGGCCGCTCGGCGACGGACGTCGCGCGAGAACGCGCTCGGCGCGGCGTTCCGCGATCCGCGCTTTCCGCGCCTCGCCGCGCGACGAATGGCCGCGCTGCCAGCGTCGAGGTCTCGCTGCTCTCGGCGCCGAAGCGGATCGCGCTTCGCCGACGAAGCCGACCTGCTCGCGCAGCTCGAGCCCGGCGACGACGGCGCTGATCCTCGAAGCCGACGGCCGAGCGCGCGACCTTCCTGCCGCAGGTCTGGGAGTCGCTGCCCGACAAGCGCGCGTTCCTCGCCGAGCTGGTGAAGAAGGCGGGCTTGCCGCGCCGACACGCGCCTCGCGCGCTGCAAGGTCTCCCGCTACCGGGTCGCGAAGTTCCATGAAGGGTACGGTGGTGGCACAGCCTCGGCGACGGTCGCATCCAGTGCGACCTGTGCCCGCGCGACTGCCAGCTGCACGAAGGCCAGCGCGGCGCTGTGCTTCGTGCGCAAGATGGAAGGCGGCGAGATGCGTGCTCACCACCTACGGCCGCTCGTCGGGCTTCTGCGTCGACCCGGTGGAGAAGAAGCCGCTCAACCATTTCTATCCCGGCTCGAGCATCCTGTCCTTCGGCACCGCCGGCTGCAACCTGGCCTGCAAGTTCTGCCAGAACTGGGACATCTCGAAGTCGCGCGAGATGGACCGCCTGCAGGACGAGGCCTCGCCGGAGGCGATCGCCGCGGCGGCGCTGAAGCTCGGCTGCAAGTCGGTCGCCTTCACCTACAACGACCCGGTGATCTTCGCCGAGTACGCGATGGACATCGCCGACGCCTGCCACGAGCGCGGCGTGCAGACGGTGGCGGTGACCGCGGGCTACATGCACGACGCGCCGCGGCGCGAGTTCTACGCGAAGATGGACGCGGCCAACGTCGACCTGAAGGCGCTTCACCGACGACTTCTACTGCAAGCATCTGCGGCGGCCGGCTGCAGCCGGTGCTCGATACGCTCGTCTACCTCGTGCAAGAAACGCAGCGTCTGGACCGAGATCACGACGCTGCTGATCCCGGGCAAGAACGATTCGGACGAGGAGATCGAGGCCGAGTGCAAGTGGATCAGGCAGAACCTGGGCGCCGACGTGCCGCTGCACTTCACCGCTTTCCATCCCGACTGGAAGATGACCGACATCGACGCGCACGCCGCCGGCGACGCTGACGCGCGCGCGCGAGATCGCGCAGCTCGCGGGCCTGCAACTACGTCTACACCGGCAACGTGCACGACGAGGACGGGCGGCTCGACCTACTGCCCGTCGTGCGAGAAGGCCGTCGATCGTGCGCGACTGGTACGAGCATCCGCGGCTATCACCTCACCGACGACGGCGCGTGCACGCTTCTGCGGCACGCGGATCGCCGGCCGCTTCCAGAAGTTCGCGCAAGCCGTTCGGGCCGAAGCGCATCCCCGTCCGCCTGCAGGCAACAGCATTTCGCTGACGCCCGGCTCGGGCACGCTGGCTGGCGGCGCTCTGCTCGAGCCGGGTCCTCGCCGCCACCTGGTTCGTCGCCTATTCCGCGGTGCTGCCGCTCGACCCAGGCGCAGTGGGGCCTGCTCGGGCACGCGAGGCGGGAATGATCCAGGCGGCGTTCCACCTCGGCTACCTGACCTCGCTGTTCATCGTCGGCTTCCTCGCCGACCACTTCGGCGCGAAGCGCACCTACATCCTCGCCGGCATCGCCGTCGTGCGCGAGCCCGTGGCCGTTCGTCCTCTTCGCCGACGGCTTCTGGTCGGCGTTCTGGCTGCACGCGCTCACCGGCCTCTGCCAGGGCGGCAACTACACGCCGGCGCTGGCGCTCATCAACGACCACGTCGGGCGCGAGCGGCGCGGGCGCGCCATGGGCTATCTGATCGCCGGGTCGAGCGCCGGCTACGCGCTTTGCCTCGCGGTGGCCGGCGCGGCGCTCACGTTCACCGACTGGCGCGGCGCGCTCGACCGCCGTCGCGTGCCTGCCGGTCATGTCCTGGCTGCTGGACTCTATGTCCTGAAGGAGACCACGAACGTGGTCCATCCGCGTCCCGCCGGCGAGTCGCTGCTCGCGGCGATCCCCGCGGTGTGGCGCAACCGGCGCGGCATGCTTTCGATCTGGGGCTATACCTTCCACAACTGGGAGCTGCTCGGTCTGTGGGCGTGGCTGCCGGCGTTTCTCACCGCTGCGCTGTTGCTGCAAGGGCATTCCGCCGAGAGCGCGCTGATGTTCGCCGGCGCTGACCTACATCGCCAACATCGCCGGCAGCATCGTCGGCGGCACCATGGCCGACCGCTGGGGGCGCATCCCGACCATCCTGACCTGGTCGTGCGTCAGCCTCGCGCTGTCATTCTCGATCGGCTGGCTGATCGCGGCGCCGATCGCGCTGCTGGTCGCGCTCGCCTGCCTCTACAACTTCGCCGGCATCGCCGACTCCTCGACGCATTCCACCGTGCTCGCCGAAAGCGTGCCGCCGCACTACCTCGGCGTCGCCTACGCGGTGCGCTCGGTGGTCGGCTTCGGCGCCGGCGTGGTCAGCCCGGTGGTGTTCGGCTGGGCGCTCGACGCTTCGGGCGGCTCGCTGGGGCATCGCCTGGGTGACGCTCGGCATCGGCGCCATGCTCGGGCCGGTGGCGATTTGGCGGCTGCGCAAGACTCCTTCATGATCGCTGTCGCCCTCGCCTGGGCGCGCCTACGTCCTCTGGCTGCAGCACGGGAAGAGAGCCCGCTAGTCCTTCAGCAGCAGCTGGGCGAGCCCGGCGGTGCTGTCCCAGCGCTTGCCGCCGCGCGCCTCGAGGTGGGACTAGAACTGGTCGACGAGCGCGGCCACCGGCAGGCGCGCGCCGACTTTCCGCGCCTGGTCGAGGCAGATGCCCATGTCCTTGCGCATCCACTCGGTGGCGAAGCCGAAGCCTTCGGCCTTCAGCTCGTTCATCTGCTTCCAGCGGTTCTCCATCTGCCAGGACTGCGCCGCGCCCTTGGAGATGACGCCGATCACTTTCTCGACGTCGAGCTCGTTGCGCTTCGCGAAGCGCGACCGCCTCGGCCAGCCCCTGCGCGATGCCGGCGATGCAGATCTGGTTGACCATCTTGGTGAGCTGGCCCGGCGCCGGGCGCGCCGATCAGCGCGCACATCTTGGCGTAGACGTCGATCACCGGCTTCGCCTCGGCGAAGGTCGCCTCCTCGCCGCCGCACATGATGCCGAGCTGGCCGTTCACGCGCGCCGGCCTGGCCGCCGGAGACCGGCGCGTCGACGAAGCCGATGCCCTTTCGCTTGGCCTTTGCATGGAGCTTCGCGCGCGACGATCGCCGAGGCCGTGGTGTGGTCGACCAGGATCGCGCCCTTCTTCATGCCCGGCGAGCGCGCCGTTGTCGCCGATAGACCACCGAGCGCACGTCGTCGTCGTTGCCGACGCACATCATCACGAAATCGCAGTCCTTCGCCGCCTCTGCGCGGCGTGCCGGCGCGCTTGCCGCCGTACTCCTTGACCCACTGCTCGGCCTTGGCCGCGGTGCGGTTGTAGACCGTCACTTCGTGGCCGCCTTTCTTCTGCAGGTGGCCCGCCATCGGGTAGCCCATGACGCCGAGGCCAAGGAACGCAACTTTCGCCATCGTCTTGTCTCCTAAAGGATTTTTCCGAGGTTTGACACGGCCGCGTCAACCGACTTCACAATACTGCTCGTTTATACAGTATCCGGTGTTGGCCCAGCTTGAGCTGCCGTAGATGCCGACACCTAAAAGAAGAGGTACAGCAAATGGATGACAACAAGTCTAAGGCATTAGCCGCCGCGCTTTCGCAGATCGAGAAGCAGTTCGGCAAGGGCTCGATCATGAAGATGGACGACGCGGCGATCAAGGACATCGAGGTGGTGTCCACCGGCTCGCTCGGCCTCGACCTCGCGCTCGGCGTCGGCGGCCTGCCGCGCGGCCGGGTGGTCGAGATCTACGGCCCGGAATCTTCCGGCAAGACCACCCTGACGCTGCAGGTCATCGCCGAGATGCAGAAGGTCGGCGGCACCGCCGCCTTCATCGACGCGGAGAACGCGCTCGACATCTCCTACGCCGCGAAGCTCGGCGTCAAGACCGAAGACCTGCTGATCTCCCAGCCCGACACCGGCGAGCAGGCGCTCGAGATCGCCGACATGCTGGTGCGCTCCGGCGCGGTCGACGTGATCGTCATCGACTCGGTGGCGGCGCTCACGCCCAAGGCCGAGATCGAGGGCGAGATGGGCGAGCCGCAGATGGGCCTGCAGGCGCGCCTGATGAGCCAGGCGCTGCGCAAGCTCACCGGCAACATCAAGCGCACCAACACGCTGGTGATCTTCATCAACCAGATCCGCATGAAGATCGGCGTCATGTTCGGCAACCCCGAGACCACCACCGGCGGCAACGCGCTCAAGTTCTACGCCTCGGTGCGCATCGACATCCGCCGCATCGGCGCGATCAAGAAGGGCGACGAGGTGATCGGCTCCGAGACGCGCGTCAAGGTCGTGAAGAACAAGGTGGCGCCGCCGTTCCAGCAGCGCCGAGTTCGACATCCTCTACGGCGAGGGCATCTCGCGCGAGGGCGAGGTGCTCGAGCTCGGCGTGATGCACGGCGTGCTGGAGAAGTCCGGCGCCTGGTACATCTACAACGGCGACCGGCTCGGCCAGGGCAAGGACAACGCGCGCGACTTCCTGAAGGAGAACCCGGCGCTGGCGAAGGAGATCGAGATCAAGATCCGCGAGAAGGCGAGCGTGCAAGGTCGCTATCGCCGCGGTCGAGGAGCCGGTCGAAGACAAGAAAGTTGAGCACATCTCGACCAGAAAGCGCGGCGGAGCTTAAAGCCCGCGCGCTGAAGGTACCTGGCTCCGGCGCGAGCATTCCCGCGCCGAGCTGGCGCGCAAGCTTTTGCCGTTCGCAGAATCGCCGCAACTCCTTGAAGGTCTCTTGGGTGAGTTGAGGGGAGGAAACTCTCTCCAACCACCGTTTTGCCGAAATGCGCGCCCACGTCCTGTCGCGCAAGTACGGCGCCGCGAAGATCCGCCACGACCTGAAGAGCAAAGGGCGTCCCCGACGAGATCGTCGAGACGGTGTCGCGCCGAAGGCGAGCTCGGAGCGCGCGCAGGAAATCCTCCGCACGCAAGTACCGGACGCCGGCGACGACGCGCGAAGAACGGGCGAAGCGCGCGCGCTTTCTGCAGGGCCGAGGCTTCTCGCACGACGTGATTTATCGGCTGATCCGAACTTTCGACGCCGAGTAAACGTCGCAGCATGACGCGACGTTCTTCCTCATACGCATCTTGCGTAGAGAGGAGGTGGACGGAATGGATCAGGCACAAGCATTGGCAGTCGTGCGCTCGCTGGCAAACGGCGTCGATCCGGAAACGGGCGAAGTGTTCCCGCCGGAGAGCGCCTACCAGCGGCCGCAGACGGTGCGCGCGCTGTACGAGGCCGCGACGCGCGCTGGAGCGCATCGAGCGCTTCGAGCGGCGCCAGCGCGCAGATGCCGCCGAAGACCGGCGAGCCCTGGAGCGAGGATGAGGACCGCAAGCTGCTCGCGGCGTTCGACGCCGGGCGCGCGCTGCAGGAACTCGCGGCGGCGCACGAGCGCACCATGGGAGCGGTGCGCGCAAGGCTGCTGAAGTACGGACGCATCAACGCCTGACGTGGTTTCCGGGGCGTCCGCGGCACCCCGGGCTTTTCGCGGCGCTGCAGTAGAATCTCTGCATGAAGTCGAACGAGATTCGCACCGGTTTCCTCGAGTATTTCCAGTCGAAGGGCCACAGCCATCGTGGCCTCGAGCCCGCTCGTGCCCGGCGAACGACCCGACGCTGCTGTTCGCCAACTCCGGGATGGTGCAGTTCAAGGACGTCTTCCTCGGCAAGGAGAAGCGGCCCTACACGCGCGCCACGACCTCGCAGCGCTGCGTGCGCGCCGGCGGCAAGCACAACGACCTCGAGAACGTCGGCTACACCGCGCGCCACCACACGTTCTTCGAGATGCTGGGCAACTTCTCCTTCGGCGACTACTTCAAGAAGGACGCGATCCAGTTCGCCTGGGAGCTGCTCACCAAGGTCTACAAGCTGCCGCCGGACAAGCTGTGGACCACGGTCTACCAGACCGACGACGAGGCCTACGACATCTGGACGAAGGACGATCGGCGTGCCGAAGGAGCGCGTGCGTGCGCATCGGCGACAAGCCCGGCGGGCAGAAGTACCAGTCGCGACAACTTCTGGCAGATGGCCGACACCGGCCCCTGCGGCCCGTGCAGCGAGATCTTCTACGACCACGGCCCGGGCATCGCCGGCGGCCCGCCGGGCTCGCCCGACGCGGACGGCGACCGCTACATCGAGATCTGGAACCTGGTGTTCATGCAGTTCAACCGCGACGACAAGGGCGTCATGCATCCGCTGCCCAAGCCCTCGGTCGACACCGGCATGGGCCTCGAGCGCATCGCCGCGGTGCTGCAGGGCATGCACTCGAACTACGAGATCGACCTGTTCCAGGACCTGATCAAGGCCGCGGCGCGCGAGACGGAGCAGAAGGACCTGAAGAACCCTTCGCTCAACGTCATCGCCGACCACATCCGCGCCTGCTCGTTCCTGATCGTCGACGGCGTGATTCCCGGCAACGAGGGCCGCGGCTACGTGCTGCGCCGGATCATCCGCCGCGCGATCCGCCACGGCTACAAGCTCGGGCAGAAGCAGCCGTTCTTCTACCGCCTGGTCGCCGGACCTCGACAAGGCGATGGGCGACGCCTATCCCGGAGCTGCGAAGCGACAAGAGCGCGTCGCCGAGGTCGCTGAAGCAGGAAGAGGAGCGCTTCGCCGAGACGCTGGAGAACGGCATGGGGGTGCTCGAAGTCGGCGCTCGCCTCGGGCGAGAAGCTGCTCGACGGCGACACCGTGTTCCAGCTCTACGACACCTTCGGCTTCCCGGTCGACCTCACCGCCGACATCTGCCGCGAGCGCGGCGTGCGCATCGACATGGCGGGCTTCGAGGCGGCGATGGACGCAGCAGCGCGAACGCGCGCGCGCGGCGTCGCAAGTTCTCGACGGCGGCCGGCCTCGAATACTCGGGCGGCAAGACCGAGTTCCGCGGCTACGACACGCTGAGCCTCGACGGCGCAGGTGGTCGCGCTCTACCGCGAGGGCGCGCCGGTGCGAGCGCTCGCAGGCGGGCGAGACCGGCGTCGTGGTGCTCGACCAGACGCCGTTCTACGCCGAGTCGGGCGGCCAGGTCGGCGACCGCGGCGAGCTCGTCGGCTCCGGCGGCACCTTCGCGGTCGCCGACACGCAGAAGATCCAGGCCGACGTCTTCGGCCACCACGGCACGCTGAAGACCGGCGCGCTCAAGGTCGGCGACACAGGTCGAGGCGCGGGTCGACACCGCGCTGCGCGAGCGCACCATGCGCAACCACTCGGTGACGCACCTCATGCACAAGGCGCTGCGCGAGGTGCTCGGCCCGCACGTGCAGCAGAAGGGCTCGCTGGTCGACGCCGACAAGACGCGCTTCGACTTCGCGCACGACAAGCCGATGACGCGACGAGGAGATCCGCCAGGTCGAGCCGCTGCGTGAACGCCGAGATCCTGCAGAACACGCCGACGCGCGCGCAGGTCATGCCGATCGAGGAGGCGAAGAAGTCCGGCGCGATGATGCTGTTCGGCGAGAAATACGGCGACGAGGTGCGCGTGCTCGACATCGGCTCGTCGCGCGAGTTCTGCGGCGGCACGCACGTCGCGCGCACCGGCGACATCGGCGTGTTCAAGATCTACTCGGAAGGCGGCGTGGCCGCGGGCATCCGCCGCGTCGAGGCGACCACCGGCGGCAAGCGCGCTCGCGCATGATGAACAACCAGCTGCAGGAATTCCACGAGGTCGCGAAGCAGCTGCGCGCGCAGTCCGGGCGCCGGCATGGTCGAGAAGGCGGTGCAGAGCCTGATCGAAGAGAAGAAGGCGCTCGAGAAGGAGCTGGCGCAGCTGCAAGCTCAAGCTCGCTGCGGGGCAGGGCGCACGATCTCGCCTCGCAGGCGGTGGACGTGAAGGGCGCGAAGGTGCTCGCGGCGACGCTCGACGGCGCGGACGCCAAGACGCTGCGCGAGACGCATGGACAAGCTGAAGGACCGCCTGAAGTCGCGCGGCGATCGTGCTCGGCGCGGTGAGCGACGGCAAGGTGTCGCTGATCGCCGGCGTCACCGCCGACCTCACCGCGAAGGTGAAGGCGGGCGAGCTGGTGAACTTTCGTCGCGCAGCAGGTCGGCGGCAAGGGCGGCGGCCGGCCCGACATGGCGCAGGCGGGCGGCGACCGACCGCCGCGAACCTTCCGGCGGCGCTGGAGTCGGTCAGAGGCTGGGTGGAAGAGAAAAGTCTGAGGTGACGCCGCTCGCCGGGCTCGAAGCGCTCGGCCTTCGGGCAGGCGGTGCGCGACTGGTTTCCCTCGTCAAGGCGCGTGCATCTCGCCGGCATCGCGCTGCTCATCGGCACGATCGCGGTGGTCGACCTGCGCCTGCTCGGGCTGCTGCGCGACACGGTCCGGTGAGAAACCTGGCGAGGCGCCTGCTGCCGTGGACGGCGGCAGCTTCCTGCTGATCGTGCCGAGCGGACTGGCGATGTTCGTCGGCTACGCGAGCGACCTCATCGCCAGCCAGGTGTTCGCCCTCAAGATGTGCCTGATCCTCGCGCGCCGGCGCTCAACGCGGCCGTGTTCCATGCCGGTCGCGTTCCGCAGCGCGGCGCAGCTGGGATGCGGGAGTCGCCGCCGCCGCGCGGCGGCGCGCGCCGCTGGCGCGGTGTCGCTCGCGCTGTGGGTCGAGCGTGGTCGACCTGCGGGCTGCTGCTCTTAGGCTAGAAGCCGATCCGCTGCTTGCGCGCCGCGGCCGTCCTGGATGTCGTCCGGCCCGACTTCGCTGCGCCCGGCGAGCTTGGCGTTGCCGAAAGCGCCGTTGGATCGCGCGCCGCATCTCGCGCGGCGGCAGCGCGGCGAGCTTCTCGAGCGCCGCCTGCGACGAGCGCCTCCGGGAACTGCCGCGCCCCAGTCGTGGCGTGTTGCGGATCTCGCGGTAGATGGTGCGCGCGATGCGCGCGGCGCCTTCGGCGTCGGGCGCGTCGATCTCGTACACCGTCAGCCGGTTGAGCAGCGGCTCGGGAATGCGCGCCGGCGTCGTTGGCGGTGGCGAGCCAGACCGCGCCCGAGGCGTCGATCGGCAGCTCGACGAACTCGTCGACGAAGCGCGTCGCGGTCTCGATCTCGAGCAGCTCGTAGAGCGCGCCGAGCGGGTCGTACTGGCCGTCGGCGCTCGCCTTGTCGATCTCGTCGACCACGATCACCGGGTTGGCGTAGTCGCCGTTCAGGAAGGTGTCGAACACCTTGCCGGGCTTGGCGTTCTTCCACTGCGACGAGGCGCCCGAGAGCACCCAGCCGGCGGTGAGCGAGCTCATCGGCACGAAGCCGAAGCCGGTGCCGAGCAGCTGCGACATGCTGGCGCGCGAAGTGCGTCTTGCCGATGCCGGGCTCGCCGAGCAGCAGCAGCATCGGCGGCAGCTCGACCGAGTCGTTCGGTGTCGATGCACAGCGCGAGGTGCTTGCGGATGTCCTCGAGCACCTCGGCGAAGTTCGGCAGCTCGTCGAACAGCGCGTCCATCTCGGGCAGCGCGGAGGGCTTGACGGTGAAGCGCTGGCCGCCGAGGCGCAGCATCTTCTCGTAGAGCGCGCGCAGCGCCTCGCTGGCGCCGGCGCGGCAGGTCGTGCAGGGCCTTTTCCACGCGCGGGACGTCGTAGACGTCCTTGAAGCCCGCGATCGGAATTGAGACGCTAGCCGACATTTGGTCACCTTCCTCTTTCTCGCCGGTACCGCCACCTCGCTGATGCAAACTAGCATGATGCTTTTCACCTAGCAAACTCCAGCGCTTGGCAATCGCGCTCGGCCGAGTGCCAACGTGTAGAGTTCGCGCTCATGAAACCAGTAACGTGCCGACTTCCGCCCGGAGTTGACCGCCGAGCGTGTTCAACCGGCGCAGCGCCGGCTACCTGCGCTGGTCTGGTCGGACTAACCGTGCTGCACGGTCACGCCGGAGGCGGTGGAGAGCCGGTCGACGGTGCGCACGGAACTGATGGCGCCGAACGGCTTCCTGCACGCGGCCTCGGTCATCGCGCTGCGCCGACACCGAGCTGCGGCTACGGCTGCGTCGCGCAACCTGCCGCAGGGCGCGAGCGGCTTCACCACCATCGAGCTCGAAGTCCAACTTCCTCGGCACCGCGCGCGAGGGCGCGTCCTCTGCCGCGCCACTCCGGTGCACCTGGGCCGCACCACGCAGGTGTGGGACGCGGTGGTCGACCAGTGGAGGCGGATGGCGAGGCGATCCTGCGCTTTTCCGCTGCACGCAGATGGTTTTGTGGCAGAATCCGAAACCATGACGCAGCCAAGTTCTTCGGTTTCTTCTTTTACTTCCATGCCATCTGGCGGAAGGGACCGGCTAAGCTCAGCCCAACGAATCCCGAAAAACCGCCAGCCGAAAGCCTGGCGGTTTTTTTGCACCTACGAAAAAGACCATGACCCTGACCGAGCACTACGAACCGCCGATCCCGGCGACAAGACCTCGCTCACCGACGACGAGCGCATCGAGAACATCGTTCCGCTGCCGCCGCCGGAGCACCTGATCCGCTTCTTCCCGATCCAGGGCACGCCGGTGGAGACGCTGATCGCCGACACGCGCCGCACGGTGCGCGAGATCCTGCACGGCAAGTCCGACCGCCTGCTGGTGATCATCGGGCCGTGCTCGATCCACGACCCGGCCGCCGCGCTCGACTACGCGCAGCAAGCTGCATGGCGAGCGCAGAAGCACGCCGGACGAGCTGGAGATCGTGATGCGCGTGTATTTCGAGAAGCCGCGCACCACGGTCGGCTGGAAGGGCCTGATCAACGATCCCGTACCTCGACGGCAGCTTCCGCATCAACGAGGGCCTGCGCATCGCGCGCGACCTGCTGGTGCGACATCAACCGAGCTGGGCGTGCCGGCGGGCTGCGAATTCCTCGACGTGATCTCGCCGCAGTACATCGGCGACCTGGTCGTCCTGGGGCGCGATCGGCGCGCGCACCACCGAGAGCCAGGTGCACCGCGAGCTGGCCTCGGGCCTGTCGGCGCCGGTCGGCTTCAAGAACGGCACCGACGGCAACGTGCAAGATCGCCGTCGACGCGATGCTCGCCGCGCGCGCAGCCGCACCATTTCCTGTCGGTGCACAAGAGCGGCCAGGTCGGCGATCGTCGCAGACGCGCGGCAACGACGACTGCCACATCATCCTGCGCGGCGGCAAGGCGCCGAACTACGACGCGGCCAGCGTCGCCGCGGCCTGCGCGGAGCTCGCCGAGGCCGAAGCTGCCGCAGCGCGCTGATGATCGACTGCTCGCCACGCCAACGCCGCCAAGCAGTACCAGCGGCCAGGTCGACGTCGGCGCGCGACATCGCCGCGCAGCTCGCCGGCGGCGAGCAGCGCATCGTCGGCGTGATGGTCGAGTCGCACCTGGTCGAGGGCCGCCAGGAGCTCGAGCCCGGCAAGCCGCTGCGTTCGGCCAGAGCGTCACCGATGCCTGCCTGGGCTGGGAGCGATCCGATCGGCTGCTCGAAGCGCTCGCCGAGGCGGTGAGGAGAGGCGCGCAAGCAGCGGCGATTCAGACGCATGGCCCGACTCCGGCATAACGCCGCGCGAGCGCAGTGCCGGAATTTCCGGCACCCAGCAGCTCGCGCGACACTGGAGTCCTCGGCGACGCGCGCCAAGTTCGCTGCGGCGCAGATCCATCGCGCTCGATCCCGAAGTGCCGCGCTGCTGGAGAATTTCTCGCCCGCCGAAGTGCGGCTGCTGGCGCATTTCATGGACGTCTACCAGGCGCCGGCCGGCGTCGAGATCATCCGCGAGGGCGACGGCGGCGACTTCATGCTGATGCTGATCGAGGGCAAGGTCGAGGTGCACAAGCGCGACCGCTGGAACACGCCGCAGCTGATCGCGCAGGTCGAGGCCGGCAAGACGCTGGGCGAGATGTCGATGATCGACGGCGAGGCGCGCTTCGCCACCTGCGTCGCGGCCGAGCCGGCGCGTGCTGGCGGTGCTCGACCGCGAGAACCTCGCGCGCATCATCGTCGAGCAGCCGATGCTCGGCGCCAAGATCCTGATGGAGCTGGTGCTGATGCTGTCGCAGCGCCTGCGCTCGACCAGCGAGCGCCTGCTGCGGACTGATCGACGAGCAGTCGCACCGCGCGCACCGAGCCTGCGTCTAGGCGCTGCGCGAGCCGCGCGCCGGCTTGCGCTCGCTCGCTGCTCGATCGCCGCGCGCCGATCGCGGCGTTCTTCGCCTTCGGCGGCCACCGCTACTCTCAGCTTCGACAACCTGCAAGGCGCAGCAGGCGGCGGTGCAGGCTGGCTACGCGGCGCATCCCTGCGCAGACGGCGCTGGTCTTCTTCGCCGTCTACGTCGCGGTCACCGGGCTGTCGCTGCCGGGCGCGGCGGTGATGACGCTGCGCGGCGGCGCGATCTTCGGCCTGCTGTGGGGCACGCTGATCGTCTCGTTCGCCTCGCGCCATCGGCGCCACGCTCGCCTTCCTCGCCTCGCGCTTCCTGCTGCGCGACTGGGTGCAGGCGCGCTTCGGCGACGAGCTGCAGCGCGATCAACGAGGGCATCGGCGAAGGAGGGCGCGTTCTACCTCTTCACGCTGCGCCTGGTGCCGGCCGTTGCCGTTCTTCGTCATCAACCTCGCTGATGGGGCTGACGCCGATGCGCGCCTGCGACCTTCTACTGGGTGAGCCAGGTCGGCATGCTCGCCGGCACCATCGTCTACGTGAACGCCGGCACGCAGCTCGGCGCGATCGATTCGCCGCAGGCATCCTGTCGCCGGCGCTGATCGGCGCTTTCGTGCTGCTCGGCATCTTTCCGCTGGTCGCGAAGCAGCGTCGTCGACGCGGTCAAGGCGCGCAGGGTCTACGCGCGCTGGCCGCGGCCGGCGCGCTTCGACCGCAACCTGGTGGTGATCGGCGCGGGCTCCGCGGGCCTGGTGTCGGCCTACATCGCGGCCGCGGTGCAAGGCGAAGGTGACGCTGATCGAGAAGCACCAGCATGGGCGGCGACTGCCTCAACACCGGCTGCGTGCCGTCGAAGGCGCTGATCACGACGGCGCAAGCTCGCTCGTCGCAGATCGAAGCGCGCAGCGAATTCGGCATCAAAGCGCCAGCGGCCGAGTTCGATTTCGCCGACGTCATGGAGCGCGTGCAGCGCGTGATCGAGACCGATCGAGCCGCACGATTCGGTCGAGCGCTACACCGAGCTCGGCGTCGAGTGCATCCAGGGCGAGGCGAAGATCACGTCGCCCTGGACGGTCGAGGTCAAGCGGCAAGCGGGACGCGAACGCTCACGACGCGCGCCATCGTCATCGCCGCCGGCGCGCGGCCGTTCGTGCCGCCGATCCCGGGCATCGAGCAGGTCGAGCTGCCTGACCTCCGACACGGTGTGGGACCTGCGCAAGCTGCCGCGCGCGGCTGGTGGTGCTGGGCGGCGGGCCGATCGGCTGCGAGCTGGCGCAGGCCTTCGCGCGCCTCGGCTCGCAGGTGACGCAGGTCGAGATGCTGCCGCGCATCCTGATCGCGCGAGGATCCGGAGATCTCGGAGATGGTCGCGCAGCGCGTTCGCGCAGGAAGGCATCGACGTGCTGCGTCGGCCACAAGGCGAAGCAGTTCTGCGTCGAGGACGGCGCAGAAGCTGCTGGTCTGCGAGCACGACGGCAAGGAGGTGCGCATCGAGTTCGACCAGCTGCTGTGCGCGGTCGGGCGCGTCGCCAACACCGCGGGCTACGGGCTCGAGGAGCTCGGCATCCCGGTCGACGCAGGCGCGCACCGTCGAGACCAACGAATACCTGCAGACGCTCTATCCCGAACATCTACGCCTGCGGCGACGTCGCCGGGCCCGTACCAGTTCACGCACACCGCCGCGCACCAGGCCTGGTACGCGGCGGTCAACGCGCTGTTCGGCGGCGTTCAAGCGATTCCGCGCCGACTACTCGGTGATCCCGTGGGCGACCTTCACCGATCCGGAGGTGGCGCGCGTCGGCCTGAACGAGACCGAGGCGAAGGAGCAGGGCATCGCCTACGAGGTCACGACCTACGGCATCGACGACCTGGACCGCGCGATCGCCGACGAGCGAGGCGCACGGCATGGTCAAGGTGCTCACCGTGCCGGGCAAGGACCGGATCCTCGGCGCGACCATCGTCGGCGAGCACGCCGGCGACCTGATCGCCGAGTTCGTCGCCGCGATGCAGCACGGCATCGGCCTGAACAAGATCCTCGGCACGATCCACATCTATCCGACGCTCGCCGAAGCCAACAAGTACGCCGCCGGCGTCTGGAAGAAGGCGCACGCGCCGCAGGGCCTGCTGCGCGCTGGTCGGAGAAGTTCCACGCCTGGAGGCGCGGCTGAAGCTTTCGATCATCGTCCCGGCGCTGAACGAGGCCGCGGGCATCGGCGCTGCGCTGCCGGCGCTCGCGCCGCTGCGCGCGCGCGGCCACGAGGTGATCGTGGCCGACGGCGGCAGCGAGGACGGCACCGCGAGACTGGCCGCGCCGCTCGCCGACCGGGTGATCGCGGCGCCGCGCGGCCGCGCGCGGCAGATGAACGCCGGCGCCGCGCGCCGCGACGGGCGATGCGCTTGCTGTTCCTGCATGCCGATACGCGCCTGCCTGCGGACGCCGAGCAGTTGATTCTTCAATGCATTGGCAGAACAATCCGTGGGGACGATTCGACGTGACGCATCGAGGGCCGCTCGCCGCTGCTGCCGGTGATCGCCTTTCGCATGAACCTGCGCTCGCGCCTGACCGGCATCGCCACCGGCGACCAGGCGATCTTCGTGCGCCGCGACGCGTTCGGCGGTTTCCCGGAGATCGCGCTGATGGAGGACATCGCATTCAGCAAGGCGATGAAGCGGCGCGGCGCGCCGGCCTGCCTGCGCGAGAGGCGTGACGACCTCCGGCCGGCGCTGGGAGCGCGCGGGCGTGCTGCGCACCGATGCTCCTGATGTGGCGGCTGCGCCTCGCTTTTTCCTCGGCGCGGACCCGGATGAGCTTGCGCGGCGCTACGCCAGCAGATCCTGACGCCGCGTTGATCGTATTTGCGCGCGCGCCCGAGCCCGGGCGCGTGAAGACGCGCCTTGCGCCGCTGCTCGGGCGAAGGGCGCCGCGCGGCTCCATGCGCGGATGGTGGAGAAGGCGCTGCGGACGGCGCTTGCAGCGGGGTTCAGCGCGTGGATCTGTATTGCGAGTCCGGAATGAACGAATCCTTATTGCGAAAATCAACAGCGCCTCGGCGTTCGACCTCCGCACCCAGGGGCGCGGCAACCTCGGGCGGCGGATGTACCGCGCGCTGCGCCGCCATCCCGGCGCGGTGCTGATCGGCAGCGACTGCCCGGCGCTGCGGCCGCGCGACCTGCGCGCGCGCGCGCGCCCTGCAGCGGGATTGCGACGCGGTACTCTGCGCCCGCCGAAGACGGCGGCTACGCGCTGATCGGGCTGCGACGCGCCTCGCGCCGCCTGTTCGACGGCATCGCCGTGGGGCGGCCCGAGGTGCTCGGCGCAGACGCGCCGCGAGACTGCAGCGCCTGCGCTGGCGCTGGAAGGAGCTGCGCACGGTATGGGACGTGGACCGGCCGGAAGACGTGGCGCGGCTGCGAGCGCTCCGCGGCTGCTGGAAGTCAAAGCGCGCCGGCGTTCTTGAGCAGCGCGTAGACGCGCTCGGCCATCAGCCGGTAGCCCGCGCGTTCGGATGCACCTGGTCCGACTTCAGGCTGCGCGTCCCTGAGGATCTTGCCGTCAGCACCTCGCCCTTCGTACGGTACGCGGAACTCCTTCGCGATCTCGGCATAGAAGGCGGCGCGGACGTAGGCGTGAGGCCCGGCTTCCGGCGTGCCGATCAGCAGCACATCGATGCCGCGCGCTTCTTGCCAGCCGGATCATTGCGCGCACGTTCTCGGCCGCTTTGTCCCTGGGCAGCCGCTGCAGGAAGTCGTTGCCGCCATGGCACAGCAGCAGCAGGCGCGGGCGATGCTCGTCCAGCGCCGCCGGCAGCCGCTGCAAGCCCGCTCTGCGCTCACTTCGCCCGGCACGCCCTCGCGCACCACGCGCCGGCCGGTCAAGCTTCGCGAGCTGCGCCGGATAGCTTTCGTCTTCGTTCGCGCCGGTGCCGAAGGTCAGGCTGTCGCCGAACGCGAGCACGCACCGCATCGGGCGCAAGCGGCGCCAGTTTCGCGCTGCTGACCGCAGCCTGACGCGATAGAGCAGCAGCGCCGCCAGCAGTGCCCTGATACGAGGGCGCGAGCGCTCGCCGCCTGTACCGCAAGACACTGCATCGTGAGGGCGCATGCTACACTCGATCAGCGCAGCAGGAGGACGGCGTATCCATGAGACGATGAAAATCAAAGAGTCCAGCAGGATTGGTGGGCCGGGTGGATGTTCATCGCCTTCGGCCTGTTCTTCATCGTCGTTCGCTTGGCACGCCCGATTCATCGACAAGATCGCCGGCAGCAGGCTGATCGCCGGCTACCAGATGGGCAGCTGCGGTGCGCATGGGGCCGGCGTACTTCCCGGTGGTGCTGGGCGGCATGCTCGCCGTCCTCGGCGCTGCTGGTGCTGTTCGATTCGCTGCGTCGAGGAGGGCCCGAGGTCGCCGAAGTTCCACTTCCGGCCGCTGATCTCGATCGGACTGTCAAGCCTCGCCTTCGCCTACCTGCTCAAGCCGCTCGGCCTGGTGCTCGCGTCCGTGGCGCTGGTCTTCATCAGCGCCTACGGCGGCCATGAGTTCAAGTGGAAGGAGGTCGCGATCATGTCGGTGGTGCTCGTGATCTTCTCGGTGCTGGTGTTCGTGAAGGGGCTGTCGCTGCCCTTCCCGATCTGCCCGGACTTCATCGAAGTCTGTCCGATCCGCTAGGGGCCGCCATGGAAGGAATCTTCGGCAATCTGGCGATCGGCTTCATCGAAGGTCTTCAAGCTGCAGGCGGTCACGATGGGCGGCATGACGATGACGCTGCCGTTCAACATCATCATGTGCCTGATCGGCGTGCCTGCTCGGCACGCTGATCGGCGTGCTGCCCGGCATCGGCCCGGTCGCGACCATCGCGATGCTGCTGCCGGTCACCTTCAACCTGCCGCCGATCGCGGCGCTGATCATGCTCGCCGGCATCTACTACGGCGCGCAGTACGGCGGCTCGACCACGGCGATCCTGGTCAACATGCCGGGCGAGTCCTCCTCGGTGGTGACCTGCCTCGACGGCTACCAGATGGCGCGGCAGGGCCGCGCCGGGCCGGCGCTCGCGATCGCCGCGATCGGCTCGTTCTTCGCCGGCTGCGTCGCGACGCTGCGTGATCGCGCTGTTCGCGCCGCCGCTCGCGGAGGTCGCGCTGAAGTTCGGCCCGCCGGAATACTTCTCGCTGATGGTGCTGGGCCTGGTCGCCGCGACGGTGCTGGCGCACGGCTCGCTCATCAAGGCGATCGCGATGGTGATGCTCGGCCTGCTGCTCGGCCTGGTCGGCACCGACGTCAACTCGGGCGTCGCTGCGCTTCGCCTTCGGCATCTCGGAGCTCGCCGACGGCATCGGCTTCGTCGTCGGTCGCGATGGGCATGTTCGGCATCGCCGAGATCATCGCCAACCTCGAGCAGAAGCGAGCACCGCGAGGTGTTCACCAGCAAGGTCGAGCAAGCCTGATGCCGACCAAGGAGGACTTCAAGCGCATGCTCGGCGCCGATCCTGCGCGGCACCGCGCTCGGCTCGTTCGCTCGGCATCCTGCCCGGCGGCGGCGCGCTGCTCGCCTCGTTCGCGCGCCTACACGCTGGAGAAGAAGGTCTCGAAGCACTCGCACGAGTTCGGCAAGGGCGCGATCGAGGGCGTGGCGGCGCCCGAGTCGGCCAACAACGCCGGCGCGCAGACCTCGTTCATCCCGCTGCTCACGCTCGGCATTCCGTCCAACGCGGTGATGGCGCTGATGATCGGCGCGATGATGATCCAGGGCATCGCGCCCGGGCCGCAGGTGATGACCGAGCAGCCGCAGCTGTTCTGGGGCATGATCGCCTCGATGTGGGTCGGCAACCTGATGCTGGTGGTGCTCAACCTGCCGCTGATCGGCATGTGGATCAAGCTGCTGACGGTGCCCTACCGGCTACCTCTACCCGTCGATCCTGCTGTTCATGCGCGATCGGCGTGTTCAGCATCTCCAACCAGCCCGTTCGACGTGCTGCCTGATGGCGCTGTTCGGCGTGCTCGGCTACGTCTGCGTCAAGCTCGAGCTGCGAGCCGGCGCCGCTGATCCTCGGCTTCATCCTCGGGCCGCTGATGGAGGAGAACCTGCGCCGCGCGATGCTGCTGTCGCGCGGCGACCCGTTCGTGTTCATCAGCCCGTCAAGCCGATCAGCATGGGCTTCCTCGTCGCCTCGGCAGTCGCTGCTGATCATCATCGCGCTGCCGGCGCTGCGCAAGAAGCGCGAAGAAGTCTTCGTCGAAGAGACCTAGAGCGTCTTGCGCGCGGCTGCTGCTCCTGGCCGCGCTGTGCGGCGCTGTGGCCGGCCATCGGCCGTGGCCGCAGTCCTGGCCGTCCGGACCGCTGCGGCTGGTCGCGCCCTATGCCGCCGGCGGACCGATCGACATCTCGGCGCGCCTGCTGGCCGCCAAGCTGCAGGAGTCGCTCGGGCCAGCCGGTGGTGGTGGAGAACCGGCCCGGCGCCGGCGGCAACATCGGCGTCGACCTCGATCGCCAAGAGCGCCGCCGGACGGCTACAGCCTGGTGATGAGCGCGATCGCCACGCTGGCGATCAACCCCTCGCTGTATCCCGGCCTGCCCTACGATCCGCTCACGGGACCTGCGCCACGTCGCGCTGCTGGTGCAGGTGCCCAACGTCCTCGTCGTCACCAACGACCTGCCCGCGAAGAGCGTGAAGGAGCTGATCGCACTGGCGAAGCAGCAGCCCGGCAAGCTCGACTTCGGCTCCGGCTCGACCGGCTCGACCGGCCACCTCGCCGGCGAGATGTTCAAGATGATGACCGGCACCTACATGGTGCACATTCCCTACAAGGGCTCGGCGCCCGCGCTGGCGCGACCTGATGGCCGGGCGGATCCACCTGATGTTCGACAACCTGGCCGAGCGCGCTGCCGCAGCATCAGGTCGGAGAAGGTGCGCGCGCTGGCGACGACCACGCTGAAGCGCTCGAGTTTCCTGCCAGACGTGCCGACGCTGGACGAGGCGGGCGACAGGCGAAGCGGGCTTCGAGGTCGACTGACCACCTGGTGGGGCGTTTCGGTGGCGGCGAAGACGCCGCAGCCGGTGGTCGAACGCCTGTCTGCCGAAATCCTGAAGGCGATGGACGCGCCCGACATGAAGGAGCGGCTGCGCAACATGGGCTCGGAACCGCCCGGCATCCGCACGCCGGAGCAGTTCACTGCGTTTGTCGTCGTCTGAACTGAAGATCTACACGGAACTGGTCGAAGCGCTCCGGCGCCAAGGCCGACTAGATCACTGCAATTGTCTGTACCTCGATGCAGGTACTGCTCGCCGACCAGGCGGTCGATGATCAGCAGCGTGTTCGGCGGGTACTTGCCGTCCGGGAACATGCTTCGGGAACTCGCGCAGCCGCCAGGCCATGAACTTCGGGATGTCCTGCGAGTGCAC